>Ga0256839_1005547_pt1 | contig 11588 bp, 7 predicted proteins | sample 354166metaG_FD_185968 | JGI IMG/M metagenome (GOLD analysis project Ga0256839, IMG submission 185968) | Hydrothermal vent microbial communities from Mid Atlantic Ridge, Atlantic Ocean - 354-166 | ecosystem: Environmental > Aquatic > Marine > Hydrothermal vents | place: Atlantic Ocean: Mid...
GGTGTAGCAGATTTTCTTGGTGCGGGTCTCATAGACCGGCTTCCACACGGTGTAGCAGATGTTGCGGGTGCGGGTTTCCCACACCGGCTTGCACACGGTGTAGCAGATTTTCTTGGTGCGGGTCTCATACACCGGCTTCCACACGGTATAGCAGATGTTCTTGGTGCGGGTCTCATAGACCGGCTTGCACACCGTGTAGGTACACTCGCGGTAGCGGGTTTCGGGGACGTACTTGACGCAGTTGACGACCTTGTCTTCGCAAACGGTTTCGTAGATGGTCTTGTAGCAGGTGTACTGTTTCTTCTCGTACACGACCTTCTTGCAGGTCTTCATGACCGTGTAGCAGCAGTGCCTGGCTGCGGCGTAATCCACCATGGCCCGGTGGCCGACCAGGCGAAAGCTGGCCGCCCCGCAATAGCCGGCGTGGACCTTGGCCGCCCAGACCGCCGTACAGGCCACGGCAATCAGGGGAACAAGCAATCGATGTTTCATCCTCGTGCCTCCTTCAAGCAGTTCGTAACAGGAGTAAGGACCTGGTCACTCCGCGAAATCCGACAGACCTTTCATCGGCGGCACCAGTCGCCGCCGATTAGCCTGTCCACGCATTTTTTGGAGAGCATGCAGCTTTCCCATCCAATCATCGGCGCACATTTGCCAGAGGCTGGGTATTTTTTGCCGCTTGTGGAGAATTTCTATTTCTTCAGGACTGTTCGTGCCACTGGTGCAGATCGTGCAAAAAAGAGAAGAATGTAAGGAATAAATGGCTTGAGAGGCATGAAGGAAATAATCGGATTTTGCAGGAAGTAAGGGTTCCGGCTGCAGAAAAAGATGGAAAAAGAAATGGGTTTCGGAAAACAACAAAAAGTGATTGATTTCGGTTGACTATTCCTGTTGTGCAATCTAGGTACACATAGGGCAGAGGATAGGAGGATAGACGGAGATGGGTTCTTGGTTCAGACCGAGTCACGCGACCGAGGTATTCCGTCCATGCGGCGAAAACTCCACGAAGCCACCGGGTTTACCCTTATCGAGGTGTTGATCGTCGTCGTCATTCTGGCCATCCTGGCCGTGGCCGTCGTGCCCCAGTTCACCGACTCCTCCGACGATGCCAAGGAAAGCACGGCCCTGATGAACCTGCACACGCTGCGCAGCCAGATTCAGCTTTACCGGGTGCAGCACAACGGCCTGACCCCCTCGGCAACCCTCCAGGAACTGACCATCCAGACCGACGCCTCGGGCAACCCCGGCACCGAGTTTGGCCCTTACCTGCAATTCATTCCGGAAAACCCCTTCACCGGCAGCAACACGGTGCGGGAAACGACCGAGAACCCGCCCACGGCTGCCAGCGGGGCGGCCGATGCCGGCTGGCTGTACCACAAGGCCTCGGGCAACATCTGGCTGGACGATACCCGATACCTGAACCGGTAACCCTCCTTGCGGACCGCCGCCCCTGGACCACCAGGGGCTTTTTCTTGCGCCCCGGGAGGCTCTTTGCACGGGGACTCTCCCTCGGTATCACAGGGGAAGAGGACGTCCGCACTTTTGCAGAATGGCTCTTTCGGGGGAGTTGGATGGATTGGATTCGCATTGCCGGCGGTCGGGTGTTCGATCCGGTAAACGGCATCGAGGACCAGGTGCAGGACATCTGGATCCAGGGGGATCGGATCGTCGCCCCGCCGCAGGATCCCGACGTGCGCCCTGTGCGCACCATCGACGCTCGCGGGCTGATAGTGATGCCCGGCGGGATCGACATGCACTGCCACGTGGTGGGGCCAAAGGTGAACATGGCCCGCAAGCTCCGACCCGAGGAAAAACGCCACGACCAGGTGATCCCCCGCACCTTGCGCACCCACAGCGGCACGCTGGGCAGCGTGCCCAGCACGTTCGCCACCGGGTACAGCTACGCGGGATTGGGCTACACCACGGCCTTCGACGCGGCCATCCCGCCCCTGTCGGCCCGGCACGCCCACGAGGAGTTCGAGGACACCCCCTGCATCGACAAGGGGTTTTTCGTCCTGGTGGGGAACAACCACTACGTGATGCGGAGTATCGCCCGGGGAGAGCACCAGCGGATGCGGCACTTTTTGGGCTGGCTGCTGGGGGCGGCCAAGGGCTACGCCTGCAAGCTGGTCAATCCCGGCGGGGTGGAAGTGTGGAAGCAGCACGCCTCGGGAAACGTCCACTCGCTGGACGAGCCGGTGGGGCACTTCGACGTTACCCCCCGGCAGATCATCCGCCACGTGGCCCAGGCCGCCGACGAGCTGGGACTGCCCCATCCCGTGCATATCCACTGCAACAACCTGGGTCTGCCGGGCAACTGGCAGACGACGCTGGCCACCATGCAGGCCCTGGAGGGGCACCGCGGCCACCTGACGCATATCCAGTTTCACAGCTACGCCGGCGGAGAAGGGGACGAAACCACCTTCGGCTCCCGCGTGCAGGAGCTGGCCGAGTACGTCAACTCCCACCCCAACATCACCATCGACGTGGGCCAGGTGCTCTTTGGCGAAACGACCAGCATGACCGGCGACGGGCCGCTGGGCTACTACCTGCACCGCGTCTATGGCACCAAGTGGTTCAGCGGCGACGTGGAGATGGAATCCGGATGCGGCATCGCCCCGATCCGCTACCGCAACAAGTCGCTGGTGCATGCGTGGCAATGGGCCATTGGGCTGGAGTGGTTCCTGCTGGTCCGCGATCCCTGGCAAGTGGCCCTGAGCACCGATCACCCCAACGGGGCCTCGTTCCGGGCCTATCCGCAGGTGGTCCACCTGCTCATGGACCGCGACTACCGCCGCCAGATGCTGGCCACGGTGCCGCGGGCCGTGCGAGAAAACACCCTGCTGCGGGAACTGGACCGGGAATACACGCTACAGGAAATTTGCATCATCACCCGGGCTGCTCCGGCCCGGATGCTCGGCCTGCCCCACAAGGGGCACCTGGGCCCGGGGGCCGACGCCGACGTGACCCTCTACCAGCCCTCGGACGACATCCGGCAGATGTTCCAGATGCCGAAGGTGGTGATCAAGTCCGGACAGGTGATCGTGGAGGACGGGGAACTGCGGGAGGAGGTGTTTGGCCGCACGCTTTACGTGGCTCCCGGCTACGACGCGGAGCTGGAGCAGGATATTGCCCGCTGGTTCGAGGATCACTACACGGTGCAGTTCCGCAACTACCCGGTGGAGGAGCACTACCTGAGCGCGGCCCTGCGGGTGCCCACCTCGCCCGAGGCAGAGTAGGGCGGATTTGCCGCTTGTCTGGGGAAAACGGGGAAAACGAAAACCGGGAGCTCGTGCTTCCGGCTCGCCGTTCTCCACCGGCTTACGCCCGCGGCTGGCCGTTTGTGTGAGATAACGTGTTTGGCAAGCCCCGGCTTCAGCCGCCCAGAGAGCCAAGAAAAAACGCATGTCGATCTTCTCCGCCGGCTGACGCCGGCGGCTCGCCGGTTGAAAAACCGGAGGTTTGTTCTTGTCCAGTGACTCCCCCCGCTAACGCGGGGGGCTCTTGGGCTCCTCCGCGGGCTGAAGCCCGCGGCTCGCCATTCCTCCAAGCCCCCAAGCCTCCACGCCTCCAAGCCCCCGGTGCGGAAGTCCCTGGCGGCCGCCTAGTCGGTCCCCTGGTGCTTGATCGGCGGCCAGTAGAGCTCGAAGCCGTGCTTGATGTAGTCGGGGCTGTTGTCCAGGTCGTGGCACTGGAGGCACAGGTGCTGCTTGGCCTCTTGGATGGTCACGCGCATGGCTCGCCGGGCCTTTTCGGCTTCCGCCTCGCTCACCTCCAGGTCCCCCAGCTCGATGGCCACATGGCGTGAGCCGGGGCCGTGGCAGTTCTCGCAGCCGTTGGCCCGCAGCTGGGGCGTTTTTTCCATCGACACATAGCCGCTTTCAAACGGCACGTAGCGTTGCGGGTCCCAGCCTGTGGCGTGGCAGCTGATGCACTCCGGGTCGAACTGGCGTGGGGGGGTGAGCTGGACCAGGGTGCGGGTAGCGTGGGCATGGGGGGTTTTTTCCCAGATGTCGCAGGCCACGGTGTGGCAATCGGCGCAGGCCTGCGAGCCGACGAACCTGGCCCCGCTGGGATGCGGCAGCGGCCGCAGCCCCAAGCCTTCCCAGCCCAGGTCCCGAAGCTGCGCCTGGTAGTCGGCCATCCGCTGGTCGATTTGCGGGGCGTTGCGGAAGCGGGAATCGACCACCACCCGCTGGTATCGCCAGGAATTGGCTTGGGGTCCGTCCACTCCCACGGCGATCAGGTGCATACCCTTATAGCCGGTCTGGATCAACCAGGTGCGTCCCTGATGGAGCTTTTCGGCCTCGGCCGGGGGCTCCTCGGCTCCCTGGGCGGTGAGGACCAGATGGAACTGGGGGAATCGCCGGGCCAGGGCGCGGGTCTCTTCCACCGGGGCGTGGGAGAGCAGCACCAGCACGTCGCAGTTTTGTTGTTGGAGCTGAGGCACCACCTGGGCCAGGGCCTGGGCCGGATCGGTCAGCTTGATCGACTCGCTGGCCAGTTGCTTGTGGAACGCCTTGCCCAACACGGCCGTCACGCCCACTTTCATCCCTCCGGCTTCGATCACGCGAAAGGGTGCCACGGGCAAGCCCAGCAGCTCCAGGTTGGCGCAAAGCAGGTGATTCTGCTCGTCGGCCACGGCGGGGAGGAGTTCTTCGGCCCCCAGGTGCAGGTCCTGCGGCCCCAGCCCGATGGCCCCATACTGCATGGCCCGCAGGGCGTCGATGGCGTAGTGAAACTTCATCTGCGCCTGCTTTCCCCGGCGGCGGACCTGCCCGCCGCAGTCCAGCGGCAGCACGGTCCATCCTTTTTTGCGGAGCTGTTCCAGGAAGGTGAATCGCCGGGCCAGGCCGCCTTTCATGTTCTCCAGTCCGGCACACCCGCAAGGCTCCAGGTAGCCTTTCATCTGGCCGGAAAAGACAATCAGCAGCCGCGGCTTGCTCCAGCCCACAAAGTGCGGCCCGTTGGTGCGGATAGGGTCCACCGGCGGAGGTTCGGGCAGATCGTGGGGGTTATGTTCTTTGGGGTTGTGTTCTTTCCCGGAAGCTGGAGCGGAGAGGTGCTCTTTTTTCTGGTCGGGCTGCTTGGTGTAAGGGGGGTTGGTTTTCATCTGGGCCGAAAGCGGCGAGGGGGCTTGGGGTTGCGCCCTGGCAGGGGGGGACGGTTCCACGGCCAGCGGGGGCGAGGGCTGCCGCGGCCCTTCGGGGATCAGGCGACCGGGGGAGGGGGCTTTTGCCGGGGCAGCGGCCGAGCCAGCAGAAGGCTTCCGCACGGTGCGGACCGGCTCGGCGGATCGCTGGCACCCGTAAACCACGGCCACGATCAAACCAATGCCCGCGTACCCCACAAGGCTCCGCAGCCAGAGACAAGGGACATCCATTCCCAAACTCCTCCTGCTGCCAACAGCGGTAGCAGTGCTTGAGCCGATGGCAGTTGCTCAAGGAACCACCTGGAACGAGAGCGGAATCTCCAAGGTAGGTTGCTCCGGGTGGCCGGTTTTTAGAACAATTTTGCTCCCGGAGCCAGAGGGGTTTGCCGGAAAATTTCCCACCGGGACATTCTCCGGCACGCGCACTTGCAACGTCCAGCGCCAGCTGTCCTTGTTGGGGATTTTTTCCGGGGAACCGATCCGCACCTGCAGGAACTTGGGAACCACTTGCCGAAGCTCCAAGCGGGCCTTCGCCGCCTCGTCGCCGTAGCCGATCACGGTCAACAGAAAGGTGCGGCCCTGGCGCTGGGAGATGCTCCCCAGCCGGAACGTCCTGTGAAGCGTATCCCAACTCCTACCCACCACTCGAAACGTGCCAAACACCTCCGCCTGCAAAGGCACCACCACAATCGGCGACTCCTGTTCCTTGATGAAGACCTCCAACTGGTCCTCGTACCGTCCCGGGGGCAGATCGGGAGCTAGCTGGATTTCAATTTCCTGGTAGGGGATGCCCCTGTCTTTCCCCTTGGGGGCCAACTTCACCGGATCCGGCGGCAGCAGCTTGTACCAAAAAGGAGCTTTTTCCACCTTGTTGCCCTTATTGGTCAATTGCAGCCGATGGATCGTCAAGTGCTGAGAGCCGAAGGCCAGGATGCGCACCCTCTGCTTGGGGGTTTCTCCCCGGTGCACCTGGAAGTACACCGTCTCGGGTTCCGAGTGGTACATTCCCTGTACCTCGCCCGTGATCAACAGGGGAATGCGCGGCTGGCGGGGATCGTTGGTTTGCAATTCCATGCGGAGTGTGATTTTTCCCAGCTGGGGAGGAGGCGGCCACCGGATAATGATGGTTTTCGATTCCCCGGGAGAGAGAAACCCCGAAACCGGCTGAATGTGAGACTCGCCTTCGATCTTGCGGATGAGAAACTCCAGCAGCCCGTCCCCCTCATTGTGAATCCTGAGGATGTGCGACCCCCCGGGACTCATTCTCTGCTTGCCGAAATCGTGTGTGGCTCCTTCCACCCGAACGCGAGGTGTTCCCGAGCCGCTCGTTCGCCATTGGCTCCCGGCAAACAGCACTTGTTCCAATCCCTGACCAGACGCCGAAGCATCGCTCTGGAACCATGCAGCCACCAACCCGGTGACCACGCCACCGGTAACGGCCAGCACGACCAGCAGCAACAGTTTCCCCTTCATCCGCTAACTCCCAATCCGCGGCGCGGTGACGGATCGCACAACCACAGCACACTGCCCCTGAAGCCGAGCATGGAAAAGGCTCTTTCTCTATTGAAGCACGGGCTGGCTGCAGCGGTCAATTGTGTTGGGCCCCGGAGCCAGGGCTGTATGATTCCAAAAGGGCCTCGCCCCTTCCCGGCCACTTGTGGGTCCGGGCCAGTCCCCCTAGGCTTGAACACAGGTAGCAGTCGTTTTCCCCCACCGTGTTTTGATACCCATGTTTTTGCTCGCCCTGGAAACCACCTGTGACGAAACGGCCGCCGCGGTGATCGACCCGCAGCTGCAGGTGTTGGGGGCCGTGGTGGCTTCGCAAGAACCGCTGCACCAGCAGTTCGGTGGCGTGGTGCCGGAGCTGGCTTCCCGGGCTCACATGCAACGCATCCTGCCGGTGATCGACCAGGTGCTCCACAAAGCGAACATAAAGCCTCAGCAGCTGCACGCTGTAGCGGTGGCGGTGACGCCGGGGCTGGCCGGGTCGCTTGTGGTGGGGCTGGCGGCGGCCAAGGCGCTGGCCGTGGCCTTGGACATCCCGCTTGTGGGCATCAACCACCTGCACGCCCATGTCTATGCCTGTCGCATGGCGGCCCGACGCGAAGTGTTTCCGTGCGTGGGCTACATCGTCAGCGGGGGGCACACCTGCCTGTACCACTGCCCCAGCGCCACGGAGTTTGAGCTGCTGGGAGCCACCATCGACGACGCTGCGGGCGAGGCGTTCGACAAGGTGGCCAGCATGTTGGGGCTTTCCTTTCCCGGGGGGCCGGCCATTCAGCGGGCGGCCGAAGGGGGCAATCCCCGGGCGTATCGCTTCCCGCGGCCGATGCTGGGCCAGGGGTTGGACTTCAGCTTCAGCGGGCTGAAAACGGCCGTGCGCTACGCCATCGGCGACCCCGGCCAGGGGATCGACCAGATTGCCCAGGCCGCCCGGCGGCTCACTCCACAGCAGGTGGCCGACCTGGCTGCTTCGTTTCAGCAGGCGGTGGTCGATGTGCTGGTGCAGAAGGCCCTGGCCGCGCTGGAGCATACGGGGCTGAACCGCTTGTGCGTGGGCGGAGGGGTGGCGGCCAATCGCCTGTTCCGGGAGCAGCTGGAACAGGCCCTCGCTCCCCGCGGAGTGGAGCTGGTGGTGGCCCCGCTGGCCCTTTGCACCGACAATGCCGTGATGGGGGCCATCGCCTGGGAATACTTGCGGGCGGGCAAGACCTCGCCGCGGGATATCGACGTTTCCCCAGGGCTTTTGCGCCGCAAGGAGAGTGGCCGGACCAACCTGCCGGCATAGAGAGTGCTTCAGCGGCTTGCTGGGATCGGCAGGTACTGGCGATGCCGGGGAGTTGCGCCTTGCCCGCTTATTTCCGCAGCACCAGCTCGCCGCGGCGTACGCTGAAGGAATCGTTGCCCGAGAAAACCAGGTGGATCGTGCGGCCATCGGCGGAGAACCACTTGGGCGGCAACGAGCTGGTCTCCCCCGGACCCACGTCCCACCGGGGGGCGTAATAGACTGTGGTCCAGGGTCCCCAGGGCTCGGGGGCGTCGTAGATGGCCAGTCCGCCCTCGAAACGCGGATCGCGGCCCAGCCCGGTCTGGCACCACAGGTAGCGCCGCAGCCGGGGGTGGTAGCTGAGCGAGGAACGGTAGCAGTGTCCCGGGTGCACGAACACGGCCCCGCGGCGATGCACATCCCGGGTCCACACCGGCCGTCCCTCTTCCAGGCGGACGAAGAACTCGTAGGCCGCCCGATCGGCGATGCGGTCTTGGGGGACTCGGGCCAGCACCATGCGATCGGCGCGGCGGTAGGCGCTGTCCGCATCGTGGGAGTAGATGTACACGAAGCGGTCGCGGGCTCCGGCGTAGTTGGGGCCGAAGTTCAAAAACACCGGGTAGCCGAAGCTGGTGGTGAACTTCCACGGGGCCCAGTGCCAGTGGCGGCCCCGGTCCCGGCTCCAGGCAAGCTGGGCGTTGCCCCGGTTACGCACCCACATGTAGAGCACTCCCTGCACCATCAACAAGCTGGAGGCCTTGGGCCCCCGGGGGCCGTCGCCGGTGTGTTCGATGTCCGAGGGGAGGTTGGTGCCCTGGAAGCGGTGCGGCGGGCCGGTGACCACGGCCAGGCCCAGGCTCAGCTTCCGCGGGGCGAAAGGGCGAAACCCTCGCCCGTCTCCGTAGGCCGTGTAAAGCCGGTCGTCGTCTCCCCAGGTAAGCGGCCAGTTGTCGCTGCCCGGGGCGCGGCGGCGGATCGTCTCCGGCGGAGCCCAGCGGATGGTGCGAATGACCGCACTGGGCGGATAGGGGGGGCGATCGTGCCTGCGGGGGGCTTGGGCTCCGGGGGGCGTGGAGGGGCGAGGGGGGCCTTCGGCCTGGGGGCGGTAGCCGGCGGCGGCCGCCAGCGGCTCGAAGAACGGCCGCAGCACGTCGTAGTGGCCGCTCCAAGCCCGACGCCGCTGCCAGCCTTGGCCAGCCCGGGCAACCACCAGCTCCAGGCTGGGCACTACCAGGATCAGGCTGTCGTGCAAGCCCCAGGCCCAGTACGCATCCCGGGGAACGCGCTTCAACGTGCCGTCGGCGTTGTTCCACCAAAGCAGCCCGTAGTGGGCCGAGGCGTTGCCGTAGTGCCGGGGGTCCCATTCCTCCAGGGGGACCACCTGGGGGAGGGGGCGGCGCAGCTGGTCCACGAACTCTGCGGGCAGAAGCTGCTTTTGTTTCCAGCGTCCGCGGCGGAGGTAGAGGTATCCGATGCGGGCCAGGGCGTCCACGTTGGCCGAGATGCCCGAGCCGAACTCCCGCCGCGGGATGCCCTCGATCCGCTCCGGCCGATAGGCGTTTTTGCGCCAGGAAAGATCGCGCCGCGAAATGCCCAGGGGGGTGAACACCCGGCGAAACAGAAGCTCGTTGAGGTCCTCCCGATAAACCAGCGTGAGGCACTCGGCCAGGTAGTTGGGGCCGGCGTCGGAGTAGTGCCACCGCGAGCCGGGCCGAAACAGCAGTCGGCCGAACCCGCCGGGCTTTTCAAATCCGGCGGTGTGCGTGGCCAGGTGCAGCAGGGTGATGGAATCCAGCCAGCCGGTGCGGCGGTTCTGCGGCGGTGTGTCTCCCAGCCGGGGGTGGTAGCGTCGGGCGCGATCTTCCAAGCGCAGCTTGCCGTCGGCCAGGGCCAGTCCCAGGGCCGTTACCCCGATGGACTTGGTGGTGGATTTCAGGTCGTACCGCCGCCGCGGATCGCCCCAGCTCAGCACCAGCCGCCCCCGATAGATCACGTAGCCGGAACCGCCGCCGGTGAGTGCGTACTGACGGGCCAGATGGAGCTGGTGTTCGTCCAGCCCCATCTGGCGTGGGCTGGCTGTAGGCCAGTGGGGATCGGGCCAGGGGAGTTGGTCGGCTTGCAGGGCAACCGAAACGGAGCCCCACAGCAGCATCCCCGCCAGCCACAGACCCACCCGCATACCTCCCCACCAGGCAGCGTGCCCGTGCTCTTGCATCAGCTTGTCCACCACGGCCGGAGCAAACAGGGATTCCCGGGAGGATTCATCATAGCAGCCTGCCGGAGAAAGCCACAACTTGGCAAAGAAGCGAGGGTGCGTCAGGGCTTCGTCTAAAGGAACGGGGCTGGCGGTGGCTCAGGGGAGATGCCCGGGTTCCAGCTGCACAAGCGTCCCCGGCGGAATGGACGGCCCCCCCTGTTGCAACAACAGAAGAGATACACTGGCCAGGGAATAGGGGTCCTTTTCCACGCGGGCGATTTGCCCGGGAAACTCCCTCTGCAGCCCTTGGAGCGTAGCGGGCCAACCTGCCACGGGCAGGCGTTGCAGGAGGGCTTTGCGTGGCAACAGCAAGGTCAGATCGGCCGGGTCGTTCCACCACAGCAGAGTCGCCTTCGGCAAAACGCTTCCGAGGACTCCGGACCAGGGGAGCCAGCAGATGCGGTCCCGGGTGCGCAGTGTGGCCCAAAAACGAATCGCTCCTGCCGGAGGAGGACAAGGGCTGGTGAAGCAGAACTGGAGCGAGGCCGCCGTAGTGCAGAGAATATCGGCGGCCCAAAGCAGCAGTTTGATCGCTTCCGGATCGTGGCCGCCGTCGTAACCCAGCACCAGGGGGCCTTCACCGGCCAGGAGTTGTTCCAGGCGCTGCTTTTCCGTCGGGGAGAGCAGTGGCTCGTGCCAGGGGACCTCTGCCACCCACCCCGTCCCGGAAGAAGCCTCGTGCAGGCAGGAGCGCCAGCGGGAGAAGCGCTGGGCGGCCCAGTCGTACCAGGGCCGGGACAGCTCGATCCGCGCCGGGGCGGAGGTGCCGCGTTGCTCCAGCCGGAAGGCGGTTTCCAGGTCTTCGGCGTCCAGCACGTGCAGCACGGTCCGGCCGGCGGCCGCCACCAGCGTGGCCGCCCCCCCCTGGGACAAGCCACCCCAGAGATGCACCACCTGGCCCGGACGGCGAGCCAGCAATCGCCACCATCGCCACAGGGCCAGCGGGTCCCAGGGCCATCGCTTGCCCAAGGTGGCCGTGGAAACTCCCGGGCGGTCCAACAGCCGCCGCCCCGTGCCATCGCACCAGGCCACCACGTGATGTGCTGGCTGGGGCGAATCGGCCACGTGGGCCAGAGCCGACAAGACAGCCCAGGGAGCGTTCCACGAAGGGAGCAAATGGATCTGCGTCATCGAGTTTCAGCCCACCAGCGTTCTTTCGTGTTTGGGCAGGGGGAGTCCCAGGGCTTGCAGCACTCCTCGGACCATGGCTTCGTAGGTGAACCGGGAGGCCACGAGTTGCCGGGCCGCCTGGGTCATCTCCACCATGCGATTGCTTTTGCTGAACGCCTCGGCCAACCCGGCACACCAAGGCTCAAACGGTTCCCAGGGCAGGCGCAGGCCGTGGCGGTCCTGGCCCAGCAAGTACTCCGTCTCCGGCACTCGCGGAGCCAGCAGGGGGCAAGCAGCGGCCA
>Ga0256839_1005548_pt1 | contig 11585 bp, 9 predicted proteins | sample 354166metaG_FD_185968 | JGI IMG/M metagenome (GOLD analysis project Ga0256839, IMG submission 185968) | Hydrothermal vent microbial communities from Mid Atlantic Ridge, Atlantic Ocean - 354-166 | ecosystem: Environmental > Aquatic > Marine > Hydrothermal vents | place: Atlantic Ocean: Mid...
AGGTTGTAAAAAAGATTCCTGATAAAGCAGCAATCATACCTGCCATGGTTGGCACCGTTGCTTTTGCAACACCTCCTGCCATTGCTCGAGCATTTGAAGTTCCTTCGGTTGCCATGATTTCAAACACACCTAACATTCCGTATACCGTACCAAATAACCCCAATAACGGACTAATAGCAACTAACGAATCGAGAAAACCCAAGCCTGCTTTTAAGTCTATATTTGCCTCTGATATATACTGTTCTCTTATTCTTTTAGCGTACCAACTGGTGGTATCAACTCGGTTATCCCAATGTGAAAGTATGGCACTTCTTTTCTTTGGGAAAGCCACCAAATAATACCATAAGCGCTCAATGACCATAAGCCACATAAAAAACAAAACAGCCATGATGGCCCAGAGTACTGGGCCACCCATATCAATAAAACTAAGAATTTTAAACCAGGCTTCTTTTAGCTGGAATAACATCTTATTTCTCCGCTATACGTGCAATGATACCAGCACTTTGCTCTTCAAGTATTTGCGTTTGCTTTCTTGCCATTGACTGTAAAACCGAGTGGAGAATGGTTAACGGAATAGCAACAACCAAACCAAGTACCGTTGTCACCAAGGCTTGTGAAATACCGCCAGCCATTGATTTTGGGTCACCTGTACCAAACAAGGTAATCATTTGGAATGTCGCAATCATACCAACAACCGTTCCAAGAAGACCCATTAGAGGTGCAATAACGTACATCACTTTGATGAATGATAAGCCACTTTCAAGAGGTGCTGTTTCGCGAAGAATTGCTTCATCCATTTTCAATTCCATTGTCTCAATATCTGCATCTGGATTTTCAGTGTAAACTGACATAATACGACCCAGTGCGTTGTTGGATTTTGGCGTTTTATTCTTTAATTGGCTCTTAATTTTTGAACCCGATGCCAACAAACTTAAAAATTTAATTAAAGCAAGCAACAGCCCTACTATTCCTAATCCAATAATAACATAACCAACCAAGCCACCTTGCTTAACTTTCTCTTTTAAACTTGGAGAAGCCGTTACTAACTCAAGAATTTGACCTTTTGAATAATCGATAGGGGCATGAACCTCAGCACCAGGCGCTGCATTAACAAATTTGACTGCCATGTCTTTATACTTGCCAGTAGGTTGCTTGTTGTTTCTATACAAAACCGAACCTTCTTCATTCCAAGTTAAAAAATTACCTTTCATGTCAAAAGCATTAAAAACGCCTAAACGAATAACGTTGATATTCTCTTCGATTTCTCCATTACCATTCAAAACTGGTGCAGTAAATTTTACTATTTTTGCCTGCTCTGCAATTTCTTTTGTGAACTCTAACCACAGTTTTTTCAGGTCTTCAATATTTGGCAGTTCTTTATTGGCTGCTAAATTTTTCAAAAACTCAGAACGCCCACTAAATTGAGCACTGGTAAATGAATGCTCTAAGCGACTGCGTAAATCTCCTGCTAAAATTTTAACGGTGCCATGCATTTCTCCTAAGTTACCTGACCTTTCATGCAGAACAGTTTCTAAATTCGCCAATGTTTCTTCGTTAGCATCAAATTCTGTCTTTAGTGCATCGGTTTCTGCTTCCAGTGCTTTTAATGTTGCTTTTGCTTTTGTTAGCAGTGCCTGTTGTTGATTTCTCTGATTTTTAAATTCATTAACACGCTTTCTGTTTTCTGCAGAACTTTCGGTAGCTGACTTTCTCACAACCTCAACCAGTTCATTTAAAGTCATCGCTGAGGCTAGGTTGGCTACAAATAGGGCAACTAATGCTAATGGTAGTATTTTTTTCATTTTAAAGTTCTTCATGTTATTGACCTCCTGCTTGTTGTGCACCTAAAACAGGCAAGCCAACGAGGTTTGGTGATGCTTTTTTACTTGCAATTCTTATCGCTTCCTTAATTTCATCGTTGTAGCGTCTATCCAACACTTCAAATTTTTGCGTGTTGGGATTCCACCAACCTGAAACTTCTTGGTTAAATGTTTGATAAACCAAAATATTTCTTCCAACTCTTAAGAAGTCTACTTTTTTACCATCTGGCAGTTCACCTTGATAGGATTCTGCTGTTGAACCGTAATCAAGTTCAATCCCATAGGCTTCTGTTACTTTTCTGTACAACTCAGCCGTTGTTAAATCAGATTTCCCTAATAAACCTTCAAGTTTTGCGACTCTTTCAAGTCTTTTTTGTTTTTTGAACGGTAAGTCCGCCTCTACCAACTGACCTAAAGTGTCGACCATTTCAATAATCATTGGAACAATACCTCGGTTGGTTTGCTCTAATGTTGTCATTTGTTTATTCATAGATTCTACTTGAATTCTTTGATCACTAACAACGGCTTCCAATTGTTTATTGTAAGCTCTTAAGCTTTCAATTTCATTCAAGACTTGTCTGTACTGTCCAACCAAATTGTCGGTCTGCGTACTGAGTTTATCTATTCTAACCTGCGCTTGTGCCGCAGCTTTATTCGTGTTTACTGCCACTTGAACAGCTGTATTTAGGGGTTGGGCATTGATGCATCCCATTGTTAACAATAACATAACTGCTGTTATTTTGTTAACGGTTCTCTTTTGATTTTTACGATTAAACATACCGTGTTTTCACTCTTTTTTTGATTAAGGAAAATCAGTTGTATTGGGCGGTTATTTTATAAAAATCACCACTTTTACAGCTGCACTCAACTTTTAGTTCGTCTAGAATACAATTCTTTAACCAAAAAGAAAAGTAATTATTCAATGATTTTTATTTTTTTATATTTGAAATTAAGGATTTATATTTATTAGAAAGTTATACTATACTAACCTTTTAATATTTAAATTTTATGTCTAAAACCAACGTATTTAAGCACATAGCTGCTTTTGTGTATGATGTATTTCCTGTTGTCGGAATTTTGATTGTTACCTCGGGAATAATTTTGATTTTGCGTTCAGGTGATGCTGTCCAAGCCCATACTTGGTGGTTTCAGGGCTTTATTTTCGGTGAAATCGCACTGTATTATATTTATTTTTGGAAAGTTGGTGGTCAAACCATTGGCATGAAGGCATGGAAAATTCACATACACCCAAATAACCAAACTCAAAACCACCTGTCTTGGAAACAAGCCATTATGCGATTTGTTGTTGGAATTTTATCCACAGCTCTTTTAGGATTAGGGTTGTTTTGGAAGTTTTACTCAAAAGAGGGTAAATCTTGGATGGATTTAGTGAGCGACTCTCACACTTCTTATAATGAACCTAGAAAATAAGAGACCTTTGCATAACTATATGGCGAAAGAAAAAATAGAGAAAATTTGCCAGATAGAGTTAAAAATTGAAGGTAATAACCAGTTATTGGCGAGATTTTTAGCGAAAAGCTGGTGAATTTAATCATTTTTTACTCGTCACTATAGTTATGCAAAGGTCTCAATAAGACGTTTTATTTCTTTTGTCTCCTTAACAGCAATAGAACAAAAGTAAGAATGGTTAGTGATGGCAAAACTGAAACGATTAAAGGGTGAATATGAAAAACCTCTCCCACGTTTAAAAACATTCGATTCATTAGGTATAAAATCACCCCCAGCATGATTCCAATCAACAGCCGCTGCCCAAAACCGCCCGAACGCAACAACCCAAACACAAAGGGCAGACCAGATAGAGCAATGGCTAGCACCAACAAAGGAAAAGATATTTTAGACCACAGAGCAATGTCGTATTTTGCAGGCACATGTTCATTGTTGTTTTTAAATTTTTTGTATTTTAAAATATCTCGGATACTCAAATACTTTGGACGCGAATGGGTAATACTTAATATCTCTGGTTTTATTCGCGATGGCCACACTTGTTTGTCAATAATCTGAGTTTTGACCCCAAATTCTGTAAAGTCTGTTACCTCTAAACCTGAAAGTTCCCAGTTACCGTTTTTGTGTTGTGCCTTTTGTGCTTTAGAAACTTTAACGACTTGCAATTTATCATCGAGTTCATACACTGTTACGTTGTTCATTTCAATATTATCATTCTTGATATCATAAGAGTTGCCAATCGGCGTGGCATTAAAAACTATATTGCCATCGCGCAGCCAAACACCCGAATTAAGCCCAAGCCCAACATCGTTACTTATTTTTGTACTGCGGTAGGACTCCGCCATGAGTTTAGCTGGAGGTACGACGTATTCCCCTACTAACATGAGTGGTACTAACCAAACGATAAAAGTTAAGACAACAATACCTGCTAATTTTAGTCGACTAATACCATAAGATTGGATGACAACCAACTCGGAATTAGCCGCTAATGCTCCCAAACCCAACATCAACCCCACAACACCGCTAACAGGGAAATAATCAAATATTAAACTGGGTATGGTCAAAATAATATAGAAAACAGCACTGCCAACGGTAAAATCACCTGTTCCAATCCAGTTAACTTGCTTAATAAAGTCCAATAAAATGGTCAATGTCAAAAACATGCTAACAGACAAAATCAATCCCATGCTAATTGACTTGATAATATAACGATTTAATACTGTAAACATGGCCACCTTTAACTATTGGAATTGTCGGCTTTGTGAATTCGGTAAAAACCATAAGCAAGAAATAGTGCATGAACCCACCATGTACCAAGCCAGAACGGGATTTTTCCTTGCTCAATCATGGAAATAGCAATATACAACAAGTTTATATACGCAGTAAAAATTAATAACCCAAGTATCAAACTGCCGTATTTACCATCACGAGGAGAGGTCTTTGAAATTGACAATGCCAATATAATTAGCACAAGAATATTAAAAGCTGGAGATAAGCGCCGATGAATCTCTGCTTTATCTACCATCCTATCAGAATCCAATAACTCCAGTATTGTTTTTCCCTTTTCGTCAACATCAACTGATTTGCCTTTTAATCGAGGCAGTTTTATATCATTTCGTTCAAATTTCATTAAGTTATACATTTTACTTCCAGGCACCCCTTCGTTGCGAAACCCATTGTACAATGAAATGTAACGCTCTTTGGTTTGCTCGTCCTCATACTGATAACCGTATTGAGCTGTCAGAGTATCAACCCTATCCTCATGTCTAATATTGAGAAAAATATTCTCCAACTTATTTTCTTCAACATTAAGTTTGCGGACATAAATAACCGAATTGCTGCCTGAAATTTCTTGAAAAACCCCTTCCTTTAAACCCATAAGCGACACATTTTTACTGGCAGCCAAAGTTAATTTTTCAGATGTGCGAGAAACAACTGGCAAAATAAAAACCGATAACAACAGTAAAAAGACAAAAAAGAATCCCATCATAGGCACATACATCTTCAACATTTTCATGCTGCTAACACCCGAGGTATGAAAAATAACAGCTTCCTGATTGCGGTATAACTGTGCCAACTTAAAAAGAATTGCCAAATACAGAGACAAAGGCAAAAGGATAGTCAAAGCATCGAAACTACGCAATCCAAGCTCCACATAAACCATTGAAGCTGGCAAAACCCCACGGGCTATGGCACGCAAAGTTCCCGCAAACGAGTTGCCAATAGTGAACACCATCAGAACCAATAAGATTGCTAAAAATGCAATCAACGTTTCTTTACGAAGATATTTACCTAAAATTTGCATCAAAAAATCTCAAAAGGATTAATTTATTCCTAGCAGAAAACAAAAATCTTGTTTAAAATGCTTGACCAGTTAAGAAATAGCACTAACTATTCTCAAAAATGCGAATCTTAACATAAACTAAAAATTTTATGGAGAAACGCATGAAAATCACCTCATCATTATTGACCCCGAACAAATCAAAAGCAAACGCTTTATTCATTGGAGTATTTTCTGACGGTAAATTAAACACCATTGCCAAAGAAGCCGATCAACTGGTCAACAAACAAATTACTGTCCGCATTAAGGCAAAAGACTTTTCTGGAAAAATAGGAGAAACATTAACTTTATTTACCGATTCTGGTCAAAGAGTTATCCTTATTGGACTTGGTGATAACAACAAATGCACTCTTGGCAGCATTCAAGATGCCACAACAAAAGCGGTTAAAGCCGTAGCAAGCACTCCAGTCAAGACTGTCAGCAATTATATTTCTTCATTGGCTTTTGTGAATTTCGATTCTGCAACAGTTGCCAAAATCAGTGCCATTGCTGCATCACATGCCGCTTATCGCTATGAAGTCACCAAAAACTTCAAAAAAGACGACAAGTATGGCTTAACTTCAATGGCGATGTATGCGGATAAAAAAGCAGCAAATTACATTAAACAAGCTGCCGCCATTGCAACAGGGGTTGAATCCACTCGTGCGTTAGGTAACCTACCGCCCAATATTTGCAACCCTGATTATCTTGCCAAACAAGCGCGAAGCATTGCTAAAAAATACGACAATTGTTCGCTTACCATTTTAGATGAAAAGAAAATGACCAAATTAAAGATGAATTCATTATTAGCCGTGGGTCGTGGCTCTCGCAATGAATCTAAAATGATAGTTTTGAAATATACGGGTGCAAAGAAAACCCAAAAACCTCACGTCCTAGTCGGAAAAGGCATAACCTTTGATACAGGTGGTATTTCCTTAAAACCTGGTGCCAACATGGATGAAATGAAATATGATATGTGTGGTGCTGCTACCGTGTTTGGAACTTTCGTCGCCGTTGCCGAAATGCAACTGCCAATTAACCTAATCATGATTGTACCAGCCGTTGAAAACATGCCTGATGGTGATGCTTACCGACCAGGAGATGTGGTTACCAGTTATTCAGGCAAAACCATTGAAGTACTCAACACCGATGCAGAAGGTCGCATGATTTTATGCGATGCCTTAACCTATGCACAAGAATACAAACCTCAAGTGCTGATTGATTTGGCTACATTAACAGGGGCTTGCGTTGTTGCATTGGGGCATGTTGCCTCCGCAGTGATGTCAAAACAAGATAAATTACCGCAAGATATTTTAAATGCAGGGTCACAAGTTCATGACAGAGCATGGCAATTGCCACTTTGGGATGATTACCAAAAACAAATTGATACCACTTTTGCTGATATGCAGAATGTCGGTGGCTTTGCTGCTGGTTCAATAACTGCTGGTTGTTTTTTAAGTCGCTTCTGCGAAGATGTCAACTGGGCACACATCGATATAGCTGGAACTGCGTGGAACAACAAAAAAGAAGGCGCAACAGGACGTCCTGTCGCCATGATGGTGCAATATTTGATTAATGAAAGTCTTAAATGATTTTTTGTAACGCAAATGTAACAGTATTTTAATATAATAAGAGTTAAAAAAATCGAACTGGGTAAATAAATATGTCAATGTATAGAAGCGTGGTTTTAGCAATTGATCCTTTGGGCGAATATGCAAGCGTTATCCAAAAGGCCAAGAATATCGTTGCACAAGATGGAATCATTGAAATGATCTATGTGTGGGACGAAACACCTGTGGGTTTGGCAAGCGATGCATCTCTTATCGACTTGAATGATGATGATGCAATCGTTCATGAGCAAGAAAATAAAGTAAAAAACTTAATTGAAAAGATTGCAAATAAATACGACATTGCGATTGCAAACACTCATGTTTTGACAGGAAGTGCTCCTAAAGAAATAAGAAATTTTGCTAAACAAAATGATGCCGATTGTATCGTTATTGGTTCACATGGTCGCCACGGAATTGCACTGTTGCTTGGTTCAACTGCTTCTAGTGTCGTTCATGGCACTCCATGTGATATTTTAGTCGTGAAAATTAGTAAATAATAAATACCCAAATCCCGATGTAGAAACGCTAATTAAGTTGCAATAAATTATTCGTAGTCACCTCGTTGGCGATAAGATGCTTTCTTGGTTTGCTAGGTGTGCTATAATTGTGTTTTCACTCTCAGAATTTGGGTTTAAGGTTAAATTATGAGCATATTAGCTCTTTTAATAATAGTAGTTGATGTTATTATTATAATAGTTTTAATCCCTACTATTATACTTCAACGCAGAGAATCTGGTGCAACATTGGCTTGGATGGTAACCATTGTACTTCTTCCTTATATTGGCTTAATCCTATTTTGGGTATTTGGCACTACGCGACTACACCTACGGCGACGCAAACGACATAGAGTAGAAAAACAAATCAGTCGTAACTTAAAAAATATTAGAAAGCAACTTTCATCATCCGCTGAGTTGTCTGGTTTTTCTGTTAATTTATTAAATTTAGCCACTAAATTAGATGGTATTGGACCTCGACGAAACAATGATATTAAGCTATTTCGAAGTGGAAAAACTGCTTTCGACGAAATTGTTGCTTCAATTGAAACAGCTAAAGACCATATACATTTAATCTACTATATCTGGCAGCCAGATTCCACTGGAAAAAGAGTTCGCAATGCCTTAATAACTGCCAGCAAAAGAGGCGTGATGGTTCGACTTCTTATTGATGACCTTGGTTCTTATGACACACAAGCCTCATTTTTTAAACCCTTGGTTGACTCAGGCGGTGAAATTGAGCGATTTTTACCTATCACCCCATTTAGCCAACACTTTAAATTAAATAATCGTAACCACCGAAAAATTATCGTTATAGATGGAAAAGTTGGTTTTACTGGAGGCATGAATATTGGCGATGATTATGCTGGCTTGGGCGAACCGTGGATTGATTTACATGCCAAAATCACAGGATTAGCAGTCTACTCTCTACAAGAAATATTTTGCCAAGACTGGTATCAAACAACCGCTTGTGATTTAACCAACAAACCCTATTTCCCAAAAATTGAAAACAAAGGCAACACATGGGTTCAAGTATTATCCAGTGGTCCTGCGGATGAACGCTGGAAAAACATCCATACCTTACTGTTTGCATCGATTAATATGGCACAAAAGACAATTTGGATAGAGACGCCGTATTTTGTTCCTGATCCTCCCATAGTTATGGCATTGCAAACTGCAGCTTTAAGTGGCGTAGATGTAAGGCTGTTATTGCCAAGTAAATCTGACAATCCATTGGCATTACACGCTGGTCGCTCTTTTCTGGATGAATTAATGCATGCTGGGGTGCGCGTCTTTGAAGTGCAAAACGCAATGCCACACGCTAAAATGGTTACAATTGATGGTGTTTTTTCTACTATGGGTTCTGCCAATATGGATCAACGCAGTTTTCGTCTGAATTTTGAGACTAATTTGTTTTTTTATGGTAAGGAAGTTGCTAAAGAAATGGAGCGTGATTTTATCTCTTTGTGTAATCAGCAGGCAAAAGAGCTTTGCTTAAAGGAAAGAAAAAATATCAAAGGCCTCCAAAGGCTTGCCGAAGGCATAGGACGAGTACTGGCTCCTTTGCTTTAGATTACTTTCCATGTTCCAAGTTTTTTATTACACGATGAGCAAAACCGCTACCGGCTTCAGTAAATATGTTTGCCACTGTCATAATGCCTTCTTGTTTTAGTCTCTCGGTATCTTCTTTATATTTCGTAGCCGCTGCAACTTGACCCTTATATTGTGCTTGTTTTAACTGTTCTAAAACAGCCAATGTAGTGGTGAATTTTGGTAATGTAAGCATGATAAGCTCTATCGTGTGTTGTTCTTGAATTCTATCCCAAAAATCAGCATCACTGGGGTCGCCTTGCACAACATTTCTGTTTGTTTTTTTTAATTTTTCAACTACACAAGGGTCTATATCAACACCAACAACTTTATCGCCATAAAATTCTTTCATCTTATCATAAGCACCCATTCCTAAAGTGCCGATACCAACAACCAAAATCCTAACTCCGCCAATATCAATTGGATTGTCTGTTTCAAAACGTGTTTTTCTTTGTAGCTTATTTAAATATAATTTATTGCGGGAAATAATTGCATTCGCATTGGTGTTTATAATCGCTGAAATTATAAATGAAAATGACATTGCAATTGCAATGATAACTAACCAATCGACATTAATCCAGCCATTGGTAGCAGCAATCGAGGCGACTATAAGTCCAAATTCACTGTAGTTAGAAAGGTTAATTGTTGCCAATAAAGATGTTCGCACTCTTAATTTAAAGCTTAACAATAGCACAAGAAACATTGCGGATTTAACAAAAACAAAAGGTGTAATCAAAAGAGCAATAATCACAATTTCTGTTGTAATATGACCTGATAAACCAATTGAAATAAAGAAACCTAGTAAAAATAAATCTTTAAAGCCAAGCATACTTTTGGCTATATCCTCAGCTTTTGGATGCGATGCAATTAACATTCCTAATATTAAAGCACCCAAATCACCTTTTAGTGAAACCATTTCAAATAACTCTGCACCACCCATAGCCAAGATAAAACCATATAGGATTAATAATTCTCCGTGACCAACCTTTTTTAATACCCAATAAAGTACAAAACGTAAAGGAATTAATAACACTAAAGAAAAAGCCCAAATAGATGGCAGCTTTGCTGAAGAGATGGCTAAAAAAACAACCGCAGCAATATCTTGCATGATTAAAATGCCGATTGCTATGCTGCCGTGAAAAGACTTTAATTCTCCTCTTTCTTCAAGAACTTTAACCACAAAAACCGTACTTGAAAAACTCAAAGCAAAAGCAACAATCAATGAGCCTTGTAAGTTTAATTCCAATATATTTGATAAACCAAAAAACGAAAGTCCGTATAAAATAAAGCCGAACAATATACTAACAAATGACATATGCAAACCCGTAAGAGCCCACACATACGGTTTTGTTAATTCTTTAAGGTTTATTTTTAAACCAATGGTAAATAATAATAGGGTAATGCCAATATCCGCTAGCTTCTGAAACAACTCTGTATTTACTGATTCCTGAGTATTAAGAATAAAACCCGCAATTAAAAACCCGACTAATGGAGGTAGACCAACCATCCTTGAGAGCAAACCAAGTGAAAATGCCAATGTCAACCAGGCAATATCTCCTACAGCAATTGCAACCCAACCTAAATCCATTAGCTTATTGGGTATGCATCATCAATACAGGGATATTGGCTTTATTTAGCATGTAATCGGTAACACCTCCAAAAACTCGTTGCCTAAGACGGTTGCGACTATAACCCCCCATTACCAAAAGGTCTGATTGCGATTGCTTATAACCACCCAGTAAAGATTGTGCATCATTTTTGCCTTCAACAATAAGCCGTTGAGCTTTTATTCCCCAAGAAGCCAGATATTTAGTTAGGTGACTCGACTTTGGACCGACTTTGCTTTCTTCTCCAAAGGTCAATATGTTGACTTGCTTGGCTTTACACAGCAGCGGCATAGCCATAGATACCGCCAAAGCAGCTTGAGGACTTTGATTCCAAGCAATAGCAATAATCTTCCCAACTTGTTGAAACTGTGATTGAGGCAAAACAAGCACAGGGCTAGATGACTTTAAAATGGCAGACATCATAAATTCTCGAGCTATACTTGAACCCTCTTTAATTGGTCGAGAAACAATTATCAAATCTGAAACTGGTCCCATAATAGAAAATATTTTACTGGTAGTTCCTGTTTTCTCTAACCACAAAGCCCCTGGTTTCTTTTTTGGCTTATTAATTAATTTATAATCATTGTCATTAGCAAGTTTTTCAAACACTTTTTTAGCATGAATGCATTTTGTTTGTCCTGCATTAATCTCATTTGTTGTTAAAGATATACTTGATTCTT
>Ga0256839_1005549_pt1 | contig 11584 bp, 9 predicted proteins | sample 354166metaG_FD_185968 | JGI IMG/M metagenome (GOLD analysis project Ga0256839, IMG submission 185968) | Hydrothermal vent microbial communities from Mid Atlantic Ridge, Atlantic Ocean - 354-166 | ecosystem: Environmental > Aquatic > Marine > Hydrothermal vents | place: Atlantic Ocean: Mid...
CATAAAGGCGCGTCTCCTGCACCACACTCCCCCCCCCTTCAATCAAATCGATCTGGCGCTCGACCTCAAGATTGATCGCTCGCTCTACAAAGCGAAATGAGTTGAGGTTCTTAATCTCGGAGCGGGTACCCAGCTTCTCATCACCCATGGGGCGAATCGAGACGTTTGCATCACAGCGAAACGAACCCTCTTGCATGTTGCCATCGCAGATGCCCAGGTACTGCACCAGCGAATGAATTTTCTTCATATAAGCGACCGCCTCTTTGGCGCTACGCAGATCTGGCTCAGAAACAATCTCCAGCAGTGGTGTTCCGGCACGGTTCAGATCGACCCCCGTCGAACCATGAAAATTTTCATGCAGTGATTTTCCTGCATCCTCTTCCAGATGAGCGCGCGTCACCCCGATCGTCCGCGCGGCCTCGCCCTCGATTTGAATCTCGAGATGCCCCACCCCCACCACCGGCAGCTCAAACTGGCTGATTTGGTACCCTTTGGGCAGGTCAGGGTAAAAATAGTTCTTGCGCGCAAAGACCGAACGCGGCGCAATATGGGCATCGATCGCCAGCCCAAATTTAACCGCCATGCGTAGCGCCTCTGCATTCAGCACCGGCAGTACCCCCGGCAAACCGAGATCTACCGCGCACGCCTGGCTGTTTGGCGCAGCACCGTAAGCGGTTGAGGCTCCTGAAAATATCTTCGATTTTGTGGCGAGTTGGGCATGAATTTCCAGCCCGATAACAACCTCCCATTCCATGCTGATCGCCCCTTACTGAAATTCTTGTGGCACTTGCAGGTGCCAGTCGGTCGCCTGCTGGTATTTATGTGCCACATTAAGCAGCCGCGACTCATCAAAATAGTTGCCAATCACCTGCAATCCCACCGGCAGGCCATCGACAAACCCGGCCGGAATCGATGCCGCTGGCAGCCCCGCCATGTTCACCGCAATGGTGTAAATATCAGAAAGGTACATGGTGACCGGGTCATCCGCCTTTTCGCCCAGCTTGAAAGCAGTGCTGGGTGCTGTCGGCCCCATGATCACATCAACCGTTTCAAAAGCGGCGCGAAAATCTTCACTGATCAGGCGGCGTATTTTCTGTGCCTTCAAATAATAAGCGTCGTAATAACCGGCTGAAAGCACGTAGGTGCCGATCATAATGCGACGCTTCACCTCTGCGCCAAACCCTTCTCCCCGTGAACGCGTATAAAGATCAAACAGATCTTTGGGATCATCGCAACGATGGCCAAAACGCACCCCATCAAAACGAGAAAGATTGGTCGAACATTCCGCAGGTGCCACCACATAATAGGTCGGCACCGCCAAGCCGGTGTTGGGCAGACTGATCTCTTTAACCACGGCTCCCAGCGCTTCATACTCTTTGACTGCCGCATCGATCACCCGCGCAATGGAGCCGTCCAGCCCCTCACCAAAGTACTCTTTGGGCAACCCGATTTTCAGCCCTTCGATGCTGTTGTCGAGCCCGGCGCTATAGTCGGGTACTTCGCGCTCCACACTGGTCGAATCATGCGCATCAAAACCAGCCATCACATTCATCAACAATGCGGCATCTTCTGCGCTATAGGTGATCGGCCCCGCTTGGTCGAGGCTCGATGCAAAGGCGATCATGCCAAAACGGGAGACCCGCCCGTAGGTAGGCTTCAGCCCTGTTAGGCCGCACAGTGCCGCCGGCTGACGGATCGAACCGCCGGTGTCAGTGCCGGTCGCGGCCGGTGCCAAGCGCGCAGCCACCGCGGCCACCGAGCCGCCGGACGAGCCGCCCGGAACCCGCGCCTGATCCCACGGGTTTTTTACTGCGCCAAAATAGCTGGTCTCGTTTGATGAACCCATCGCAAATTCATCCATATTCGTTTTACCCAACATCACGGCACCCGCCTCAATAAACTTTGCGGTGCAGGTCGATTCATACGGCGCAATAAAGTTATCGAGCATTTTGGAACCACAGGTGGTTTTGACCCTCTGCGTACAGAAAATATCTTTATGCGCGATCGGCACCCCGGTCAACGGCGCAGCATTGCCCGCTTTAAGCCGCACATCAGCAGCCGCGGCAGCGGCCAGCGCTTCCGCTTCTGTGACTGAGATATAACAGTTCAGTGCCGGGTTGTGCTGTTTGATGCGCTCAAGAAATAGCGTGGTTAACTCCACACTGGAGAGTTCGCCGCTGCGCAGCGCAGCGCTCAATTGGGAAATGGTTTTAGTATGCATAGCGATATTTTAGAAGCCAACGGGTGAATATATAGCGTTGCGCAGATAAGATCAAAAAACGGTTATTCGATCACTCTGGGCACCAAGTAAAGGCCCGCTTCAACCTGCGGAGCGAGTGCCTGAAAAACTTCGCGCTGATCTGTTTCCGTCACTTCGTCTGCACGTAATCGTTGCGCGGCATCCAGTGGGTGCGCCATCGGCACCACATCGACCGTATTAACCTCGCTCATCTGCTCCACCAAGCTGAGGATATTGGAGAGATTTTCCACATATTGCGGCACATCGGCCTCATCAATTTTGAGCCGCGCAAGCAGCGCAACTTTGGTAATATCGGATTGATCCACTGGCATAACTGACCTCTTTGACCCACACGACGGTATCGGGCAACAATTCAAAACTACACGGGATGCGAATTTACCATATTCGAGCCGTTTGCTGAAAAATATTCGCGCCGAAAACCCTGTTAAAATAGATAAAATAACTGCAAAATTAAAAAACTGGCGCAACCCGCCGAGTACCCTAACACGCTTGCTCTAATAGTCACCCACTGCTAGAGTATTTCCGATTACTTAGCACAGGATTAAAACCTCAATGTTCTTCAAGCGATTTCGCGGAATGTTCTCTAATGACCTTTCCATCGACCTCGGTACTGCCAATACCCTGATTTACGTTCGAGGCCAAGGCATCGTCCTCGACGAACCCTCAGTGGTTGCCATCCGGCAAGAGAGTGGTTCAGGCAATCCGCGTTCTATTGCCGCCGTCGGTGCTGAGGCAAAATTGATGATTGGCCGCACCCCCGGCAACATCGTCGCCATTCGCCCGCTGAAGGATGGAGTGATCGCTGATTTCACCGTGACCGAAAAAATGTTGCAGCACTTCATCCGCAAAGTCCATGAGAATCGCTTTCTGCGCCCCAGTCCGCGGGTGCTGATCTGCGTCCCCTGCGGCTCCACCCAAGTTGAGCGCCGCGCCATCAAAGAGTCTGCCGCGGGCGCAGGTGCGCGTGAGGTTTACCTGATTGAAGAGCCGATGGCGGCGGCGATCGGTGCCGGCATGCCGGTCGGTGAAGCGAGCGGCACGATGGTACTCGATATTGGCGGCGGCACCACTGAGGTCGCGGTGATTTCACTCAACGGCATCGTCTACTCTGCCTCGGTACGCATCGGCGGGGATCGCTTTGATGATGCCATCATCAACTATGTACGCCGTAATTACGGCAGTTTGATTGGTGAAGCGACCGCTGAAAAGATTAAAAAAGAGATCGGTGCTGCATACCCCGGCATGGAGGTCAAAGAGATCGAAGTGCGTGGTCGCAACCTCGCCGAAGGGGTACCGCGCACCTTTAGCCTCAACAGCAACGAAATACTCGAAGCGCTGCAAGAGCCCCTTTCAGGCATTGTGGGCGCAGTTAAAGCAGCACTGGAGCAGACCCCCCCTGAGTTAGGTTCAGACATCGCCGAGCGCGGCATGGTACTGACCGGTGGTGGCGCGCTGCTGCGTGATCTGGATCGGCTGTTGGCGGAAGAGACTGGGCTGCCGGTGATCATTGCCGAAGACCCCCTCACCTGCGTGGCACGCGGTGGCGGCAAGGCGCTTGAGATGATTGAAGAACACAACGGAGACATCTTTGCGGTAGAATAGCCACGCGCTATTTACGATTAAACCGCACCCGCAAGAGAAGCCGCATAATCCGCGCAATGGGTGCGGCCCTAGAGCGCCGACGGCCAAGCGTCGGCTTGAAGTTATTGAGTATCGCCTGAGAGGTGCCCTATAAAACCCCTATTTGTCCAAGGGCCATCCACCACACTGCGCCTGATCCTTTTGACATTTCTCTCCATCACGATGATGGTGATGGATCACCGTCAACAGCATATGGAAAACGTGCGCAGCGTGCTCACCACCGTGATCTACCCGATTCAATACCTGATCAACCTCCCTGCCGGAGTGGGTGAATGGCTGTCGGAATCACTCTCGACACGCCAAACCTTAATCGAACAAAACAACAGCCTGCGCGCGCAGCAGTTTCTCTTTGACACCCAGTTGCAAAAACTCGATGCGCTGGCGGCAGAAAATATGCGCCTGCGCGCACTGCTCGAGTCATCGATCGACGTCAGCGACCGGGTGCTAATCGCAGAGCTGTTGTCGGTCGACATGAAACCCTTCTCCCAACAAGTGGTGATTAGCAAAGGGGCGCACCACGATGTCTACCGCGGCCAACCCATCATTGATGCTAGCGGCATTCTTGGGCAAGTGGTGCATGTCTCACCGCTAAGCAGCACCGCCATGCTTATTACTGACCCCAGCCATGCGCTGCCAGTGCAGGTCAACCGCAACGGCCAGCGTGCAATTGCAATGGGCACGGGTGAAAGTGACCGCCTCGAACTGCCACACCTGCCCAATAATGCCGACATCGAAGTGGGCGATCTGCTGGTCACCTCCGGCCTCGGTGGTCGCTTCCCACCCGGCTACCCGGCGGCAAGGGTGACGCTTGTCACCCGCAACCCGGGGCAACCCTTTGCTGAAGTTCAGGCCGAACCTGTTGGTAAGCTGGAGAGCGCGCGCGAAGTACTGCTGGTCTGGCGCAACCCGCCAGAGGCTGCGGATACCACAGCAGATGCCGCGGCCAATGAAAGCGGAGTACCCGCGCCATGATGCATAAAAAAGCGCGTGGCGGCGAGATCATCGCTTTCAGTTTTATCGGTGCGTTTGCGCTCACCGTTTTCCCACTGCCGGAGTGGCTCGCTGCGGCGCGCCCCGAGTGGGTCACTCTGGTGCTCATCTACTGGTGCATGGCACTGCCCAATAAAATCGGGGTCGGCATCGCATGGGGGATTGGGCTGATGCTTGATGTGCTACGCGTTGGACTGCTGGGGCAAAATGCGCTTGCCCTCTGCATCATCGCCTACATCACTCTTAAACTTTATCAGCGGCTCCGCGTCTTCCCGCTATGGCAGCAAGCGCTCACCGTGTTTGTGCTGGTCTCTTTGAGCCAGATGTTAACGTTATGGGTTAAGGGAATCACCGGCCAGCCGATCGACCTCTGGACCTTCTGGCTCCCTTCACTTAGCAGCATGATTGCATGGCCGTTGGTATTTATGACCCTGCGCGCCCTGCGCAGAAAGTTCAGGGTTTTGTAGCCGATGGCCACGCACTCCCAGCACCTCAATTCCCGCAGCTAACGGCAAGCTATGGCACCTCGTCTTCGCATTAAAGACCACATACGGGAGAGCCGCACGTTCAATGAGCGTGCGGCCATTGCGCTTGCCGTCGTGGTGGTGCTCATCTTCATCATTTTGGCTCGCCTCGTCTACCTGCAGATCATCAGCCACGACCATTACACAACGCTAGCCGAAGACAACCGCGTTAACATTGTGCCGATACCTCCCACACGCGGCCTGATCTACGACCGCAACGGCACCATTCTTGCCCAGAACCTGCCCGCCTTTAGTCTTGAGCTTGTGCCCGAGCGCATCACCGATGTTGAGGCGACCGTTCAGGCACTTAGTGAAATCATCGAGATCACTGAAGATCACCGCAAGCGTTTTAAGAAGCAGCTCCGGCAAAAAAGTGCCTTTCGCAGCATCCCTCTACGCACCCATTTAAATGATGTTGAGGTCGCCCGTTTTGCGGCTAATCGCCACCGCTTCCCCGGTGTTGAAATTGAAGCGCGGCTGGTACGCGACTACCCCTACGGCCACCTGACCGCGCATGTTATCGGCTACGTTGGGCGCATTAATATCAATGAGCTTAAAAGGATCGATACCTCAAATTACAGCGCCACCCACCATATCGGGAAATTAGGGGTCGAAAAGTTTTATGAGGATTTGCTACACGGCACCGTCGGCTTCAAAAGCATTGAGACCAATGTCGTCGGCCGCACCATCCGCACCCTTGAGCAAACCCCCCCCTTGCCCGGCCACGACCTCCACCTGACCCTTGACATCGAGCTACAGAAAGCCGCTAGCGATGCGCTCAAAGAGTACCGCGGCGCACTCGTGGCCATCGATCCACGCAACGGTGAGGTGCTAGCGATGGTGAGCACACCGAGCTACGACCCCAACCCTTTTGTCGTCGGCATCGATTCAAAAAGCTATCGGGCGCTGCAAAATGATATCGACAAACCGCTTTTTAATCGCACCCTTAAAGGGCAATACCCACCGGGTTCAACCATTAAACCTTTGGTTGGGTTGGCGGGGCTCGAAAGTGGTAAAGCCACCCTCCACGACAGCACTTTCTGCCCCGGCTGGTTTTCGCTCAAAGGCGATGACCATAAATACCGTGATTGGAAAAAAACTGGCCACGGTGTCACGTCGCTTGAAAAAGCGATTGTCGAATCATGTGATGTCTACTTCTATAACCTCTCACTGCAGCTCGGCATCGACGCCATGAGCGACTACCTCTCACACTTCGGCTTAGGCAAAAAAACCGGCATCGACCTACCGGGCGAGCTTTCTGGCATCCTCCCCTCAAGCCACTGGAAACGGCAGAAAAAAGGGCTCCCTTGGTACACGGGCGAAACCCTGATTAGCGGCATCGGGCAGGGATACAATCTCACCACCCCACTCCAACTTGCCTCGGCCACCGCCACACTGGCAAGCCGTGGCCTCCATTCAACCCCTCGCATCGTCAAAGCTTTTGGTGCGGGAGCCGGCAGTGAACCCATGCCCGCGGCACTGGACCAACATGACCGGCACAACATCGCCTCCGACGAGCATTGGGAATATATGGTCACCACCATGGTTAAAGTTGTGCATAGCATTCGCGGCACCGCGCGCTCTATTGGCCATGATATTCCATTTAAGATCGCTGGCAAGACCGGCACCGCGCAAGTCTTTGGCATCAAACAAGATGAGCAATATGTCGAAGAAGATATCGCAGAACGGCTGCGCGATCACGCACTATTCATCGCCTTTGCACCGGCTGACAAACCCAAAATTGCGATTGCTGTAATCGTTGAAAACGGGGGCAGCGGTGGAGCCACTGCTGCCCCCATTGCGCGCAAGGTGATCGATCACTATATGGCATCGAAACCAAGCTCATGATGAAGGTTAAAAACAAGGACTATACACAGTGGGGAGAGCGCCGCCAGTCGCGCATGTTTACCCGCGGTTTGCATTTGGATATTCCACTACTGCTCGGCATCATCATGCTCTCTGCGGTGGGGCTAGCCATCCTCTATAGCGCCAGTGGGCAGAGTGACGCCGTCATTACCCGACAGTTAATGCGCTTAGGAATAGCCTTTGCCGTAATGTTCGTTGTAGCACAGATCCCACCCCATCACATTCAACTGTGGGCACCCTGGGCCTTTGGACTCGGCCTGCTGTTGCTGGCCACCGTATTGGTGATGGGCGATGAAGGCAAAGGAGCGCAACGCTGGCTCGACTTGGGGCTCTTTCGCTTTCAACCCTCGGAGATTATGAAACTTGCAGTACCGATTATGGTGGCGTGGTACCTTGCTGATAACCCGACACCACCTTCACTAAAAAGTATCTTTATCGCGTGCCTGCTCATCATCGTGCCTGTGGTATTGATCGCTAAACAGCCCGACCTCGGCACATCCATTTTAATCGCAAGCTCAGGGGCTTTTGTGCTGCTGCTCTCTGGCATTCGCTGGAAACATATCGCCATCTTTACCGCGCTCATCGCCACCAGCGCGCCGCTGCTCTGGTACAACCTGCACGCCTACCAGAAGGCACGTGTCATGACATTTCTCAACCCGGAAAACGACCCTCTGGGTGCTGGCTATCACATCATTCAGTCAAAAATTGCCATCGGCTCCGGTGGCACTTATGGCAAAGGGTGGCTCAACGGTACCCAGTCGCACCTCGAATTCCTGCCAGAACGCACCACCGATTTTATCTTCTCGGTCTTCAGTGAGGAGTTTGGCTTTATCGGCATCATCTGCCTCCTTGCACTCTATCTCTTTATTGTGGTGCGCGGCCTCTACATCGCCACCCAGGCGCAAAGCACCTTCACCCGCCTGCTCGGTGGCAGCCTAATTTTAACCTTCTTTGTCTATACCTTTGTTAACATAGGGATGGTCACTGGGTTACTGCCCGTTGTGGGGCTGCCGCTACCGCTCATCAGCTATGGTGGCACTTCGATGGTAACGATGATGGCCGGCTTTGGGGTGCTGATGTCAATTCATACCCACCGCCGCCTGCTTTCAAATTAACGAAGCAATAAAAGAGCATTTTTCGATGACTGTTTCACACCTTTATAAAACTGCCGCGCTCGCTGCCCTGCTACTGCTGCCATTTTTATCAACCAGCAGCATCGCTGCGAGCGGTGACTTTACCCAACGTGCAGAGGTGCAACAGTTTATCGATATGATGGTCAGCAAACACCAATTCGAGCGCGCATCGCTCACCCAGCTATTGGCAGAAGCCAAACTGAAAGAAGGCATCATCAAAGCGATCTCCCGCCCTTACGAAAGTAAACCGTGGTACAAATATCGCCCCATCTTTGTTACCAAAAAGCGGATCAAGCGCGGGCTTAAGTTTTGGCAAGACAACCACGCCACCCTAGTGCGCGCCGAAGAGCAATATGGGGTGCCACCAGAAATCATCACCGCCATCATCGGCGTTGAATCATTTTATGGACGTCACAAAGGGCGTTACCGGGTGCTCGACGCTTTAACCACACTAGGTTTCGACTACCCCCGGAGGAGTAAGTTTTTTCGCTCAGAGCTTAAACATTACCTACTGATGACACGCGAAGAGCAGATTGATCCGCTCAGCGTTAAAGGCTCCTATGCGGGTGCGATGGGGACACCGCAATTCATCGCCAGCAGTTATCGTGAATATGCCGTCGACTTCAGTGACGATGGCAAACGTGACCTGTGGCACAACATGGATGATGTCATCGGCAGTGTCGCCAACTATTTTCGGCGCCATGGCTGGCAACACGGCGCACCCATTGCGAGTCAAGTGAACACCTCGGGAGAGGACTTTAAAAAGATTCTCAACAAGCGCCTCAAACCCAAAATGACACTGGCTCAGATCAAAACCCACGGCATTACGTTCGATAATGAACAGCCCAACAACGTGCCGAATACCATTAAAGCCACGCTGATTGAATTGCAAAACCGCTCGGGCACTGAGCACTGGCTTGGGTACCAAAATTTTTACGTCATCTCACGCTATAATCACAGTGCGCTCTACTCCATGGCTGTTTTTCAACTGGCCACCGAGCTGCGCAAACAGCACAACGATGCAGCAGAAGAATTGAACTAAACAAGCCCCTTGAATTCCAAACTAATAAGTATCGCCCTTTTTTAAATCATGATTTTCAATAGAGATCTTAAAATCGCCGCCCTCACGCTACCCCTGCTCATCAGCGGCTGCGGTAGCCTGTCGAGCAGTGGTTCGAGTTTTTTCACCCGGCAGGACAGCGCTCCGGCACAAGCGGTTGATATCTCTCATGTGACCGACGCAGTGCCGCGGGTTGAGCCACACAGCCGCTACGGCAATCCGGAATCCTATGTTGTCTTTGGCAAGCGCTACTATGTTAAAAAGAGCAGCCTTAACCATGTCGAGCGCGGTGTCGCCTCGTGGTACGGCACCAAGTTTCACGGCAGGCGCACTTCGAGTGGCGAACCCTACGACATGCTGGCCATGACCGCCGCGCACAAAAACCTGCCACTACCGACTTACGCTGAAGTGACCAATCTTGAAAATGGCCGCAAGATCATCGTCAAAATCAATGACAGAGGGCCTTTCAAAAAGGGTCGCATCATCGACCTATCTTATGCAGCAGCAATGAAACTGGGCATCGCCAAAGCAGGCACTGGGCTGGTGGAGGTTCGCACCATCGACCCTTCTGAACCGCTCAAACCGGCACAGACCCCCAGCCTCCCCCCCCCTACGCTTACTGTTGCGAGCAAACCACCACCACAGGCTGACAAACTAAAACGTATCGCCCCGGGGCAAACGGTGGGCATCTACCTGCAGGTGGGCGCCTTTGGTGACCGCATTAATGCCGAGAATCTGCGCATCCGAATTCGTGACATCGAAACCCTACCCATCGCTAAAATCAATATCACGCAAGGCGCTAAAGAAAACGCGTCGATATTCCGTGTGCGCATCGGCCCTATCGATAATGTTCCCGAGGCAGATCAGGTGATCAAACGTCTGGCTCAGCTTGGCATTGAGGATCCACACGTCATTATTGACTAGCGATCATTGTCTTTTACAAGGGCACCTCAATGGTAAAATTTATCTCTGCACGCCGCAATAAAAAACCTAGGCGCACGCATAAGGCAGGGGCACCTTAACAGCTCAAACCATCCTTAATCAGGTGCAGTAGCACCAAAATTTGCTAGACTATGGACTGCTGTTTTAAAAAGCCACCCCTTGGAGATCCTGCTTCGTGAGCCACATACCCCCCCTTCAACCCAAGCACACTACAACACCTTGCCCTTTATGGGTTGATCACCCACGTGCTTTATTTTCGGTTACCCATCGCATGTTGGGCATCATACTCGTGGTTTTAGCCGCGCTCATTCCACTCAGCACCGTTGCAGCAGCAATGCCCACCCCCAATGTACCCGAAATTGCAGCGCGAGGTTACCTGCTGCTCGATTTTAATAGTGGCAAGGTCATTGCCGAAAAGAATGCGTATGAGCAGATGGAGCCGGCCAGCCTTACCAAATTGATGACAGCTTATATTATCTTCAATGAGCTTCGTGCGGGCAACTTGCAGCTCACCACTGAAGTGCTGGTAAGCGAAAAAGCGTGGCGCATGAAAGGCTCCAAAATGTTTATTGAGGTTAACAAACGTGTTTCCGTCGAAGCGCTATTAATGGGGATGATCATTCAGTCAGGCAACGATGCTAGTGTGGCGCTCGCCGAACATGTCGCCGGAAGTGAAGAGGCCTTTGCTTCATTGATGAACCTCCACGCGGGGAAACTCGGCATGAATGGCACCCATTTTGTTAACAGTACCGGCATGCCAGACCATGAGCACTATACAACTGTGCATGACCTTGCACTACTCACCCGCGCACTGATTGCCGATTTTCCTGAATACTACAAATGGTATTCGATCAAAGAGTTCACCTATAACGACATCCGTCAACACAACCGCAATGCACTGCTGTGGCGTGACAAGTATGTTGATGGCGTCAAAACCGGTCACACCAAATCAGCAGGTTATTGCCTGATTTCATCAGCGCTGCGCGACGATATGCGCTTGATCTCCATTGTACTCGGCACCAAAAGCAAAGAGTCGCGCTCAAAAGAGAGCCAGAAGCTGCTCAACTACGGCTTCCGATTTTTTGAAACACGCAAGCTCTACAGTGCCAACAGCCAGCTGACCACCTCTCGCATCTGGAAAGGGGCAGCGGAGCAACTGCCATTAGGG
>Ga0256839_1005550_pt1 | contig 11583 bp, 10 predicted proteins | sample 354166metaG_FD_185968 | JGI IMG/M metagenome (GOLD analysis project Ga0256839, IMG submission 185968) | Hydrothermal vent microbial communities from Mid Atlantic Ridge, Atlantic Ocean - 354-166 | ecosystem: Environmental > Aquatic > Marine > Hydrothermal vents | place: Atlantic Ocean: Mid...
GGGCCGCCCCCTGCTGGCTCTGGACCGGGTCGGGATCGGCGCCTATGTGCGGCTTTTGGGCGGCGAGACCGCCCCCGATCCGAACGCGCTGGCCCGCCTGCTGGTGGAGCGGGCGCAGGAGCCCAGAGCGGCGCCAAGGCCTGTCGCCGATCCGCATCGGCAGCTCGAGACCCCGCTTCCGGCGCTGCGCTGGATCGCGCTCGCGGGCCCGGACGGGGTGGGTAAGACCACATTACTGACACGACTCGAGGCTCAGCTGCAGGCGCGCGGTGCGGCCACCCGGCGCCGCTGGAGCCGCTATCGGCACTATGTGTCCAAGCCCTTGCTGGGGCTTTTGCGGCTTCTTGGCTACAGCCGTCTCGTGGAGATCTCCGGGGTACGCCTGCGCCTGCGCCGGGTGCATCGTCCGGCCGTGCTGGCGTGGACCTTCCTGGCGCTGCAGGTGCTCGACCTGCTGATCGAGATGCGACTTCGCTACCGGGCGCCCGGACGGCTGGTGCTGCTCGACCGGTGTGTCCTCGATACGTTGGTGGATCTCGCGGTGGACAGCGGTCGGCATCGCTGGGTGGTGGAACGGCTCGGGCCGTGGCTTCTTCGCCGCCTTCCGCGATCGGGACGGCTTGTGGTGGTGGAGCGGCGGGAAGAGCGCGTGCTGGGGACGCGCCCGGACGTGCGCGCGGATCCCGACCGGGCGCTTCGCCGTGCGCTCTACCGCGAGATGGCGGCACGGTACGGGCTTTCGGTTCTGGCCAACGACGGGACCATCGAGACCGCGCTCGCACGGCTGTGGGAGCTTCTGGGCGATGGCCATGATCTACGTGTTCTACAACAATGACCCGCTCGCCCAGGACCAGGGCGGCGGGGCCGAGCATTTCCGCGCCCTGCTGCGCACCCTCTTGGCCTCGGGTCTGCCCTTCCGGCTGGTGGCGGCCCGGCTGCAGCAGGAGAGGGAAGCGGGCCACGTCGAATACATCACCGACGGCACCGGCTTTCTGCGCTTCTGGGCGGCGACCTGGCTCTGGTTCTGGCGCAATCGGCGGCGGTTCGGAGAGCGCGACGTCTTCCACTTCCACCGCAACTATGCGGCCTGGCCCAAATACCTCCTGCTGCCCCGCCGCGGCCGGGTGGTGATCACCTACCACAACGTCAGCGGACGGGTGCTCGCGGCCCGGCTCGGTCGCCTGGCGCCCCCCGTGCGGGCGGTGATGCGGTGGTTCGAGCGGCGCGCGGTGCGCCGGGCCGATGCGTTGATCTGCGTGAGCGGCCGCGATCGCGACGAGCTCGCACGACGGCTCGCCCCCGAGCCCTTCGCCCGCGCCCTGGTGATCCCGGCGAGTGTCGATGCCAAGGCCTTCCAGTGCCTGCCTCCGCCGGCCCCCGAACAGGCCTTCCGCATCCTGTTCCTGGGACGACTCAGCCACCAGAAGAACCCGATCCTGGCCATCGCCGTGCTCGAGGAGCTCCGGCGCCGCGGCCTTCCCTTCACCCTCACCCTGGTCGGCGACGGCGAACTTCAGCGCGCCCTCATCGCCCGTCTCGCCCGCAGTCCCGCCCGCGCCCACATCCGCTGGCTCGGTCGCGTACCCCACGACCGGGTGCCGGCGCTGTTGGCCGAACACGGGATCCTGCTCCTCACGAGCCGTTTCGAGGCCTCGCCGACGGTGGTCAAGGAGGCCCTGTGCGCGGGCCGTCCGGTGGTCACCACCGATGTCGGCGACGTGCGGCTGTGGGTCGAGGAGGGGCGGAACGGATACATCTGCCCGATGGAGGCCGGGGCCTTGGCCGACGGCGTGTGCGCGGCAAGCCGCCTCGTGCGCGAGGGACGGGTGCGGCGATCCAACCGGGTGCTGGCCGGGGCGGAGGAGGAGGTGATGGGACGGGTGGTGGAACTCTACCGGCGCCTGCTCGCAGGCTAGCCCATGATCACCGATCTGGTCGCCCGCCTGCGGCAGCTCGGGGTGCTGGCCGGATCGCGGGCGCTGGTGGCCGTCCTGGGAATGGCCGCGGCGGTGCTGCTCGCCCGCGCGCTCGGTCCCGAGGGGCTTGGACGCTGGGCGCTGATGATGGCCTGGCTCGCCTATCTGCTGCAGCTGTCGGAGCTGGGACTGCGGTCCGTGATGGTGAGCGAGGCGGCCCGCGCGCCGGAGCGCGCCCGCGCCTCCCTTCGACGCTACCTCGCCCTGCGGCTCCTGGCCTCGCTGGCCCTGGCCATCACAGCGCTGGGCATCGCCTGGGCGAGCGGCATCGGGACGGGCGCCTTGGCGCTGCTCCTGCTGCTGGTGCTGCCGGCCTTCGCGCTCCAGTTCGACTGGATCGCGCTCGCCCGCGGTCGGCTGGTCGCAGCCGGCCTGCTGTTGAACCTGCGACCGCTTGTGTGGGTCATATTCCTGGCGGCGGCGGCGCCGCTTGCCGTGGACCTCACAGCGCTCGCCTGGGGTTACGGGCTTGCCGCCTGGACGGCGGCGGTGGCCTCATGGCCGCTTGTCGCCCGGCTCGCATCAGGGCGCCGGGAGGCTCCCATGCCGTGCGGCGAACTGCTGCGGCGCGGGCTGCCCCTGTGTGCGGTGAACCTGACCAACGAGCTCCAGCAGCGGCTCGACCTGGTGGTGCTGGGCTGGGCGGCGGGCGCGGCCTGGGCCGGACGCTATTATCTCGCATCGGCGCTTTTGGTGGCGGGGCTGTGGGTGGCGAACGCCGCCAACCAGGGTGCGCTCGGCCGCTTCGCCCCTTATGCGGGCCGGCCCCGCACCCTCGCCCGGGAGCTCGTGCGGGAATTGGTTCTGGTGCTGGCGGTCGCCGGCGCCATCGCCGCAAGCGTGCTGTTGTTCGGCGAGCTGGTGCTGATCCGGCTGTTCGGGCCCGCTTTTGCGAGCGCAGCGCCGGTGCTCGCCGCGCTTCTGCCGTGGTTCGTGCTCCATCACGCGAGCGCGCTGCTCCAGGGCGCGCTGGCCGCGACCCGCCGGGAGCGCGAGGCTCTTTGGGGCAATCTGGTCATGCTGGGAGCGCTTGTCGCCGCTCTGCCCTTCGCCGCGCTCACGGGCGATCCTCTGGCCTTCGCCGCCGCCCGGGGTGCCGCCGAAGGGGCACGCCTGCTGTGGCTGTCCGCCCGCTTGTTCCGCTCGCGAAACCTCGAGCGCCTGCAATCCGCGTGATCGGGGACGGATGCCCCCGGCCCGAGACCATGGTCTCCTGCGTCAAACTGTCCTATATGCTGGTTGCGGGCGGACGGGGTGAGGGACGGCGTGGAGGCTCCTGGACCAGGCGGCGCGGGGTGCATGGCACGGCGTTTCGGCCCGGAGAACGCGGCCGGATCCGGGTATCGCGCCGGTGGGGGAGCGGGCTGCGGCACGGGCGCTGTCGCCTGTAGCGGTTCCGGGCTTCGTGCGCACGGGGGAGCGGGGTGAGGGGCGGCTTGATCAGCCTGCGCACCCGCCTGCGGCCGCGCCTGCCGCGGCCACGGCAGCTGTTCGAGCGCCTCGCGGAGGTGCTGGCGGATCAGCAGACGCCGCGGGATCTCACCGACCACGGCCGGGTCGGCCACTACACCCTCGCCATCACCCGCTGGGTGGCGGTGGTGGGCCAGCTTTTCACCATCCTGTTCGTCCACTTTTCGCTCGGCATCGCCTTGCCGCTCGCCTGGCTGCTGCCGGCGGTGGCGGCGAGCGCGTTGGTGAACGTGGTGCTCGCCCTGTCGCTGGGCTGGTCGGCCCGGCTATCGGAGCCGGCGGCGGCGGCCCTGTTCATCTTCGATCTGCTCCAGCTCGGCTGGCTTCTCTGGTTCACGGGCGGCATCCACAACCCCTTCAGCCTGCTCCTGGTGGTGCCGGTGGCGCTGGCCGCCGGCCTGTTGGGACGCTTCTGGACCGTGGTGGTGACCCTGTTGGGCCTGCTGGTGGCCACCTCGCTCGCCTTCCCCGCGGGTGGCCTGCCCTGGTATGAGGGCGAGCTGCGACTGCCGGGCCTGTATCTCGTGGCGAGCTGGACCGGGCTTGGCATCGCGATGGTGTTGCTCGCGGGTTATGCCTGGCAGTTCGCCGAGGAGGCCCGGCAGCGGGCGGCGGCGTTGGCGGCCACCGAGGTGGAGCTGTTGCGCGAGCAGCAGCTCTCGGCGCTGGGCGGCCAGGCGGCCGCCGCCGCCCATATGCTGGGAAGCCCGCTTGCCACCATCAACGTGGTGGCGAAGGAGCTCGTTCGCGGCCTGTCCCCGGACCATCCCCTCTATGAGGATGCCCGCGAGATCCTGAGCCAGGTGGAACGCTGTCGGGACATTCTCGCAAGTCTCGGCCGCACCGGCGCCGACACCACCTTCGGGCGCTTCACCCGCCGCCCCTTGTCGGCTGTGCTGCGCGAGATCGCCGAGGAGTGCCAGCGGGAGGGCATCGAGGTGGAGGTGCGGGTGCGCCGGCTCGATGCGACCCCCGAGCCCGAGGTGTCGCTGGTACCGGAACTCCGCCATGCGCTGGCCAATCTCATCGACAACGCCTTTTCGTTCGCACGCACTCGAGTGGAGATCGAACTCGCCCTGGCCGCCGATGCGATCCAGGTGACCATCGACGACGACGGGCCGGGTTTTCCGCCCGAGGTGTTGGACTGGCTGGGCGAGCCCTATGTGTCCACCCGTCGCCATCAGGGGGGATTGGGGCTCGGCGTGTTCATCGCAAGGACCCTGTTGGCCCGCACCGGCTGCCGTCTCACCTTCGTCAATCGCAAGGACGGGGCGCGGGTGGTTCTCACCTGGCCCGGGGATACCCTGCAGCGAGCGCTCGAGGAGAAGGACCATGAACAATCCGCAGACGCCTGACGTGCGCCGGGTGGCCGCCGCCCTCGGTCTCGGTTCGGGCAAGGAACCGCCCAATCTGCTGCTCATCGACGACGATGCGCCGCTGCGCCGGACCCTCGAGCGGGCCCTCACCCGGCGCGGCTTTCGGGTGCATGCGGTGGGCAGCCTCAGGGAAGCGCTGGCGCAGGCCTATGCGGTGAAGCCGGAATTCGCCGTCGTCGATCTCAGGCTCGAGGACGGGAGCGGGCTCGAGCTGGTCAAGAAGCTGCGCGAGATCCAGCCCAAGATGCGCATCGTCATCCTCACCGGCTACGGCAACATCGCCACCGCGGTGGCGGCGGTGAAGGCCGGGGCGGTGGACTATCTGGCCAAGCCCGCCGACGCGGATGCGGTGGTGAACGCCCTGCTCAACACCGGCAACAGCCTGCCGCCTCCGCCGCCCAACCCCATGTCGGCGGACCGGGTGCGCTGGGAGCACATCCAGCGGGTGTTCGAACAATGCGGCCGCAACGTCTCCGAGACCGCCCGCCGGCTCAACATGCACCGCCGCACGCTCCAGCGCATCCTCAACAAGCGCGCACCCAGGGAGTGAGGAGAGCAATCCATGGCCTCCCCCTTAAGGCCTCCCACAGCCCGCCCCGGCCCGTTGTTGTTCGTGGACGACGAGGCGGCGGTGCGGCGCTCGCTCGCCAAGCTCCTCGAACGGCGCGGATTCGAGGTGCGCACCGCGGGCTGCCTGCGGGAAGCCTATGAGGCCATCGCCGACTTCACTCCGCGCTTTGCGGTGGTCGACCTCAATCTCGCCGACGGATACGGCATGGAGCTCGTCAAGGGTCTCAAGGAAGCCTGCCCGGACATCCGGATCGTGGTGCTCACCGGCTACGACAGCATCGCCTCCTCGGTGGTGGCGATGAAGGCGGGTGCCTGGGGCTATCTCGCCAAGCCGGTGTCGGTGGACCGGCTCGAGGAGGCGTTATTGGGCGATCCCGCCCATCTCGCGGAGGTGGAGGTGCGCCCCATGTCGGCGGACCGGGTGCGCTGGGAGCACATCCAGCGGGTGTTCGAACAGTGCGGCCGCAACGTCTCCGAGACCGCCCGCCGGCTCAACATGCACCGCCGCACGCTCCAGCGCATCCTGAGCAAGCGCGCACCGCGGCCGTGATGTGCGGCCCGATTGCGCCCGACCGGAGTCAAGCGAGACCGCGCGATCCCGGTTTCTCAGGCGGGATCGCGGCCAGCTCGGGCGGCAGCGCCTCGGGCTCGTAGGTGGGCAGATCCAGCTCGATGAGCGCCACCAGCGGCACGCCCACCTCGGCCCGGCCGCCGCTTCGATCCACGAGGCACACCGCACCCACCGGACGTCCGCCCGCCTCCCGCACGCAGGCGATGCACTCCCGCGTGGAAAGGCCGGTGGTCACCACATCCTCCGCGATCACCACCGGTGCCCCAGACGGGATGGTGAAGCCGCGGCGCAGCTGGAAACGCCCCTCCACCCGCTCCGCGAACAGGAAGGGAAGACCCAACTGGCGGGCCAGCTCGTAGCCGAAGATGATCCCGCCCAGGGCGGGGGCCGCCACCAGCGCGGCGCCGAAGCGGCGCGCCGGCTCCACCAGCGGAGCCACCAACCGCTCGGCCCGCCCGGGGTCCATCAGCACCCGGGCGCACTGCAGATAGACCGGGCTATGACGCCCCGAACTCAGGATGAAGTGCCCGTGCAGCAGCGCTCCGCTGTCGCGGAACTCGCGCAGCACCTCCTCCCGTTCCTCGGCGGTGCGCACGACCGGCTCAGGCAACGACCCGCTCCACATAGGTGGTCTCGGGGGAGGCGCGCAGGGCGGCGAGCAGCTGCTGGAGGTGGAGCACGCCCCGCACCTCCACGTCCATGAACAGCTCGTAGATGTTCCGGCTTTTGCCGCCCGTGCGCAGATCGGTGATGTTGATGTCGAGCCGGCCGATGGTGGTGGCCACCTGGCCCAACACGTTCGGCCGATTCAGCACCATGACGCGGATGCGCGCCACATAGCGGCTGTCGTCGTCGCCCTCCGTGCCCCGCCAGAAGAAGGCGAGGGCGTGCGCACCGCTCTCACGCAGCCGCGCCAGTACCGAACAGTCGGCGTGGTGGATGGTGAGCGGCCGCCCGGAACGGATCACCCCGTAGATGTCGTCGCCGCGGATCGGATGGCAGCAGCGGGCCAGGTTGAAGGCGAGCCCCCGCGGCAGTCCCAGGATCGGCCCGTCCTCGCTGCTCGCCGGCCGGCTGCCCTCCTCCTCGCCGCTCGTGGTCTTCTTGCGGCCCTTGACGGGGAAGGGCACCACCTTGCGCCGGGCCTCCTTGCGCGTCCGCTCGCGCAGCTCCGGCCGGACCGTCTCCAACACCAGCCGCGGATGCAGCCGTCCCTCCCCCACCGCCGCCAGCATGGCCTCGGTGTCGGCATAGCGGAAACTGCGCGCCGCCTCCTCGAGCTGGCGCTCGGTGAGGGAAAGCTGTTCGCTCTTGGCGAGCTTGTTGAGCAGCTCGCGCCCGCGCGCCACGAAACTGGCCCGTTGCTTGGATCGGAGCGCCCGCCGGATGCGGGTGCGGGCCTTTCCGGTGACCACGAAGCGCTCCCACTCGGGAGAAGGCGAGGCGTTGCGGCTGGTGATGATCTCCACCTGATCGCCGTTCGCGAGCCGGGTGTGGAGGGGCACGATGCGGCCGTCGATCTTCGCCCCGACGCAATGGTCCCCGACCTCGCTGTGGATGGCGTAGGCGAAGTCCACCGGCGTGGCGCCGCGCGGGAGCGCGATCACGTCTCCCTTGGGGGTGAAGACGAACACCTGGTCCTGGTGAAGGTCGAGCTTGGTGTTCTCGAGGAACTCGTCCGGGGTCTCGGCGTGCTCGAGGATCTCCAGAAGCTCCCGCACCCAACGATAGCGCCGCCCGTCGGTGACCGGTTGCTCCTGCTTGTAGGCCCAATGGGCGGCCACCCCGAGCTCGGCCACCTCGTGCATCTCGTGGGTGCGGATCTGGATCTCGATCTTGCGTCCCTCGGGACCGAGGATGGTGGTGTGCAGGGAACGATAGCCGTTGGGCTTCGGGATGCTGATGAAGTCCTTGAAGCGGCCCGGCAGGGTGGTGTAGCGGGCATGGATGACCCCGAGGGCCGCATAGCACTCGCCCACCGTGCGCACGATCACCCGAAAGGCGACGATGTCCGAGAGCTGCTCGAAATTGACGTGTTTGCGCTGCATCTTGCGCCAGATGGAGAGCGGGGTCTTTTCGCGTCCGCTCACCTCGGCCTCGATGCCGGCCTCCGCCAGCACCTTCTGAAGCTCGCGGCAGATCCGCCCCACGAGATCGGTATCGTCACGCCGCAACTGCTCGAGCCGGCGCAGGATGCTCGCCCGGGCGTCCGGCCACAGCTCCGCGAAGGCCAGATCCTCGAGCTCCACCTTCATCCGGTTCATGCCGATGCGCTCGGCCAACGGCGCGTAGATCTCGAGGGTCTCGCGGGCGATCCGGCTGCGTTTGTCGGGATCCCGGACGAAGTGCAGGGTGCGCATGTTGTGGAGACGATCCGCGAGCTTCACCAGGAGCACGCGGATGTCGTCCGACATGGCGAGCAGCAGTTTGCGGAAGTTCTCCGCCTGCGAGCTCTTGACCGCGTGCGGACGGATCTTGCCGAGCTTGGTCACACCGTCGACCAGGCGGGCCACGGTGGGCCCGAACAGACGCTCGATCTCGCTCAACGCCACCCCGGTGTCCTCCACCACGTCGTGGAGCAGACCGGTGGCGATGGTGGCGGAATCGAGCCGGTACTGGGCGAGGATGCCGGCCACCTGGACCGGGTGGTGGAAGTAGGGATCGCCCGAGGCGCGCCGCTGGGGGCCGTGGGCGCGCATGGCAAACACATAGGCGCGGTTGAGCAGATCCTCGTCGGCGCCCGGGTCGTAACTCTTGACCAGCTCCACGAGCTCGTACTGGCGCAGGATCTGCTCGCGCCCGCCCGCCCGTGGCGCCGCGCTCGCGGGGGTACCCGCCTGGGACCTGCCGGAGGAAGCCGCCTCGGGCGCCGCCATGGCCGCCCCCCGCCCTGGGGATCAGTCCGTGTCGGTCACATCGAAGTCGGCGTAGGATTGGCCATCGGGAAGGCCCTGTCCCTCGCCCTCCTCGAGGGCGGGCAGGGGAATGGCGCTCGCCACCTCCTTCTCGGGATCGTGCGGCTCCTCCTCGCCCGCCTCTTCCACCGGCGTGTAACGCCTGAGCCCGTAGATGAGCTCGTAGCGCAGATGGTCGAGATCCACGGTGGCCTCGGCGATCTCACGCAGCGCCACCACCGCGTTCTTGTCGTTGTCCCGGCTCACCGTGAGCGGAGCACCGGCGGCGATGTCCCGGGCCCGCTGGGCGGCCAGCATGACGAGCTCGAAGCGGTTGGGGACCCTCTGGATACAGTCCTCGACGGTGATTCGCGCCATGCTCGACTCCGGCGTCTTTGCGGCCGCCCTTCACATAGGCGTGGAGGGCTTCCAGGGCAAGCAACGGCGCGGCGAACTCCCAGAACCCGGCACCGATGCGGGCGATCGGGTCAGGATTCCCGCGCACGTCCCATCTCCAGGAACTTCGCCCGCCGGCGCGCGGCCAGTTCCGCTCCCGGGATCTCGGAGAGCTCATCGAGATGCCGGACCAGCGCATCGCCCACCCGCTCCACCGTCGTCTGCACCCCGCGGTGGGCGCCGCCCAAAGGCTCCTCGATGATCTCGTCCACGAGCCCCATGGATTGGAGATCCTGGGCGGTGAGCCGCAGCGCGTCCGCCGCCTCCTCCGCCTTGTCCTGGCTGCGCCACAGGATGGCGGCACAGCCCTCGGGCGAGATCACCGAATAGATCGCATGCTCCAGCATCAACACCCGGTCCGCGGCGGCGATGGCGATCGCACCGCCGGATCCGCCCTCGCCGATCACCACCGCCACGATCGGCACCGCGAGGTCGAGACAGGTGTCGATGGACCGCGCGATGGCCTCCGCCTGTCCGCGTTCCTCGGCTCCAATACCCGGATGGGCGCCCGGCGTGTCCACGAAGCTCAACACCGGCAGCTGGAACCGCTCGGCCAGACGCATCAGCCGCACCGCCTTGCGGTAGCCCTCCGGGCGCGCCATGCCGAAGTTGTGCCGCACCCGGTCCTCGGTCTCGCGCCCCTTCTCCTGCCCGATCACCATCACCGACCGGCCCCTAAAACGCCCGAGGCCGCCGAGCAGCGCCGGATCCTCGGCATAGGATCGATCGCCGGCGAGCGGCACGAAATCCTCGATCAACCCGGCCACATAGTCCCGGAACCGGGGCCGGTCCGGATGCCGCGCCACCTGGGTCTTCTGCCAGGGCGTCAGGCGCCCGTAGGTCTGGGTGAGCAGCTTGGTGACCCGGGCCTCGAGCCGCGCCACCTCGTCGCCCAGATCGAGCGCACGGGATTCCATCAAGCGGCGCAGCTCCTTGATCTTGCCCTCGAGCTCGGCGATCGGCCGTTCGAAATCGAGAAGGAAGCTCATGGCGCCCCCGACGCCGTCCGCCCCGCCATCTGGAGAGGGGATGGAGGCCTGTCAACCGGCTGCCCGAGCGGTGCCCGCGGCCCCCGGGTGCCGCCGTCACGCGGGGCGGGAAAGCGCCAGGCGGGCGAGGATCGGGGTGTGGTCGGAGGCCTTGGGGCGGCCGCGGGGCTCGCGGTCGATCCACACCGCCTCGAGCCGGTCCACCGCCTGCGGCGACAGCAGCAGATGGTCGATGCGAATGCCGTGGTCGAGCTGGAAGGCGCGCCCCTGGTAGTCCCAGAAGGTATAGGCGCCGGTTTGGTCGGGATGGAGGGCCCGGAAGGCGTCGTAGAGCCCGAGGTTCAAAAGCGCGCGGAAGGCGCGCCGGGATTCCGGACGGTAGAGCGCATCGCCCTCCCAGGCGGCGGGGTCGTAGCAGTCCTGGGGTTCCGGGATGACGTTGTAGTCCCCACCGAACACCAGGCATTCGTCCTCGAGAAGGACCTCCTCGGCGTGGCGGTGCAGCCGCGCGAGCCAGCGCAGCTTGTAGGCGAACCTGGGACCTTCCACGGGATTGCCGTTCGGAACGTACAGGGAGGCCACCCGCAGCCCGCCGGTGAACGCCTCGGCGAACCGGGCCTCGGCATCCTCCTCCTCGCCGGGCAGGCGCAGGGCCAGGCTCTCGATGGGAAACCGGCTCAGGATGGCGACGCCGTTTCGCCCCTTCTCGCCGCACACCAGACTGTTGTAGCCGAGCTCCTCGAGCGGCTCGCGGGGGAACGTCTCGGGGGTGCATTTGATCTCCTGGAGGAGCAGCACATCAGGCCGCACCTTCTCGAGCCAGTCGCACAGGAGCGGCAGCCGTGCCCGGATGGAGTTGACGTTCCAGCTCGCCACCGTGATGGACATCGCCCAAGGCTCTCCCGCACCGTGCCCCCTCCACCCTGAAGCGGACGAAACCGGCCGGCAAGGGGTGGGGGTTCCGGCGGCGTTCCCTTGCGGGCGGAAAGCGGCTCGGCTAACGGAGCGCTCCCGACGGCGCGTCCCCGCACATGGAGGTGAGGAATGGCGAATCCCGGCGGAATCGCAGCGGACCGTTTGCGCAGCCTGGTGGAGCGGATCGAACGGCTCGAGGACGAAAAACGGGAGATCCAGGAGCAGATCCGGGAGGTGTATGCGGAGGCCAAGGGGGAGGGGTTCGACGTGAAGGTGATGCGCCAGGTGATCCGCTTGCGGAGGATGAAGCCCCAGGAGCGGGGCGAGCAGGAGGAGCTCCTGGAGCTGTACAAGGCCGCCTTGGGA
>Ga0256839_1005551_pt1 | contig 11583 bp, 10 predicted proteins | sample 354166metaG_FD_185968 | JGI IMG/M metagenome (GOLD analysis project Ga0256839, IMG submission 185968) | Hydrothermal vent microbial communities from Mid Atlantic Ridge, Atlantic Ocean - 354-166 | ecosystem: Environmental > Aquatic > Marine > Hydrothermal vents | place: Atlantic Ocean: Mid...
GGATATTCGGTCTTTCCAGATCCGCAGTTGTTACCACGGCTATAGGTTGCTCTATTGCTTAGCGTAGTAGGCGGCGATGGCTTTGATTTCGATGAGGCTGAGCACGTCGGACATGGCCGTCATTTTAGGGTCTTTTCGCAACCCTTGTTGGTACTCCTGCATAGCCAGCACAATATAAGGCTCCAGTTGTCCCGCTAGGCGTGGCACTCCCGGTTGTGTGCTGTATCCACGTTCGCCGTGACAAAAGCTGCAACGCTCTTCTACCAATTTGGCGGGGTCATAGAGCGGGTAGGTGGTTGGTTTTTCTGCTTGTTGCGCTTCAAAATAGAGCGCAATATCGTTGAGCTGTTGTGAGGTGAGGCCCTGAACAACTGTCTCCATGCTCTCATGGCTGCGTTTGCCGTTGCTATAGGCGAGCGTTGCAGAGACTAGGTAAAAAGAGTCTTGTCCGGCCAGACCGGGTACGTTGGCTGGGTCACCGCTGATACCTTTATCGCCATGGCACACGGTACAGGCGGATGCCAGTGCTTCACCACGGCTAATATCACCGTCGACACTGGGCTTGTTTTGGCGTATCGGCTCTTGGCGGGCGTAGAAATAGGCGATTTTTTCGATATCCACATCACTGAGCCCAGAGACAAGGTTAGTCATTGTTTTATGGTGGCGAACATCGATTTGGTAATCTTTGGTGGCACGGGTCAGGTATTTGACATCAAATCCGCTGAGGCTGGGTATGTTTTTCATCTGGCTATTACCCTTGTCGCCGTGGCAGCCATTGCAGGAGGCGGCCATGCGCTTGCCATCTTCCAGTGGGTGGAAAGCGCCATCTGATTCGATATCCTTGTGCAGTGGCGACTCTGTGGTTTGCAGGGCGTAATAGGCTGCAAGATCCCGGATTTGTTGGTTGCTCAGCTTGGCAACCGGCTCCTGCATTAGCTCTTCATTGCGTTTGCCATCACGGTAATCCATGGTGGCTTTAACAAGATAGGCTGCGGGTGACCCTGCGAGGCTGGGCATATAGGGGTTGAGGCTGTTGCCATCATAGCCGTGGCAGCCAGCACAACGCTCCGCCAGGCGCTTGCCTCGGTTGGCATTACCTTTTTTGGGTCTGGGTGGTTTTTCCGGTTTTTGGACGGCATAGTGTGCGGCAATCGCACGAATTTTTTCATCGTCTTTACCTAGCATATTCTTGAACATGGCCATCAATTCGTGGTCACGCTCACCGTTGAAGTAGCTGTTAAGCGCGGGTTCGAAATATTCGAGCGGCATGCCTGCAAGGCTTGGGGTGTTGACATGTTTTTGACTACGCCCCTTTTCACCATGGCAACCATCACAGCTTTTGGCGATACGCGAGCCAACTTCAAGTGCCTTTTTATCACTCAGTATCGATTTAGACTCAGCATCAGCCACTGCTCCTGTCCAAGGGGTATCCAGGCTGGCGTAGTAGGCTGATACGTTGGCGAGGCTTTCGGGGCCTACCACTTGGGTGACACGCTCCATTTCGGCATGTTTACGTGCGCCATTGGTATAGGCGATCATTGAACGAATCAGATAATCTTGCTCCAACCCGGCGATGAAGGGCGCACCACTGCGTGCTTCAACACCGCTCATGCCATGACAGAGCGCACAGCTGGATTTGGCGACTTGACGACCGGCGCTGATGTCACCAATGTGGAAGGGTTCTGTTGTGGCCGCTTCAAGTTTTGGCATATCGGCTCTGTTGCCGCTGCTCTCCGTAGCGATCGACTCATCACTCTTATCTTTCAAGGTATTCGGAGGTGGGTTGGAGTCACAACCGCTCAGCAAAGTGAGCAGCAGTGCCAACATAAGGTGTGTGAATTTCATTGATCGCTCCTTTCAGGGCAAAGGGTGATTGCGCGATTCTAATTTGAGGCCGTGGGTGGGTCGCTCTCATCTTGCTGAACCAACCCTCTCTCTTCCTGGTGGGCATCCGTGGGTAGTTTGTAGAACCACATTTGATACATTGAGATGAAAAACATCACCGCAAAGCAGCTCCCCATTGCGGCACCGCTGATCAGGACAACCCAAGCAAAGGGTTCAAATATTTTGGTGATATACCAAGCGGAAATATCAAGAAATATCGAGACAAAAGGGATGGCAATCAGTGAGATTTTAATCCACTCCCGCTTTAAATAGGCGTGGCAGAAGATGGATCCTACGATAAAAAATATGAAGGTGAGGCCAAACAGGTGGATGTGTGACACTCTTACCAGAGTATACAGGTCGGCCCCGTGATCCTCCTCGGCGACGTTCTCGATACCTTCGTAATCTTCCAATTGCGGGAGGTGTGGGTTGCGTTTGTTGTGGCAGGTGATACAGCGTTTGTCGAAAATCGACTTCATTTCACTTTCGTAACGCTCTTCGGTGATGCCGTTACGCACCCAATCACTGATTTTTATATTCTCTGCGGCGGGCAGCATATTGGACATGGGCCCCCTGAGTGAAGACTCCAGAACAGTGCCGGTTTTGGTGCCACTGTAGGCAATAACTATATCATCAACCGTGAGCATCGGCTCACCATCACGACCGTGATGGCTGGCGAATACATAGATCATCGCAAATGAGTAACCCAGGCCTAATACACAGAGTGCGCCACTGTAGAGAACTTTTTGTACCAGTGGAAGGTGTGAGAAGTGTACAAAAAAACGCCAGCTCATAGATGCCTCTTACTTTCTTAATAATTCTGATGTTTGTCGGGATAACCTACCGAGTAGTTAACTTATCGCACTCTGTTATCCATTGAGTTGGATTCTACATTAATCTATTTTAATTTCCAGTTTTAGCGGGAAAAAGAGTTGAGGGGGGGTAGTGAGGTTTGATGCACTCACATTAAGCTCTTGAAGTGTCTCTATCGGGGAGTAGAGTCCCTAGTATTGGCTGGAAATGGGTAAAATGGTGAGATTTTTTATTGTGATTGGTTTAGTATTAGTCCAAATTAAGCATCATGCATATGGGTGGTTTTCTACTTGAAAATTCCCCCGCAAAGTTAATGTTAATGGAGGGTAGACAATGAGCAAGATTAAAATGGCACTCACTCTGGTTCCTGTAGGCCTGATGGCGCTGGTAGTGGGGTGTTCAGGTGAATCACAGGTGAGCTTTAGTAAAGATGTTCAACCTATCCTGAATGATAACTGTCTTAAATGTCATGTTGAGGGTGGGGCGGGTTTTGTTAAAAATGGACTTAACATGACCTCTTATGAAAACTTGATGAAAGGTACTAATTTTGGCCCGGTTATTGAGCCAGGTAGCAGTATTTCAAGTACTTTGGTGCGTTTGATTAGCGGCAATGCTGATCCCTCTTTGAAAATGCCCCACGGCTCAGGTAACAAACCCCTGAGTGAGGGTGAAATTAATACCATCAAGGCGTGGATTGACCAAGGTGCCAAAAATAACTAATGGCCAACGGCTGGCATTCAAAAAAGGATGCCAGCGCCCATCTTTGATGATGGATAACACCCCTTCCCCCTCGTATCGATAAAGCCCATCTTTTAGTGTTGAAATGCTGTAACTTAGCATATTCATCTTTTGCTTCAACTCTTCGTTATTTTCGCACTCAATCGGTCACATATTCCCTTCTATTTTTTCATGTGTTAGATCACTCTATGCTGGCTACAAAGTCACCGCTGTGGCTGTTTGAGGAGAAGATGCCTCCCGTGAAAGTTAACCCGGATAATTCATAAATTATGCACAATCACTATTTTTTATCTATGGCATGGAATAAATTCTGAAGTGGCGCGTTGTTTAGGGTGTAAGTTCACTTAAACCTAGATCCTGCAAGTGTTCATACTTACTCAGCACAAGCACGATCACTTGCAGGATCTAGGTTAAACTCAATGTACAGATGGAGAGAGATCATGATGACCGTAATCGATAATAATCGTATCAATAGTGCGAAGCGCGCTTTTGTTACACGTAATGTTGTACTGGATCAGGTTCGTCTGCTGGATAGTGAGCCTACACAGATTAATAGTGGTGACTTGGTGTTGGCCCGAGTGGAGAAAATTGGTAATCACAAAGGGTTGGAGTTAACCACCGGTCGTCGTTCAATTTTACATAAAGGTGATGAGATTCTGGTGGCCTATGGTAATCGCTATGCACCGGATCAGTATGAGGCGGTAGTGCCTGAGGATATGGGCCGTTGTGATTTGGTAGCCGCAGGAGGAATTGCCTCTAAAGCCTTGAGCTGGAGCACTCGGATAAGAGCACCTACCCGTATTAGACCCATCGGTCTGGTGTGTGGTGCGGACGGTAAAGTGATCAACCTCTCCCGTTATAAAGTGGCAGAGCAGGTGGTGAGTGATATTCCCAAGGTGATTGCAGTGGTCGGCAGCAGTATGAATGCCGGTAAAACCACCACGGTAGTGAGTCTGGTACGGGGTCTTACACAAAAAGGTTATCGGGTGGGTGCGGTTAAAATTACCGGTACCGGAGCGGGTGGGGATTTATGGAAAATGCATGATGCGGGTGCTGCTGAGGCGGTGGACTTTACCGATGCCGGCATCTCCAGCACCTTTATGACACCGTTACCACAACTACACGAAGCGACCCATCGCTTGGTGTCACACTTGGCTGCTAAGCAGTGTGATGTGATCGTGATGGAGATTGCGGATGGTATTTATCAGCAGGAGAGCTCTGGGTTGATTCAAAGCTCGCAGATGCAGAATCTGGTTAATGGCTATGTCTATGCTGCGGATGGCTCCACTGGGGCTGCTGCCGGGGTTGCGTGGCTACAGCGCTTTGGCTTGGTGTTGGGTGTCAGTGGCAAAGTTACCGCCTCACCGTTGGCCAGTCGCGAGGCTGAGCAGGTGACCGGTTTACCCTGTTTCACATCAGATGCTTTGGCTCAGGGCGAGGTGGCTGAGCAGTGGCTGCAAGCGCTTAATACTGAGGAGCTTTGCGAAGCACTATGAAGCTGCCACTGCTATTCGCCGGACGGAGAAAGCAGTGGTTTATCCGCCTGGTCAGTTTATCCATCACTGAAGCGTTGGCGCTGTTCGCGGTGGCGATGTTGTTCCGCGAGCTGCTGATTGTTTTGCATGCTAGCGGGCCAACCAGCCTGCCGGGATATCTCTCTCTGGCGCTGGTGTCGAGTGCGGTAGTGATTGCATTGACTCACTGGGGGGCGAATAGTATTTCGGAGCGGCTGGGGATGGATTACAGCAATACGCTGCGTTTGGTATTGCTGCGTAGCTGTGTGGTGGCTAGTGGCGGGGCACAGCCACAGCGCTTAGGTACTACCATGGCGCGGATGATGGGTGATCTGGCGGCAGTGCGAGAGTGGGTCTCTCAGGGGCTTGCCACGGCTATGATCGCCAGTGCTACCCTAGTGGCTAGTTTTGCTGGGTTGGCGGCCATCGATACACAGTTGGCTCTGCATATTGGGGGCGCTTGCTTGGTGGTTATGGCGCTATTGATACCGCCAGTTGTCTCCAAACTTTTTCAGCTGGCACAAGAGCTGCGCCGCCTGCGAGGCAAGCTCTCTTCACAGTTAGGGGACCTGGTGCTGAGTGCTTCCACGGTGGCGCATATGGGGCGTTATCGTAGTGAAGCGGGTCGTGTGGATAAGCAGAATCAGGCGTTGATGCGTGCCAGTGTGGCACGCACTCGGATTTTGAGTCTACTTACCGCGTTGACAGTGGTCGTGGTGCCGGCATCGGTGGCTTGGGTGAGTCTGCTGTTGGCTCAGGGGTATCCGTTACCCATGCAGCAGCCCGGCTCATGGACCACGCTGTTGTTTACGCTTTCGCTGCTCTCTGTTTCGCTGACCGGACTGGTGCGCAGTCTGGATCAATTGATTAACTATATTGTCGCTCGTCGCCGCCTGCTACAGCTGATGAAAACGGCTAAGCAGGCCCGCTTATCCCGCCGTGGTCGCCGTGCGCTGCCCAGAGGTGAGGCACTGGCAGTTGATATTCGTTCGCTGAATCCTTCGGGCATCAAGGTTACTGCTCCACTGCATGCGCCCGCAGGCAGTACGGTTGCTTTGGTGGGTGCTTCGGGGGCGGGTAAGTCTCAGCTGTTACGTCATTTTTTACAGGCGAGTGATGGTATGGGCAAGGTGAGTATTGCCAGTTTGAAGCTAGGTAAGATTGATCTGACATCACTGCGTAAACGGGTGCACCTAGTCACCCCCGAGTTTGCCTTGATGCGCGGCTCTCTGTTGCGTAATTTGCGTTATGCAGCGCCGATTAAGCGCCGTCGATTGCGCCATATCTGTCGTTTGTGTCAGCTCAGTGGTACCGATGCCCGAGTGGCGCGTAAACAGCGGCTTGATCAGACCGGTAAGGACTTGCCTTCAGCCTTGGCGGCAAGGGTTCGTCTGGCGCGAGCTCTTGCCTCTCGTCCTGGGCTGTTACTGGTGGATGATGCGGCATTTCTCTACGACCCACTGGCTCGAGAGGCGTTACGAACAGTACAAGAGAAGTGTAAGCTGACACTGGTCATTGCGGCACCCGATATCAAGTGTGTCAATTATTTGCGCCCTGATGTGGTGTGGCAGATGGAAGAGGGTGAGCAGGGCCGGCAGATTACCCCACAAAAAAACAGTTTAACCCTGCTGTCGCCAAAGCCGATTAAGAGTAAATTAACCGGATGAGCGTTTTACACTTCGATTGGCGTATCGCTACAGTTTCCCCATTCAGACCATGAGCCGTGATAGCCGCGCACTTTGGGGTAGCCTAAAAACTTCAATATCGCATACATGAGTGCAGAGCGATGGTGGCTCTGGCAATGGACGATGATCTCATTTTCCCGGTTGATCTGGCGTTCTGCCATAAGCGCTTTAAGCGCTGTTGTCGGTTTCAGATGTAGATCATGTTGTGAATTGAAGGTGAGGCTCCAGTCCATATTTATTGCCCCCGGGATGTGACCACCTCGGGCTGCACGCAGGTCATCACCACAATATTCAGCGGGGCTGCGGGCATCAAGAAGGGTTATTTTTGGCTCATCTAGATGGGAGAGTATGTAGGCTTTATCTGCAATCACCTCTGGATTGGGGATAACCTTAAAGTGACTAGCAGGCCACAGGTTACGCTCACTCTCCATTGGGTAGCCACCCGCTTGCCAGGCGCTGCGGCCACCGTTGAGGATCGATACATTATCAAAACCACAGGCGGCAAGTGTCCAGAGTAGGCGAGCTGCTTTTCCGCTGCCTTCAGCGTCATATGTAATAATGTGTGCATCGTTACGCAGGCCAATTTTTGAAAAGAGTGTTTGCAGTTGCTCGAAGTCGGGCAGCAGCCCCAGAGTGGGTGGCTGCTGTGTGATGATCTCAGCGTACTCAAGATGAATCGCACCCGGTAGATGGCTTTCGCTATAAAGCTCAGGTGCAGACATATCAATGATTTGTAGTTGAGGATTGTTAAGTTGGCAGGCGAGTCTGTCTGCTTCGACAAAAACAGCAAAGAGGGGCTGTTGCATTATTTTATCTCTCGTTTTACCCCGGATATTTCATGAGATTGTGCATAACTTATGAATTATTCGGGTTATTATCCAGCCGCGTTTGCGGTTTGTGCAGATGACTTCCGTGCCAAACGAATCTTCAGCTTCATATTACCACCCGAGTGTGCATAACGAATAGTGGTCTCTTCGCTGATCTCTCCTGTTTGGAACAGGTTAAAGAGCGTGTCATCCAGGGTCTGGCTCATCTCTGAAGTATCTTTCTGAATATACTCCTGGATTTTGTCGGTGGTCCCGCGACGAATCAGATCTGCAGTGTGAGCCGTAAATGAGTGTATCTCATACGCCAGCACCTGCTTGCCATTTATTGCAGGTACCAGCTGCTGTAGAATGATGGTGCTAAGGTTGCCCGCCAGGGCGGTCAAAACCCGGGCACGTCGCTCCTCTGGGAACATGGCTACCATGCGGTCAATAGCTTGGCTAACGCCATTGGCGTGCATGGTTGATATGCAGAGGTGGCCGGTATCGCTGAACTCAAGCAGCTTCTCCAATACAGCCGCTTCACGCACCTCACCGATCATCATTACATCGGGAGATTGACGTAGCACATTGACCAGCCCTTGATGATATGAGGTGGTATCTACGCCGATTTCACGCTGGTTTACAATGCTGTCACCCGCCTCAAATATATATTCAATAGGGTCTTCCAGGGTGATGACATGGCAAAGATCTTGCTCTGTGCGATGTTTAATCATTGAGGCCAATGTCGATGATTTCCCGGTACCCGCAGGCCCCACAATAAGCACTAAGCCGTTGTGTAGCATGGATACTTTTTCCATCACCTGGGGGAGCCCCAGATCGGTTATGCTGGGGATGCTGGAGGGGATCGCACGAATGACCATGGCAATCGAGTGGCGCTGTTTGAATATATTGATACGAAAACGCCCTACTTGGGGGAGTGACACGCCAATGTTGATGTCCGGGTTTTTCTGGAAGGTATCGTAATGCTCATCCATCATCAGTAGACGCGACATTTTATCAATTTTATCCGCACTGATGGCACTGCCAACGGGTGGCTGTATTTTTCCAAGCACCCTGAATGTGGCTGGACGATCAGCAGAAATGAAAAGATCAGATGCACCCATGGTAATCATCTGTTGCAGTAGTTTTGATAGCTGATCCATACCGAATCCCGTGGGTTGAGTTATGTTTTGAATAGATTTGAGCATTGTACCTGAAGTCGATGCTCAGGGTGGAGGGTGATTCGATATTGTTATTGCCTATTAAATGGCCTTAATTATAATTTAATTAAGTTTAATCAATAAGATATGACTTATTATGGGTATAGTCTTTATTTGCGACTTTGAGAGCTGGTTATCATTATGAGGGGGCTGGTGTATGTGATGCATCCTACATCAGTGCACCTCTCTCATCTAAGAGTTAGGGGGTACTCTTTTCAGTACTGCCCTCGCTATTCGGTTAAACTTACACTCTCTATGAGTCATTCGGATTAATAGTGACTGTCTTGATGTTGATTGTGTGGCTTGTCCACGTCTAAGCCAGTCGCTGGCTAATTTGCGTAGCCAGTACCCCCGTTACTATGTTGAGTAAACCAGACCATGGCTGACAAGTTTGATGCGCAACACTTCCTGAAAAATCTCACCAGTAAGCCCGGAATTTACCGCATGCTGGATATTGAGCAGGTGGTTATCTATGTGGGCAAGGCTAAAAACCTCAAAAAACGCCTTACCAGCTATTTTCGCAAGCGTGTGGATAACCCAAAAACACGGCTGTTGGTGACACAAATTGCCAATGTTGAAGTGGTCGTCACCCACACCGAAGGGGAGGCGCTGCTGCTAGAAAATAATCTTATTAAAGAGCTCAAGCCGCGCTACAACATATTGCTGCGTGATGATAAGAGTTACCCTTATATCTTTCTCTCCACCGATGATGACTTTCCTAGGCTCGGTTACCATCGGGGAGTAAAACGCGCCAAGGGGCGTTACTTTGGCCCTTATCCCAGTGCGGGGTCAGTGCGCGAGTCTTTGAACCTGTTGCAGAAAATATTCCCAGTGCGTCAATGTGAAGATACCTTCTATCGCAGCCGTACCCGGCCCTGTTTGCAGTATCAGATCAAACGCTGTACTGCGCCGTGCGTGGGTTTCGTAACCAAGGCGGCTTATGCAGAGGATGTTAACCATGCGGTGATGTTCCTCGAAGGTAAAAATGAGCAGGTAATCAATGATTTGGTTGCCTGTATGGAGGTGGCATCAAAGAGCCTGGCATTTGAAAAGGCGGGTAATTATCGCGACCAAATTACCCACCTGCGTCGTGTGCAGGAGAAGCAGTATGTGAGCAATGAGGGGGGGGATCTGGATGTGGTCGCCTGTGAAGTGGAAAACGGCCTTGCTTGCGTACAGGTGTTCTTCATTCGCGGCGGGCGTAATTTGGGGAATAAAAGTTTTTTCCCAAAACAGACCAAACATGCCACTCCATCGGAGGTGCTGGCGGCTTTTTTACCTCAATATTATCTTGCCGCTCACCACTCGAAGGGGGTGATTCCACGGCGTATTCTACTAAATCACCCGCTGGAGGAGATGGATTGGCTAGCAGAGCTGTTTGGAGAGCAGGCCGGTTATGCGGTGCAACTCTCCACAGAGGTGCGCAGTGAGCGCCGCCGCTGGTTAGAGATGGCGACCAATAATGCGCGTATTGCACTGCGCAGCCAGATTACCAGCAAGGCTAATATGCAACAGCGCTACGAAGCACTACAGGATGCGTTGCAACTGGATGCTATTCCGCAGCGGATGGAGTGTTTTGATATTAGCCATACCATGGGGGAGGCTACTGTGGCCTCCTGTGTGGTCTTTGATGGGCAGGGGCCTGCTAGGTCGGATTACCGCCGTTTTAATATTAAAGACATTATCGGCGGTGATGATTATGCCGCGATGCGCCAAGCACTGTTGCGCCGCTACACCCGGTTAAAAAAGGGTGAAGGTGCATTGCCAGATATTCTCTTCATTGATGGTGGCAAGGGGCAGCTGAGTCAGGCAGAGGAGGTGTTCGAAGAGCTGCAAATTAACGGTGTGATGTTAGTGGGTATTGCCAAAGGGGCGAGCCGCAAGCCCGGAGAAGAGAGCCTTTTCTTGTCCGCATCTTCCAGCCCCTTTATACTGTCGGCTGATTCACCCGCTCTGCACTTGATTCAACAGATTCGTGATGAGGCGCACCGTTTTGCCATCACCGGGCATCGGGCACGGCGTGCTAAAATACGCAATGTTTCACCGCTTGAAGGTATTACCGGGCTGGGGCCAAAACGACGCCAACAGCTTTTAAAGCATTTTGGTGGTCTTCAGGAGATAAAACGTGTCGGGGTTGAAGATCTTGCTAAGTTAAATGGTATCAGTACCGAACTGGCACAACGCATTTATGATCAGTTTCACCAGGATGATGTATAAAAAATGAAAGAGAAAATACCCAATATACTGACCTACGGCAGGATTCTGGCCATTCCGGTGTTGGTTATCTTCTTCTACCTGCCGGTTGAATGGTCAGCTTTTGCCGCCACCATCGTTTTTATGGTAGCGGCTGTTACCGACTGGCTGGATGGCTATCTGGCACGTCGTTGGAATCAAACTTCGGCATTTGGTGCGTTTCTTGATCCGGTGGCAGATAAACTAATCGTTGCCGCTGCACTGATTATTTTGGTGGAGCGCAACCCGACCAGTGCAGAGAGTATCTATCTGGCACTGCCCACCATTGTTATTATTGGTCGTGAAATTGCCATCTCTGCGTTACGCGAGTGGATGGCCGAGATTGGGGAGAGTGCCGCAGTGGCCGTTTCAATGATTGGCAAGGTGAAAACAACCGTGCAGATGATCGCTATTACACTGCTGCTTTATCAGGCACCGATTGTAGGTGTTTCAGCAGCGGATGCGGGGCTGGTGCTGCTCTACGTTTCAGCGATATTAACCTTCTATTCAATGGTTATTTACTTGAAAGCGGCGTGGCCAATTCTTAAGGAAGCTCCGACCAAACCATAAATGTTTTACGCTGGCTGAAATCGCCCTCATTTATCCCGAAAATTGCACCAATAGAACAACTATTACTGCGTATTTCGGAACAGATGAGAACAATTTCCTCTCAGCCTAAATTCATCCAGGC
>Ga0256839_1005553_pt1 | contig 11582 bp, 12 predicted proteins | sample 354166metaG_FD_185968 | JGI IMG/M metagenome (GOLD analysis project Ga0256839, IMG submission 185968) | Hydrothermal vent microbial communities from Mid Atlantic Ridge, Atlantic Ocean - 354-166 | ecosystem: Environmental > Aquatic > Marine > Hydrothermal vents | place: Atlantic Ocean: Mid...
ATTGATCCTGTGTGTAAGTGGACGGGGCGTCTTTCTTCTTTTCCATCAATGTGTTGTCCAGGGTCATTCCGGTGGATGGCAGCGGGGAGCACCCTTGTCCAACCTGTGTATCGATTGTGGATAACTCCAGGGGGAAGTAGGTGATTCGAGTTGTACGCACCTTGTCCACATCATGTGCTCAAGCTCCTCAACAGATTGCGGTAGTCCTCGTCGATACGGGCGTCTTGTTCGCGCAGTTCCTGGACTTTGCGGCAGGCATGGAGCACGGTGGTGTGGTCGCGCCCTCCGAAGGCCTCGCCGATCTCGGGCAGACTGTGGTTGGTGAGTTCCTTGGCCAGTGCCATGGCGATCTGTCGGGGGCGGGCGATGGAGCGGGTGCGTTTCTTGGAGAGTAGGTCGGTGTAGCGGATCTTGTAGTATTCGGCCACCGTCTTTTGGATGTTGTCGATGGTGATCAGTTTTTCTTGCAGTGCCAGCAGGTCTTTGAGGGCCTCGCGTACGAAATCCACGTCGATCTCCCGGCCGGTGAAGCGGGCATTGGCCACCACCCGGCGCAGTGCTCCTTCCAGCTCGCGGATGTTGGAGCGAATGCGTTTGGCGATGAAGAAGGCCACTTCCTGAGGGAGTTCTACTTCCATCTCCTGGGCCTTCTTCAGCAGGATCGCCACCCGCGTCTCCAGCTCGGGAGGCTCCACGGCCACGGTGAGCCCCCAGCCGAAACGGGATTTGAGGCGTTCCTCCAGACCATTGACCTCTTTGGGGAAGCGATCGCAGGTGAGTACCACTTGCTGCTGTTCTTCCAGCAGGGCATTGAAGGTGTGGAAGAACTCTTCTTGGGAGCGTTCCTTGCCGGCGAAGAATTGGATGTCATCGATGAGCAGCACGTTGAGGGTGCGGTAGAACTTCTTGAATCGGTCGATGGCGTTGTGCTGCAGGGCCTTGACCATGTCCTGTACGAAGCGTTCGGAGTGCAGATAGGCCACGCGGGCGTTCGGGCGTTCCTTGAGGATCTGGTTGCCGATGGCGTGCATCAAGTGGGTCTTGCCCAGCCCTACGCCGCCGTAGATGAACAGTGGGTTGTAGGATCGGCCGGGGTTGTTGGCCACTTGCTCCGAGGCGGCGCGGGCCATCTGATTGGATTTGCCTTGGACGAAGCTGTCGAAGGTGAAGGCCGGATTGAGGTTGGTGCGCATGGCATTGGGGGTCTCTTCGCGCACCACCACGCGTGACGCCGGGGGCCGGGTGGCTTGACGGGGAGCCGGGGAGGGGGGCGTCCGTTTCGGGGTAGGATCGCGAGTCGCCCCTTCTCCCCCATCACCGGGGTTGCCGATACACAGCTCCACCTGCCAGCCGGGAGCCACGGTCTCCAGCGTTTCCTGGATCCGCTCCAGGAAGCGGGTGCGGATCCAGTCTTGGACGAAGCGGTTGGGGGCATAGAGATGCAGGGTCTCATCCCCTTCCCGGGCCCTCAGGGCGCTGATCCAGGTCTTGTAGTGCTGCGGCGGCAGCTCGGCGGCGAGTCGCTCCAGGCAGCGGTCCCACAAGGCGTGTGTCACGGTCGGGCGTCCTTGAACGCGATTGGGAGGGAGGTGCGAGTTTACCCCGCATTTCACAACTTATCCACAACTTGTCCAGGGGCGTGTTTGCATTGACTTTCCCCCAGGGGGACAGTATCTTTTCACGCCTTTTTCGACTTGGTCGAAGATCAAAACCCGGGAATCGCTATCATGAAGAGAACTTATCAGCCGCACAATCTGCGTCGTAAACGTACCCACGGTTTCCGTGCCCGTATGCGTACCAAAGGTGGGCGCCGCGTGTTGGCCGCGCGTCGCGCCAAGGGCCGGGCCCGCCTGGCGGTGTGAGGTGAGGGAGGCGGCGGTCGAGGAGGTGGGGCCTCGGCGGCCTGCGGTATCCGCCCCGCCCCCGGGGCGCCTGCGTGCCAAGGCCGAGTTTTCCCACGTCTTCGCCCGGCCAGACCGGGTGTTGCACGGCCGTTTCTTCAAACTCCTCGCCCGGCGCAACTCCGTTGCCATCCCCCGCCTCGGACTGGCCATCGCCCGTAAGCACAGTCGTACCGCGGTGCGCCGCAATCTCCTCAAACGCTTGAGCCGGGAGACGGTCCGCCGCCACCGAGAGACCCTCGCCGGCTGGGATGTGGTCATTCTCTCCCGGCCGCAGGTGTGGGAGGGCGATCGCCGTGAGTTGCGCGAGGAACTGGATGGCTTGCTGACGAAATTGGGCCGCTCATGATCTCTCGTGTGTTGATCCTGATCATCCGCGGTTACCGCTATTTCCTCAGTCCCTATCTGGGGTCCAGTTGTCGCTACCATCCCACCTGTTCCGCTTATGCCATGGAGGCCTTGGCACGTCATGGCGCTTGGCGGGGGGGGTGGCTGGCCCTGCGGCGGATCCTGCGTTGTCACCCCTGGCACGAGGGCGGCGTCGATCCCGTGCCCGAACTCCGGCAGAAGAAATAATGGAAAACCAAAGGCTCATTCTCTTCCTCGCCCTGGCGATGGTCACGCTGTTGTTGTGGGAGGCCTGGCAGAGCGACTATGGACCCCGTCCCACGCCGGTGGCCCAGGCCCCGGCGCAAAGCGATGCCGATGTCCCGGCAGTGCCATCCCAGGCGGACACGGTAGCCACGGATTCGTCAGAGCCGGCCTCGCCGGGTGACGTGCCTCACCAGGCAGCGGCCGATGTCCCGGCGGAATCGGTGAAGGAGGCCGAGGGGGTGGTGCGCGGTGAGCGGGTCCGGGTGATCACCGATCTGTTGGACGTGATCATCGATACCACCGGCGGTGACGTGCGCAAGGTCCGGCTGCTGAAATATCCCCTGAGTGTGGACGATCCCACCCCGTTCACGCTGATGAGCGATACACCCGAGCGGTTCTATGTCGCCCAGAGCGGTTTCGTCTCCCGGCAGCCCGCGCCTGATCACTACGCCCGTTTCCAGGCCGAGGCCTCCACCTACACGCTCGGGGAGGGGCAGGATTCGCTGCAGGTGCCGCTGACCTGGACCAGTCCCGAGGGGGTGAAGGTCACCAAGGTGTACACTTTCCACCGTGGGCGCTATCTCATCGACCTGGAGCACCGCCTGGAAAACGGCCTGGATCAGCCCTGGGCCGGGCGTATCTATCGCCAGTTCCAGCGCAATGAATTCAGTGATCCCAACAAATCCGCCTTCATCTACACCTTCACCGGCGGGGCGGTCTCCACCCCCGACAAACCCTACGAGAAGATCGGCTTCGACGAGATGGATAACTGGCGCTCACCCCAGGAGCTGGCTCAAGGGGTGTGGGTGGCCTTCCTGCAGCACTATTTCGTCACCGCCTGGATCCCGGATCAGAACGAGGCCGAGCGCCTCTACACCCGCCAGGTGAACGGACCGCGCTATATTCTCGGCATGGCCGCGGCGCCGGTGGAGGTGGCCCCTGGGGAGACGGCCACCTTCCGCTCCCAGCTTTATCTCGGACCCAAAGAGCACGACCGTCTGGTGGAGGTCCACCCCACCCTCAAACTCACCGTCGATTACGGGGTGATGACCTTCCTCGCCGAACCGCTGTTCTGGTTGCTCAAGCAGTTCCACAGCTTCACCGGCAATTGGGGCTGGTCCATCATCTTGCTCACCCTGTTGATCAAACTGGCCTTCTATAAATTGTCCGAGGCCAGTTACCGTTCGATGGCCAACATGCGTCGCCTGACGCCCAAGCTGCAGGCCTTGCGCGAGCGTTACGGCGAGGATCGCCAACGCCTGTCACAGGCGATGATGGAGCTCTATCGCCGCGAGAAGATCAACCCCTTGAGCGGTTGTTGGCCCATCCTGGTGCAGATTCCCGTATTCCTGGCCCTCTACTGGGTGTTGTTGGAGAGTGTCGAGTTGCGCATGGCGCCGTGGATCCTGTGGATCCACGATCTCTCCACCAAGGATCCCTACTATGTGCTGCCGATCCTCATGGGCTTGTCCATGTATGTGCAGCAAAAGCTCAACCCCACGGCGGGGATGGATCCCACCCACCAGAAGGTGCTGCAATTCTTGCCCATCATCTTCACTTTGTTCTTCGCCTTCTTCCCTTCCGGGCTGGTGCTCTACTGGTTGGTGAACAACACCCTTTCCATCGCCCAGCAGTGGTACATCATCCGTAAGCTGGAGAAGGCCTCGACCAAGAGCGGATGAACAGCGACACCATCGCCGCGGTGGCCACCCCGCCGGGTCGGGGCGGGGTGGGGATCGTGCGGGTGTCCGGACCCCGGGCGTTGGAGGTGGCGCGTGCCTTGACCGGCGAGCTGCCACCCCCCCGTCATGCCCGCTACGGCCCGGTACGCGATCGCCAGGGACGGGTGGTGGATCGCGGCATCACCCTCTATTTTCCCGCACCCCATTCCTATACCGGTGAGGACGTGGTGGAGTTTCAGATCCACGGCGGGCCGGTGTTGCTGGATCTGTTGCTGGCCGAGATCCTGGCCTTGGGGGTGCGGCAGGCCGAACCGGGTGAGTTCACCCGCCGTGCCTTTCTCAACGATAAACTCGATTTGGCCCAGGCCGAGGCGGTGGCCGACCTCATCCACGCCTCCACCGAGGCGGCGGCGCGAGCGGCCGGCAACACCCTCTCCGGCGGTCTCTCCCAGGCGGTTCAGCAACAAGTGGCGGCGTTGGTGGAATTGCGTTGCTACGTGGAAGGGGCCATCGATTTCGCCGACGAGGAGATCGATTTCCTCGCCGACGACCAACTGGCTCAGCGCTTGCAGCGTTTGATCCAGGGCATCGAGGCGCTGCGCCGCCGGGCCCAACAGGGGGCGGTGCTCAACGAAGGGCTGCGGGTGGTGATCCTTGGGCGGCCCAATGCCGGCAAATCCAGTCTGCTCAATCGCCTCAGCGGGCGCGAGACGGCCATCGTCACCGCGATCCCCGGCACCACCCGTGATCTGGTGCGGGAACAGGTGCAGTTGGGCGGGATACCGTTGCAGGTGCTGGATACCGCCGGGTTGCGCGCCAGTGACGACCCGGTGGAACAAGAAGGCATCCGTCGCGCCTGGGCCAGCCTCGCCGAGGCGGATCATTGCCTGTTGGTGGTGGACGACGCCCAAGGGCCGGGAGAAGAAGAGCGTGAGGTGGCCGCCCGCCTCCCCGACGGGGTCTCCCTCACCGTGGTGGCCAACAAGATCGACCTCTCCGGGAACCCTCCCGGGCCGTTCCAGTCTCCCTTGGGGAAGGGCGTGCGGTTGTCGGCCAAGACCGGGGAAGGCATGAGCTTTCTGGAAGAACGTCTGATGCGCCTTGCGGGGATTGAGACGCTGGACGAGGGCTGTTTCCTCGCCCGCCGCCGTCATCTCCGTGCCTTGGAGGAGGCTGCCGAGGCCCTGGAACGGGCCGGTGAACTCTTGACCCAAGGTGCCGGCGAGCTGGTGGCCGAGGAACTGCGCATCGCCCAATCGGCCCTGGGACGGATCACCGGCGAGGTGGACCACGAGGACCTGTTGGACGAGATCTTCTCCCGCTTTTGTATCGGCAAGTGACAAAGCCCCCCGGGGCGCCGTAGACTCCCCCCGAGTTTCACGAGGTTTCACGATGGAACGACACTACGATGTCATTGTCATCGGTGGTGGCCATGCCGGTTGCGAGGCCGCGCTGGCGGCTGCGCGCCTGGGGGTGCGCACCCTGTTGTTGACCCACAATCTGGACACCCTGGGACAGATGAGCTGCAACCCGGCCATCGGTGGTATCGGCAAGAGCCATCTGGTGCGCGAGATCGACGCCTTGGACGGTCTCATGGCCCGGGCCACCGATCAGGCCGGGATCCAGTTCCGCGTCCTCAATGCCCGCAAGGGACCGGCGGTGCGCGCCACCCGTGCCCAGTGCGACCGGGTGCGCTATCGCCGCGCCGTGCGCCGCATTCTCGAGGCGCAGCCCGGCTTAGAGCTGTTCCAGCAGGCGGTGGACGATCTCATCGTCGAACAGGGGCGGGTCCGGGGAGTGGTCACCCAGCTGGGGTTGCGGATCCATGCCCGCGCCGTGGTCCTCACCGTGGGCACCTTCCTGGGCGGGCGGATCCATGTCGGTCTGGCCCAGAGCGAGGGTGGACGTGCCGGCGATCCGCCCGCCAACGCCCTGGCCGCCCGCCTGCGCGAACTCCCCTTGACGGTGGCACGCCTCAAGACCGGCACCCCGCCGCGCATCGACGGTCGCAGCATCGATTACAGCCGTCTGGAGCCCCAGCCCGGTGACGAACCCACACCGGTGATGTCCTTCTTGGGCCGGCCCGAGGAACATCCCCCCCAGGTGGCCTGCCACATCACCGCCACCAACGAACGCACCCACGACATCATCCGCGCCGCCCTCGATCGCTCCCCCATCTACGCCGGGGTCATCGAAGGCACCGGTCCGCGTTACTGCCCCTCCATCGAAGACAAGGTGGTGCGTTTTGCCGAGCGGCCCTCCCATCAGATCTTCCTGGAACCCGAAGGGCTGGATACCGAGGAGGTCTATCCCAACGGTATCTCCACCTCCTTGCCCTTCGAGGCCCAGATCGATATGGTGCGCAGCATCCGCGGCCTGGAAAAAGCGCGTATCACCCGGCCGGGTTATGCCATCGAGTACGACTTCTTCGACCCGCGCGATCTGCACCACAGCCTGGAGAGCAAACACCTGCCGGGACTGTTCCTCGCCGGGCAGATCAACGGCACCACCGGCTACGAAGAGGCCGCCGCCCAAGGGCTGATCGCCGGCCTCAACGCCGCCCGCGCCGTCCGCGGTGAGGCGCCCTGGACCCCGGCGCGCGACGAGGCCTACATCGGGGTGCTCATCGACGACCTGGTCACCCGCGGCACCAACGAGCCCTACCGCATGTTCACCTCCCGGGCCGAATACCGCCTCAAACTGCGCGAGGACAACGCCGATCTGCGCCTCACCGAGACCGGTCGTCGTCTGGGGCTGGTGGGCGAGAGACGCTGGGCGGCCTTCAGTGCCAAGCGCGAGGCACTGGAGCGGGAAAACGAACGGCTGCGCTGTCTGTGGGTGAGGCCCGGAGACGCCGCCGAGGCGCTGCTGCAACGCCCCCTGTCCCGGGAGACCCGGGCCCTGGACCTGCTGCGCCGCCCGGAAGTGGACTACCATGCCCTGATCGCCGCCCTGGGTCTCACTCCCTGCCCCACCCCGGGTGTGGCGCAGCAGATCGAGATCCAGGCCAAATACGCCGGTTACATCCAACGCCAGGAAGACGAGGCCCGGCGCACCCTGCGCCAGCACGAACAACCCATCCCCGCCGACCTCGACTACCAAGCCATCCGCGGCCTCTCCAAAGAGGTTCAGGAAAAGCTGCAACGGGTACGGCCGACCACTGTCGGCCAAGCGGCGCGCATCCCCGGTGTCACCCCGGCGGCGGTCTCGCTGTTGCTGGTCCACCTCAAGCGCCTGCGCCGCGCCGGATGAACACCTCCCCCCTCCGCGACGATAGTCTGCAACGGCGCCTGACCGAAGGGCTGGAAAGGCTGGGTCTGACATTGTCCCCGGAGGTTCAACGACGCCTGCTCGACTACCTCGCCCTGCTGCAGCGCTGGAACCGCGCCTACAACCTCACCGCGGTACGCGACCCCGAGACGATGGTGACGCGCCACCTGCTGGACAGCCTCAGCGTGCTACCCTATCTGGACCAGGCCCCGGCGGGGGCAATGGCCGACGTCGGCTCCGGTGCCGGGCTGCCCGGTATCCCCCTGGCACTGGCCCGCCCCCAGCGCCCGGTGACCCTCATCGACAGCGTGAACAAAAAGACCCGATTCCAACGCCAGGTGATCCGCGAACTGGGCCTGAACGACCAAGTGAGCGCGATCAATGCCCGGGTGGAGCACCTCGACGATCACTGCGGGCGCTACCCGGTGGTGATCACCCGGGCCTTCGCGCCGCTGGCGCGCACCTGCCGCCTCAGCGGTGCGCTGCTGGCCCCCGGGGGGCGGCTGCTGGCCATGAAAGGGCCGCGGGTGGAACGGGAGCTCGGTGAACTCCCTACCGGCTGGCAGGCCCGGATCCACCCCCTGCCGCCGGTGGAAACAGGCAGTGAACACTGCCTGGTGGAACTGCGAATCGAAACGTCCGCGTCTTGCGAGAGGAACCCTCCATGAGCCGAATCCTGGCCGTGGCCAATCAAAAGGGCGGGGTGGGCAAGACCACCACCGCGGTCAACCTCGCTGCCTCCCTGGCGGCCACCCGTCGGCGGGTATTGCTGGTGGATATGGACCCCCAGGGCAACGCCACCATGTCCAGCGGGGTGGACAAACACGAGCTTGAGAACAGCGCCTACGAGCTGCTCATGGGTGAGGCCGAATTCGACGCCGTGGTGGTCCGTGCCGAGGAGGCCGGCTACGATCTCATTCCAGCCAACGGCGACCTCACCGCCGCCGAGGTCCACCTGCTGGACCGTCCCGACCGTGAGCGGCGCCTGCGGATCACCCTGGCCCCCCGGCGGGAGCGCTACGATTACATCCTCATCGACTGCCCCCCGGCGCTCAACATGCTCACCGTCAATGCCCTGGTGGCGGCCCAGGGGGTGCTCATCCCCATGCAATGCGAATACTTCGCCCTGGAAGGGCTCTCGGCGTTGCTGGAGACCATCGAGACCATCCGCCACAGCCACAACCCCGAGCTGCACGTCCACGGCCTGCTGCGCACCATGTACGACCCGCGCAACAACCTCACCAACGAAGTCTCCGAACAACTCAAAGACTACTTCGGCGAGCGCCTCTACCGCACCGTCATTCCCCGCAACATCCGACTGGCCGAGGCCCCCAGCCACGGCAAGCCGGTCATCGCCTACGACCGCGCCTCCCGCGGAGCGCAAGGCTACCTTGCCCTGGCGGGAGAACTGCTGCGGCGCGAGGCCCGGGCCCGGGACGAGGCGCTCACCTGAACCACACCTTGGGAGAATCACGGGCGATGGCCAAGAAAAAACTGGGACGTGGGCTGGATGCGCTGTTGCGCGCCGGCCTGGAACGAGACCAAGACGAAACCGATCTGCGTGAACTTCCGGTGGAACACATCCAGCGCGGACGCTATCAACCCCGCCAGGAAATGGACCCCGAGCGCCTGGAAGAACTGGCTGCCTCCATCCGTGCCCAGGGTCTGGTACAACCGGTGGTGGTCCGCCCGCTGGGCGAAGGACGTTACGAACTCATCGCCGGTGAACGTCGCTGGCGCGCCGCCCAACTGGCCGGGCTGCACCAGATCCCCGCCGTGGTGCGTCCCGTGCCCGACGAGGCCGCGCTGGCCATGTCGCTGATCGAAAACATCCAGCGCGAAGAACTCACCCCCATGGAAGAGGCCAACGCCCTCCAACGCCTCATCGACGAATTCCACATGACCCACCAGCAAGTGGCCGAGGCCATCGGTCGTTCGCGCACCGCGGTCACCAACCTGTTGCGTCTCCAAGGATTGCACCCCGAGGTGAAGCGGATGCTCAACCACGGCGATCTGGAAATGGGGCATGCCCGGGCCCTGCTGGCCCTGCCCCAGGCCCGTCAACCCGAGGCCGCCCACCGGGTGGTCACCCGGGAGCTGTCGGTGCGCCAGACCGAACGGTTGGTGAAACAGCTCCTCAACCCCAAAGAGGCACGTCCCACCCCCACCCCCGACCCCGACATCCTCCGCCTGCAGGAACACCTCAGCGAGCGCCTGGGCGCGCGGGTGCGCATCGTCAACAAACGGGGCGGCAAGGGCCGCCTGGAGATCGAATACAGCTCGCTGGAAGAGCTGGACGGCATCTTAGAACGCATCGGCTGAGCGGAGGGCTCGGAAAAGCCTTGCGGCTCATTTTCACCCCGGGCTATAATCCCGCCCCGTTTTGGACGGCGTTTCATGGCGCGCAACCCATCCATAGGCCCCTTGCTCATCGGGGTCGGCTCGATCATGACATCCATGTCGGTGGTGGGTTTTCTGCTGGGATACGCCGTGGACAGGTGGCTGGGCAGCCAACCCATCGGCCTGTTGGTTCTGGGTTTTCTCGGAATCCTGGGCGGGTTGATGAAGGCCTACCGATTGCTGAGCCACCCGGACTTGTTCAAATGAGTGAAGACATCGCCAGCAACGCCCAGCGCCTGCTCAGAACGCAGTTGCTGGCGGCAGTCATCGCCGGCCTGTTGTTCCTGGCGCAGGGGCAATGGGCGGCCTTGTCGGCACTCTATGGGGCGTTCATCAGCCTGAGCACCACCCTGCTGCTGAGTCGGGGAATGCATCACGCCGAGCGCCTCGCAGGGGAAGACCTGAAAAAAATGCAGGCGATCCTCTATGGCGGCGCCGCGGTGCGCTTCGTCCTGGTGATCGCGCTGTTCTTGTTGGGATTGGCGGTGCTGGCCCTGGATCCATTGGCCACCGCCGCCGGGTTCGGCCTGGCCCACGCCGCGCACCTGATCAACCTGCGTGCGCTCAAGCCCGGCCAACATCGATAGAACTAGGGGGGAAGTCTCGTGGCCGAGTCGGCATCATCCTCCGGCGGGGGGACCGTCGAGTACATCCAGCACCACCTCACCAACTGGTGCGTGGGTCAATGTGATCCGGTGACCCACAAGGCCGCCGGTTTCTGGGCGTTCCACGTGGACACGTTCCTGTTCAGCCTGCTCACCGCGGGAGTGATCGTGTGGATGGCGCTCAAGCTCAAGGGGCAGTTGAGCCTCGAACGTCCCAGCGGCTTCCAGAACTTCGTCGAATCCATCATTGAATTCGTCGATCAGCAGGTGAAGGACACCTTTCCTGGTCGCAACCCCCTCATCGCGCCGCTGGCGCTGACCATCTTCCTGTGGGTGTGGTTGATGAACTTCATGGACTTGGTGCCGGTGGATCTGCTGCCCTTCCTGGCCAAGTTGATCGGTATCGAGTACTTGAAGGTGGTGCCCACCACCGACCTCAACACCACCCTGGCCCTGTCGCTTACCGTGTTCGCGCTGATCATCTACTACAACATCAAGATCAAGGGCGTGGGCGGCTATCTGAAAATGTTCCTGTTCCACCCCTTCGGTAAGTTCTTCGTGCCCGTCAACATCGTCATGACGCTCATCGAAGAGCTGGCCAAGCCGTTGAGCCTTGCCCTGCGACTGTTCGGCAACCTGTTCGCCGGAGAGCTGGTGTTCCTGCTCATCGCCCTGCTGGGGGGCACCGCGGGCATCGGCCTGGCCCTGGCCTTCCTCTTCCCGCTGCAGGTGATCCTGGATCTGGGATGGCTCATCTTCCACCTCCTGGTGATCACCCTGCAGGCCTTCATCTTCATGGTGCTCACCATCGTGTACCTGGGGATGGCGCACGTCGAGGAAGAACACTGATATCAACGGTTCGGAACTTTCCATCACTCAAGCACTTAGGGAGACCCTGCTATGACACCTGAAATGATCGCCACCATCTATGCCTACACCGCCGTCGGCGTCGGTGTGATCCTCGCCGCTGCCGGTCTGGGTTCGGCCATCGGCTGGGGCCTCATCTGCGCCAAGACTCTGGAAGGCATCGCCCGTCAACCCGAAATGCGCCCCGCCCTGATGACCAACATGTTCATCTTCGCCGGTCTGATGGAATCCTTCCCCTTCATCATCCTGGCCTTCGCCATGTG
>Ga0256839_1005554_pt1 | contig 11582 bp, 10 predicted proteins | sample 354166metaG_FD_185968 | JGI IMG/M metagenome (GOLD analysis project Ga0256839, IMG submission 185968) | Hydrothermal vent microbial communities from Mid Atlantic Ridge, Atlantic Ocean - 354-166 | ecosystem: Environmental > Aquatic > Marine > Hydrothermal vents | place: Atlantic Ocean: Mid...
ACGCCCGACGCAATGCAGGAGCCGTATGAGGTAATTCTTCGTGTACGGATCTGTGCGGGGGGCCGCCGGAAACGGCGGTCCCTACCGCGAAAAAATGGGAAATGGGAAATGTCCGCTCGGTCCACGGCATCCACTCGGTTCACCTCCCACCTCCCACCTCCCACCTCCCACCTCACACCTCACACCTCACACCTCCCACTTCACACCTCACACTTCACACCTCACACCTCCTCCCATGTTCCCATTGCTGACCAGATTCTCGTTAGCGACTGTGTTGCTCCTCGCTGGACTCCACCTTGCCGGCGGATCGTGCCCGGCGCAAACGTCTTCGCTGACACGGATACCGCCCACATCTCCTTCCGCTGCGGCGTCCACATTTCGTTCCAATGACGGGTTCCGTGTCGAACTGCTGGCGTCCGAGCCGCTGGTGCAAGACCCGGTCGTGCTCAAGTACGACGAACAGGGACGGGCCTATGTGGCTGAGATGTTCGACTATCCCTACACCGATCGGAAGTTCGACCGGGCATGGTCCGACCAGCAGTCGCCGCCGGCGGGGCGCATTCGCATCCTCACGGACGAAGACGGCGACGGAATCTTCGACCATTCGGTGGTATTCGTCGACCACATCTCCTGGCCGACCGGAATCGCCTTTTGGAAAGGCGGAATTTACGTCGCCGCCACTCCCGACTTGTGGTACTTCCGCGATACCGACGGCGATTTACGAGCCGATGTGCGCCGCAAGGTGTTTACCGGATTTCGCAAATACAATGTTCAGGCGGTCATGAATAATTTGCAGTGGGGAATGGATCACTACATCTACGGGGCGGGCGGGAGCAACGGGGGAACGATTACGGCGCCGGGACGCCCGGATGTCAAACCGGTCGTACTCGGCCGCCACGATTTCCGCTTCGATCCTCGGGAGGAAGTGCTGGAAGTCCTGCCGGGTGGAGCTCGTTTCGGCAACTCGTTCGATGCCTGGGGCGAGCGGTTCATCTGCAACATCCGCAACCCGTTGCGGCACTGCCTGTTGCCGGCCGACGCGGCCGTGCGGGGGATCCGTTTTCCGTCCGTCTGGTCGGTGGTCGACGCGGCGCGAGCCGGCGATACATTGGAGGTGTTTCGCATCAGTCCGCCGGAACCGTGGCGCATCATCAATGCTCGCCGATTGGCTAGCGCGCGCCACCAATACGCTCCCCGCAGCGAAATGAACGCGACCGGCTACGTCACTTCGTCCAGCGGCGTGACCGTTTACCGGGGAGCCGCGTATCCTCGCGAGTATCAAGGTGACGCATTCGTGGCAGAAGCGGCCGGCAATCTGGTGATGCGTTATCACCTGGAACAGGAAGGAGTGTCGTTTCGAGCCGAACACGTGGTGTCGGCGAAGAATCAGGAGTTCCTGGCGTCCACCGACAACTGGCACCGCCCGGTCAACTTCACCAACGCGCCCGATGGAACGTTGCACCTGGTCGACATGTACCGGCAGACGATCGAGCATCCCTGGTCGATTCCCGACGACCTCAAGGCCAAACTCGATTTGCTCCGAGGCCGGGAACGGGGGCGCATCTTCCGGTTGGTTCCTCCCCGTTTCGCCGCCACCTACCGCCGGCCGCCGGCACCTCGGCTCCAGCAGGCGTCGATCCCCGAATTGGTGCGACTGCTGAAGAGTCCTCACGGCTGGTGGCGTGAGACGGCCCAGCGGCTGCTGTGGGAACGCGACGATCCGGCCTGTATCGATCGGCTGCGATCGATGCAAACCGCAGCGACCGATCCGCTGGCCCAAGCGTACGCCCTTTGGACGCTGGAAGGCTTGCGAGCTCTGCGCCCCGAAGACCTGGCGGCGGCATCGACGTCTTCCGAGCCGCGGCTCCGCCGTCACGTGGTCCGCTTGGCGGCCCGTCACGTTTCCGTCGACCGACGTTATCGCCCGTTCATTACACGAGCCATCACCGATGACGATCCACGAGTCCGGTTTGAAGCCGTGTTGGGACTTCGCGGAGGAGCCGGTGTCGATACTGCGGCGCTGCTGGCCGAAGTCGCCGACCGCGATGGGCGGAATGCGTTGTGGCAGGTCGCCGTGGTGTCGGCCGCTCAGGGCCGCGAATTGGAGGTGCTGCGAGTATTGCTGTCTCACCTCGAGGCTCGCCCCGATGCCGATTGCAGCCACGTGATCGGGGTTCTGTTGGATGCCGTCAAGACAAACAAGGAGCTGCGCTGGCCGGCCATTGCAGCCTTGGCGGAGATCGCACGAGGCGTTGGAGCCGATTCCAAGCTGAATGACCGGCTGTGGGAATGGGCAGCCGTCCTCGGAGCTTCCAGCAGCGCAGTGGCCCCCACGCGGCCGGAGTTTGCTCTGGCCCGGCGGTGGCTCGCGGAAATGTCTCAGCAGGCTCCCGACGTTGCGCTTGACCGCTCGCGGTCGAGTTCGGTACGAGTCGCCGCCGTGAGACTCTTGGGATGGGATGGCGAATCGCGGTCGGAGGAGGTGCTGTTGGAGTGCTTGCAACCCGATCAGCCTCTGGACGTTCAGTCGGCCGCCCTGGCTGCTTTGATGAGGCGTTCGGGCGCACCGGCTGCCGTGGTTCTGGAGAACTTGCAGCAGTGGTCGCCGGCCATGCAGCGTGAGGCGGTAACGCATTTGCTCGGCCGGACCGAATGGACTCGGCAACTGTTGACCGAAATCCGCGAAGGACGACTGCGCGTGGAGTCGATTCCGCTGCGACACCGGTCTCGCCTGCGCACTTCGCGCGACGCTCAGGTTCGCAAGTTGGCCGACGCGGTGCTGGGAGATCCGGTGAACAGCGATCGAGCCGCCGTGATCCGGCGATACGCCGACTCTCTGAAGATGCGCGGCGATGTGGCCCGCGGGCGTGAGGTGTTTCGCCGCGAGTGTCGTGGCTGCCATCGATTTCGAGGTGACGGAGCGCCGGTCGGACCGGACCTCGATTCGGTGTGTCACCGCTCGCCACTGGAACTCCTTACGCACATCCTCGACCCCGACCGCGAAGTGGCACCGGAGTTTCAACGCTATACGGTGCGGACGAAGGCGGGCGTGCTTCACAGTGGGATCGTCGGCGAAGAAGGGCCGCATGCGATCACGTTGGTGGACGCCGACAATCGGCGGGTCGTGGTGCCGCGAGCCGAGATCGAGGCTATGCGAGCCGATCCCCATTCGCTGATGCCCAATGGTCTGGAGGAGAAGATCAGCGTCGGGCAAATGGCCGACCTGCTGGCTTTCCTGAAACAACCGGGGGCAGGGTGAAGGGGAATGCCCCGTCGATCCACGCCGAAACTGCTATAGGGCGATCGGCTCGGTTTCCGCTAAAAATGAGAGGTGTCCGCCGCACCGCAAGGAGACTTGAGCATGGATGCCCAGACGAGCCGATTCCAGATGCAGCCCCGGTCGATCTCTTCGAGGCGGAGTCTGTCTGCACCGACTTCCGCGTACGTGGTCATTCCCGCTCGCACGGCGTCGACCCGGCTGCCCAACAAGTTGCTGCTTCGGGACACGGGCCGATCGGTACTCGAGCACACTTACCTGGCCGCTTGCCGGGCTCGCCGGCCGCAGGGCGTGTGCATTGCCGCTGCCGACGCAGCCATCGCTGCGGACGCCCGTCGTTTCGGCGGCCCGTTTCAGATGACTCGGACCGATCTGCCCAGCGGAACGGACCGAGTCGCTGCGGTGGCTCGGTCGATGCCTCACATCTCCATCTTCGTCAACGTGCAGGGAGACGAACCGGAAATCGATCCGGACCAAATCGATCAACTGATCGAGCTGTTGGAGATGGACCCGTCCGCTGCGATGGCCACGCTCGCCGTTCCCATTACCGAGCGGGAGCGGTTGGAGGACCCGGCCTGCGTAAAAGTCGTGGTGGACTCGGCCGGCCGGGCGCTTTATTTCAGCCGCAGTCCGATTCCTCATCCTCGAGAATGGTCGGACGACCTGCTGACCTGCGATCCGCCGCTGTTTTGGCAGCACCTGGGCATTTATGCCTATCGTCGCGATTTCTTGCTGCAGTTCGGCGACTTGCCGGCCAGCCGGCTGGAGTCGACCGAGTCGCTCGAGCAACTGCGGGTACTCGAGGCGGGCCACCGGATTCGAGTCGGCTTTACGCAGCATGCGGCTCGAGGCATCGATACCTGGGACGACTATCGGGCCTTTGTCTCCCGGGCCAAAGCCTGCTAAAGTCAACCGCGGGCGAGTCACCGCCGGTGGCCCGGCCTTCCCGGTGCCCTCCCCCAGGCTCCCGGCCGGGAGTGCGTTTTCCTCGGCGTCCGCCACGTATAGTCATCCCCGCGCATGCTCGCCGTCGGGCCTTTAGCCGGAGAGGATCATTCCGTCCATGACCAAGCACATCTTCGTGACCGGTGGTGTCGTCAGCTCTCTGGGCAAGGGACTCACCAGCGCCTCGATCGGCATGCTGCTGGAGCGGCGGGGCCTGCGAGTCCGCATGCAGAAGCTCGATCCCTATATCAACGTCGATCCCGGGACGATGAGTCCCTATCAGCACGGCGAAGTGTATGTGCTCGACGACGGCAGCGAGACCGATTTGGATTTGGGGCACTATGAACGGTTCACGCATAGCCCGCTGACTCGCGATTCCAACTACACCACCGGCCAGATCTACTTGTCGGTCATTGAAAAGGAACGCCGCGGCGAGTTTCTGGGCAAGACCGTGCAGGTGATCCCTCACATCACCAATGAAATCAAACATGTCATCCAGAAGCTGGCGGCTCCCGATGTCGACGTAGTGATCACCGAGATCGGCGGGACGGTCGGTGACATCGAAAGCCAGCCTTTTCTGGAAGCGATCCGCCAGTTTTCACTGGACGCCGACAAGTCGAACTGCCTCTACATCCATCTCACCCTCGTCCCCTACCTCAAGGCGGCCGGTGAACTGAAGACGAAGCCGACGCAGCATTCGGTCGGCCAGTTGCGGCAGATCGGTATTCAGCCCGATCTGCTGATTTGCCGTTGCGAGCGACCGATCAGCCGCGAGGATCGCGAGAAGATCGCGTTGTTTTGCAACGTGCCGATCGACGCAGTGATCGAAGAACGCGACAAGGATTTCTCGATCTATGAAGTGCCGCTGAGCCTCGTCGAAAACAAGCTCGATCAGTTGATCGTCGACCGGTTGCAACTCGCATCGAGCGAACCGGAACTCGAGGACTGGCGAGAGTTGCTTCACCGCCTGAGGACACCTCGCCACGAGATCACCATCGGCGTCGTGGGGAAATACGCCGAACATTTCGACGCGTACAAGTCGATCTACGAAGCCCTCGATCATGCGGGAATGCAACAGCGAACGGCGGTGCGGATCGCTCGGATCCACAGCGAGGCGATCGAACGGGAAGGAGCGGCTCGGCTATTGACCGGGATCGATGGTCTACTCGTTCCCGGCGGGTTCGGTGAACGGGGAATCGAAGGCAAGGTCGAGGCGATCCGGTTTGCTCGGGAGAGGGGGATTCCGTTCTTGGGGATCTGCCTGGGCATGCAGTGTGCCGCGATCGAATTCGCTCGAAACGTCATCGGCCTCTCCGACGCTCATTCGACCGAATTCAGCAAGGACACGCGCCATCCGGTGATCTGCCTGTTGGACGAACAGAAGGAGATTACCGACAAGGGCGGAACCATGCGATTGGGAGCTCAGCCGGCGGTGCTCGCCGATGGCAGTGTGGCGGCTCGAGCCTACGGCAGTTCACGGATCTCCGAACGGCATCGCCACCGCTACGAATTCAACAACAGCTTCCGGGGCCAGTTTGCCGCTCACGGAATGCGGGTCAGTGGAACCAGCCCCGACGGCTCTCTGGTTGAGATCATCGAGTTGGCCGACCATCCCTATTTCGTGGCGGTGCAATACCATCCCGAATTCAAGTCGAAACCGACCAGCCCTCATCCGCTGTTCGCCGCTCTGGTCGAAGCGTCCGTGCAGCGGCACCTGGGGCGAGCCGAACAGGAGCGTCAGGCTCAGCAGAGTCAGGATTCGGGTGCCGATTGCGGGGTCGCCGAGCCATCGTCGACGATGGCGGACGACGCGTGATTTCGCGGGGAACCTGATACCCCAGAATCGAAACTCGCATCGAGTTGCCGGTTGGCGACAATCCACAGACGTCCCGCCAAGAGACACAGCCCCCGATCCTTTCAAGGCTACACAAACATCCCCACGTTCTCGAAGTCGCCAGGTCCCTGATGCAGCCGGACTGGGGGCGACCACCGAGTGTCGAAGCGAGTGGGTGTCTGTGATCGGTGGCCCACTTCGGCTCGTTTCCTCGGCATCGAGCCTCGGAAATGAGCGGGGTTGTGTGTGGAGGGCGTGGGAGTAGCCGTCAGTCGTCGCCTCCGCGGGGACGAGCCCCGCCGCGGGCGGATCAACGTTTGGAGAACTGCGTGCCTCGGCGAGCTCCGTGCAGACCGTACTTCTTGCGTTCCTTCATCCGGGCATCGCGAGTCAAGAACTTGCCGTCACGAAGCGTGGTGTAGAGTTCCTGATCGAGGCTGACCAATGCGCGAGCGATCCCCATGCGGCAAGCGCCGGCTTGTCCCGTGGTACCGCTGCCCTTGACATTGATGATCACATCGACGTCGTTGCGTTTTCCGACCGCCTCGAGTACTTCCAGGACAGTACGTTGATCCTGAGCGCAGGGGAAGTAGGTCTCCAGATCTCGCTTATTGATGGTGATCGTACCCGAGCCCGGCCGAATGCGAACTCGTGCTACCGCCGACTTCCGCCGCCCCGTTCCCAGCGCGTCCCCAGTGATTTTGTCCAGTTTCACCAACATGGCGTCTTCGTCACTCTCTTAACCAAATGATTGTTCCAAAACGAGCAGGCCTGGGTCGGCCGTGGTGTCAATCGTGGCGCTCGAGCTTCTTTCCGATCTCCAGCGGCTTGGGCTGCTGGGCCTGATGCGGATGATCGGGGCCGACGAACAACTTGAGTTTCTTCAGCATTTTTCGGCCGAGACGGCTTTTGGGGAGCATCCGGCGGACCGCCTCCTGCAGGATCAGCTCCGGCTTTTTCTCCCGCCGCGTCTCCGCCGTCTCACTGCGCTGACCCGGGTAGCCAGTGTACCAGGTGTACGTCTTCTGTTCCCACTTTCGGCCGGTGAAAGCGACCTTCTCCACGTTGGTCACGATCACGAAGTCGCCCGTGTCGACGTGAGGCGTATACGTCGGGCGGTGCTTGCCCATCAGGATCGTCGCGATATCCGAGGCCAAACGGCCGACAATCTGGTCTGTGCCGTCTACATGCCACCACTGAGGGGCAACTTCGGCGGGTTTCGCCATGTACGTCTTCGTACCGACCACTGGTTCAATCTCCGATGATCCGCCTGGTAGGCGGCCTGAAAAAATATGTACCCCAAACGGCCCTTCGGGGTGCCGCCGGTTTTTCTTGCAGGGAATCGAGGATTTTACCCCCGGCGGAAAACATCCACAAGGTCTCCTAGCGGATTGGCGGTCAAATTCCCACAATGGGGCGGAAGCCGACAGCGGATGGGAGTCCGCCGGAATAGAGTCCGTCGCGAGCGGATGAGGCGAGTCGTCGGGGATGCCGTCCCCTGCCGACTCCAGTGGTCCCGTACAGTCCCCAGCGGAAAGAAGCACGACTGATGGCGACGATCGGAATATTGCGAGAGACGTACCCGGGGGAACGCCGGGTTGCCTTGGTGCCGACCACCATCGCCAAGCTGAAAAAGAGCGGGCTGGAGGTGAAGGTCGAGGCGGGAGCGGGCAAGGAGGCCGGATATCCCGACGACGAGTACGCTCAGGCGGGAGCACCCGTGGTGGAGCGCCGCGAGGTGTTGGCGTGCGATCTGGTTGCCGGTGTTCGCATCTTGGGGGCCGCCGGCGAATCTTGGTCCGCGGACCTGGAGGGGCTGGGTGCCAGCGCGGTGATCATCGGCAGGTGCGACCCGCTGGGAGCGGCCGATGTCCTCCGCGATGCCGGCTCGCGCGGCTGGACGGTGGTGGCACTGGAGATGATTCCCCGCATCACGCGAGCCCAGAGCATGGACGTGCTGTCATCGATGGCCACGGTGGCCGGTTACCGGGCCGTGTTGCTGGGAGCCGTCGAACTGCCCCGCATGTTCCCCTTGCTGATGACGGCGGCCGGCACGGTCACCGCCGCTCGAGTCTTTGTGATCGGAGCCGGTGTTGCCGGTCTGCAGGCGTTGGCCACTGCCAAGCGTCTGGGAGCCACTACGCAGGCCTATGACGTGCGAGCCGCCTGCCGGGAGCAGGTCGAGAGTGTGGGAGCCAAATTCATCGAATTATCGTTGCCGGAAACATCGGCCGAAGACCAGGGGGGGTACGCGAAGGAACTCGCCGAGGATTTTTATCGGCAACAGCGGGAATTGATGGCTTCGGTGGTGGCGGAGAGCGACGTGGTGATTACCACCGCCGCCATCCCGGGAAAACCGTCGCCGCTGCTGGTGACCGAGCAGGCGGTGAAGGGAATGGCGCCCGGTAGTGTGATTGTCGATCTGGCGGCCGAGCGGGGCGGCAATTGCGAGTTGACTCAACCGGACCAGCGAGTGCAGCAGCACGGCGTGACCATCCTCGGGCCGACCAATTTGCCGTCGGAAGTCCCCTATCACGCCAGTCAAATGTTCTCCAACAACATTGCCAATTACCTCCGCAATCTGGTCAAGGACGGCCAGATCGCCTGGAACATGGACGACGAGATCATCCGCGAGACGGTAGTGGTGCGCGACGGCGATGTGGTGCATCCGCGCATCCGATCCATTTTGGGACTCGATCCACTCCCCCAGGCCGCGGCCGAGCAGACGGCGGCGGTGGAGGAGACCGCGGCCGGCGACCCTCCCCAGCCCGAATCGAGCGGCGAAGACGGCGATTCTGAAGACACTGCTTCTTAAGGTTCAACGGCGAGGAGCCCCGACAATGAAACTCAACGGTATCCGTCGATCAGCCGTTTTGCGGCAATGCGGCTGGGTGTTGGCTTTGTGCTGCGTCCTGCCGTTGCTGCCTGGTGTTGCGACAGGCTGGTCGGACGAAACGCCCGGCGGTGCGGTCGCCCACGATTCCGGTGCCGGCGAAGGTGCGCAGACGCCGGCGGCTCGTTTGGCCGGCCCAACCGGCTCAAGCCCCGAAGATTCCAGTTCCCAGGAAGGGGGGCAAGCGTCGGCGAAGGCAAATGGTTCGGCGGGACTCACCCGTCGTCAGACGCTGTTGACCAGTCTGACGATTTTCGTGTTGGCGATCTTCGTGGGCTTCGAGGTGATCACCAAAGTCCCGCCGACACTGCACACGCCGCTCATGTCGGGCTCCAATGCGATCAGCGGCATCACCATTGTCGGCGCCATTCTGGTTGCGGGCACGGCCGTCGGTCTGGACGGCTGGGTCGGATTCCTGGCTGTGATTCTGGCCGCGATCAACGTATTCGGCGGCTTCCTGGTGACTCACCGCATGTTGGCCATGTTCAAACGTCGATAGACTCCGTCTTCGCCCACACCGTCCTTTTGTCCGGGAAACTCGAAACCGTGGAAACATCGATGTTCACTGTCGACGCCATTGAGAAGCTCGCCTATCTGGTCGCTTCGGTGCTGTTCATTCTGGGACTCAAGCTGATGGCGCATCCTCGCACCGCCGTGCGCGGCAACTTATTCGGCGCGCTGGGGATGGCTCTGGCGATGGCGGTGATTCTGTTACGAATCGACTCTTATGCACTGGTGGTGATCGGTCTGGTGATTGGGGCTGCGGTGGGAGCCGTATTGGCTGTCAAGATCCAGATGACGGCCATGCCGCAACTGGTTGCGCTGTTCAATGGGTTCGGCGGTCTGGCTTCGGTGTTCGTCGCCGGCGGTGCGTTGCTGCAGAGCAAAGACCCGGCCGTGGATGAGCTGTTGGCCACCGGCCTATCCGGTTTGATCGGTGCGGTCACCTTCTCCGGCAGCCTGGTGGCATTCGGGAAGTTGCAGGAGCTGGCCATTTTCAAACGCCCGTTCAAGTTGCCGGCACAACAAGCCATCAACGGGTTGTTGGCTCTGATCTCGCTGGCACTGATCGTGTGGATCGTGCAGCACCACTATTGGAGTTACGTTCCGCTGGTCGTAGTGGCATTGGCATTGGGTGTCTCTTTGACCAATCCCATCGGTGGCGCCGACATGCCGGTGGTGATTGCTTTGCTCAATTCCTATTCCGGGCTGGCGGCGGCGGCGACGGGGTTCGTGATCGACAACAACGTGTTGATCATTTCCGGATCGTTGGTGGGAGCATCGGGAATCATTCTGACCAACTTGATGTGCAAGGCCATGAACCGCTCGCTGTTCAACGTGCTGTTCGGCGTGATGGGGGCCGAGTCGGCGGCGGGCGACGTGGACGAGATCTATGCCACGGTGCGCAGCACCACGCCCGAGGACGTGGCCATGATCCTGGAAGGGGCTCATCGAGTGGTGTTCGTTCCCGGTTACGGCATGGCGGTTGCCCAGGCGCAGCACGCCGTCCGCAATCTGGCGAAGGTGTTGGAGGAGCGCGGAATCGAAGTGCAGTATGCCATCCATCCGGTCGCCGGTCGGATGCCCGGCCACATGAACGTGCTGCTGGCCGAAGCCGACGTGCCCTATGAACAGCTCGTGGAAATGGACGACATCAACCCCACGCTCGACACGGCCGACGTGGCGATTGTGGTCGGAGCCAACGACGTGGTGAATCCGGTGGCTCGCACCGATCCGGACAGCCCCATCTACGGCATGCCCATCATCGACGTCGATAAGGCTCGGACCGTGATCGTGATCAAGCGCAGTCTGAGTCCCGGCTTCGCCAAGATCCCCAATCCGCTGTTCGCGGCCGACAACACGTTGATGCTCTTTTCCGACGCCCAAAAGGCTCTGATCGAGATCTCATCCGCGCTGAAGGAAGCCTAACGCGGGCTGCGCCTGCAAGACGGGAGATGGGAGACGGTCGCTGTCGTCATGTCACTCTGAGACCTGACCACTGATTGGACTTCAAACGATCCTATCCTTCGTGTCCTTCGGTGCGTCAGGCAAAGCCTGGCTGATCTCGTTAGTTGAAAGGTAGTAAGCGCCCATTTTGACCGTGTCGGGGTGCCGAGTTACCTCGGCGAGTGTTTGCTCATTTCTGTGGTTTCGGCAGGCAAGTGGCTTCGGCGACAATGGCCATCGCGGCGAAGGACAGGCTCCGTTTTGCGAGCCAAGCGGCGCGGGCAAGCCCCCAACACGACGGTTGCCAACGACCCGCCGTTATCCGGTTCCGACTGGTGCATCACAGTACCATCGCCCGGGCTCGGTGCAGAGGTAGATCCTGGTATGGGTGGGGATGTTCAGCATGACCGCTCCGTTCGAGCCGAGTCAGTAGGGTGCGCCACCGTCGTTCGGTTTCGTGGGGGTTGCGTTTTCGGGCCATGATGAAGACCTCCTTGGCTGAAAAGGAAAAACACGAACATTTCCAGCCAAGGTAACCCGGCACCCCGACACGGTTAAAATGGGCGCTTACTATTATACGTTGCTGTTACCTGCTCGAGGAGGCCGGCGCAAGCTTGAACCGCGTCCGCCATCTCCGCTACAATCGATAGCGTAGGCAACCGGTTTGCCTCCCGTGTTCTCGCAGA
>Ga0256839_1005555_pt1 | contig 11582 bp, 6 predicted proteins | sample 354166metaG_FD_185968 | JGI IMG/M metagenome (GOLD analysis project Ga0256839, IMG submission 185968) | Hydrothermal vent microbial communities from Mid Atlantic Ridge, Atlantic Ocean - 354-166 | ecosystem: Environmental > Aquatic > Marine > Hydrothermal vents | place: Atlantic Ocean: Mid...
GGCCTTTTACGGCGCGTGTGTCTGTGCCAACTAAAACTGATGTGCAATCTGCGACACCTGTCGGACAATCACCAACCCGGCCACCAAATCCGCGCCGATAGCGGTCTCGCTGGGCGCGGGCGCGCAGGCCGGCACCGTATTCTAGTCCGCCCTCTGTGATAGCGCTGACCTCAAGGCGGGCATCCAGATCGACAATACTTTCCGCCGTCACATCCGCGTCATTCCTATCTAGGGCGGCAATGCCGACTTTGGCATGGCCGGAAAATACGGTTTGCAGTCCCCCGCCAAGCTTCTGTAGCCATGATGGTTTGGAACTACCGCGTAAGCCAGGGGCGGATTGGGGTGCGCTGGCATAACGAGGCGGTTGAGCTGTGCCGTAATTTTGGACGTATGCAGGCGCTTGTTGTTGCTGTGCATTATAGCCGGGAATGCCAGCGGTAGCGGATGGATAGCCAGGTACCGTTCCTTGATAGCCATTTTGCGCCCATGCAGGGATTTGACCGGGCTTTTGCCCAAAGGGAGATTTTGTTGGTTGATTTTGTTGGCGCGTTTCTTGATAAGTTTTGTTGGCCCATGCTGGCACCTGAACAGACGCAGCGGTTTGCGGGCTTTGCACTTGCGGCGCGCGCACTTGCGGTCTTTGAATGTTTGGTGATTGTGTAGCGGGTTTCTTGCCGGGATAATAAGCGCCGCCTGCCAAGGTATTCCCGTAACTGGCATTTGGTTTTCGGTATTGTGACTGCACTTGTGAGGGCACATATACAGACGGTTTGGTCTGGATTTGCGTCCGAAATTGAGATTGTGCAGGCGATCGCGTAGGGGTGGCTGATTGAGATGCAGGCTGAGCGGGCTTTTCCCACGCTTTAGGTTTTTTATTGGCGAATGGAGAGTTGGACGCAGGTCCAGCGACCGCCACAAGCGATATAGCCGCTAGTACCAATCCTGTACTCAAAAGTCCCATAAATTTAACGGACGCCATAACCAAACCCTTAACAAAGAATAAACAAGTTCGGTATGCAAATTTATAGCTAACAAAAGGTTAACGAGTGCGGGTTTATAGGCGCGATCTTACTGCTATATTCCGATAAAAATGTTACGTTAGACGATCTATGGTGGGGGCGGCGGGACAAATAATCGCGCGATTGAAATCAATCTCGGTTTTCGAAGAAAATGCTCATATCAAACTTGGTTTAATAAAAATATTTTCAATCACCTCATGTGGATTGGCTATACCTAAATATCCAAATGACCTTCAAACTCCAGCTCTACTGGGCCGGTCATGATGACGTGGTTGTCGGTTTCTCGCCATTCAATATGCAGCGTACCGCCGTCCATTATTATGTTGGCATTACGGCCTGCGCGGTTTTGGCGGTTTGCGGCAACCAAGGCGGCGCAAGCACCTGTGCCACAGGCTTTGGTAATGCCGACCCCGCGCTCCCATACGCGGAGGCGAATTTCATTACGTGCGCGCATTTCGGCAAAACCCACATTGCACTGCTGCGGGAACAAGGGGTGATATTCGATCATGGGGCCGATTTTATCCACCGCTATGGCGTCCGCATTATCTACAAAAAATACGCAATGGGGATTGCCCATATTAACCGCGCCAGGCCGGGCTAGTATCGGCGCATCTATGGGGCCGACTTTGACGTCGATGACATGTGTGTCCATATATTCCTTGAGCGGGATTTGCGCCCATTCGAGCTTGGGTGCGCCCATATCTACGGCCACGGAAAATTCGCCCATACGCTTGGTGGCGAGCAGTCCGGCATTGGTCTCCAGCACAATATCGTCCTGTCCGGTCTCGTTCATGACCAGCCAGGGAATACAGCGCGACGCATTCCCGCATGCATCAACTTCACCACCGTCCGCATTCCAGATTTCCATAAATACATGGGCGGCATCTGATTTAGTTTCTCGCATGACAATGATTTGATCCGCGCCCAATGCTCCCATAACCCCACCCTTGGTGGCGGTAGTTTTGGCTAGATCCGCCGTCATAGAAAACCCAGGGCGCCCGCGCGCATCAAACACTCCAAACCGATTGCCCGCACCATTTAGAATCCAAAACTTCATAGGTAGGATATAGGCGGCGGGTTCAGATTGGGCAAGTGGCTATGAACGGCGATGGTTCACGATTATGCGCGGACGGCGATAAAACTGCTATTGCTGATGGGATGTTGGAAATTGCGCCGGATGTGGTTTTGATATGATGGACTTCGCGGAGTATTACGACTTTATTTAAGGCCAGTGCCGGGCAGGTGCATTTCTATAGTTTCAAGGTCAAAACACTACTTGACCTTGGGGTATAAGGTGGTTTATGTCCCGCATTCCTAATTTTATGGGGCGGCGTGGCCGTACCCGCAGATATGATTTATTACTAAAGGACTTTGTCATGGCACGTCGTTGCGATCTTATGGGTACAGGCCCAATGAGCGGAAATAATGTTTCTCACTCGAAAGTGCGGACCAGACGCCGTTTTGAGCCAAATTTGTGCAATGTCACATTGGCATCTGATATTTTGGGTCAAAAATTTAAAATGCGCGTCACTGCCGCGTCCTTGCGCACGGTTGATTTCAAAGGCGGTCTTGACGGCTTTTTGATGAATACCAAAAATGCTAAATTGACCGACAAAGCCAAAAAAATCAAACGCGCTTTGATTAAAAAAGCCGCAGAAGTTGAAACTGAAGCGGCTTAGGCTAAACTTACGCCGCCGAACTAAGGCGGGTCTGTTATTTGCATTTGTCTTATTTCTGGGATGGCTCGCGGATCGTTTTGTCGCTCCGCGCCATTTGCTGTGGAAGCCTCTGGATATGGAGGCACCGATTGGCTTCGCCACTGGCACTAAAATCACACTTATTGCCCTAGGGCCAAGTTCTACCTGTATGAGTAAATTGGACGAAGCGCGGCATTTGAGTTATGCGCAGGCCGCGCCCAAAAAGGATGGTGGAAAATGTGGCTGGAATATTGCGGCCACCATGACTAAAGCCTCTAACACCTCATTTCGCCCCAAACAGGTCACAGGGCAATGCCCGCTCATGCTAGCGTCTTATATCTGGCTCAAGCAAGTGGACAAAGACGCCCGCAAATATCTTGGGAGTGGCCTGAAAAAAGTGCACCATGCAGGCACTTATTCGTGTCGACGCCAGCGGGGCAACAATTCCGGAGCTTGGTCGGAACATGCCTTCGCTAATGCATGGGATGTGACCGGGTTCGAGCTTGAAGACGGGCGGGTCATCTCCGTTCTTAAGCATTGGCATAGCGACGGGAGCAAAGAGGGCCGCGCCAAAGCCAAGTTTTTGATAAAGTCCCGTAGCTCGGCCTGTCGCTTGTTCCGGGTGGTGCTGTCACCAGACTATAATGCCGCCCACAAAGACCATTTTCACCTTGATCAAGGGCCAAGCTTGTCCTGTCGGTAAACCTGTATATAGTGCCCATATAAGTTGTTGAGGGAAGAGTATGCACATAATCGGAATTATTATCGCCATTGCTACCGCAATTTTTTGGGTAAGCCGTGCTGCACGTGGTGCGAGAGATGTTGCCGATGCTGCTAATACCTTGCGCAATATGCCGCGCCGTATGCACTTTAAAAATGAGGCTGGCAAACGTGGTTTGGATTTGATTGATACCCCTATGGAAGCCGCGACCATTCTTATGGTTAGTATTGCCAAGCTGTCCGATTATGCGGCAGCGCATGACGGTTTGCTTAGCGGTTCTTCGACCAGCCGCATTATCACAACCCTGAAATCCTATATGAGAATCTCTGCGGTTGAAGCGGACGAGCTTTTAACGCAAATGCGCTGGACGGTAAAAGATTTGACCCAGCCCGATACGGCACTCGCGCCCATGACCAATATTTTATCCGGGGCGATCAACCGCGCCGAAGCCGATGACCTCTCGGACATGCTGCGCAAAATATCCCATGCTGACGGCGACCCAAACCCCGAACAACGCGCCTTTATTGCGCGGGTGCGTGAGCGCTTGGGCTTGGAGGTTTAGAGCATTTCAAAGCTCGTGAAAAACAGGGGTGGGAATCTTCCTAATCACTTTTAGGCGAGATCATATCCAATAGGCCTCGGGCGGAATTTTGGTCGAATTTGAAGCGGAATTTTAGGTAGGCACCTTGTTGGCTATATTCTGCCGCCGTGAAATCACGTTCTTTAAAGCCAACCACATTATAACCAAGGCTTATCCATACATTATCCACTGGCGAAATGCCGATGGATGGACCATAAGCATAACTAAGTGTGTCGGATCCTTGTCCGTAGAGTAGGGAGCCATGTAGGCCAAGGTCGATTCGCTCGGTAATATCAAAACGGGTTTCCCCACCCAATAGATGGGTAAAGCCGCTAGTGCTTAGGCCATTGAAATCCGTTTTTACGTATTTAACACCGTAATTTCCAGCCAATTGCCAACGCTCATTTATCATTGTATTAGCGGTGAAATTATTGACTAATTTAGTTTTGTTGAGACCTGTTGGGCTGTTTTCTGTGCTTACATCAAAGCGGTTTAAGAATACCAAGTCATCATTGCTACGGGGACGCCACGCAGTACCGATGCGTCCATCAATTCGTGATGAGCGACCGGAGGGGGCTAGCGTTCCAATTGTGTCTTGGTTTCTAAAATTGGCTCTGACTGCGCCTGCAAAAGATAGGGTTTCCGACACTTCCCGTGCAGCGGCAAAGCTAGCCGTGACGGATTCTGAGTTAGTCGCGTCACGAACCTCTAGGCGGGCTGACACGCTGGTGTTTTCAGTGCGATAACCAAGCCCGAGATAGCCTGCTAAATAAGCTTCATTGGTTTCCAAAGCAGACACGGCGATATCGGGAGCAACTTGTTCTACTGTACTGTTATCGCCAAATATACGGCGATTAGTGAGTCCAAAAGATGTGCTCCATTTTTCATTAATTTGAAATTGCTGGTCGAGACCTATTGTGGCTCCTATGCGTCTGCCGCTATCTGAGGTAATCATATCAGAACCAGCCGAGATTTCCGTGCCGGCCCAAGGTGCGTAGCTAACGCCGATAGATGTGTTTTGACCCGCACCCCTAGCGCCGCCAAGTATGTCGTGGGTAACGCGGACGCTAGCTTTATCGGTGATGGTTTTTTCTACGGACAAGCGAGTGCGCTCAGGGAAATCCTGTACGTCATCTTTACCGCCCAAAGGTTGTTCGCGGCTGGCTTGGATTGTAACGCCATGCTTAGGGATAGAGTAGCGCAGACTGGCTAATGCCAATACCGATTGTTTGCTCGTGCCAATGGCGGAGGCGTCTTTGACAGCCCGCAGACCTAGGGATGCGCTCAACTTTTCCCCGTCCTGGTTGATGGTAACTTCTGACAAGGTTCGTTTGCTACCAGTACCGAGATTTTCTTCTCTATACAGGCTCGCCGCGATATTACGTGAGCCGCGACGCCCGGTAACTAGGTCTTCAAACTCGTTGAATTTATAGTCTACATTCAGGCCGTAGCGGCGGATATCGCTGGTCGCGGTACTACGTTGGCGAAGACCAAATCCGGCCTGTTCAGATCGCACATACATGCCTGCCGTAAATTTTTCACTGGTGTGATTGATTTCGGCCAAATAGGCATTAGCGGATATATAATCTGCACTAGAGGTCTGACGGGCTCTGCTGAATGCATATTCACCCCGGAACTCTGTGCCCGAACCTAGCTTTGCGATAATTTCCGCCCCGGCCATGTCGGATTTACCGCCTGCATTATTACCATTACCGCCTTCGTGAACAAAGGTTGATCCGATTTGTACGCGCCCGCCCATGATTTGTTTTTGTATACGACCACCATATGACAAATTGCGCTCGGCATCATTGGCAGTTTCGTAGTCCACCACAATAACATTAGGGTTAAACCCGCTGTCCGACACATTTACGGGTGCGCGGAAAACAATCTCGCCCGTTAGGTAATCAATAGTATAGTCAAGATGGCGGATTAGGCGGCGGCTCTCTAGAATAACATCTGTCCGCACGCGGTCACGGGTCTCGATAATGATAGTCTCTGAATTTGCCAAGAGTGAGCGGTTGGAGAGTTGATAAGGCCCACTGGTTCCGTCTGCTGCCAATTCGTCTTTGGCGAAGCCTTGATTGGTCTCTGCGCCGTACCCGATTGCTTGGAAGCTCTCGCCGAGATATTCAGATTTGATCCCGGAGAGGTGACGGTTATAGCGCGTTAATTTACCTTCTGTGATATTAGTATCAAAATCACCGAACATTGCATAGAAGCTTTTCTTCTCTAGCTTTACGTAAACCGGGTAACGGCTAGCAGCTTCATACTCATTATAAGAACGGTCACCATAAAGCGTATAATAAGCATTGGGGTCAATTTCGGTTCTAAAGTCGCCGTCGCGATTGCCCCGGCGTTTGTCTGTGTCAACGGCTAAGGTTAAAAGCCAATCGCCCTTGATCAGGCCTTTGGCAAAAAATGCAACACGGCCATCCGTCACCAAATCATCAGCTGCACCTGCAGCCAAGGCTACGGATTTATTTTTAAGGCTGTTGTAAGCGGCACTGCCTTCGGCTAGGCCAACGATAATCCAGTCGCGCTTCTCAGGCTCCAAATACATATATTGTTCAAGTTTGCGGCCATTATCCAGTGTGACTGCAATGGTAATTTTACCGGTTTTTAAAGTTGGCTCAAGTTCAATACGGGCTATGCCATCGGCACCTACGACAATGTTGGCGCGCGCGGAATTTGGCGATACGAGTTCTTCTTCGCCCTCCAGCCGGGATTTATTGGCTAATCTATAAGGTGCCAGAATATCGATTTGCGCGATACGTCCTGCATGTACCGGACGACCAGCTTCGTCCTCTAGGCGTACAGCCACTATAGGAGATGTGCGGCCATCTGCTATCAATATGGACTGATCGGGCAGGGCGCTTGCGCGGGCAATGTTTTTGACAAAATGAATGCTACGGCTCAGAGTTTTAACAATTGCGCCGGATTTGTCTTTGGCTATTGCCTCAAATTTATTGTCTCCTGCCAAAATATCTACCCCGCGCCAACGGCTCATCATGACGGTGCGGGTTTTGTTGCTATCGCGCGCTTCAAAATTTTCTTGTGGTACTTTATGGCCATTGAGCATTAACGTGATTTTTAGATCAGGCGCATGTTTAATACCTATATTGACGGATGGGGTTGAGGGTGTACGGGTCGGGCTTGGGTAGACCCAATCCAATTCTGCCGTTTGACCATTCAACCATTCCGTATCGAAGCGCCTGTATTCAGTGCGATCGTTAAATTCCTCTATGATTTTTTCTTCAACAAAATCGCCGTTGCGCTTCAAGAAGAAATTCGCCCGCCACAATCCGCCGCCTTTAACTTCGATGAATTGTGATATAGCGCGACCAGCAAAACGTGAGCTTTCTTCGCAGACCATAATTTCATAGCCTTTGGGCAGGGTTTCTTCGTCGATTTGTACTACATGCGTGCCTTTTTTTAGGCCTTCAAAACTGTATAAGCCATCTTTGTCAGTAATGGCATAGGCACCAGTTTCCATATAAAGGCGGACACCTGCGACGCCTGTACCATCGTCTATATTGCGCGCCCAATCTTCGTCACCGTCACACGCATATTCGCCGACCCGGCCAATAAGTGTGCTGGTCGAGCGCAGCAAGTCTTCACGTAAGGTAATGCTGGCGCGGGCAATATTGGAAATATTATTACCATTACCGTCGCGGGCAACCACGGAGTTTACTGCCTCACCGAGACGGGCGCCGGCACCAATTTCCAAGATATAGCTCAGGGAAAATGTTTCGCCGCGCCGTAAAATTCCCGGGCGGTAAGTGAGTTCCTTGCCGTTCGCAGAAATTCTTGGATCAGTGGTTTTTTGCTTATTTAGTGCGCTAGAGCCATCTACATATTTGAACCCGTTCGGTATTGTATCCACCAAGACCACCGGGGCAGCTGCCTGGCCTCGATTTTCAATCGTAACAGTATAGGGTATGAAGTCGCCAACATCTCCTGTGCGAATCTCGGATGTTTTGGTGATGACAAAGTCGGTTTCGGCATCCAGCGGAATATCAAAATTCAATGGTCCTGAGCTGCCGAGAGTAAAATTGCGTCCGTAAGAAGCATCGGCTTCAATAGCAAATGGCGCATTTGTTAAACTGGAGAAGTCTGCAGCAGATAAAGAAGATGCGAAGCTATAGCCCTCTGGAGGTTCAACACGGATAAAATATTCACCCAAGGGGGCAAGGGGAAACCGGAATTCGCCGGGGCGAATGTCGTAAACCAGCCCGCTTGCATCAGTGGTGGCCTGCCCGGATATAACACTATTCGGATATTCAGAAACGCCGTCAATTCCGAATACAGTAGCGGGCTGCCCAGTTGCTGCGTTTATCAGTGTTACGCGCGCCCCATCTATATAATCACCCGTAATGCCGCTGAACACCCGACCGTAAGGATCAACCAAGGCCGTATCTACGGAAACTTCTGTTGCGTCAAAATTGTCCACATAGGTTGCCGTCAACGTCGTGCCTTGAGGTGTGGTTAAAACCGCATCATTGATAGATGTCTGGTCGCGGGAGGAGGGCACCCAGGCCCAAAACTCACCAGTATCAACGCCGGATTCGTATAAGCGTAGGTGAATTTCGTCGCCGTCCGCAGTTGTGATTGTAATGTTAAGGGTTTCTATTCTATTGGGGTCGCCATTTTGTCCAATATCCCGCACACGGACAAACATAAGTTCACCTGAAAAATATGTGCTTGCGGGTATGAGGGCGGTAGGTGCGCTAATGTCCAAAGGAACGCCAGCAGTGCGCTCCGGTGCGGGCATAGCCTGGAATGAACCAGAGCCGTCGCCAGCAGGTGAATAGTCGGCACCGTTAAGTTGAACATTTATGGCGTCCGGCGCATTGGGAGAATATCTGAAGAATTCGATGGTGGATTCGGTGCGTACTGCTTCAATGACAAAACTTGCTGGATTGGTAAGCACAGTCGTCTTCCCCCCGCTCGGCTCATCATAGCTGACGGAAGCGATATTGGTAACTGTCTGCCCAAGAGTTGCTGCTTGTGAAATATGACCGTTTAACAAGGTCACCATAAAAGCAATTACTACTGAACATCTCACCCACAATAAGATATATTTGTTCACCATTCTTGTCCCACACTTCACCCGTGTCACCAAACTGGTAGTTTGGTGCCGAATTTATTTGAAATGTTTTCTAGAGTTTATAAGTCTGCGGCAAATATTTGCCGCAGACTAGATTATTTACGTGCCGCTACTGTACGATAGCGCGGATAGTAATTGTTCCCACTGCGCCAGCGGTTAAGGTCGCACCGGTCAGACTAACTGTACATGCGCCACCATTACAAAGAGTGTTGGTCGCGGGTTGTGCAAAAGCACCGCCCGTAAAGCCGCTTGGAGCCGCATTGATAAATTCAAGCTCATCTGGCAGTACATCTGAAATATCGATGCTCGTCGCAGAAGCAGTTGCCCCTGTATTGGTTGTCGTAATTACATATTCAACACATGCGCCTGGAACAGAATATTGGTCACCCGCACCTGGTGTTCCCGGAATAGTCGTACAACCGGAGCCGTCTTGTGTAAACACACTAACAGCTTTGGTAGCTGTTAAGTCGGCAGAAGCTACGATAAATGTACCTGTCGCAGAATGGTCACCAGCATTGGCAACTTCGTTAGCGGTACCGCTACCGTCTGCCAATACGTTTTCAGCAGCGCCTGTAAGCGTATTGCCACCAGTGTCAGCAACAACAGGTGTACCTGGCGAAGCGCCAGTTGTTGGCTGAAGTGTATCAGATATGAGTGAAATGCCTGATGTTTCTGTGTCAACTTGAACGGCTGGAATGTCCCCGTCAACAACCACACAAATAACGGCATCAGCAGGCAAGTCAGCCGAAGCATTGCCGCTTCCCGGCACATAAGGGGTCATAGTGCCCGCCAAATCTGTAGCATCACAGACACCGCCTGTTCCGTTATCAATAATATAATTGATATTTAGACCAGTTGTATCAAAGTCGTCACCGGCTTCGTTGACCAATGCAAAGCTATATGCTTGTGTATCATTGCCGTTATTTGTTACGGTAAATACCAATTCTTGATTTGTGGCGCCTGGCGCAACTGTCGTGTCACCACTACTGGCAACAGTCAAATCAATCAAACGGTCAACGGTAAATTCCGTCGGTGTTGCAGTATTGTCAATTGTTGGCTGTGCCGTACCTGATACCTGATAATCCAGAGTAAAAGTATTTTGTACATTTGTACCAGCTGCCGTGCCGCCTGCAAAGGCGCTTGATGCTGCAAAAAGAGTGATTGCAGAAGTCCCAAGCAATCCTCTTGTTAATAGTCCTAATTTAGTCATAACCCACTTTCCTTTTTTATTAGTGATGGGGTGTATTTAAGGAAAAATGGTTAATGTCCCTCTTAAGGGCATGGTAAAAATATGATTAAATCACAGAAAATATGATATTTTTGCTTTTATATATAAGAAAGTACTAATGTGTGGACACGCGATTAGGCGGGTCTTGCCCGTGGCCTGATCGTTGATAATAAAACCATCACCAACTATCTTGACCTGCTTCTGGTTAGGTGCTTACAGCCTTGGCGCCAAAATGTTGGCAAGGACTAAGTAATCTTTTTGAAAGATTACGGTATGTGACTAAAGGCACCGGCATCATATGCTGCACCTTGGGGGCGCTGCGTGCCATTTCTGTCGGTGAGGGTGGTAAGCCCCAGATCATTATAGAGGTCGTTCAATAGCGGCTGGGCGTTGATATAGCTTGCAGGAACCACATCAATCACTTCAGAGACATTATTGATTGCGAAATCATAAATAGCCTTGTCGATAAAGTTCGGGGCCACATCTTCTGCGCTGTTTTGGGCAAATTGGCTAAAGGCGGCCTGAAAAGCCCCAAGACCATTGTAAATATTTGGTGTGCTGCCACCACTTGCGAAAGTGCCTGATGCGTCCGTATAGTAATTATAATCAAGACTATCGATAACGCTGGTCGAGGATTGTAGGCGCAGTTGATAAAGGCTTGCTCTATCTATGATATTGGCGGCTATATAACGTTGCAAAGCGCCACCGCTGCCAAAGTGGAAGATGCCCCTTTCAGAATCAGAAAAAGTGTTGAAATAGGCAAAGCGGGAACCTCCGCCACCGCCAAAATTCAAACCATCAGCAGCCGGTGAAAAGAAAGAAATATTGCCGATAAAATAAACCCGCCCGCCAATATTGCTGGAGGCAAAATTGGCGCCAGCACTATCCCAGGATCGGTTATTGAGGAAATAGACGAAATTCTGCTGCACGCCCTCATCATTGACATAGAAATTTTGTGAATTTCCGCCGCTATTGCCATATGCAACGCGGCGTAAGTCCCAGCAATCGGATTCGCTGACAATAACGCGATTGAAATCTTTTATATCAATGCAGTTCTCGCCTTCGCTATGGGATACCATGCGCCCCACATAAACATTGGCTGTTGTATTATTATTGGTTAATTGCACGCAATCGCCGGCATTTTCGTCACACCGAAAGTCCAATAACCAAAAGCCGTTTTGACTGGAGCCAACAAAAGCATGGACATCGCGTTCCTCTGAAAGGCCTGCA
>Ga0256839_1005556_pt1 | contig 11582 bp, 8 predicted proteins | sample 354166metaG_FD_185968 | JGI IMG/M metagenome (GOLD analysis project Ga0256839, IMG submission 185968) | Hydrothermal vent microbial communities from Mid Atlantic Ridge, Atlantic Ocean - 354-166 | ecosystem: Environmental > Aquatic > Marine > Hydrothermal vents | place: Atlantic Ocean: Mid...
AGAAAAAAAGACCTCTAAAAATTTAGAGGTCTTTTCTATAATTTAAAAACTATTTTCTATTTCTTCTTTAGGACCTACTATAAGTTTATCGTAACCTCTCATTCCTGTTCCTGCTGGTATTCTTTTACCAACAATTACATTTTCTTTTAAACCTTCTAAAGTATCTATTTTACCATTTACCGCCGCCTCATTTAAAACTTTTGTAGTTTCTTGGAACGAAGCTGCAGAAATAAATGATTTAGTTTGTAATGATGCTCTTGTTATACCTTGTAGTACCTGTTCTGCTGTTGCTGGTTGTGCATCTCTAGCAATAACTATGTTTTTATCATTTCTACGTAACAAAGAGTTTTCATCTCTTAGTTGACGGGCTGATACTATTTGCCCTTCTTGTAGGTTCTCAGAATCTCCTGAATCTTCAATTACTTTCATTCCATAAATTTTATCATTTTCTTCAATAAAATCATTTTTATGAATTAATTGGTTTTCTAAGAATAATGTATCCCCAGAATCAATAATTTTTACTTTACGCATCATTTGACGTACAACTACCTCAAAATGTTTATCGTTAATTTTTACTCCTTGTAAACGATATACCTCTTGAATCTCATTTACTAAATATTCTTGTACAGCTGATGGTCCTTTAATTCTTAAAATATCTGCTGGAGTTGTAGCTCCATCAGATAATGGCATTCCTGCTTTTATAAAGTCATTTTCTTGAACTAAAATTTGGTTAGAAAGTTTCACTAAATATTTTCTAATTTCACCTGTTTTAGATTCAATAATAATTTCTCTATTACCACGTTTTATTTTTCCAAAAGAAACAACACCATCAATTTCTGTAACTACAGAAGGATTAGAAGGGTTACGAGCTTCAAATAGTTCTGTTACACGAGGTAATCCTCCAGTAATATCACCTGCCTTTCCAGATTTTCTTGGTATTTTAACTAAGGTTTTTCCACTTTCTACTTTCTCTCCATCATCTACCATTAAATGTGCGCCTACTGGTAAACTATATGATCTAAGAGCATTACCTTCTTTATCTTCAATTATTAAAGAAGCGATAATTTTTTTGTTTTTAGAATCGGTAATTACTTTTTCTTGAAAACCTGTTTGCTCATCAATCTCAACAGAATAATTCATACCTTGCTCGAGATTATCAAATTTAACTTTACCAGCAAATTCAGATACTATTACTCCGTTAAACGGATCCCATTTACAAACTACATCTCCTTTTTTGATAGTTGTTCTATCTTTATTAAAGATGTAAGAACCATAAGGAATTATATTAGCACTATGAGTAATACCTGTTTTCTTATTAATAATTTTAATTTCTGCAGTTCTAGAGATAACTATATCTACATTATTTCCTTCAGAATCTTTACCTACTACTGTACGTAAATCCTCTATTGTTACTTTACCATCAAATTTGGCAATTAATTTATTATCCTCAGATATATTACCCGCAACACCACCGACATGGAAAGTACGAAGTGTTAATTGTGTACCTGGTTCTCCAATAGATTGTGCAGCAATTACACCAACAGATTCTCCTATTTGAACATTAGAAAGCGTAGATAAACTTTGCCCATAACATTTGGCACATATACCTTTTTGAGATTCGCAAGTTAAAGCTGATCTTACTTCAACTTTATCAATACCTGATTTTTGAATTTTAATAGCTATTTCGTTATCAATTACCTCTCCTGATGCTACAAATAATTCATCAGAATCTGTAATAGGAGAATATACATCATGTAAAGCAACACGTCCTGTAATTCTATCACTTAAAGATTCTACAATTTCATCATTTTTCTTTAATGGTGCAACTTCTAATCCTCTTAAGGTTCCACAATCATCTTCATTTATAATTACATCTTGTGATACATCTACTAATCTACGAGTTAAATAACCTGCATCTGCAGTTTTTAATGCTGTATCTGCAAGTCCTTTACGTGCACCATGAGTAGAGATAAAATATTCTAAAATAGATAAACCTTCTTTAAAATTAGATAAAATTGGATTTTCTATAATTTCTCCACCTCCTGAGGTAGATTTTTTTGGTTTTGCCATTAAACCACGCATACCCGTTAATTGACGAATTTGTTCTTTTGATCCTCTTGCTCCAGAATCTAACATCATAAATACTGAGTTAAACCCTTGTTGGTCTTCACGCAAACGTTTCATAGATAATTCTGTTAATCTATTATTGGTTGACCCCCAAATATCAATTACCTGATTATAACGTTCTTTGTTTGTTAACATACCCATGTTATAGTTGGCAATAATAACATCAACCTCTTTATTGGCTTCTGCTATCATTTTATACTTTTCTTCTGGAATAATAATATCTCCTAGACTAAACGATAAACCTCCTTGAAAAGCAAATTTATATCCCATATCCTTAATTTGATCTAGGAATTCACCAACTGTAGGTATATCTGTAACTTTTAAAATATTACCAATAATGTCTCTCAACGATTTTTTGGTCAACACTTCATTAATAAATCCTGCCTCTTTAGGTACAACTTCATTAAATAGAACTCTACCTACAGTAGTTTCTATAATTTTGGTTATAGATTTCCCGTTTTCATTTAAATCTTGTGTTCTTACCTTTATTGATGCATTTAAATCTACTTTTTCTTCATTAAAAGCAATAGTAACTTCTTCTGGAGAATAGAATGTTAACCCTTCTCCCTTAATAGGTATTGCCTTCGTAGATTTTCGTTCTTTGGTCATATAATAAAGCCCCAAAACCATATCTTGTGATGGTACTGTTACGGGTGCTCCGTTTGCTGGGTTTAAAATATTAAGAGAAGCTAACATTAAAATTTGAGCTTCTAAAATTGCTTCGGGTCCTAAAGGTAAGTGTACCGCCATTTGATCTCCATCAAAATCTGCATTAAAAGCTGTACATACTAATGGGTGTAATTGAATTGCTTTCCCTTCAATTAATTTTGGTTGAAAAGATTGGATTCCTAAACGGTGTAACGTTGGTGCTCTGTTAAGTAAAACAGGATGACCTTTAATTACATTTTCTAAAATATCCCAAACAACAGGTTCTTTTCTATCAATAATTTTCTTAGCAGATTTTACTGTTTTTACAATACCTCTTTCAATTAATTTTCTAATTACAAAAGGTTTGTACAACTCTGCAGCCATATCCTTTGGAATACCACATTCATATAATTTTAATGTTGGTCCTACAACGATTACAGAACGTGCAGAATAGTCAACACGTTTTCCTAATAAATTTTGACGAAAACGTCCTTGTTTTCCTTTTAATGAATCTGATAAAGATTTTAAAGGTCTATTAGATTCTGTTTTTACTGCTGATGATTTACGTGTGTTATCAAATAATGAATCTACTGACTCTTGTAACATACGTTTTTCATTACGCAAAATTACTTCAGGAGCTTTAATCTCAACCAATCTTTTTAAACGATTATTTCTGATAATAACTCTTCTATATAAGTCATTCAAATCTGAAGTAGCAAAACGACCACCGTCTAACGGTACTAATGGTCGTAATTCTGGTGGAATTATAGGAACTACTTTCATAATCATCCATTCAGGCTTGTTTTCTCTATTTTTTTGTGAATCTCTAAATGCTTCTACAACATTTAACCTCTTTAATGCTTCCGTTTTACGTTGTTTAGAGGTTTCAGTATTTGCTTTGTGTCTTAACTCAAAAGAAAGAGCATTTAAATCGATGCGCGCTAATAAATCTATTAAACACTCAGCACCCATTTTAGCAATAAACTTATTTGGATCTTCATCATCTAAATATTGATTTTCTTGAGGGATTGTTTCTAAGATATCAAGATATTCTTCTTCAGTTAAGAAATCCATCTTTTGTAAAGATTCTCCTTCATTATTTTTTGCAATACCAGGTTGAATTACTACATAACGCTCATAGTAAATAATCATATCTAGTTTTTTAGATGGCAAACCTAAAAGATATCCCATTTTGTTAGGTAATGATCTAAAATACCAAATATGAGCAACAGGCACTACTAAATTAATATGTCCTACTCGATCTCTACGTACCTTCTTTTCTGTAACTTCTACACCACATCGATCACAAATAATCCCTTTATAACGAATTCTTTTGTATTTTCCACATGCACATTCATAGTCTTTAATGGGTCCAAAAATACGTTCACAAAACAACCCATCTCTTTCTGGTTTGTGGGTACGGTAATTAATCGTTTCTGGTTTTAACACCTCTCCTTTAGATGCTTCTAAAATCGTTTCTGGTGATGATAAACCAATTGATATTTTACTGAATTTTTTTACAGTGTACTTATCGTTTCTTCTTGCCATGATAAATTCTTTTGTATTTAGGCTTTCAATTTTTCTAATACAATAGTTTTTAACTATATACTATTAAACTGATAATTTTTAATTATTCCTCTAATCTAACGTCTAAACCTAAACCTTTCAGTTCGTGCATTAACACGTTAAATGATTCTGGTAATCCTGGTTCTGGCATGGTTTCTCCCTTAACAATACTTTCGTATGTTTTAGCTCTACCCATTACATCATCAGATTTTACTGTTAAAATCTCTCTTAAGATGCTTGATGCACCATATGCTTCAAGTGCCCAAACTTCCATTTCTCCAAAACGTTGACCACCAAATTGTGCTTTACCTCCAAGTGGTTGTTGTGTAATTAATGAGTAAGGACCTATAGAACGTGCGTGCATTTTATCTTCAATCATGTGCCCTAACTTAATCATATAAATTACTCCAACAGTTGCTGGTTGATCAAATCGTTTACCAGTTCCTCCATCGTATAAATAAGTATGACCAAATCTTGGAATTCCTGCTTCGTCTGTATAAGTATTAATCTGATCTAAAGTAGCACCATCAAAAATGGGTGTTGCATACTTTTTGTCTAATTTTTGTCCTGCCCATCCTAAAACGGTTTCATAAATTTGACCAATATTCATACGAGATGGTACTCCTAATGGATTTAATACGATATCTACTGGAGTTCCGTCTTCTAAGAAAGGCATATCTTCTGCACGTACAATACGAGCAACAATACCTTTATTCCCATGACGACCCGCCATTTTATCTCCTACTTTTAGTTTACGCTTTTTAGCAATATATACCTTTGCAAGTTTTAAAATTCCCGCTGGTAATTCATCTCCAACAGAGATGGTAAATTTTTCTCTACGTAATGTACCTTGTAAATCGTTTACTTTAATCTTATAGTTGTGAACTAACTCTACAACCAATTTATTTAACGTTTTATCAGTAGTCCAAGTACCTGTTAAATGTGTAAAATCATCAACAGAATTCAACATTTTTAAGGTAAATTTCTTACCTTTTGGTAATACTTCTTCTCCTAAATCATTAAAAATGCCTTGTGATGTTTTACCAGCAATTAATCCGAATAGTTTTTCAATTAAAATATCTTTAATTTTTTCGAATTTTGACACATAAGATGCTTCTAAAACAACTAATGCTTCTTTGTCTCTAGCTCTTTTATTTTTATCTTTAACAGCTCTTCTAAATAATTTCTTATCAATTACTACCCCTCTTAATGAAGGAGAAGCTTTTAAGGATGCGTCTTTTACATCGCCTGCTTTATCACCAAAAATAGCCCGTAATAATTTTTCTTCTGGAGTTGGGTCAGATTCACCTTTTGGAGTAATTTTACCAATTAAAATATCACCAGGTTTTACCTCTGCACCAATACGAATCATTCCGTTTTCATCTAGGTCTTTGGTAGCTTCTTCAGAAACATTCGGAATATCATTTGTCAATTCTTCTGTTCCTAACTTAGTATCTCTAACATCTAAAGAATACTCATCAATATGAATTGAAGTAAAAATATCTTCACGAACTACTTTTTCAGAAATAACAATCGCATCCTCAAAGTTATATCCTTTCCAGGGCATAAAGGCTACTTTCATATTTCTTCCTAAAGCAAGCTCTCCTTTTTGGGTTGCGTATCCTTCACAAAGAACTTGACCTTTTACAACTCTATCTCCTTTTTTAACAATTGGTTTTAAATTGATATTAGTTCCTTGGTTGGTTTTTCTAAATTTAATTAAATTATACGATACTTCATCTGGATCAAAACTAACTAGTTTTTCCTCTTCAGTTCTGTCGTACTTTATTGTAATGGTATTTGCATCTACATATTCTACAACTCCATTTCCTTCTGCATTGATTAAGATACGAGAATCTTTGGCAACCCTTCTTTCTAATCCTGTTCCAACAATAGGTGCTTCTGGACGTAATAATGGTACTGCTTGACGCATCATATTAGACCCCATCAATGCTCTATTTGCGTCATCATGCTCTAAAAATGGAATTAACGATGCGGAAATTGATGCAATTTGATTTGGAGCAACATCCATATAATTAATATCTTCTGGTGTTACCACAGGGAAATCTCCTCCTTCACGAGCAATTACTCTTTCTGTTTTGAAATGACCTTCATCGTCTAAAGGTAAATTAGATTGGGCGAATTTATTACCTTCTTCTTCTTCTGCACTTAAGTAGGTAGGTTCATCTTTAGTATTAACAGTTCCGTTTTCTACTTTTCTATAAGGGGTTTCAATAAAACCTAAATTATTTACTTTAGCAAATACAGATAATGAAGATATTAATCCAATATTTGGTCCTTCTGGAGTTTCAATCGGACATAAACGACCGTAATGTGTATAATGTACATCACGTACCTCAAATCCTGCTCTTTCTCTTGATAAACCTCCAGGACCTAATGCCGATAAACGACGTTTGTGTGTTATTTCTGCCAATGGATTGGTTTGATCCATAAATTGAGATAACTGATTCGTACCAAAAAATGAGTTAATTACCGATGATAATGTTTTAGCATTAATCAAATCAATCGGTGTAAATACTTCGTTATCACGTACATTCATACGTTCACGAATGGTACGTGCCATACGCGCCAAACCAACTCCAAATTGTCCTGCTAATTGCTCTCCAACAGTTCTTACCCTACGGTTAGATAAGTGATCGATATCATCTACCTCTGCTTTAGAGTTTATCAAAGCAATTAAGTGCTTGATAATAGTAATAATGTCTGTTCTTGTTAATACTTTTTGATCGATAGGTTCATTTAAACCTAATTTGGTATTCATTCTAAAACGACCTACTTCACCTAAATTGTAACGTTGTTCAGAAAAGAATAATTTATCTATAATACCTTTTGCAGTTTCATAATCTGGTGGTTCTGCATTACGTAATTGTCTATAAATATGTTCTACTGCTTCTTTTTGAGAATTAGTAGGGTCTTTTTGTAAAGTATTATGTATAATAGCATAATCTCCCATACTATTATCTTCTTTATGAAGTAAAATAGTTTTGGCTCCTGCTTCTATAATTTCCTCAATATGCTCCTTTTCTATAATCGTATCTCTATCTAAAATAATTTCATTACGTTCAATAGAAACTACTTCTCCTGTATCTTCATCAACAAAATCTTCATGCCAAGTTTTTAAAACTCTTGCAGCTAATTTTCTTCCTAAATGTTTTTTTAATCCAGATTTAGAAACTTTAACTTCTTCAGCAAGATCAAAGATTTCTAAAATATCTTTATCTCTTTCAAAACCAATAGCTCTAAAAAGTGTAGTAACTGGTAATTTTTTCTTTCTATCAATATAAGCATACATTACTTGATTGATATCTGTTGCAAACTCTATCCATGAACCTTTAAAAGGAATTACTCTTGCAGAATATAATTTAGTACCGTTTGCATGATACGACTGCCCAAAAAATACTCCAGGAGATCTATGTAATTGAGAAACCACAACTCTTTCTGCACCATTAATAATAAATGTACCTGAATTAGTCATGTAAGGTATAGTACCTAAATATACGTCTTGTACAATGGTTTCAAAATCTTCGTGTTCTGGATCAGTACAGTACAATTTTAAGCGTGCTTTTAAAGGTACACTATGGGTTAAACCTCTTTCAATACATTCTTGAATGCTATATCTTGGAGGATCTACAAAGTAATCTAAAAACTCTAGTACAAAATTGTTACGTGTGTCTGTAATTGGAAAGTTATCCATAAAGGTTTTATATAAACCTTCTTCACCGCGCTCCTCAGCTTTTGTTTGAAGTTGAAAAAAATCTTGAAATGATTTTACCTGAATATCTAAAAAATCTGGATAATCAGTTCCTAATTTTGCTGATGCGAAGTTAATTCTTTCAGTAGTGTTTTTCGTTGCCAAAAGATAAAATATTTTTGATTAAAAATCTAAACTATTAAAAACCTAAAAGGTTTTGTGATGCGCAATTTCAATGAAATTGCAATGGTTCATCCTAATTAAAAAGAGGACTATGAACCTCATTTACAGTCAAAAAAGTAAGAACTTTAACGCTGTAAAAATAAAGAACGAATATATACACAAAATGGTTTAGATCTTAGAATATATTTCTAAAGACCTAAACCTAAATTTGTTTAAGCTGTTAAAACTTATTTAAGTTCAACTTCAGCTCCAGCTTCCTCTAAAGATTTTTTAAGACCTTCTGCCTCATCTTTAGATACACCTTCTTTTACTGCTGCAGGTGCGCTATCTACAATACCTTTAGCCTCTTTTAATCCTAAACCTGTTAATTCTTTAACCAATTTAACAACTGCTAATTTAGAACCTCCTGCTGCTTTTAAGATTACATCAAACTCTGTTTGCTCTTCTGTTGCATCGGTTCCTCCTGCTGCTGGTCCTGCTACTGCTACTGCTGCTGCTGCTGGTTCAATTCCATACTCGTCTTTTAAAATATCAGCTAATTCATTAACTTCTTTTACTGTTAAGTTAACTAATTGTTCTGCGAAATCTTTTAAATCTGCCATTTTAATTGTTTTTTAAATTTTAATTTATTTTAGTTTATTAGTGCGTTTTGCGTTTATTTTTCTGATAAAGTTTTTAAGATACCAGACAATTTACTTCCTCCAGATTGTAATGCTGAAACAACATTTTTAGCTGGTGATTGTAATAAGGAAATAATATCTCCTATAAGCTCCTCTTTAGACTTAATGTTAACCAACGAATCTAATTGGTCATTACCAACATAAATTGCTTCTTCTACATAAGCTCCTTTTAATAAAGGTTTATCAGATTTTTTTCTAAATTCTTTAATTACTTTCGCTGGTGCATTACCAATTTCTGAAAATAATATAGAAGTATTCCCTTTTAAAATATCTTGTAATTCTCCAAAATCTTTATCCGAAGCTTCCATCGCTTTTCCAAGCAGTGTATTTTTTACAACAGCCAACTGTACATTTGCTTTAAAACAAGCTCTACGTAAATTAGAAGTAGTTATAGCATCTAAGCCAGAAATATCTGCCAAATAAATGATATTAGAATCTGCCAATTTCGCTGTTAAATCTTGAATTACTTGTGATTTCTCTTCTCTAGTCATAATTATAGGTTTTAACTGCTATTAAACAGATTTATAATCAATTGCTACGCTAGGACTCATTGTACTTGACATAAAAATGCTTTTTACATAAGTTCCTTTTGCTGCTGTTGGTTTCAATTTAATAATTGTTTGTAATAACTCGTTTGCATTATCAACAAGTTTCTCTGTATCAAAAGATGCTTTTCCTATTGCAGCATGAATAATTCCAGTTTTATCAACCTTAAAATCAATTTTACCTGCTTTTACATCTTTTACTGCTTTTGTAACATCCATCGTTACTGTACCAGTTTTAGGGTTTGGCATTAATCCTCTTGGTCCTAAAACTCTTCCTAAAGGTCCTAATTTACCCATTACACTTGGCATAGTTATGATTACATCAACGTCTGTCCATCCTCCTTTAATTTTTTGAAGGTACTCATCTAATCCAACATAATCTGCACCTGCTGCTTTCGCATCTGATTCTTTATCTGGAGTTACTAATGCTAATACTTTTACATCTTTTCCTGTTCCGTGTGGTAATGTTACAACCCCTCTAACCATTTGATTAGCTTTACGAGGATCTACACCCAAACGAATTGCTAAATCTATAGAAGCATCAAACTTTACATTAGTAATATCTTTGATCAATGCAGAAGCAGACTGTAAATCATACGACTTAGACTTGTCTATTTTTGCATAAGCTTCTTTTTGCTTTTTTGTTAATCTTGCCATTCTACTATTTTTTATAAAGTTTATGCTGGTGCATCTCCACCTTTAACTATTAATCCCATAGATCTTGCTGTACCAGCAATCATTTTCATTGCAGAACCGATTTCAAAGGCATTTAAATCTACCATTTTATCTTCTGCAATTACTTTTATTTGATTCCAAGTTACAGTTGCTACTTTTTTCCTGTTTGGCTCTCCAGAACCTTTCTTTAATTTGGCCGCTTCTAATAACTGTACTGCAGCTGGAGGGGTTTTAATTACAAAATCAAAAGACTTGTCTTTATAAACTGTAATTGCAACTGGTAATATTTTACCTTGTTTATCTTGGGTTCTAGCATTAAACTGCTTACAAAACTCCATGATATTAACTCCAGCAGCACCTAAAGCGGGTCCAACCGGCGGCGATGGATTCGCTGCGCCTCCCCTTACTTGTAATTTAACTACTTTGCTAACTTCTTTTGCCATTTTTAAATGTTTATTGTTGATTTGTTTTTAATGTTGGAAGCACAAAAACAAATCAGATAATTTGTGTAACAATTATATCTTATCTACTTGCATATAACTAAGTTCTAATGGGGTTTTACGACCAAAAATCTTAACCATAACCTCAAGTTTTCGTTTTTCTTCATTTATTTTTTCAATCACACCGTCAAATCCGTTAAAAGGTCCATCTACAACTTTGATAGTTTCTCCTATATTAAATGGTATTGCAATGTTTTCATCTTGAACAGAAAGCTCATCAACTTTCCCTAGCATTCTATTCACTTCAGATTTACGCATCGGAACAGGTTCTCCTCCTTTTGTTTCTCCTAAAAAACCTATTACACCAGTAATTGATTTAATTACATGAGGAACTTCACCAGATAAATTAGCTTCAATCATTATGTATCCAGGAAAATAAACTTTTTCTCTATGCGTTTTCTTTCCGTTTCTAATTTGAATTACTTTTTCCGTCGGCACTAACACCTGACTCACATAATCAGACAATCCTAAACGAGTTATTTCAGTTTCTATATAAGATTTAACTTTATTCTCTTGCCCACCAATTGCTCTAACAACATACCATTTCATTACTGAATCAGCCATAATTTTTTTTATTAAAATCTTTTAAAAAACTCATCCAATCCATACTGAAAAACATAATCTAAAGCCGCCACTCCTAGTGCAAACACAATTGTAAAAACAGCTACCATTATAGTGGTTCTTTGAGACTCTTCTTTTGACATCCAAGAAATATTATTAAGTTCTTGGAAAGAGTCTTTGATATATTGTACAAGATTCATTTTTATAATGTATTTGTAAGAATTTTTATATCCTCAATTATTTTGCACGGGTTGAGAGACTCGAACTCCCGACAACTGGTTTTGGAGACCAGTGCTCTACCAACTGAGCTAAACCCGTTTACTTTATTCATAAAAGCGTCCCGACATAAAATCGGGACACTTTAGTATCTATTAGTGAACTTATT
>Ga0256839_1005557_pt1 | contig 11582 bp, 14 predicted proteins | sample 354166metaG_FD_185968 | JGI IMG/M metagenome (GOLD analysis project Ga0256839, IMG submission 185968) | Hydrothermal vent microbial communities from Mid Atlantic Ridge, Atlantic Ocean - 354-166 | ecosystem: Environmental > Aquatic > Marine > Hydrothermal vents | place: Atlantic Ocean: Mid...
GCAACCCCACTATCGGTCTGTATAAAAAGTGAATATCTCTGTCATCATCCCCACCCATAATAGAGCCCACAGCATAAGCCGGGCGATTGAATCGGTATTGCAACAAAGCCTGCCCGCAGCAGAGATCATTATCGTTGATGACGGCTCCAGCGATAACACGGCCACGTTGATCCATGAACACTTTCCCGACTGCCGCTACCTGCACCAAAAGAACCAGGGGGTCAGCAGTGCCCGCAACCGTGGCATCAGAGCGGCAAATAGTGAGTGGCTGGCCTTTCTCGACTCCGATGATGAGTGGATGCCAGAGAAGCTGGCGGCACAGGCCACCGCACTGAAGCACAACCCAGGCATGCGCCTCTGCCATACCGAGGAGATCTGGATTCGTAACGGCAAACGGGTCAACCCCATGAAAAAACATGCCAAAAAAGGGGGGTGGATTTTTCAACACTGCCTGCCGCTGTGCGCCATCTCTCCCTCCTCTGTCATCCTGCATCACTCGCTCTTCCAGACCATCGGGCTGTTTGATGAGAGCCTGCCCGCCTGCGAGGATTATGATCTCTGGCTGCGCATCTGCGCCTTCCACCCCACGCTGTTTATTAAAAGGCCCCAGATCATCAAATACGGTGGTCACGAGGATCAGCTCTCCCGCCAGCACTGGGGGATGGATCGTTTTCGAATTCAGGCGCTGGAGAAGATCATTGCCCACCCACAACTCTCCCCCGCTGATCGGCAGGCAGCCACCGAGATGCTCATTAAAAAGGCCGGCATACTGGCTCAGGGCGCCATAAAGCGCGGCAAACAGACACAGGCCAATGCCTATCTGGCAATACAACACCGCTATCAGCAACGGATCCAGGAGAGCTGCCAATGAGCACGCACCCCTTCAACCTTGTGGTCGCACTGCCTGCAGAGTCCAAACCCTTGATTGCCCACTTTGGACTCAAGCGGCAACAGCCCGACGGCGACTTCCCCATCTATCAAAAAGGTGCCATCTCGTTGATTCGCTCCGGCATCGGTAAAGCCGCCGCCAAAAAGGCTACCCGCACACTTTTAACTCATCAGCAGGAAGAGCACATCTGGATCAATCTGGGCATTGCCGGGCATGCCTCTCGCCCGATCGGTGATATGGTTCTGGCTCAGCACACCCTGGATGAGGCATCACAGCAGCAGTGGGCACTCCCTTCAGATCTTGACCCACCCTGTGAATTGGAGAGGTTGACCACAGTGAGTCAACCCGAGTTTGACTATACCCGACCCGGTGCATTCGATATGGAGGCTGCCGGATTCCTCTCGGCGCTGGATGGCAACGGCTACTGCCTGAAAATCATCTCTGACAACCGCCACCACCCTGGGCACGGCATGAGAGCCAAATGGGTTTCACAACTGATCAAAGAACAGCTCGGCAAAATCGAGCAGTTCATGGGGCAACTGGGTCACCAGAGATGAGACTGAAACAGAGAAAAGTGGTCGTAACCGGTGCCAGCCGGGGCATTGGCCGGGCCATTGCAGAGCAGCTGCTGCAGGAGGGTGCCTCAGTGATCGGCATTGCCCGCAGTTTCGACCCATGGAGCAACCACCCAAAACAGCTCTTGCCACTGCAAATGGATCTCACACAACTGGATGAGCTGCCCGCACAGATCAAGCAGCTTGCCGGTCAGCACCCGGATATTGGTGGCGTTGTTTTTAATGCCGGAGAGGGGCGATTTGGTTCGCTGGAGGAGTTCTCTCCATCGCAGATCCGCCATCTGATCGACCTCAATCTCACCAGCCAGATCCTGTTGGCGCGCGAGCTGCTGCCCAACATGAAACGCCAGCGACGGGGTGATCTGATCTTTATTGGCTCAGAGGCTGCACTGAGTGGTAGCCGCAAGGGTGCCCTCTACTGCGCCACCAAATTTGCGCTGAGAGGGTTTGCCCAATCACTGCGCGAGGAGTGTTCCAGCTCAGGCATCAGAAGCACCATCATCAACCCCGGCATGGTCAAGACCGGCTTTTTTGACAGCCTCTCTTTTGAGCCGGGTGAGGCGGAAGAGAACTACATCCTGCCGCAGGATATTGCCGATGCCGTGCTCACCATTCTATCTGCACGGCAGGGAACCTGTTTCGATGAGATCAATCTCTCACCGCTGAAGAGGGTGGTTAAATTCAAATAGCCAGTTCAACGACCTCAACTTCATCCCCCGCCACCCGCCATTTCAGATCAAAATCATACAGGCGCATCCCATAGATCCGCTCTGATTGGGATCGATTTTTATAGGCCGGACGCGGGTCACACCTCAGCAGCTTTACAATCAAACACCTCAGCTCAACGCCATCATCACGCTGCCGCAGCTGTGCTTCAGCCGTTTCACTAAACCGCACCTCTTTACTGACCTGGGGCGGCTCAGCGGCATAACCACTACGAGCCTCTGGAATGCTGTCAGCATAGGGAATATAGGGTTTGATATCCAGCACTGGCGTCCCATCGAGAAGATCGAGGCCCGACAGCAGCAGCTCTACCCTGCCCTGCTGATGGGAGGTGCCATCCAGCGCCACAACAGAGAGTCCAATCGGATTGGGGCGAAAGGGCGAGCGGCTGGCAAAGACCCCGACACGACGATTCCCTCCCAGCCTGGGCGGCCGCACCTGTGGCTGCCACTGATCCCGCATGGCCTGGTGAAAGATAAAGGTCAGCCAGATATGAGAGAACGCCTCCAGCCCTGCAAAGGCTTCAATGCAGTTATAGGGCGGCAACAACTCCAGCCTTGCCTTTGCCTCAGGCACCAGCAGCGGCTGCCGCGGGATGCCAAATTTCTCCCGAAACGGAGAGTGGACAACCCCTATGGGGGTCAGGGAATAATTCATTAAACAACCTGCTTTTTTATATTAGAATATGCGCTCACCCAGCCACCCACTGATTGCCAATGCACGCCTATTATCTCTGGATCAAACACACCCACATCACCATGGTCGCCATCACGACCATCTTTTTTGCCATACGATTCCTCTGGATGGTCAAGCGCCCTGTGCTGCTCCAGCAGCGCTGGGTAAAGAGATTCCCACCTGTCATCGACACCATCCTGCTGGCCAGCGGCATCACCCTGGCCGTACTCTCTCACCAATACCCCTTGCAACAGCCCTGGCTGACTGCAAAGGTCACTGCGCTGATTGCTTACATCATTTTGGGCATGATTGCCCTGAAGTGGGGGTCAACCCTGCGCATCCGCATCATCGCCGGTATTTTTGCCTGTGCAACTGTCGGCTACATCATCTCTTCGGCACTGACCCGAAACCCTTTCCCAATCAATTTATTGTTTACATAGCAAAAATATTGAAACCCGGCCTGAAATTACGTTAGGATCTATCGACATCCATAATTATAGAGTTCATGTGTCAGGCAGCACATTTTAACCCGGATGTTTCACAGGTTTGCACGATAACCGCGCAAATTCATGAAGCACCCGGGTTTATACGGACAGGGCGCAAAGAATTCACACAGACCATCTTATGACCATCAAATTCAACCGCATTGGCTGCATCACTATCATTGCATTATTGGCACTGCTTGTTCCACTGACCTCGGCAGCCGCAAAGCTTACCCTGGCCGAAGGCATCAACAAAGCAGGGCGCCAGCGCATGCTGACGCAACGCATGGTCAAGGCCTACACCCAGATGGGTATGGAGCTGCGCTATCGCAAATCAGAGAAGCAGCTCAATGCGGCCATCGACCTGTTTGACACCCAGCTGGATGAGCTGCAACAGTTCGCCATTACCCCCGAGGTCAAGGCCGGGCTGGCCAAGGTCAAAAGACTCTGGGAAGAGGTTAAAGAGACGGTCTCAGCTGAGGTGGCGAGAGAGCGGGTTGAGCAGCTGAGGGCGGACGCTGAAGCTCTGCTCATCGCAAGCCACGAGGTCGTTTTGATGCTGCAGGATCTCTCCGGCACCGAGCAAGGCAAACTGGTCAATATTGCAGGCCGCCAGCGCATGCTCTCCCAGCGTATTGCCAATCTCTACCTCCTTCAGGCCTGGGGCTTTGAAAAAGAGCCCTATATCACTGATTATCAAACTGCTATCAATGAATTTGATACGGCATTGAATCTCCTCAAAGAAGCGCCTGAGAATACCAAAAAAATATCCGATGCACTCGACAAGGTATCACTGCAGTGGGGGGTTTTTCAGCATAGTGCGAAGCTGAAAAAGGGGAGATATATCCCTGCATTGATCTCCCGCTCAGCCGATAAGATACTCGTTCAGATGAACACGATTACCGGGATGTATACCCTGCTACCGGCCAAGTAGGTAGTCAGAAACAGGGCGGCCGGTTATCCAGAAACGACGCAGCCCTGGTCGCCCTATCTGAAATCGCTGCCCGTTACAGGGGTAGAGGCTCAGCCGCCCAATCTCTTTTTTCTGTAGCATCCGCTGTAGCGCAACCGCCCACAGCTCGAACTCACTCAACCTGCTCACCCAGCTCTGAGGATCTGCATCCAGCACCGTGCGCAGTAATGAGGAGTAGACGACCAGGCAGGAGCCGCCACCCTGCCACTGTGCCAATGCATCCAATGACAGCGCATGACACTCTGTTTCAGATAGCCGTGACAGCCCCTGGCTCAGCACATCATCCGCCAGCACCATACTGAAGCAGGCCTTTCCGCTGTCCGGCAGACAACCACCACCCGAGAGCCAGATGCCGTTGATTGGCAAGAGATGATCCGCCTCCCGCTGCCTGTTGACATCTGCTGAATGAAACAGCATCTGGATCTCATTCAACATCGAACGCCAGTGACCTGCCTCAGCCCCGCAGGGCAGGTATTTGTCGACATTGCGCCCGACGACATCCGTCAGAGGGGTGGTTGTTACAGCCGGCTCTGTGGGTAACCGCAGATACCAACGGTTTGGGTGCAGTGCCTCTATATGCCATCCATCCTGTGCAAAGTGCCGGTTAAAAATCGCTGCCAGCTCATCGGCATCTTCCGGGCGAATATCCAGCATCGGCGCATCAAACAGCAGCAGTCGGTCTGCTGTTGGCTTCAGAAAGACTGGATCAGCATGCAGCCAGAAGGCACTATCCGGTTCACCCCCCTCGGCCAGACGGGAGACCGCAGCCGATGGCAGATCACCGTTCGGCTCACAGGGCAGGCCAAACAGCTCGAACAGGGTTGATTCAAACGAATCTCCGGCTGCCTCAGCCACTTCAGCACGCGCAAGCAGCCGCTCCAATATCGGCGCTGACGGTTTCAGGGCAAGCTCTTTTAGGCCGGGCATCGGGCCAAACAGGCCGGGAACCACGAGATGAAGATGAGAGGTCACAAGGCGGGGCGCTGGCGGGACTAAAGTCCCACTTCCAAGAACAGCAGAAGCGGGACTTCGCCAAAAGCAGCTGCTTTTGGCCGCCCTGCCTGCGCGGTCATGACAATGTAAAGAGTTTCATAAACAGCCTGTCTATTCAGACATATTATCCAGAATGGCGTGCTTTACCGCTTCCAGCTCGGCGTCCACTGTGATCATCGAGCCGGAGCACTGCTTGATAGCCGTATCAGGATCTTTCAGGCCATGTCCGGTCAAGGTGCAGACAATCTTGCTTCCCTGCGGGATTTTGCCACTTTTTATGTCACGCAGGGCACCTGCCAGGGAGGTGGCCGATGCCGGTTCACAAAAGACCCCTTCATTTTGTGCCAGCATCTTCTGTGCGGCGAGGATCTCATCATCGGAGCACTCATCAAACCAGCCGCCAGACTCATCCTTCACCTTCCAGGCCTTCTCCCAGGATTGCGGATGGCCAATGCGGATGGCCGTGGCCACCGTCTCGGGGTTGTCCACCATCTTGCCACGCAGAAACGGGGCGGAGCCATTGGCCTGATAGCCGACCATAACGGGGGCATTATTGACGATGCCATGCTCCCTGTATTCACAGTACCCCATCCAGTGCGCCGTAATATTGCCGGCATTACCTACGGGCAGGCAGTGGTAGTCCGGAGCAGACTCAAGCTCATCCATGATCTCGAAGGCGGCGGTTTTCTGGCCTTGCAGGCGAAAGGGGTTGATGGAGTTCACAATCGTCACCGGCGCATGCTCAGCAACCTCTTTTACCAGCTGCATGCCGGCATCAAAGTTGCCTTTGATCTGGATTACGACAGCGCCGTGCATCATCGCCTGCGCCAATTTGCCCAGCGCAATCTTGCCATCAGGAATCAGTACAAAGGCGGTGATGCCGGCGCGTGCCGCATAGGCTGCGGCCGAGGCGGAGGTATTGCCGGTTGAGGCGCAGATAATCGCTCTGCTGCCCTCCTCCACCGCTTTGGTCACGGCCAGGGTCATGCCGCGATCCTTGAAAGAGCCGGTGGGGTTCAACCCTTCGTATTTGACATAGATATCAACATCTTTGCCGATCAGGCCGGGGATGTTATTGAGCCGGATAAGTGGCGTATTTCCCTCACCCAGGCTGATGAGGCGGGTGTCGTCATGCACCGGGAGGCGGTCGCGGTATTTATTGATCAGGCCGGTGTAACGGGTTCTAAATGGCATGGTGGTTTCTCGAATTCTGTTTAGCGATTAATAAATTTAGCCGTCAAGCTGCTCCATCCGAATGCGCATCACCTCGCCATTGATGCACTCCAGCGCTTCAATTTTTTCGATTGCGGCATTCATCTGTCTCTCCAGCACGCTGTGGGTCAGCATAATAAGCGGCACATGTGTCTCACCGGCCCCAGGCTCCCGCTGCTGCATCGCTTCGATGCTAATGCCAGCCTCGCCCAGGATACCGGCAACCTGCGCCAGAACACCCGGTCGATCCGCTGCCTTCAGGCGCAGATAGTAGGCGGTGACCACATCCTCCATCCCCAGCACCGGCAGATCAGAGAGCTCATCCGGCTGAAAGGCCAGGTGCGGCACACGGTTTTCGGGGTCACTCGTCAATGCCCGCACCACATCCACCAGATCGGCAACCACTGCCGAGGCGGTTGGCTCCGCACCCGCTCCCGCGCCATAATAGAGCGTAGGCCCTACCGCATCACCCTGAACCAGCACGGCATTCATCACCCCATCCACATTGGCGATCAGTCTGCGCTCTGGGATCAGCGTGGGGTGCACCCGCAGCTCCACACCCTTTTGCGTCTTGCGTGCGATTCCCAGATGTTTGATGCGGTAACCCAGCTCACCTGCATAGATCACATCCTGCTGCTCAATCCTGGAGATCCCTTCGGTGTAGGTCTTCTCAAACTGCAGCGGGATACCAAAGGCAATAGAACCCAGAATCGTCAGCTTGTGTGCGGCATCGATACCCTCTACATCAAAGGTGGGATCGGCCTCCGCATAGCCCAGCGCCTGGGCCTCGGCCAGCACATCCTCAAAATCTCTGCCCTTGTCCCGCATCTCGGAGAGGATAAAGTTGCCGGTGCCGTTGATGATGCCGGCAAGCCATTCGATCTGGTTGGCTGCAAGCCCCTCTCGGACGGCCTTGATAATCGGGATGCCGCCTGCCACACCCGCCTCGAAGGCCACGGTGACACCCTTTTTCTGTGCTGCGGCAAAAATCTCATTACCGTGCAGCGCAATCAGCGCCTTGTTGGCAGTCACCACATGCTTGCCGTTCTCGATCGCCTTGAGCACCAGCTCACGGGCGGGTGAGTAGCCGCCGATCAGTTCAATAATGATCTCCAGCTCAGGATTCTCAACCAGGGCAAAGGCATCCTCCAGCACCTCGATATTCGCTATCCCCGGCACGCTATCCGGGTCATATTCACGGGCGGCCGCCTGGACAATCTGGATCTCACGACCGGCTCGTCTGGCGATCTCACAGGCATTTTTCTGCAGCACACGAAAGGTGCCGCCACCCACGGTACCCAGCCCCATCAATCCAACCTTGACTGGCTTCACTCTTCTTCTCCCCAGATTTTTTGTTTGACCATTCTACTCAATCTCCAGCAGGCCATCCTGGCGAAACATATCCCGAACGCCGCGCACAGCCTGGCGGGTGCGATGCTCATTCTCGATCAGGCCAAAGCGCACATGGTCATCACCGTGCTCACCAAAACCGACGCCGGGCGAGACCGCAACCCTGGCATCCTTTAACAGCTTTTTGGAAAACTCCAGCGAACCCATCTCTCTGTACGGCTCAGGGATGGGCGCCCAGACAAACATGGTCGCCTTGGGTCGCTCAACCGGCCAGCCGATAGCTGTCAGCCCATCACAGAGCACATTGCGCCTCAGCTCATACATATCACAGATCTCTTTGACACACTCCTGCGGCCCCTCCAGCGCGGCAATCGCTGCCACCTGGATCGGGGTGAACATGCCGTAGTCCAGGTAGGATTTGATACGTGCCAGCGCTGCGATCAAGGTCTTGTTGCCACACATGAAGCCGACCCGCCAGCCCGGCATGTTGTAGCTTTTGGAGAGTGAAAACGACTCGACTGCGATCTCTTCCGCACCCGGTATTTCAAGGATTGAAGGGGCCTTGTAGCCGTCAAATACAATGTCTGCATAGGCCAGATCATGAATCACCCAGATATTATGCTCACGGGCAATCTTGACGATCTTCTCAAAGAAATCCAGCTCCACACACTGGGTCGTGGGGTTGCCGGGAAAGTTCAGCACCAGCATCTTCGGACGCGGCCAGGAGTCGGTAATCGCCTCCTCCAGCTTGGCGAAGAAATCCACCCCCGGCACCATCGGCACATGACGAACGTCTGCCCCGGCAATCACAAAACCGTAAGGGTGAATCGGATAGGCCGGGTTCGGCACCAGCACAGAGTCACCCGGCCCCATCGTGGCCAGAGCCAGGTGCGCCAGCCCCTCTTTGGAGCCGATGGTGACGATGGCCTGTGTCTCCGGGTCAAGCTGTACATCGTAGCGATCCCGGTACCAGTTGCAGATCGCCCGGCGCAGGCGGGGAATACCCCGTGACATGGAGTAGCGATGGGTATCTTTCCGACTCGCCACCTCGACCAGCTTATCGACAATATGCTGGGGCGTGGGCTGATCCGGATTGCCCATGCCGAAGTCAATAATATCCTCCCCTCGGGCGCGGGCTTCCGCCTTCAGATCATTGACAATATTGAAGACATAAGGCGGCAAGCGATTGATTCTGCGAAACTCTTCCATATCCGGTGTTGGCACGGGAACCTCTATGATACTTGATAATGACGGCGGAAAAACGCGCACACTACCGCAAAAGCAGACAAAATGTCAATAAAATTAGACGGATAGAAGCTCTATTGCCAAAATGATTACAGCAACATCTGCTTGTCAGAAACGGCCATTAGCTGCTATGTTGCCGCGATGAAAATCTCACTCGCCGCCACTCACCAGAAATTTGCTATTCGAGCCTACGAGAAGGGTCAACTGATTATCAATGAACAGGCCTACCGCAATAATCTGATTATCATGCCAGAGCAGCTGATACCCGACTGGCGACCACAATCAGTTGAGGATCTGACCGCAGCAGATTTTGATGAGCTGCTGGCGCTCAAACCCGGCATGATTATTCTGGGCACCGGAGAGCGGCAGATATTCCCTTCCGCTGCGCTCTATGCCAAAGTGACAAACGCAGGGATCGGGGTGGAGGTTATGAACACCCCCGCAGCCTGCAGAACCTATAATATTCTGATGTCTGAGGGGCGTTCGATAGCCGCGGCGCTTATGATGCTTTAACCGGCCCCTGTAATGCTTTAACCGAATCCGGCTTTGGATAGAGTTCGACCATGCTGGCGGATATCTTACCCTGTGTTGCCTGATGCATGGCATCGATCTCCATCATGATCAGCACCAGAATGGTCACCATCACCGGCAATACGCCAACACCACCAATCATCGCCTTGACCGCGACATCCATCATCCCCAGATGGGTGTATGCGACCCAGCCTAGCAGAGCAACGATCACCAGCAGCAGCATCACAGCCAACAGCGTTCGACTGCGTTTAACGCAGAGCTGCCAATGGCACATGACGAACCATGACTCCTCTGTAGATGCACGCTTGGCTCGCCACATCGTATATGCAACCACCGCCAGGGAGATCAGCGGAACCAGGGCCAGAGGCTGCCAATAGGAACCTGCCACACCCAGTGCTGACACAAACCCGAGGATATGATTACCAATAAGATTGGTTAAAAATATCTCATGCGGTATTTTTGCCTTCTGGCGATCTTGTTCTGATATCTCATATTCCATAGCGACCACATCCCCTATAACAAGGGAGCCACGATCCGTAGCCCCCTTACAGGCATAACCTGTGGCCTATAGATCTTCAGCATGTTCAGCCAGATAGGAGGCTACGCCCTCACCAGAAGGCTTCATACCTGCATTACCTTTCTGCCAGCCTGCGGGGCAGACCTCGCCATGCTCTTCAGTAAACTGCAGTGCATCCACCATGCGCAGCATCTCATCCACATTGCGACCCAGTGGCAGATCATTGACCACCTGATGCCTGACCACGCCCTCTTTATCAATCAGAAAAGAGCCGCGTAGCGCAACTGCATCGTTCAACAGCACATCATAATCACGCGCAATCGATTTAGTGATGTCGGCAACCAGTGGATATTGAATATCACCAATACCACCGTTGTTTACATCGGTATTCTTCCAGGCCAGGTGTGAAAAGTGGGAGTCCACAGAGATACCGACAACCTCAACACCACGATCCTTGAACTCCTGCAGACGGTGGCTGAAGGCGATCAGCTCGGAGGGGCAGACAAAGGTAAAATCCAATGGGTAGAAAAACAGAACCACATACTGTCCCTTGTAGTCCGACAGGGTGAGATCCTTGAATGTGTTATCAGGCATTACAGCTTGCGCTGTGAAATCAGGGGCGGGCTGGGTGACAAGTACACTCATGACATTTTCTCCAAGTGGGTAGATATTTCCAGGAACAGCGGCTACAATATGGCAACATTATTGATGATACCAAATCAAGAGTCAAGAGGCATTTCGCAATATGATAACCAATCTAGCCGGCACACAAATCCGGGCCATCAGAGCCAGTCGCAACCTGACACAGCAGCAGCTTGCTGATCTGGCCAAGATACCGCGCGCAACACTGGCAAGCGTGGAGAGGGACGACGGAAACCCAAGCCTTGCCGTGGTTTTCAAGATCGCTTTGGCGCTGGGAACAACCGTTGATGACCTCATCATAGAGGAGCACCAGCGGGTGCAGATGATACCCAAGGCCGGCATGCCCACATCGAAATCAGAAGATGGCTGCTACCACGCAACCATCGTCTCTCCCCCAGACTCAAAACATCTGCTACAGCTGGTTTTTACCCTGGATCCCGAAGGCGCTTATGAAGGCAAACCCCACCCTCCTGGCAGCGAAGAGTATCTGCATATCTTAAAGGGCGAGGTTATTATTAAGGTTGCCGGTGAAAACATACATCTGAAGAGCGGTGACAGCGCACGCTTTGGTGGCAACGTGCATCATATCTATCACAACCCCACGAAAAGCACTGCCATGGGGTTTGTCACCATTCTGGAAAAACAGACTTAGAGCCTGCTCAAAAAACATAACCAACTGATATTGCTATAATAATATGCGGATTTTCGGTATAATATGCACGAAAAACAAGCCAACAGCAGCGGAAACCGTGCAGCCATGATCCGTTATCAGAGC
>Ga0256839_1005558_pt1 | contig 11579 bp, 9 predicted proteins | sample 354166metaG_FD_185968 | JGI IMG/M metagenome (GOLD analysis project Ga0256839, IMG submission 185968) | Hydrothermal vent microbial communities from Mid Atlantic Ridge, Atlantic Ocean - 354-166 | ecosystem: Environmental > Aquatic > Marine > Hydrothermal vents | place: Atlantic Ocean: Mid...
CCCACACCACTCGACGCCCCGCTGGCACCGGGACTCGGCCGTTACCCGACACCACAGCAATCCTCATACCAAACCGCCTCTGGAAGGACAATGCCACCCACCCAAACGATGTAACCCAATTTGTGACGGCTCACGCCTTGACTTCCTCCATTACGGCAACGACAATAGCGTCTCTTGCTTTTTGAAAACTCGATTCTGAGAACTCAGACGATGATTTGGCAACTAAGAGGAGAAAGGCAAGTATCGATGATTGAGATTCTGATGTCGCTTGGAAAAACTCGCGGGCCGCTCGTGCGCCCCAACAGCAATGCGGGCCAGTGGAAGACCGTTTGCGGCTCTCTTGGCATCCTCCTATGGGCCTTGAGCTCTTCGGCGAGCGCCAGCCTGTTCGGTTCCAACTTGATTGTCAACGGAAATGCCGAATCGGACACGGGGTCCGCCAGCGGATACGACGTCATTCGTCCGATTACGGGATGGGCGGCAACCAGCAACGTGACGGTCGTCAAGTATGATGCGCCCGGCGGTTTCCCCACGTCCATCGATCCAGGCCCGAGCGAGCGAGGGTTCAATTTCTTTGCCGGCGGGCCCGGCAATTCATTCTCAACGCTGCAGCAAGCCATTGACATTTCGAGTATCGCGAGCCAAGTCGATGGGGGCGACGTACGTTACGTGTTGGATGGATTCCTCGGCGGCTATTTCAATCAAGACGACAACGTCAAAGTGACGGTCTCGTTTCTCGACTCGTCCAGCGGAACACTGGCAACGGGACAGCTTGGCCCGGTTCTCGCGTCGGATCGATCGAATGCGACAGGGCTCGTCTACCGGAGGACCGACGGTCTCGTTCCCGTCGGCACGCGAACGATCGACGTTCTGCTGGAGTTCACACGATCTGCGGGGGTTTACAATGACGGCTACGCGGACAATCTCTCGTTCGTGCTTAACAACAACAGCTCGGCCATCCCTGAGCCGGCTTCCGCCTGGCCGTTTGGAATCTTGTTGTTCTGTTGGCTGTTTTACCGGGGCCGGAACGGCTTCTGCTGGTGGTCTTGTAAGCACCGGAATCAAGCCGTGAGAGCCTGAAGCGGAGTCTCTTGCACCGGCTGCTCGCACATTCCCGTGGCAAACGCAAGTGCGCCGTGCGCGCATTGTGCACAGGCTTGCGGTTGTCACCGCCTCTACACCTTCCAATCTCCCGCGTCAGGAAACGGCCAGCGACGAAGACTGGTCGACCGAAGCCGCGGAAACCCGCCAGTCCACCACGTGCAACTCCACGCTGCGGCGTCCCGCGAATTCGTTGATCACCGGACGAAACGCCAGGTCGATCGGCCCGGTGATTTGCCCCAACGGCTCGGCCCACTCTCCCTGGCCGAACGCCACGGCTCGCAGTCGGGTTCCCAACTGGTCGACTCGCAGGGACAAGTGGCGGTCTCCTCGTCCGATCCGCTTGGGCGGCTCGGTCAAGGTCACGTGGCTGGCGCAGAGAATGGGACGCGGATTCCCCGTGCCGAAGGGAGCCAACTGCTCGATTTGCTGCACGATCGGGAGTGTCAACTGAGCGAATGCCGCCTCGGCATCGATTTCGATCTGCGCGATCCGGTCCGACTCGGAGACGGACTGTGCCACGAACTCGCAGAAAACGGCTCGGAACGCATCGACCTGATCGGGGTCGATCTGCAAGCCGGCGGCGGCGGCATGCCCTCCATACCCTCGAAGGTGTTCCGCGCAGGCCGCCAGAGCCGCGTGTAGATGAAGTCCCGACGGGCTGCGGCACGAGCCGACTCCCGGCTTGTCGCCTTTCGGGTCGAGCGAAATCAGGATCACCGGCCGATGGTACTTCTCAGCCAACCGACCGGCCACGATTCCGATCACTCCGGCATGCCAGTCGGTCCCTGCCAACACCAACGCCGGATCGGCAACCGGGTCGAATTGCTGTTCGGCCTGTTTCTTGGCTGCCAAGTAGATCCGCCGCTCGAGTTTGTCGCGACTCTGGTTCAGTTCGTGCAGATATTGAGCCAGGGCGGCGGCTCGCTCCGGCGAGCGTGTCGTGAGGAGTTCCACCCCGAGAGCGGCCTGTCCCAGTCGTCCTGCCGCATTGAGTCTGGGAGCGATCATGAACGCCAAGTCTTCCGACGACAGACTCGATTTGCGATCCACTCCGGTAATCGACATCAGATGCTGCAGGCCCGGGGGCGCATGGCGCTGCAGGCTGATCACCCCCTGTTTGACCAAGATGCGGTTCTCGTCCACCAGCGGAACGACGTCGGCCACCGTCCCCAGTGCGGCCAAGCCGACCGCCTGCATGAGAAAATCGCGAAGCCCGGGAGAGACTCGCTCGGTTCCCTCCACCGCCTTGCAAAGTGCCCATGCCAACTTGAAGGCCACGCCGGCACCACAAAGCCCGTCGAACGGATAATCGCAGCCTGGCAAACGGGGATGGACGACGGCGGCCGCATCGGGAAGCGAATCGGCCATGGTGTGATGATCGGTGACGACCAGTTCGATGCCCAACTGGCGGGCCTTCCGGGCCGCCTCCAAACTGGCAATCCCGCAGTCCACGGAGATCACCAGCCGCGTCCCTCGTTCGCTCAGTCGCGCCAGCGTATCGACGTGGATGCCGTAGCCTTCTTCCATCCGATTGGGAACAAAGCTATCGACGGTCGCTCCCAGTTGACGCAGACATTCGACCAGGATGGCGGTGGCCGTCATTCCATCGGCGTCATAGTCGCCGTGAACGACAATCGGATCGCCCGACTGGATGTGAGGGATAATCACTTCGACAGCGGCGGCGACCCCGGGAAGTTGCTCGGGCGGTCGCAGTTGGCTGAGTCGCGCGTCGAGGAACATGCGAGCCGCATCGGGATGGTCGATGCCTCGACGCAACAGCAGTTGCGCCACGATGGGAGCGATCCCGGCCGCTCGCTCCAACCGAGCAATCCGCTCCAGGTCATGTCCGAAGATCCGCCACTGTTTGGCCATGACATCCTTGCACGGGACAGGCCGAGCAGGCTCCGTCTCCGTTGGAAGCACCAACGACGGGCGCCGTCGAGGCCGTGCCGATCAGGGTCGCGAAAGACCTACTTCTTTTTCTCGACGTGCCAAGTGTGCCGGCGCAGGCGGGGACTATACTTCTTCAGACGCAGCTTCTCACCTCCCGGCTTGCGGCGCAAAGAATAGTTGTAGTCGCCCGTCTCCTCGCATACCAGGAACACGGTTTCCGCTTTCTTCTTCTTGCCTTTGCCACCTTTGGCCATCAGTCTTTACTTCCGTTATCCGTTGGGATACCACTTCTTGGGGATTTCCGCCGACCGGCTCGCCCCTGCGGAGCCACACCGGTATCGATTGTAGCCGACATGGCCGGGGGTACGGAAGTGGAAGGGCGCAAGTCGGCCTCGTCGGGGGCGCCGACAGAGAGTGTACAGACGGGAGAATTCGGGTAGAATGAGGGCAGATCTTTGTCCAGCGGGATCTTGTCGAATGTCGTTGGTGGAGCCGCCATTGCCGGTCGCTCCTGAAGCATGACGGAAGAAAGGCTAGCGGTCATGAGTCAGGAATTGGGGAGTTCTGTAGGCACACCCGATTCGCAAGTCGAATCGGCTCCATCCGGTCCCACCCCACCTCAGCCCCCCGAAAAGCCGAAGGCCCCCGATCGTTCCGGGATCGATGCCCAGCGTAAACCTTCTGTGCCGCCATCGCCATCGACCTCTACGGTACCGGAATCCGACGATGAACCATCTCGCGCCAGTCCCTGGCGACTGGCGGTACCCAGTTGGCTGGTGAGCATGGTGGTGCACGCCGCCGTGATCGTCGTGCTGGCCTTTTTGACGGTGCCCCAACCCAAGGACAATGTGGTTCTGGCGACGGGGCAAGTAGCCGAGGCCGAAGAAGAGCCGATCGAGGACGTCCTGGAGGATGTGATCGAACCGGTCGACTTGGAAGTATTGGAAGACGCTCCCACCCAACTCGACACTCCCGATGTTCCCGTGGACGAAATCGTGGTCCCCGAGTTCAAGGACATGGACGCGGGGCCGATGGAAATCGAATTCAGCGATTTTGCGAACGAGTTGGCACCGAAAACCGATCTTTCGGCATCGATCGGTACGGTGATGGGACAAGGGTTGGAGGGTCGCGGCGCCGAGGCTCGCGCGCGGATGGTGCGCGAGGCGGGCGGAAGCAAGGGGAGCGAAGCTGCCGTCGCGCTGGCGCTCAAGTGGCTGGCCAATCATCAGATGAGCGACGGGGGCTGGGACTTCGATCACCGCACCGGCGCTTGCCGCGGCCGCTGCAACCATCCCGGTCGCGAAGACGCTCGGATCGGCGCCACGGCCATGGCGCTTTTGCCTTTTCTCGGCGCCGGGCAGACTCACCGAGAAGGCAAGTACAAACGGACGATCCAACGGGGGCTGGCGTTCTTGATTCGCAGCGCGAAACCGCGAGGCAAAATGGCGGATCTGACCGACCGCCGAGGTCGCATGTATTCGCACGGCCTGGCTTCCATCACACTGTGCGAAGCCTATGCGATGACGCGAGATCCCCAGTTGGTCGGCCCGGCTCAATATGCACTCAACTTCATCGCCTACGCTCAGGATCCGGTGGGAGGTGGTTGGCGGTATCAGCCCAAACAACCGGGCGACACGTCGGTGGTCGGCTGGCAACTGATGGCGCTCAAGAGCGGGCACATGGGTTACTTGGTGGTCCCCAAGGCGACGATTGCCAAGGCGACTCGCTTTCTGGATGCCGTGCAGACTCAAGGAGGAGCCAACTACGGATACACGACCCCTGGGCGCGGCCAGGCCACGACGGCCGTCGGGTTGCTCTGCCGCATGTATTTGGGCTGGAAACGAGACCGCAAGGCGCTTCAACAGGGAGTCGCCTATCTCAGCAAGATCGGTCCCAACAACAATCTTTACTACGACTACTATGCGACGCAGGTGATGCGGCACTACGGTGGCTCCGAGTGGAAGAAGTGGAACGGGCAAATGCGCGATTGGCTGGTGAAGCAACAGTCCAAAAAGGGCCACACCACCGGAAGCTGGTACATTGAAGGCCCTCACTCGGAAACCGGCGGACGACTCTACTGCACGTCCCTGGCCACGTTGATCCTCGAGGTCTACTACCGCCATCTTCCCATCTACAACAAGGCGGCGACCGAGGACGATTTTCCGCTGTAACCGGCTCGACCGGCATCTTTCCGACCACCCTCGACATCCGGCGCGCCGCTCGGCACGAAATGCGTCGCCCCTGCCCGGCTTGGAAGCGCCGGCAAGCTATGGTTGGCCTGGAGCGGGATCTAGTCTCCCATCGTTGTCGTTTCCTGCCAGAGATGCTGCCGCCATGCTAGAGAACCGGATGTTTCGCCAAGCCGTGGAATCGAGTGCCGACGGGATCGCCATCCTCGATGCCCGGGGACGAGTCCGCTATGTCAACGCCGTCTTTTCCCGGATCACGGGCTGGCCCGAGCGGATGGTGGTCGGCAAGCCGTGGACGGTGCTCTACAGCCGGGCGACCCACCGCAGCATCGTGCGGACGATCACCGACACGTTGCGACAACGACACTCGTGGTCCGGAAGGTTGCTCAGCGAGCGCCGCTCGTCGCTTCCTTCGCTTCCCATCATCGGTCAACATGCACGTCGGTCCCCCGACCTTTACTGGGTCGATCTCACGGTATCTCCCATCACCGATTCCGAAGACGAGGTATGCGGGTACGTCGCCTCGCTGCGCGACGCCACGGAAGCGGTGGAGCGCGAGTGTTCCCAACGACGGGCCGAAGCGGACGCGTCGGCCCGCGCCGAAATCGCCAGGATCCTCCACCAGCAGCGCCCGCTGCGAGACCGCCTCAGCGACAGCGTCCAGGTCCTGCTCAAATTGGAGGGCATGGATCTCCAACAGAAGGGAGGCGTCTTTCTGCTCAGTGACGATGACGCGAGCCTCGAGCTGTTCACAACGGTGGGGCAGTTCACCCGCGAGTTCATGGAAAAAGAACGAGTCATTCCCAAAGGGTACTGCCTCTGCGGGCGGGCCGCCGTTCAGGGAGAACTGCTGATCTCGGACGACTGCTTCTGCGATCCCCGGCATGAGCGAAAATTCGAAAACATGTCGCCTCACGGCCACTACATCGTTCCTCTGAGAAGCGGGGCCGCGGTCGAGGGCATCCTGTTTCTTTACACCGATCCGAATCCGGTTCGCGACCTGGCACGGCTGTCGCAACTCGAGACCATCGGCGAACTGATGGGAATGGCGATCTCCCAAGATCGACTGCACACCTCGCTCCAGCAAGCCAAAGAAAGGGCCGAGGCGGCCGATCGGACCAAGAGCGCGTTCCTGGCCAACATGAGCCACGAGATTCGCACGCCCCTCAATGCCATCCTCGGATTCGCCGACGTCCTGACATCGCCCGAATTCGAAGTCAGCGAGGAAGAACGACGGGAGTTCCTCCAAACCATCCGCTCCAGCGGCAAACACTTGTTGAATCTGATCAATGACGTCCTCGATCTCTCCAAGATCGAAGCCGGAGAACTGCGAATCGAAAAGACCGACTGTTCGCCTCATGAGTTGATCTGCGACGTGGTCAGCATGATGCGGGCCAGAGCGGGAGAGAAGCAACTGGCGCTCAGCTATCAGTGGCGAGGAACGCAGCCGCCGACGATCACCACCGATCCGACCCGGTTGCGGCAAGTCCTGGTCAATCTGCTGGGCAACGCCGTGAAGTTCACCCAGCAGGGCTCGGTGGAAGTGGTTGCCTGGGTGGAGCCGAACAAGGAAGACCGCTTGACGCTGTGCATCGATGTGCGTGACACGGGGATCGGCATCGCGCCGGAAAAGCAGGCGTCCATTTTCGAGGCTTTCGCGCAGGCGGACGATTCCATTACTCGTCGGTTCGGCGGGACCGGTCTGGGACTCACCATCAGCCGTACCATCGCGCGCGCCCTCGGCGGCGAACTCTCCGTCACCAGCACACCGGGGGTCGGAAGCACCTTTCATCTGCGGGTCGACGGCGGTGCCCCTGCGGTGCCTTTGGAAGAAACGCCCGGTCGAACCGTCCATGAGTGCTTCTCCGAAAAAGTCGAAACCTCGGACGACCGTGGGGAGGCCCTGCCGCCCGCCAGCGTACTGCTGGTCGAAGATGGCGATATCAATCAGCGTCTGATCGCCACCGTGCTCAAACAAGCCGGAATCGCTCGCGTCGATCTGGCGGACAACGGCGAGTTGGGTGTCGAGAAAGTACGGACGGGCCGCTACGATCTCGTCCTGCTCGACATGCAGATGCCGGTGTTGGACGGATACGGTGCCGCGCGACAGATCCGCGAGGCCGGGTTCGACGTTCCCATCATCGCGCTCACTGCTCACGCCATGAGCGGCGACCGCGAAAAATGTCTGGCCGCCGGCTGCAACGACTACTTGAGTAAACCGATTGAAATCGATGCGCTCTTGGACATCGTCCGTCGCTGGCTGACCGCGCCCGCCCCGTCCCAACCAACGCAACGGCCGGGGGCCGCTCGAGGCACCAACGCGACGGAACCGCCCATCCGATCGACGCTCCCGATGGACAACCCGGCCTTTCGGCAGATCGCCTGCGATTTCGTGCCGTACCTTGATCGCATCCTCGGCGAACTGGAGGAGTCGGTCGAGCAACAGGACGTGGACCGGCTTGCCCGTTTGGCTCACGACCTGCTGGGCACCGCCGGAGGCGCGGGTTTCGTGGCGTTGACCGAGCCGACTCGGCGGCTCGAAGCTCTGGCCCGCCAAGACGCCATCGACGAGATTCCGCCCGTCATTGACGAATTGACCCGGCTGGCCAATCGCATTGAACTCCCATCCGTAGACCCAGCACTCTCACGATGACCAAACCCGCCACCCCCAATGGCTCCACACTCGGCGCGGAAAATCGCGGCGCGTTCTCGACGTCGGCCGCTCCAGCGCTTCCGGTTGACAGCGGTCCGGTAGTCCGTCGGCGGGACACCACCGGTTCGCTGGTGATGATCGCCGACGATAATGAACTCAATGTGCGCGTGGCGCAGGCACACCTCACGGGAGCCGGTTACAGTCGGTTCTTGACCGTCACGGAACCGATCGAAATCCTGCCGACCGTTTACCGCGATGAACCGGACATTCTGCTGCTCGACTTGATGATGCCCGGAATCAGCGGCCTGGAGATCCTGGCGGCACTCCGCTGCGATCACCGTTTCGCTCACTGGCCCATCCTGATTCTGACGGCTGCGACCGACGGCGAACTCAAGCGGGCCGCCCTGGAACAAGGCGCCACCGATTTTCTCAATAAACCGATTTCGCCCGAAGAACTGGTGCCGCGCGTCCGCAACGCGCTGGTGGCCAAGTACTACCATGACCACTTGGAAGAACAGGTCGCCCAACGCACGGCCCACTTGAAACTGGCGCAGCGCGAAGTCGTCCATTGTCTGGCTCGAGCCGCCGAGTACCGCGACAACGACACCGGACAACACGTGATGCGCGTGCGAGCCTACGTGGAAATCATCGCCCGCAACCTGAAACTCGATCCGGAAATCGTCCAGTTGATCGCCGACGCATCGATTCTGCACGACGTGGGAAAGATCGGTATCCCCGACTCCATCCTGCTCAAACCGGACCGCCTCAGCGACGAAGAGTTCGAAGTGATTCAGCACCACTGTGGTTTCGGCTACTCGATCTGCAGTCGAGTGCCGCTGGAAACCGACGACTGCGGTGAACACTGCCAGTCGGGAAACCTGTTCCTGGATACTTACTCCTCGCCGCTGCTGCGAACGGCTGCGACGATCGCCGCCACCCACCACGAAAAGTGGGACGGCAGCGGTTATCCTCGAGGACTCCAAGGGACCGATATCCCGCTCGAAGGGCGAATCACCGCAGTAGCCGATGTGTTCGATGCGCTGAGCAGCCGCCGACCCTACAAAGAACCGTTCTCGGTCGAACGGTGCGTCAGCATCCTCCAACAGGAAAAGGGGCGGCATTTCGATCCCGCCCTCGTCGACGTTTTCCTCGACAACCTCGATGAAGCCATCGCCGTACGAGAACAATACGGGGACGATTGATCGCTACGCTGGGCCCCGCCACCGCAACCCTATACGCTCGCGACAACATCGGCCGATGGCCCGATGAAGCCTACAATGGCGGTATGAACGAGTCGATGCCCGACTTGGACGATATCGAGGAGGGCGAAGCTACTGTGCTGACGCGTCAACTGACGGCCAAATTCGGCCAACTCGACGAGACGCATCGGAGCCGTATCGAACAAGCGAGCGCTGGCGAGCTCCTGGTCTGGGCCGAACGCATCCGGACCGCCGACAGGATCGAGGAGGTTTTCGGGGTTCGATTCCCGGCAATCACAGACCTCCACCGGACTCGCCGCTCGGCACGCCCCCCGACTTCAATCGACACGATGAGTCGTCAATTGGAAGAAGGTAGGTGTCTGTGATTGGTGCATCGGACGACGTATGAATCCTCATGGACGCACGATTTGCATTACGAGCGCCCTCATCTGGTGAGCGAACCGCTCGACATCCGTGAATTTCAACACGAACTGTTCTCCGAAAATCTCATCGGCGCAGTAGTCCGCGATCGCCACGCAGAGGACGCGAATACCATTGAGCCGAACGGACCGGACCGCTCGGCGCGTTGCTTCGACGGCGGCTTCTCCTTTGTAGTCCTCTCCCTCCGGGCTGCCGTCGCTGACCACGATCAGCCAGCGGTTCTCGTGCGATGTGTTTTGACGCAGCAGTTGGGCGGCCACAGCCACCGCTTCATGGTCATAGTTCATGGTTCCCGGCGCCCACGTCCCGATCGCGTCGATTCGGCGGTTGTCCCGGCCGTAAAGATAGCGGAGAAGGCAGTTGCGATTCGTCTCGCCGTCAGAACAGTGCGAATAGACTTCCAGCTCGACGTTGTCGATGTCGTGAACGGCGTCAACCATCATCACGGTTGCTTCGAGTGCCAGGTCGATGCGCCGATGACCGCTCGATACGCGGTAGAACATCGATCCCGACTCATCGATGAGCAGTCCGATCGACACGCCGCCATCAGGGCCGGAATCACGTTGTCGAAACAAGCGTTCGTCAAATGCGGCACGCCACAGCCGGCTGCGGTCGAGCACGCCGCGGCGCCGGTCACAGAGCCATTCTCGCTCCCCCGAAAAAAGCGTCCTCAATGCCGCTCGAAGAATGGCGGTGTGCCCCGCAACCACCCTACGCGCTCGGGCAACCCATTCACAGGACTCGGCGGTCGGCCGAGCAAACTCGATCAAGGTTCGCCTTTGTTCACCATTCCAGCGCCATGACTTCCAGAATTGCGTCTCAGGAACCCCGGGGCCGGTGGTGGAACTCGCTCTTCGCTCGGATCGTCGCGCCCGCTCCTCGGCGGCGATCCGTCGTGCGAGGTCCGTTTCGACATCTCCCGTCGAAGTATCGGAAAGCAGTTTCTCCATCTGGCGCAGGTCGAACCGTGGGCGAGTCGGCCAATGTCGGCGATCGGCAAGCGCCGTAAGTCGGTCGCCCGCTTGCCGCAGGAGTGCGGCGTCGGCCCCATCGGCGTGGTCTGCCGCCCGGTAGAACTTCCTCGCGCTTTTCGTCAGACGTTTCCGCGCGGATGAGCCGAAACGGGGAGCTCGAAAAGAGGATTTCTCGGTTCGTCGCGCTCGCTCGATGGCGTCGTCTTCCAATTGGGTAACGGCCGCCGGAGCGTTCCGTCCGTCAAGTCTTCCTTCCGCTCTCCAATGAACGTAGGCGGACGGAGATCTGGGATAAAGCCGACGATACCTGTCCCAAAGCTGTTTCGTCCACTTGCTGAACCGTAGCGAGTCTGCCGTCGTGGATGGATCACGAATGAACGATCGTCCGAGCTGAACGAAGGGAGGATCCAGACTCGGAATCGGATGCCACCGCCGCATTTCCACAGTGATGATCTCGGGACACCGGATGAAACAATGGATCAACAGGAGCAAACGATTCAAGTCGGGAAGCCCTCGCCACTCGGAGACGACGGGCCTGAGCTCACGGATCATGAATTGCCGCAAAGCTTCGAGGTAACAGCGGTAACCAGGGGAATCCCGGCGCAGCAGGCTCTCGATCCGCTCATCCTCCCACAGGTTGAGAAACACGCGTCGGTAGCGGGAGTTCAGACGCCTGGTATAAAGTTCTTTCGAGTAGAGAATATGGCCCGACTCATGAATCGCGATGCCGCAATAGACGTCGAGTACCTGGTCCGTCTCCACCCGCGAGGCGATTTCCGGATCGAGGCGAATGAACGGTCGCTCGAACGACTCCGGCGCATCGAAGAATCCCGCACATCCTGCGGCCTCACCGGCACTGCCCGTCTCACGGCACGAGTCGAACGAAACGACGCACGACGGCGGGACACCCTGATTGCGTGCCATCGACCGGGCGACGGCAAGAAGCCGATCCAGCAAGACCTTGCGGTCTCGAGGCAGCTCGCAAGCCCACTCGCGAGATCCGTTGCTTCTCCGCCAGTCGAGCGTCAACTTCCGGTTCCGAAGACAGGTCGCGTCAAATCGGTCGATCGGCACGGGATTGCTCCTTGGATAACTCCGAGCAGTGCATCAGTCGAGAAAGCGTTGC
>Ga0256839_1005559_pt1 | contig 11578 bp, 11 predicted proteins | sample 354166metaG_FD_185968 | JGI IMG/M metagenome (GOLD analysis project Ga0256839, IMG submission 185968) | Hydrothermal vent microbial communities from Mid Atlantic Ridge, Atlantic Ocean - 354-166 | ecosystem: Environmental > Aquatic > Marine > Hydrothermal vents | place: Atlantic Ocean: Mid...
CCCACCACCCGCTCCCGCTCCAGCACCACCACACAGGTCTCGGGCAGGAAGGCGAGCAGGGTGGGACGGCTGGGCGAGGAGGCGAGCAGCAGGGTGCCGGTCTCCGCGATCCCGAAGTCCGCCACCGTCACTCCCACCGCATCCTCCGGCCGGGCGGTGCCGCGGCTTACGGTCATGAGCGGCTGGCGTTCGAAGCCGGCGCGATCGAGCAGCGGATCGGGCGCCGCCCGGATCCGCTGGGGCACGCCGTGGTAGCGGAGATAGCGGGCGATGGCCCCCGCCGCCGCGCCGATCTCAGGGATGCGCTCCACCTCGGTGCCGGCCCGGCGCGCCATGCGCACGAACAGCTCCACCGCCGCCTCGCCGCTCACCGCCGCCCGCTTCGGCACCAGATTGGGCTCGGGATCGCGGAAATGGGCCTCGATCCGCGCCCGCGCCTCCTCCTCCGCCTCGGCACTGCGGGCATAGATGCGCTTCAGCTTGAGGAGCAGCTCCCGGTGGGAGTCGCTCATCGCCGTCGCCCCCGATTCCAGCCGGCGACGAAGCCGCCGCCTTCGGGTGCGGGAAAGTCGCGGCTCCGGGTCCAGCCGGAAGCGCCCGGAAGACGCCGGATGCGCCCCCTGCGCCCGCCGAGCGCGCGCAACGACCAGGAGGCCAGGCCCACCACAAAGCGGTAGAGCCGCGGCCTCAGGGCGATCCAGGCCCAGATGCCGAGCCCGGCCCGCACCGACGGCCCGTGCACCCGTCGCCGGAAGGCCTCCTCCCGCCAGTAGCGCAGCAAGCCCGGAAGCGGGATGCGCACCGGACACACCTCCTCGCAGCGCCCGCAGAAGGTGGAGGCCTCGGGCAGCGGATAGGCCTTCTCGATGCCGAGGAAATGGGGCGTCAGCACCGCCCCCATCGGCCCCACATACACCCAGCCATAGGCATGCCCGCCGATGGCCAGATAGACGGGACAATGGTTCATGCAGGCGCCGCAGCGGATGCAGCGCAGGATGGGGCGGAACCGGGTCGCCAACAGATCGCTGCGGCCGTTGTCCACCAGCACCACATGGAAGGCCTCGGGACCGTCCAGATCCCCCTCCCGCCGCGGTCCGGTGATGATCGTCGTGTAGGCGGAGAATTCCTGGCCGGTGGCCGAGCGGGCGAGCAGGCGCAGGAGGGTGAAGGCGTCCTCCATGCGCGGCACCAGTTTCTCGATGCCGGCCACGACGATGTGCAGACGGGGCAGTCCCTGGGTGAGCTCGGCGTTGCCCTCGTTGGTGACGGTGATCACAGAACCCGTGTCGGCGACCAGGAAGTTGGCGCCGGTGATGCCGGCGTCCGCCTCCAGATAATGCCGGCGCAACACCTGCCGGGCCTCGGCCACCAGGGCCTCGGGGGTGTTGTCCGGGTCGCTTTGGTGATGGCGGGCGAACAGATCGCGGATGCGCTCCTGGGTGATGTGGACCGCGGGCCCGATCAGATGGGAGGGCCGTTCTCCTGCGAGCTGGATGATGTATTCGCCGAGATCGGTCTCCACCCGCTCGAGCCCGGCCTCTTCCATGGCCTCGGCGAGCCCGATCTCCTCGCACACCATGCTCTTGCTCTTGGTCACCCGCCGGGCCCGGTGCTGCTCCAACAGCCGCAACACCAAAGCCCGCGCCTCGGCCGCATCGCGGGCGACGTGCACCTCGCCGCCGGCCGCCCGCACCCGTTCGGCGAACCGCTCGAGGTAGATGTCGAGATGGGCCAGCACATGGTCGCGGATACGGGCTCCGATCTCCCGCAGCTCGTCGAACTCCGGAAGCTCGTCGATCGCCCGCCGACGGGTGTCCTGCCAGCCGCGGCGCACCACGGCAAGCGCACGCTGGAGCTCGCCGTCGTCGAGCGCGCGGCGGGCTTGCTCGCGCAGGGAAAGGGGCTCGGCCCGCATGATCAACCGGCACCCGCGATCGGCGGCCGATCCAGCCGGCCGGCCAGCACCTCCGCGTAATGCCGCACCTCGACCCCCGACCCGGAGCGGCGCAGGCGTCCGGCGATGTTCATGAGGCAGCCGAGATCGCCCGCGAGCACGAGCTCAGCGCCGCTCTCCCGGATGCGGGCCACCTTCTCGTCCACCATGCGGGTGGAAATCTCGGGATATTTGACGCAGAAGGTGCCGCCGAACCCGCAGCAGCTCTCGCATTCCCGCATTTCCACGAGCTCGAGGCCTCCAACCTGGGCGAGCAGACGCCGGGGCTGCTCCTTGATGCCGAGCTCCCGGAGGCCCGAGCAGGAATCGTGGTAGGTGGCGCGCAGCGGAGCGGGCAGGGAGACCGTAACCCGCGCGCCCCGCTCGCACAGAAAACAGGACAACTCCTCCACCCGAAGGGACAGCGCCCGGGCCCGCTCGGCCAACTCGGGCTGGTCCGCGAACAGGGCGGGATAATGGACACGGATCATCCCGGCACAGGACCCCGAGGGCACCACCACCCGATCGAAGGGTTCGAGCAGCTCGATGTTCTGCCGGGCGAGCCTTTGCGCCCGCTCCCTGTCGCCGCTGTTGTAGGCGGGCTGGCCGCAGCAGGTCTGGCCCGGGGGCACCACCACCTCCGCCCCGCAATCCGCGATCAGCTGGGCCGCCGCATAGCCGATGGTGGGGCGGAACAGATCGACCAGACAGGTGGCGAACAAAGCGACCTCCGGCCTCGCCATGGCGGCATCCCTTCCTTGCCGCGGCCCAACCTAGCGGAGGCAGGGCGCTTCGCACAACGTCGGCCGTGACCGCGCGTCGCAGCCCGGGCGAGGCGCCTGCGCTCGCCTTCGCCTGTACCGCCTAGAGATCGATGTCGGCGATCACCGGGCGATGGTCGGATCCCACCGCCTCCTGGTCGATGCGCGCGCTCTGCACCCGATCCACCAGCCAGGCCGAACAGAGGATGTAGTCGATGCGCTTGCCGTTGCAGGTGTCGCCTTCGGCTTCCCCGTGTCCGGCCACCACCCAGCAGTCGATGAACCCGTCGCGGTTCACGAGCCGCCCGTAGGGCCCCGCCATCGGCCCGATGATGCGCTCATACTCCTCGGAATCGGCGGTGAAGTTGAGATCGCCCAGGATCACCGCCTCGCGGGGCATGGGCGGCATGTCGCCCTCGAGCCAGCCCGCCCGGGGATCGGGATGACCGCCGCACCACGCACCGCCCTCGGCATAGGCGCGCCGGTTGATCTCGAGCAGCATCTCCACCTGCGGCAGGCGGGTGGCCGGCGAGAGGTGGGAGAGATGGGTGCAGTAGATCCGCACCGGCTGCCCCTTGGGGCTGCGCACCACCGCCTCGAGCGCGCCCTGCTGGATGGAGTGCTGCTTGAGGGTGCCGTATTTGGGCAGCGGAAAGTTGCGCGAGCTGATGATCGGGCTCTTCGAGAGGATCATGTTGCCGAACTGGCGGCGGCGGTTGGGATCCTCGGGCGTGCCGGCATGGACGTCGAGATTGGCGCCATAGACCCAGTGGTAGCCGGGCATCCGCCGCGCGATCTCGCGGGGCTGATCGGTCTCGCGGGTGCGCTTCCAGAACCGCTCCACCTCCTGCAGGCCGACCACGTCCGGATCGTGCCGCAGGATCTCCGCCACCACCCGGTCGAGATCGAAGCGTCCGTCCCGACCCACCCCGTATTGGATGTTGTAGGTCAACAACCGCATGCCCGGTTCCCGCGGCCCTCGCTGCCGGCGCCAAGTCTGGTGGGGTGTCGGCGATCAGCGCGCATCGATCCGACACCAAGGGACATTGAGACGACAGAAGGGACCCGACCGTACCAGAGCGCGTCCGCGCCCGCTCGCCCACAGCTCCGCCCCGGGCACCGGCAGGCCATGACGACAGATCCGCACCAAACCGAGGCCGGAGAGCGCATCCCGGAGCGCCGTCGCGACCCGCTCCTCCCCGGGCGGACGCAATGCGACCCGCCAAACCGCCCCCTCTGTGGCGCTGAGCGCCCGGACCAGCCGCAACACGCCCGAGCGCCCGCACGCCTCGAGATCGGCCACCGCCAGCCGATGCGCCCCGGCGTCCGCAAACATGCGGGCGAACAGCGCAACCGGCCGGCACCAGCGCAGCCGATCGCCCCTGCGCTCCACCCGCACCCCCTCGAGCGCCAGCGCCGCGATGCCGATCAACGGCCGGGAAAACAACACCGCCGCACCCACCACCTCCCTAAGCTGTGCGTGTGCGCCCGCTCCGCCGTTTTGCCAACAGAGCTCCAGGGCCGAGGGGGCGAAAGCGTAGCCCATCGCCTCGGCCTGCCCGCGGGCGCGTTCGAACCAGGAGCGCAGCAGCCCGAGAGCGATCTGCGGCCAGAAGACGAGATCGCAAGGGACCCCGGCATGCTCGGGCCGGAAGCCCGACCCGGCCGCGAAGCGCGCCTCGATGGCCCTGAAGGCGCGCGGCCAGCCGGCGGCCTCACCCCACCCAAGCCCGGGCAGCCGGTCGCAGGTCTCGCACAGGAATGGAAGATCGTCCTCTCCGCCCCGGCCCTCATGCCTTAGGAGGAGCGGCATGGACATCGGCAAGCCTTCGCTCCGTCTCCCGGTCGAAGAGGATACTATCCTGAGGCGCGAATGTCAGCCCGAGTTGATCGCCTTCTCGGTAAGGAACGCTGGCCCCTCCCTGCAGCACCCGCAGCGGCCCCATGGGGGTGTCGAGGAGCAACAGGGTTTCGCGTCCCATCGGCTCCACGTCCACCACCCGGGCGGGGATGCCGGCGCCGTCGAGGGCGATGGATTCCGGCCGCAGGCCGAGCACCACCGCCCCGGCCACATCGCCGCGCAGCTCGAGGGTGAGCTCGCCGACCCTTAACCGGCCGTCCGCCGCCTCGCCCTCGACCAGGTTGATCGGCGGCGCGCCGATGAAGCTCGCCACGAACAAACTGTCGGGACGGCGGTAGAGGTCCTCGGCGGTGCCGATCTGTTCGATGCGGCCCGTGCGCATGACGACGATGCGGTCGGCCATGGTGGTGGCCTCGATCTGGTCGTGGGTGACCAGCACCGTGGTGATGCCGGTCTCCCGCTGCAGGCGCTTGATTTCCGAGCGCATGGACAGGCGCAGCGCCGCATCGAGGTTGGAGAGCGGCTCGTCCAGGAGCAGAAGCTGCGGCTTCTTCACGAGTGCCCGCGCGAGGGCCACCCGCTGCTGCTGGCCGCCCGAGAGCTGCGCCGGCATCCGTTCGAGCAGCTCCTCCACCCGCACCATGCGCGCCGCCTCGAGCGCGAGCCGCTCCGCCTCCTCCCGCGGCACGCCCTTGAACTTGAGCGGGAACATGATGTTGCGCTTGACGTTCATGTGCGGATAGAGGGCGTAGGACTGGAAGACGATGCCGACGTTGCGGTCCTTCGCCTCCACCTCGTTCACCCGCGCCCCGTCGAAGAGCAGATCGCCCGCGGTGGGCATGTAGATGCCCGCCAGCATGAACAGGGTGGTCGACTTGCCGCAACCCGACGGCCCCAGGATGGCCACGAACTCCCCGTCCTCGATGACGAGGTTCATGTCCTCCACCGCCACCACCGCACCCCACTGCTTGCGGATGCCGCGGAGCTCGATGCGCGCCATGGCTCAACCCTTGATGCCGCCCAGGGTCATCTGCACCAGGTACTTCTGGCAGAAGATATAGAGGAGAAGACTGGGAAGGATGTAGAAGACCGCCACCGCCGCCACGATCCCATAGTCCACTCCCATGATGTCCTCGGAAACCCAGAAAATATAAAGGCTCATGACCCAGTTCTGCTTCTCGAAGAGCAGGGTCCGGACGAAGACGTATTCCTCCCACCCTTTGATGAAGGCGAACACCCCCACCGCCAGCATGCCCACCTTCACCTGCGGCAGCACCACCTGCAAGAACGCCTGCCGACGCGAGGCGCCGTCGGTCATGGCGCTCATCTCGATGTCCCAGGGCACGGCGTCGAAGAACCCCTTCATGATGAAGATGGCGAAGGGCAGCTCGAGGGTGGCGATGACCAGGATCACCCCGGTCAGGGTGTCGAGCAGCCCGCTCCAGTACATCAGGAGGAAGATGGGGATGATCAGGGTCATGGCCGGAAAGGCGTGCAGCACGAGCAGCCCCTGCAGGAAGCCGGAACGGCCCGGGAACTGGAAGCGCGAGAGATAGTAGCCGGCAAGCGTCGAGACGGTGAGCACCAGCGCCGTCTGGGTCACCGCCAGCGCGAGCGAGTTGCGGAACGCCACCCACACCGAGGGAAACTGCGCTTCCGCCGTGGCGCGGCCGCGGATGTCGGCGACGATGTCCGGGTTCCACAGGAACCGGTAGTTCTGGGCGTGGAGGTCCTGCCCCACCAGGAGCAGGAGGGCGACCAGGGCGATCGCCGCGATCATGAGCCCGCCCCACAGCAGCCTGCGGCCCTCGACGAACAGCCGCAACAGCCCGAAGGCCACCACCGCCGGCACCAGCACCCCCGAGGCGCGCCACAGCACCACCGACTCGACACCGCCGGTCTTGGCCGAGACGGAAATCGTCAGCATCCAGAAGTAGGGCAGGATGATCGGCACCGAGACGGTGACGAGAAAGCCGATCAACAGCGAATCCGTAAGCCGCCTGCGGCGGCGCGCCCGCACCGCCAGCATCTGCCAGCGCTCGGCGCCCGCCGGGGCTTCGAGGGTCTGCACCGCCATGGTCAGTGCACCTCGATGCGCGGTTGTTGCAGCAGCCGTTTCATGTCGAAAAAGCGCCACATGAGCAGCGCGAGCGCGATGCCGATCGCCACCAGCACCAGCGCCAGCGCGGCACCATAGGCGTACTGGCCGTTCTCGAAGGCGCGCTTGTAGACGTAGAGGGCGTAGACGGTGGTATCATAGAAGGGCCCGCCGTCGGTGATCAGCCAGATGTACTCGAAGGACACCAGCAGCGAGAGGGTCTGGTAGACGGTGATGAAGGACAGGGGCCAGCGGATCGCCGGCAGGGTGATGTGCCAGACAATCGCGAGCCGTCCCGCCCCGTCGGCGGCGGCGGCGTAGAACAGATGCTGCGGGATCGCCCGGATCGCGCTGGTGAAGATGATCATGCCCATGGAGGCGCCGATGAAACCGTTGGCCAGCACGATCAAAAGCATGGGCCGGTCGTTCATGAGGTCGATCGGGCCCACCCCGACGGTGTTCATGAGGATCTGATTGAGCAGCCCGCGCTCGTTGGGATCGATCACCCAGGCCCAGAGCAGGGCGTAGATCACCGACGGGCTCATGCGCGGCAGCAGCCACACCGCACGGAAAAAGCCGCCGATGCGGTCGGGCACCTGGGTGGTGACCAGGGCCAGGATCAGCCCGAAGGTGACGTTGAAGACGGCGAGGGTGCTGAGGACGTAGACGAAGGTGATGGCCAGCGTCTGGCTCAGGCGCCGGTCGCGGGTGAGCATGCGCTCGAAATTCTCGGTGGTGAATTCGGTGACCTTGAGGGTGCGCCCCATGTCGGTGAAGGCCACGAACAGGTCCACCACCACCGGCGCGATGAAGAAAAAGAACAACAGCAGCGAGGCCGGGCCGAGGAAGATCAGCGCGTTCACGCGCTGGCGCACCGCCATCGAGCGCATCCTTGCCCCCGCTCCCCGAAAGGCCGACGGGGGGCGGCGCGCCGCCCCCCGCCCGCGCTCCGTCAATCGAGGATGATCACCTCATCGCCGATTTCGTTGACCAGCTCGTCGAGCACGAAGTCGGTCGCCGACTTGGGATCGAGCCGCCCCGTCTCGACCGCCTGCACGCCCTTGTAGATGATGGCGTTGAACTGCCCGACGTTGGCGTGGTTGGGCATGAAGGTGGTGTACTGGAGCATGGGGGTGGCCGCCTTCACCGCCCAGCCCTCGGTGTCGAAGATGGGCAGCCCGAGCTGGCTGTACTTGATCGGCAGATGGGCGGTGCTCACCGCATGCAGGGTGTTGAGATAGGGCTGGCTCGCGAGGGCGATGAGCAGAGCGGCGAGCTCCCGGTTCTCGGACTGCGGGTTGACCACGTAGATGATGGGGTGGGAGAGGTTGGCGGGACGGCCGCCCTTCTTGGCCGGCGGGCTGTTGAGCCAGCCGATGGTGCGGAAATAGTCCTCCGGCCCCTCGAAGCCGAACTCCTTCATCTGCGGCGGCACGTTCCAGATGCCGTGGTGCTTGAGGAAGGCGGTCTTCTCGGTGCGGAAGGAGGCGTGCACCGCATCCCACGACCAGCTGGTCATGTTGGCGGGGATCACCCCGGCATCGACGCCGTATTTGAGCCAGTCGTAGAAGTCGTTGAGGGCGCGGCGGCTCGCCTGCAGCTTGCCCTGCTCCTCGTCGTAGGGGTCGAAGCCGAAGCTCGCCAGCAGCATCTGGAAGTCGGGCCCGACGTTGGGGCGATGGACGAGGCCGTATTTGGCCACCCCGGCGTCGACCACCTCCTTGGCCAGATCGACCAGATCATAGATGGTGAACTCGCCCCGGTTCACCATCTCCGGCAAGCCCTCGATGAACTCCTCCGACTTGCCGATCTGGCGCAGCATGTCCTTGTTGTAGAAGAACATGCGGATCTCGGTGTCCTGCGGGATGCCGTAACGGGCGCCCTTGTATTCCACCGACTTCCAGAGCTCCGGGATCATGTCGTCGTAGAACTCCGGATAGGCGGCGATGTGCTCCTCCAGGTTCCAGGCATATCCCGCCTCGACGAAGGCGCCGATCCACTCGTGGGCGGCCACGTAGAGATCCGGCCCCTTGCCGACCGCGAAGGCCTTGAGCAGGTCGAGGGCGTCGGCGTCGTAGCCCCGGGCGTTGCTCTCGAAGAGATCGATCTTCACCCGCACCTCGCTGCCGGCAGCGGCCAGCATGCGGTTGAGCTGGTCGGCGGCGGCGACGATGTTGCCGGCGCGCAGCGGCCCCGAACGATCGGCCCGCGACCAGAGCTTGAGCACCACCTCGCGGGTCTCCTGCGCCGGCGCCTCCGGCGCCACCAGGCCCAAGCCCAGAAGGGCGAGGCCAGTGGACAGGAACAGCGTCCGCAGCTTCATGGCATCACTCCCTTCCCCGTCGCAGGGCTCGCCGCGGCGAGCCCGCTTGTGGTTCGGACGACTGCAGCATGGCACCACCGCCCCCCGCTGGCAACCTTTTGCGAACAGCCATTCCGGGATTCGTGATGGATGGAACGTTTGGTGCAACGGCCGGAACGACCGATGCCAGCCCGGTTGCCGGGGAGCACGGCGAGCATGGGGTGAGGTTCAGAGGGCGCGCGCCTTGGAGCGGGCGGCCGAGAGGAGGGTGTCGACGTCCAGTTTGCGGATGCGGGCGCATTCCTCCCGCGCTGCCTGGAGCAGTTCCGGCCGCACCCCTTCGCGCTCCATGCGCTCCGCCAGCGCCGCCAGCGCGGGCGCGCCGATGTTGCGGCTGGCACCCTTGAGGGCGTGGGCGATGCCGCGCGCCTCCTCCTCCTGGGCGGCGGCGATGCGCGCCAGATAGCGTTCGGCCGAATCCTGGAAGAGGCTGAGCAGCTCGGCCGCGAGCGCGCGGTCGCCTCCGCTCACCTCGTCCAGGCGCGCGGGATCGAGCGGCGGCAGGCCGCCGCGGGCAGGCCCGGCGCGGCGCAACAGCGCGAGCAGCCGCGGAAAGGAGATCGGTTTCTTGAGATAGGCCTGCAGTCCGGCCTCGCGGCAACGGGGGGCCAGCTCCTCCTCCGCCGCCTCCCCGAACACCGCCGCCTGCAGTCCCGGCACCTGTTCCCGAAGCTCGCGGGCGAGCGCGAGTCCGCAGCCGTCCGGCAGCTGCGCCGCCACCAGCGCGTAGGAAAAGGATCTGAGGCGCACCATTTCCCGCGCCTCCCGCGCCGTGGCCACGCAACAGACGGCGTAGTCGAGGCGGTCGAGCACGAGGCGCATGAGGCTCCGGCTCAGGGCCGGATCGCCGACGATCAGGACCGATGTGGCGCCCACGGGCACCGCCGGTGACCTCCGCTGCCGCTCACCACCAACGGGAACTTTTGCCATGGCGGGACATGCGTCAAGGAAAATTCCCTCTAAGGCGATCGATCCCGCCATGCCCGCGCAAGCCCGGCCGCAAGGCGCGCGTTGGCCACCACCAGGGCCCGGTTGAGCGCAAGCGTCCGCCCCCCGCTCGCCCGGGCCAGGTGGGCGAGCAGGAAGGGGGTGGTCTCGGCCCCGCGGATCCCCCGCGCCCGGGCGTCCGCCAGCGCGCCGGCGAGCAGCGTCTCCAGCTCCCCGGGCTCCAGGGCGAGCTCCAAAGGAGGCGGATTGGCGAGCACCAGGCTTGCCGGCCAGCCCAATCGGTCCTGGAGCGCGATGGTCGCGAGGGCTTCCTCGGGGCCCGCCACCTGCGGCACCGGATGGTCGGTGGCATGGAGGTAGAACCCGGGAAGCCGGGTGCAGCGGTAGCCCAAGAGCGGCACGCCCAGGGTCTCCAGCACCTCGAGGGTGCGCGGCAGATCGAGCAGGCTTTTGATGCCGGAGCACACCACCACGAGCGGCGAGCGGCGCAGTTCGGCGAGATCGGCGGATATGTCGAGGGAGCGTTCGCCGCCCCGGTGCACGCCGCCGAGGCCGCCCGTGGCCAGGAAGCGCAGGCCGAGGCGGTGGGCCAGATACAGGGTGGCGGCGACGGTGGTGCCGGCGGCGGCGCGGGCCGCCAACAATGCCGCAAGGTCGCGCACCGACGCCTTGCGCCGTGCCGGCTCCGAGGCGAGCCGGGCGAGCTCCTCTTGTTCGAGCCCGACGCGGATGCGACCGTCCAGGAGGGCGATGGGAGCGGGCACCGCGCCCTCCTCCCGCACCGCCTGCATGGCCTCCGCCGTGGTCTCCACGCCCCAAGGGTGGGGGAGCCCGTGGGTGAGCAGTGCGGTCTCGAGCGCCACCACCGGCGCGCCGGCGGCGAGCGCCGCCCGCACCTCCTCATCGATCAGCCAGGGGGGATCCGTCTTCATCCCGCTCCACCCGCACCGGCGCGCCCTCCCGCACCCGGCCGAGCTGCCGCACCTCGTCCAGCGCCCGTCCCCAGATGTTGCAGGGCGCGGCGAGCCGGCACTCGCCGGCGCGCGAGATGGGTGTGGGGCCGAAGCCGATGGCGATGGCATCGCCCTCCGGCCAGAAGGCCAGCTCCCCGGGCTCCACCACCTCGCGCGCATCGGGCTCCCGCGCCGCGGACACCGGCGTGGTGAAATACACTTCCTCGCCCCATCGCCGGGCGGTGGACGAAAACGGTGCCGCCTCCCACAGGGCGCGCGCGGTCGGGGTGTCCAGCAGCGCGACCCGGATGAACACCTCACCGACGACGATGCGAAGCCGTGGTTGGTCCATCGAAGCTCCTCCTCGCTCCCTCGTCCCCTACGGGCACAGCACCGCAGCGCCCACAAGCCGTCCCTCGCGCAACAGGGCCAGCGCCCGGTTGGCCTCCTCCAGCGGAAAGGTCTGCACCTCGCTCTGGATGCCGGCGCGGCGGGCGGCCTCGAGAAAGGCGATGCCGTCCTCGCGGGTGAGGTTGGCCACCGAGCGCAACACCCGCTCCTCCCACAGCAACCGGTAGGGGAAGCTCGGGATGTCGCTCATGTGGATGCCGCCCAGCACCACCACCCCGCCCTTGCGCACCGCCTTCAGGGCAAGGGGCACC
>Ga0256839_1005560_pt1 | contig 11573 bp, 8 predicted proteins | sample 354166metaG_FD_185968 | JGI IMG/M metagenome (GOLD analysis project Ga0256839, IMG submission 185968) | Hydrothermal vent microbial communities from Mid Atlantic Ridge, Atlantic Ocean - 354-166 | ecosystem: Environmental > Aquatic > Marine > Hydrothermal vents | place: Atlantic Ocean: Mid...
CCGGCGCCGTTCGCGTTGGCCAGCCGTACGCCTCGACGCGGATCGGCAGGCGGTGTTGTCGGTCAAAGAAGACTCTGGCTCTGTAATACTCGTACCGCCTCGGGTTCGGCGGGGAGAACGTCTTGACGAGGATGCAGGTGCGGTCGCCCACTCGGGCATTCGGCTTGATTTCGACCCTGTACTGGGGGTCCTGAGCCGCTCGCTGCCAGCGGTAACGGATCTTTCGAATCAGATTGGCGATTCCGATGTGGGTGATCGGGTGGCGGCTCTCCTGGCGAGCCCGGCTGCTGTTTGGGTCGATTTCCAGGGTTCCGACCACGCCCTTCACGCCCACCTCATGTGCGATGATCTTGAAACCGTGCAGTTCAGGCGCGAAGATCACCTCCCGTCCCGCTCGCGGGTGTAGCCACCGCATGTACACGCTGAACGGGCGATGGCGGACCTTAAGCAAAATGAATTGATAGGGTTGCAGCGCCCCATCCAGGAACTCACGCTTAACCAGGACGCACTGGTAATCGCGGACACGCGCGATGGCGTCCTCGGCCAGGGCAACCAGGCGAAGGGGTTCCGCCATGGCGGGATTACGCAGCGTCCCATTCGGTGCTGGGTGGGCCGGCGCACTGCGGGCCTGGCCGTATGCTATTTCGGCCAGCCAGCCTATCGAGAGAACCTGTACGATGACCAGAAGCCTTGGAACGGTCATGAAGCCCTCCATGCTCGATCAGGGGTGATCCTGCTGGTTGTCGGTTGCAAACCACATGCCATAGGAGGCCTCGGATGGCCAGCCAGAGTCAAGAGCTTGTGGTGGTAACGATTGAGACGGCGCCCCTTGGGGAAAACACGTACCTCGTGTACAAGTCGAACAGCCGCCAGGCGATTGCGATTGATCCTGGGATTGAATCTTCGCGAATCGTTGAAGAGATTACAAGTCGAGAACTCGAGGTCGTGGCGATTCTCAATACCCACGGCCACGGCGACCACATCGGGGGGAACGCCACCCTCAAGGAGATGTTTCCAAGTGCGCCGCTCATCATCGGTACCGGCGACAGCGTCATGCTCACCGATCCGAACGCCAATCTTTCCTGGATGGCCGGCCTAGAGATTGTCAGCCCTCCGCCGGATCGCACGGTCTCCGAGGGTGATCGACTGGAGTTTGCTGGGATCGAGCTCGAAGTCCTGGATGTCCCCGGGCACACGCCGGGCCATGTCGCCTATCTGATCCGCCAGACCGAGCCGTGGTACGTATTCGTGGGCGACGTGTTGTTCGCCGGTTCGGTGGGGAGGACGGATATTCCCGGTGGGGACGGCCGTCGGCTCCTCCAGAGCATCCGGGAGAAATTGTTAACGTTACCCCCGGAGACACGCGTTTTCCCGGGGCACGGACCGACGACGACCGTCGGTCAAGAGAAGTGGACGAATCCTTACCTCCAGGGGCCGCTTCTTCTGTAGGACCTGCTGCCCGCCCCAACGAGATGGGGAACTCGTACTAGTAGTGGGTTGCCCGGGTGCAGGTGAGTGATGAGACGGGGGCACGAACGGAACCCGCACGCGTGGGCAGCCGCACGCTCTTCGGGGGGTGTTTACTACCGGGAGGCTCGCCGTTTGCACGCCGTTGCACCAGCACGCCTGCTCGTTCTCCCGGATCAGCATGGTTGGCAGTCCCATGCCCGGCGCTTTGCCGGAGCCGCGAAAAGGTACTACCGGTGGCTGCTTGGGGCCCCCGTACCTTTCGCCGGTTGCTCTTCGGCGCTCGGGTGGTTTTCTTCCGCGGGTAAGTCCTTTCGCACGACATGCAGCAGGGTGGGATGAGCCATCTGATCGGCGCCTTCCGTCCCCCCCTCGGGCTGATCGGGCGTCTCTGCGTACCAGGGAAGACGGACCTCGAACACCGCCCCCTTTCCGGGTTGGGAGTGTAGCACGATCTGGCCGTCGTGTTCTCGCACGATCTTGTCGCTGACAGCGAGTCCGAGACCGGTGCCACGCGAGCCTTTTGTCGAGAAGAACGGCGAGAAGATGTTGGCTTGGATTTCCGGGGGGATGCCGGGACCGTTATCTGCAACGGTGAAGACAATCGTACGCGACTCTTCGTCGGGCGTCACCCGCACAATGACCTGGCCGTTCTCCGCATCCTCAAGGGCGTCCAGGGCGTTGAGCACGAGGTTCAGCAGCACCTGGTGGATCGCCTGGGCATCGAGGTAACAGCGGACCGGGCAGTCGGCCGGTTCAAGCTGCAGTCGCACGCCCAGCTCCTCGGCGCGAGCCGCTGCCGACTCGAGCACCTCCCGAGCCAGCGCGTTAGCCTCCACCTCTTCCCATAGGGGGGTACGATCCTTGGAGTAGGAGAGCATGTCCATAACGAGGTGGAAGATCCGATCCTGGTTCCGCTTAACAGCGTTCCAGCCCTGGCTGACGAGCTTCATGTCGTTGCGCTTCAGCCCGAGTTCCAGCACTGCCCCGCCGCTGCGGAACCCTTGCAGAATGTTCTTGATGTGGTGGCTGAGGGCGGCCATCGCCTGCCCGATAGCCGCCAACCGTTCCGCTCGAAGTAGCGCCTGGTGGTATCGGGTTTCCTCAATCGCCACCGCCGCGATTCGCCCGATCGCCAATGCCAGATGCAGGTGGTCTTCGGTGAAGGTCAGAGTGTCGGTGGCCTCATCCGCGCCCCCCGGCAGCCTCGCTCGCCGGTCCAGATACAGCACCCCCACCACGCCGTGGCGGCCTTCCATCGGTACGCAGATCGCTTCGCGAATTGCGAATTGCTGGACGCTCGCTCCCGCTTTGAACCGGCTGTCCTGAGTAGCGTCGGTGGTGAGCACACCTTCATGGGCCGTCAGCACGTAGGCGACGATCGTACGGCTGATCTGGATCTTGCTGGTTTGTCGCCCCTGTTGGGTGCGCGCCGCATACGGGCGCGGTTCGCCGTTTTCCACCAGCAGGATCGCAGCACGTTCGGCCGGCACCGAGCGCAGAACAAGCGATAGGATCTGGTCCAGCAAACTCGGAATGTCCCCAATGTGGCTGACCGCCTGGCTTGCCTGGTACAGGATCGACAGGTTCGCAAGCGCGGTGCGATTCGCCCCTTGGGCGAGGGGTTCCTCTAGCAGACGGAGGCCATCTTCGTGGGGAACACGGCGGACAATCGCCGACGCGTCGATCTCCTCATCGCTCCCCACGAGCTGAACGTCGGGGCTGCGGGCGGGGGCTATCGTCGAGGGCACGGTACCGACCACAACTTTCGTCCGCCCTACCTGGATCGTGTCCCCGATCCCTAGAGGGGCCCGGGTAATCCTGACTCCGTTCACGTAGGTTCCGTTCGAGCTACCCACGTCCTCGATAACCAAACCGCTCTCTGTGACCCGGATGATCGCGTGTTGGCGGGAGACTTCCGTGTCCCGCAACTTGAACTGATTGGCTCGGCTGCGTCCGATTCGAATCGTGCCCACCGTGAGCTGATATGTCTTTCCCTGGTCCGGGCCTTCGATCACAATGAGCGTTGGAAGCCGCATCGCTTTGGACTGACCGTGCTCCACGAGACCTTCCCGTACACGATTACGAAGCTCGGGTTGTCAGTAGAAGAACGCTCCGTCCCAACCCGATGTGACATCGCTCTTGCCAATTTTAAGAACAGCTCCGTTCTTGCCGGAGGCAAAGCATCGCGTTCCCTGCAGCCTATACGTGTCGGTGGGTGGGATCGGACGAACGGTCCCTGTTTCACCGGCTGAGACCGTGCTGCTGCATCTGGTCCGGCCTCCTGACGGTCGCTAACATGGATAGAACAGACTGCTGGCCGAGCAGTTCCGCCCGCCCTGTCGGTAGCTCAATCGTGGAGACCGTCATGAGGCGAATCCCGACAATGCGTTGGCGAATTCCTTGGTTCTTTGTTTGCGTTGTCGCCCTTACCGGGCTTTCCCTCGCTGAGGTCCCGAAGGACAGTGACCGCCCAGCTCCGTCCGTGGAGCGGCTTCGGCAGGACGTGGCCTGGCTGGCCGCGGATGAACGCGAAGGGCGTGGCGTGGGCACAGAGGGGCTGGAGCAGGCAGCAGAGTACATCGCCGACCGCTTCCAGGCGCTTGGGCTTAAGCCCGCCGGCGAGGACAACACGTACTTCCAATGGCTACCGGTGCCCGTGGGGCGGAAGCTGGATGGTACCCCCTCGCTCTGTTTCACCCTTCCAGAGGGGAAGTCACTGGTTTTGAAACACGAAACCGACTTCCAGGTGCTCTCTTTTGGCGGATCTGGGGAAGGCGAGGTGCCGCTGGTATTTGCGGGCTATGGGATTCGCGCGCCTGAGTACAAGTACAACGACTACGAAGGGATCGACGTCAAGGGCAAGGCCGTGCTCATCATGAGGCGTGAACCTCGCCAGGGGGTTGAGGGAACCGATGGGCCGTTCCAGGGTTCCCGCCAGACCCGCCACAGCGCCCTCGTTACCAAAGCCAGGCTGGCTCAATCCCTGGGCGCTTCGGCCGTCATCTTTGTGACCGATCCGTACACCCTGCGGAAGGAAGAGGACCGCCTGGTCGAGTTCGGCTACGGCGGCTTTGGAAGGGGAGCCCGCATACCGCTGTTCCACATCACGCGTGCCGTCGCGGACCAGCTTCTTGAGGCCGCCGGGCTCGGAAAGCTGGAAGAGATCGCCGACGCGATTGACGAAGACCTGAAGCCACGCAGCCGGGAGCTTGATGGGATAAAGGTCAGCTTCCAGTGCAAGCTTGTAACCGAGTCGGCCCGTGTTCGTAACGTTCTGGCCGTTCTACCCGGTCATGGCCCTCACGCGGACGAGTTCGTGGTCGTGGGGGCTCACTATGACCATGTCGGCTACGGTGGTCCGGGTTCGCTCGCTCCGGGCGTGCGCGCGGTCCACAACGGGGCCGACGACAATGCGTCGGGGACCGCGGCCGTCCTCGAGTTAGCACGGTTGCTCAGCGAGCGAAGTGAGCCGTTGGGTCGATCGGTCCTGTTCATCCTTTTCACCGCGGAGGAGCGTGGATTGATCGGTTCCCAGTACTTTGTCAACCACCCCACTGTACCGCTGGAGAAGATCGTCGCCATGATCAACCTGGACATGGTGGGCAGGCTAACGGATGACAAGCTGGTTGTCTACGGTACTGGCACCTCGCCCCAATTCTCGAAATGGATCGAGCAGTTGGGACAGACCTATGGTTTCAAGCTCAAGATGGTGCCGACGGGCTTCGGACCCAGCGACCACTCCTCGTTCTACGCCAAGAAGATCCCGGTGCTGCATTTCTTCACCGATCTCCACAAAGACTACCACCGGCCGTCGGACGATCCGGAGAAGATTAACTACGAGGGCATGGTCCGGATCGTGTCGGCCGTGCACGACGTTGTGCTGCGGGTCACCGAGCTGGAGGAGCGCCCTGAGTTTGTCAACGTTCGTCCCAGACGGCCGCAGCGACAACAGCGTACCGAAGGTCAAATGGCCTATTTCGGTTCCATCCCCTCCTATACCGCAACCGATGTGGACGGTGTGCTGATCGAAGGCGTGGCCGAGGACGGCCCGGCTGCCAGGGCGGGGATCAAACCGAAGGATGTCCTGGTGAAGATGGGCGACATCGAAATCCACGGTTTGGAGGATTTTGCCGAGGCGCTCCGGAAGTACAAGCCGGGCCAGAAGGTGAAGGTGACCGTCAAACGCGGCGAGAAGCTGCTCGAATTGGAAGTGACGCTCGAAGAACGGAACTGAGCCCCGTAGCGTGGGCTGCTTGCCGATCAATGACAGCCCCCTTGTTTACGGGGGCCGCCGCGCTCTGGGACCGGCGGACCAGGACACACCGGGCCGCAGGGCTTGGTGAAGAAGACCATCCGTGGAACGGTCGGCGGGGACCTGCCGCCATCGGTGGCTCTGGTCAGCATTTGATGTGGCGTGTTGCTGCCTCTGCACCGCCGGGCCTGCCGTCCGCTGTACAGCATGCTCGTAGCTTTCACTCTGGCATAAGCGGGGAGCATGTCCCCATCGCCGAGAGCAGCGTTGTGGGCACGGAGTTAGCGAGTCCCCTGTTGAGGGGGCAAAAAGGGTTCTCGCGGTTGCCCGAGGGGCCGTACGAAGCGATGGGGGGCGAAACACCCGAATCGCCACCGTGGCGTCAGCGCTTCGGACGCTTGCCTAGAATGGCCAGATGGAGCAACAGCGCTAAGGGGCAGAGATGGCGCGTTGGCCGAACGAAAATGTGATGGTGGTGGAGTCCCGGCTGCTCGACGAGCTAGGCCGGTTTCACGGGTTCTGCGCCGACGTGGACCGCTACCTCTCCGTGCTCCTGGATCCGCGCAATATCCGTTTCATCCCCCGTGACCAGGCGGAGGAGGACCCCACATACAAGCAGCTCATCCCGTACTGTGTCCTGCGTTCCGGCAACCTGGTGTTCCGCTATCGCCGCGGTCGCCAGCAGGGCGAACGGCGGTTACATAACCTGGAATCGATAGGGATTGGGGGGCACATATCGGTCGAGGATCGAAACCTATTTAACCTTGGGACGGTGCCGTATACGGACGCGATGCTCCGTGAACTGGCCGAAGAGGTCGAGGTGGAGACCACCTATCGCCAGCGGATCGTGGGGCTGATCAACGACGATACGACTGAGGTGGGACAGGTCCACTTGGGCATTGTGCACCTTTTCGAGCTGGATCAGCCTCAGGTTCAGCCGCGCGAATCGGGCCTTAAGGAGGCCGGATTTGTGCCACTTTCCGTGCTGCGCCTGCACAGACATCGGCTGGAAACCTGGAGTCAATTCTGCCTGGATGCCCTCTTCCCCGTGGGGGGCAGAAGCGCGGCTTACCCAGGCGACTAGATTTGCCTTCCGGCCCGGTTGGCTGTTCGCCACCCTCCAGGCTTCCCTCCGCACCGCTCTCCTCGCAACCCCCTATGGCATGGGAATTTCGCCCCTAGGTGGGTGGGGTGGTCCGTTGGGCACAGCGGGGGGAGGTCGCCGGTAGTGGCGGGGGTGTCGAGTTTGTCGTCCGCGGGCAAACTGCGATTGACCGAAATCCGCGCTATGCGCAGAATGGGCGGCGGTGAATCGGTGTCACGGGCGAGACGGTCAGCTCGTGAGTTCCTCGTGCGACAGGATGGCACAAACGGCAAAGGAGTGCATCGTGAAGCGTTGGTCTAGTACGACGATCGGTGTCTTGACCCTGGGTTTGGCGGTTTTTGGCGCAGCGTTCGTTCTGGGACGGGCCACCGCTCAGCAGGCCACGGCGATTCCCACACGCATTGGGCTCATCGACCTGGACCACATCCTGAAGAACTACCAGAAGTTCCAGAAGCTGGTGGAGGAGCTGAACGCGGAGGTGCGCCAGAAGGAGAGCGACATTCGGGCGATGCAGAACGAGTTGCAGATGCTCATCAAGCAGCAACAGGCACAGAAGCCGGACTCGCCCCTGTACGCCCAGTATCAGGCGGAGGCGACGAAAAAGCGGGCGGAGATCGAGGCGGCGGTGGCCAATGCGCAACGCGAATTCGCCCGCCGTCAAGCGGCCATCTACCACAGCACCTACTCGGAGATCGAAGCTGCCGTCCAGCGGTACGCTCAGTCGGTCGGTTTGACCATGGTCATCCGCTCCTCTCGCCCGCAGCCGGTATCGCCGAACGATCCGCAGGCGGTGTTCCGCGAGATGGCCAGGCCGGTGGTGTACAGCCATCCTGCTCATGACATCACCGATCAAGTGCTCGCGATCCTGAACAGGTCTGCCCAGGTCACCTCTGGCACGCGGCAGCCCCCCCGACTCGGGCGACCGGCCGCTCAGTCGCCACGCAGTGGATACAGACGGTAGAAAACGTGGTCGCGGGACCGGTGGCCACCCCACGGGGGTTGGCCACCTCCTTCTGAATCTGGGTGTCAAACGCCGTCAGCCACACTCAGCGGGAACTTCCGATGCGACGCCAGCGAACAATCCAACGTCCTACAGCGGTGCGGGGGTTCGGTTTGATATCGGGGCGTGACGTGGTGCTTCGCTTCGTACCGGCCCCTCCCGGAACAGGGATTGTCTTCAGTCGCACAGACCTCAACGGAAGCCCTCAAATCCCCGCCCGCATCGATCATCGCCAGCCTGCCAGTCGCAGGACGACTCTTGGCATCGACAACGTTCGGATCGAGATGACCGAACATATCCTGGCGGCGCTGAGCGGCCTTGAAATCGACAACTGTTTCGTGGAGCTCTCCGCCGCCGAGCCTCCCGGCTGTGACGGGTCCAGCCTTGCGTTTGCCGACGCCCTTCTCGGTGCCACCCCCTGTGCACAGGACGCCTGGGTCAACCCCCTGGTAGTGCAGTTCCCCATCTGTGTGGCTCGGCAAGACGCGTTCATCGCAGTGTTCCCCAGCACGGGAGATCGCCTTTCGGTGCGGTATATTTTGGATTACACCGGTCAGTGTCAGGCAATCGGCCGACAGGTGTTTGGCACGCGAGTGACGCCGTTGGAGTTCCTCACGGAGCTTGCTCCGTCGAGAACTTTTCTCACCGCGGCCGAAGCCGCTTATTTTCGCCACCTCGGTTGGGGCCAACGGGTGACCGCTCGGGACCTGTTGATCTTCGACGAAAACGGTCCGATCGAGAACAAATTGCGCTATCAGGACGAACCCGCACGGCACAAGTGCCTCGACATCGTGGGCGACCTGGCGCTTGTGGGCCGTCCGATTGTCGGCTCCGTGGTCGGGTATCGGTCCGGCCACGCTCTGAACGGCAGCCTGGCAGCCGAGATCGCGAAAAACGCCGCATCCGATCTCGTCCCGGGCTGGATCTGGCCCGGGGTGCTGCGGCTGGTGAGCCGTAGCGCAAGCGGGAGCAGTTACGTCGTGGAGAGTGGATCGGGCGATGAAGCGGTCCGCCGCGGAGCCGCCGTGCTGGCCGCTCTGATCGAGACCGCAGGCTCGTACACCGGAGCGGTTCGCATTTGTGACCAGCTTGCCGAGCTTGCGATGCCTTCCGCCCCCGTAGAAGGGGTACCTTTCGAGGTGCGGGTGAACGAAGCGTCGCGAACCGTGCGCGTCGTCCAGGACGGGCACGTTCTTGGCCAAGCCATCCTCGGCGATCGAGATGTCGTTGCTCGCGCTGCCTAAGGCAGAGGTCGGTGCAGGGAAGCCCGGGAGAGGGAAATGGGAGCGAGAATTCATCCCCTTGCGCATGTGGCGGCCACGGCCGAACTGGCCGACAACGTCGTGATCGGCCCCTTCTGCGTGATCGGCCCCGAGGTCAGGATAGGCGAGGGCACGGAGCTGCTCAACAACGTCACCGTGGTGGGCCACACGACGATCGGCCGGGGCAACCGCATCTACCCGGGGGCCGTGATCGGTACCGAACCTCAGGACGTTTCCTACGATGGCTCGCCTACCCGTGTCGAAATCGGCGACTTCAACACGATCCGCGAGTGCGTCACCATCAGCCGGGCTACGACCAAGGAGGACGGCGTTACCCGAATCGGCAATCACAACTACTTGATGGCCTGTTGCCACGTCGCCCACGATTGCAAGCTGGGCAATCATATCGTCCTTGCCAACAGTGCGCTCCTGGGGGGGCATGTGCATGTGCACGACCATGCCATCATCTCCGGCAATGTCGGTGTCCACCATTTCGCCACGGTGGGCAGGTTCAGCTTCGTGGGCGGGCAAAGCCGGATCGTGCACGACGTTCCCCCCTACATGCTGGTGGATGGTAACCCTTCCTGGGTCAGATGCGTAAACGTGGTCGGGCTGCGGAGGCACGGGATGACGGGGGAGCAGATCAGTGCGTTGGCTGAGGCACATCGGTTGATCTATCGAGCCCGCATGGGGCTCGAGCACGCGGAGACCCTGTTGCGGAGTAACGGGAAATGGACCGCGGAGGTGGAGCACCTGTTCGAGTTTCTCCGCGCCCAGTTCTCCGGATGCCACGGTAGGGCCCGCGAGGCGATCCGAAGGGCTGCCTGACCGAGACACCAATGGGATCGACACCGAACGACAGGATCAGAGTCGCCGTGGTGGGCGTTGGCCACCTCGGCAAGCACCACGCTCGTATTCTAGGCGAGCTTCCCGAAGTCGAGTTGGTCGCGGTTGTCGATAAGCGGCTGCCGCAGGCGCAGACTGTCGCGGCCAAGTTGAAATGCGGGGCGTGTCAGGACGTGGAGGAGCTTCCCCCTGACCTGGACGCGGCCGTCATTGCCGTACCCACCACGCTCCATCACGTCGTCGCACGTCATCTGCTCGAGCGGCCGGTCCACCTGCTGATCGAAAAGCCACTTACTCATAGCGTGGAGCTGGCCAACCAGATCGTCGAGCAGGCAAGGGCGAAGGGGGTAATATTGCAGGTCGGACACATTGAGCGGTTCAATCCTGCCTGCCGAGCGTTCAAGGTGCTCGATAACCACCGGCCTGTCCATCTGATCCAATGTGTCCGAGAGGTGCCGTACAGCTTCCGCTCCACGGACATCGGGGCCGTCCTCGATCTGATGATCCATGACATCGATCTGGTTCTCTGGATCACCGGAGAGCTGCCCGCGGCGATCCAGGCGGCTGCGTGGAACCATTTTGGGGGCCACGAGGATGTGGCCGTGGCGACCTTGTACTTCCCGAGCGGCACCGTGGCTCAGTGCCTGGCGAGCCGGATCAGCCCCCATGTGCGGCGTGAGTTGCGGGTCTACGCGCAGCACTTCGACCTCTACGTGGACCTGCTCCGCAGTAAGGCGAATGTGATGGAAGCGACTCGCTTCGTGGAGCAGGACCTGGCGCTTTTTCGTCAGCCCCCCGCCGAGCGGATAGCGTCGCTGAGGGACCAGCTTTTCGAGCGTTACTTCACGCGGCGGGAGCTTGCCTGGCCATCGGTGCTGGAGCCGTTGCGGGCTGAGTTACAGCACTTCATCCGATGCATCCGTTCGGGGGCCCGCCCGATTGTGGACGGCCTTGCTGGCCGAAACGCCGTGGCCGTGGCTGCGGCAGTCCTAGAACAGGCCCGGACCGCCTCCCTGCGACTGCGCCCGTCAACCAAGGCGGCCTGAACTCCACCGGGCACCCTACACGTGCTTCGTGCCTATCGATGCTCCCGCCCGCCGCGCGCGGACAGCCGAGCTCCGCACCTCTGGAGCGCCGCACTCCTCTGCCGCTTTCTTTCACACCCCGCGGAGCTGGAGAAGCGCGGGCCAGGATCAAGCCCGTCGAAGAAGGGAAAAGCCCACCATCGGCCCGCCGGAAAGGGGGACGGCTAATCGCCCGCCGTTTCGGCCGCCGGCCGAAGCGGCCCCGGGCTTGCCGCCTCGCGGCACGGGGGGCGCCGGACCGCCGTCGGGCCGGCGACGGCGCTTTGGTAGGCCCGCCCGGCCCGGGCGGGCAGGGATTACCCGCCAGCCCGCGCCCGGACCCGGGCGCGTCGCGGAGGCGCATTCCTGGCCGGCCCCGGCTTCTTGCGGCGGCGAGCCGCCAGGCTCGCCAGTGGATCGAAGCGACTACCGTTCGTCAGATCCCCGAGGGCAATTCGGTATAATCGGTAGAAGCCACCACCGCTGCGGGCCGATACCGGCGGCGCTCTTGGTTGAGCCGTCGGTTGGTTGAAGACGCAGGGCCCGCTGGTAGGTGGAAGTGGCGGGACCGTAG
>Ga0256839_1005561_pt1 | contig 11572 bp, 5 predicted proteins | sample 354166metaG_FD_185968 | JGI IMG/M metagenome (GOLD analysis project Ga0256839, IMG submission 185968) | Hydrothermal vent microbial communities from Mid Atlantic Ridge, Atlantic Ocean - 354-166 | ecosystem: Environmental > Aquatic > Marine > Hydrothermal vents | place: Atlantic Ocean: Mid...
CCCCGGTCGTCTATCGCGGCCCGGCCGAAGGCAAACCACCTGCCGAATGGGAACTGAAATCAGCGAACGACCTGCTGGACCTCAAGATCTGCGATCCGGCCATGGGCTCGGGTGCTTTTCTCGTCCAAGCCTGCCGCTGGCTCTCCGACCGCCTGATCGAAGCCTGGGCGCGTGAAGAGGCGAACGGACGCCGGATCGACAGCGAAGGGCGCATTCTGAATGGCGAACAGGTCGATGCATCGGAACTACTGTCGAGCGACATAGAGGAACGGGCGATCCTGGCGCGTCGCCTGATTGCCGAACGCTGTCTCTATGGCGTCGATATGAACCCGCTGGCGGTCGAACTGGCAAAACTGTCGCTGTGGCTGACGACGGTGGCCAAGGGGCGGCCGTTTGGTTTTCTCGACCATAATTTGCGCAGTGGCGACAGCCTGCTCGGCATCCATGATCTGGGGCAGTTGATCGAACTCGACATGAACCCGAAGGGAAGCGCCCAGCGCCGCCTGTTTGGGAATAGCATCCGGGCCTCCGTCGATCAGGCGATCGAACTGCGCGCCCGCCTGCGCGAGATTCCGATCCGCGACATTCACGATGTCGAAGCCATGGCCGCGCTCGATGCCGAATCCCGCACCGCGTTGCAATTGCCCGAGAGGATCGCCGATGCGCTCGTCGGCGTGGTGTTTGCCGAGGACAAGGCCGGCACCCGACGCACCCGCCTCGAGAACCTCGCGGCACTGGCCGACAAGGCGGCGGGAGGAGACAGTGGGGCACTCGGCAATCTGCTGCGCGATGCCCGCAGGGATCTGGCCAAGGATGCGCCGAACGGCCAGCCACGGAACCCCTTCCACTGGCCGCTAGAATTCCCCGAAGTGTTCGAGCGGGAGAATGGCGGGTTCAGCGCAATCGTCGGGAATCCGCCGTTTCTTGGTGGCCAACGGATCACTGGCGCATTTGGTACGGCATATCGGGACTGGCTGGTGTCGATCATCGCCGATGGCCGTAAAGGATCGGCCGATCTGGTTGCATATTTCTTCCTGCGCGCGTTTGCGCTGTTGCGCGACGGTGGTGGATTTGGGTTGCTTGCCGTAAATACCATTGCGGAAGGTGACACGCGCCAAGTCGGCCTCGAGTCCATGGTGCAAAACGGCTCCGTCATTCATTCGGCCTATCCGAATGAACCTTGGCCCGGCGCGGCGGCCGTCGTCACGAGCCGGGTTCATGTTTACAAGGGTGAATGGCACGGTTCGTATTCTTTGCTGGGCAAAAGTGTGCCACATATTTCGCCGTTTCTATCCGCTCAAGACGAATGGACCCCTAAACGTCTCAAGCAAAATGCCGGAATTGCTTTTCAGGGTTGCATCACACGTGGTTTAGGCTTCGTGTTGTCGCCGGAACAAGCTCAAGAGATGCTGGATGCCAACCCGCGGAACGCGGATGTCATCTTCCCCTATCTGAACGGTCAAAACCTAAACTCTGATCCGCATCAACAACCAAGTAGATGGGCCATTAATTTCTGGGACTGGTCTGAAGAGCGAGCAAAATCCTACGAGTTGCCATATCTTCACGTTCTTGAACATGTGAAACAGGACCGTCACCGGCGTAAAAAGGATGGGAGCTTTGTCTGCGCTGAACCCTTAAGAAATGAATGGTGGCTCTATGAGGGACGTAGGAGCGGGTTGTTTCACGCCATCGGACGGGGCCATCATTTCGAGAAGCACCCAAAGGGCTGGGACCCGCAGCAAGAGCCGATGGAGCGGGTTTTGGCGGTCACGCGTGTCAGCAAGACACTGGCTTTCTCCTTCGTTTCGGCGGGCATGGTATTTTCCGACGCCACCGTTGCCTTTTCCTTGAACGGATATGATGACTTCGCCGTGCTTCAATCAGGGATTTACGCGGCGTTCGCATGGCAACATGCATCGCGGCTCAAAAGTGACCTGCGATACAGCCCGACCGACGCACTCGAGCCATTCGTGTTCCCGGATGTCAAAGGGTCTGACGAAGAGCAGCACCTCACCGAACTGGGGTCGAGTTATGATCAGGCCCGCCGGGATTGGATGTTGGCTGAGGATCAAGGACTCACCAAGCTATACCGGCACTATCACGACACCGCCGATACTGATCCCCGAATTACCAACCTTCGTGACCTGCACCGCGAAATCGACCTCGCCGTCGCCCGCGCCTATGGCTGGGACGATCTCGACCTCGGGCATGGGTTCCACGAGGTCCCCTACCTGCCCGAAAACGACCGTGTGCGCTTCACCATCTCGGAACCGGCCCGCATCGAAGTCCTGCGTCGCCTCGCCGAACTGAACCGTCAGCGCTATGAGGAAGAGGTCGCCCAGGGCCTGCACGGCAAGAAAAAATCCGCAGCCAAGCCCCGCGCCCGAAAAACCGCCCCCAAACAAAACGCACTCGATCTGGGCGACCTGCTGAATTTTGATCCGGAGCCATAGATATGAATGCAAATAATAACGACGTAGCCGTCGCGGTGCCCACGAAACAGTTTTTCGTTTCGATGCTTACGCGCGATATCAGCCTGGCCGATGCCATTCTCGACCTGGTCGACAATTGCCTCGACGGCGCACTGCGCCTCGCCAACGGGGAAGATGTCGATTATTCGCAGCATTTAGTCGATATCACCCTCGCCGAGGATCATTTCATCATCGAGGACAATTGCGGCGGCATCCCGCGCGATGTCGCCAAGAACTATGCTTTCAAAATGGGGCGTGAGCCGGACGACGAACGCGACTCGGCCAACGAGACGATCGGCATGTATGGCGTCGGCATGAAGCGCGCCATCTTCAAGATGGGCCGTGAAGCGCTGGTCAAGACCCTCTTTGGCGACGATGGCTTCGAGGTTCCCATTTCATCGGCATGGCTGGACAACAAGGACTGGGACCCGCTTCCGATCGTCGATTCAGGGCCCGAGACGAGGCTCGCCCAACCTGGCACGAATATCCGCGTCAGCAGCCTTTACCCCGGTGTTTCGAGGCACTTCACGAATGCCGCTTTCGAAAACGAGTTGCGCACCGCGATATCCGAACATTTCACGATGTTCCTGCAGCGCGGGCTGCGAATTTCGGTCAATGGCACCGCCATCGAACCCGTTCGCGTCGAGGTGCTGGTGACCGAACGTGAAGACGGCCCCGCACCCTATGTGTTCAGAAAAATCATCGACGATGTCGAGGTATCCATCACCGTCGGGCTGAACACCGGCAGAGGCCTGGCGGCTGATGACGACGATGTTCCCGAATTCGAACGCGACAGATCGGCGGCAACGGCTGGCTGGACCGTGTTTTGCAACGACCGCGCGGTCATCGTCGGGGACAAGAGCCGGTTGACGGGCTGGGGTGACGGCATCCCGCTGTATCACTATCAGTTTTCCATCATCACTGGCATCATCGAGTTCCGCTCGAAACTGGCGGAAAAGCTCCCGGTCACCACGACCAAGCGCGCGCTCGACACCTCCTCAGATGTCTGGTTGCAGGCGCTGGTGAAGATGAAAGAGGGCATGCGCATCTGGATCAGCTATACGAATAACTGGAAGAACCACCCACGATCGGACCAAACCAAATTCTGGGAAGATGCAAAACCGCTTCCTCTCAGAAAAACCGTCGAACTGATTGCGACGCGAGACAATGTTGTCAAGGCTGGTGGGCGGATCGAGTTCAACCCAAAAAAGCAAAAGGTCATTCCGGTCCCCCCCACCAAAAAACCGACATCCCGCCGGATCGTGTTTTCGAGACCCATCGAGGAAATCAAGACCGTCTCCAAGGCCCTTTTCGACACTTATGATGAGCAGCCGGGAATCGTCGGGGACAAGTGTTTCGGGCTGATACTCAAAAACATCGCGAAAACCGATGAGGCCGACAATGAGTAATGGTTCCTCCCTTCCTTACAGGCTGCGCCAGAACAAATCTGTCGACCGGGAGCTTTTTCTCGGATTGCTCGGGCGTCTTGCTGCGACTTTGAAGCTGGAAAACTATCAATATGTCGGGCTGGGTGGACCCTTCCTTGAGGACTTCAGGCTGATTCATGCGCGACTCGGGCTCAAAGACTTGGTTTGTATCGAAGCCGAGGAAAACGTCCACAAGCGTCAGCTGTTCAACCGACCCATAGATCAGATCACATGCGTGAACAGCACGCTGGAAGACTATCTCGACGAAACAGACTTTGAAAAGCCTGTGATCATTTGGTTCGATTACACTGACCCCAAGGCGATCACCGATCAGATAGAACGTTTCGCACAATCGATTTCGACCGTGCCAGTCAACAGTATTTTCCGCGTTACGCTGAATGCAAATCCCGCTTCTCTCGGAACACCAAAACCTGAGGAATTGGCCGTTGAGGTGGAAGGGTTTGAAAGAACGGACGGACAGAAAAAGACACTCCAAGAGTGGCGACTTGACCGGTTCCATGAGCGGCTCGGGAGCCTGTTTCCCAGCGGATTGAAGCCGGAAGAAATGACTTTCAAAAATTATGGCTCATGCGTGCTTCGAGCCCTTTATCTGGCCGTAGAGAACGAAACCCTCAAACTTTCAGATCGGAATATCGTCTGGGCCTTGGCCACACATTACGCTGACGGACAGCCAATGGTCACGGCAACGGTCGTCATCTGCCCGGAAGATGTGAAGCCCACAAAAACTCTTGTTGAGAATTGGGAATATCATTCGACTCCATTGTCACCGCTCATGTTGGACATGCCTGCACTTTCTACCCTTGAAAGGCTGACGATGGAATCGTGCGACGATGCAAAGGATAAAATGGGGTTCGAACTTCCAAAATCAGATATGGGTGAAGACCCGCTCGATTCCTTCAGAAAATTCTATCGGTTTTTCCCACACTTCTCTCGGGTGGAGCTTTGATGCGGAACTTATTACGAATGGTTATGCAAGATGACGAAAATGAATAATGGCTTCGAACAGAAAGCCGCATGGCTTGTAACGGCTTCGGATTCCGAAGGCCGAAAAACACCAGAATATCTTCTTGCATTGAGCAACCGTGGGCTCTCATTTCAAGCCATCAACGTCGGTGATTGGGTTCTGGTCACCGGTGACGAAGGCCGCATCGAGCGGGTCGGTCAAATTTATCGGGTTCGCCATGACCTCGACAACACAACGGTGTTTTTCGACCGGCAGCAGATCATTGATGGATCCATCCTGCTCGGCGATTTGGGTCTCACTTCGTTGAAAGGTCCGGTTGCCCGACTTCCGTGGGAAGATTTCATTCGTGCGTTGCCAAACCTGGGGATCGCTGACCTCGACCAAGTCCCGTTGATTCAGGATGAGGTCTATGTTCGGGACCTCCTCGAGCAAGCCGTTCGCGATGATTTGCTCGGTCCGGCTTGCGGACCGAACGAGCTGATCAAGGATATGAGTGTGCGGGATCGGTATCTGGTCGGCAAGCTTGCGCCACGCCGCCCGGATGAGAGCGTAACGGACCGCGTGGAACCCGCATCCGGTGCCGATGAACCTGGTGACCTGGAGGATCAGCGCGAAGCACCGCTTCACGAACCTGGGGCTGAATTCGCCAGTGCCACTGGCCGTGTGGAGCCGGAAGACGATGCACTGGACGAAATCGACACCACCAACAATCAATCTTTGGTGCCATCGAGCATGGGTTTCACGTTCTGCGTTGCGCCTGATGTCGATGCACTCATCGTCGAAGCCCGATGGGGCCGATACGAACGAGTTCCCAATGATGAGCACGATATCGTCAAGCGTCGCACAAATCGCCGCACGGGACGGGAAGAAGAGATAAAGGTCAGGGTCTGGCAGCGTATTCCATGTGGGGGCTCATTCCCGTTATTGCTGAAAGATGGACGCATACCTCCAATCGCGCCGGACTCGGACCAGCCCGATGTGCGTATTCAAGGTACGGTTCGAACCAATGAAAAGGGCGAACGACTGGTCAGCCTTTTTCTTGTGAACGGACAAATTGAACCGGACACGAACAAGGATCGAGCATGGCTGTTTCAGCCCGAGATATTGGCCATGGCCCCGGAAGAATTGGATGACCAGTCTGTTTTTCGTCGGCGGCCCGACAATGAGGTCGTCGTCGATGATCCTGAAAGGGACAGGTTGGCAACGATCTACAGAAACCGTCTCGAATTCGCCGTCGGGCACGGAGTCTCGATCCATGCCGATACTGCGCCAGAGGACCAGACCAAAGCAATTCTCGTCAGGACGGAAATCATCCCCCGCCATGAAGTCGAGATAACCGAGACACCGGGCCAGGATGCCAATGACCGCCCTGCGTCACGAGAAATGATCGATAACGGCTGGCTCGACATGACGCGCTTGGCCGAAATGGGGCAAAAAGACCTCCGGGAAGCTCTTTCATGCCTGATCGACGACTATGGCACCTGGATAAGTGACCAGCGAAAGCGTCTGGGCAAGGAAATCATTGGATTCGATAAGGCCGGAAACGATGCAATGGCGAGGTGCGAAGAAACCTTCCACCGCCTGCGTGAAGGCATGGAGGTGCTATTCAAAGACGAAAAGGCCTTGGCAGCATTCCGTTTTGCAAACCGATCGATGGCCTTGCAGCGCATCAGAAGTATCTATGCGCTCAAACGGCGCAGAAACGAAGAGGTAGATATTGCAAGCTTGGACATCCCCAGGAACCGGTCATGGCGACCGTTCCAGCTCGCGTTTCTGCTCTTGTCCATTCCCTCCTTGGCCGACCCGAACCATTTTGATCGAACGAACCCGGTCGAAGCGTTTGCCGATTTGCTATGGTTCCCGACCGGTGGGGGTAAAACGGAAGCATATCTGGGTGTCGCGGCCTTCGCCATGGCAATGCGTCGCCTGAAAAATGACCTTGGCGACTTGGATGCCACACGCGGCTTGGCCGTAATAATGAGATATACGCTCCGCCTTTTGACCCTGCAGCAGTTCCAAAGAGCCACTACGCTACTGTGCGCTATGGAAGTGATCCGGAGAGAAGACGAGAAAATCTGGGGAGGCGAGCCGTTTACACTCGGCCTTTGGGTGGGCAATCGCGTCACCCCGGGAAAAACCGAGGATGCCCACCAAGCCATCGAAGCCCTTCGAAATGGGGATAGAAATCGCTCTGGTATTGCCTCACCGGCTCAATTGACAAGTTGTCCTTGGTGCGGTTCGGAAATATCTCCGGGGCGAGATATTGAAGTGGACAGAATTGCTGGAAAAACAATTATCCATTGCGGTGACAAGCTTGGAAGCTGCGACTTTTCACGCGCCAGATCACAGAAGCAGACACAACCTGGACTTCCTGTAAGAGTCGTTGATGAAGAAATCTATCATCGGCCGCCCACGATGATGATCGCTACCGTCGACAAGTTTGCAATGATGGCGTGGCGTCCGGAGGTAAGAAACCTTTTCGGGAAAGTTCACCAAGAGTGCGATCGCCATGGCCTGCTTTGGCCCGGCCACGATTGTGGGACCGGCCATCGCGCACGCGGAAAATACCCGGCTGCAAAGACCAAGAATATACGACAAATCAGGCCGCCCGATTTGATAATCCAGGACGAATTCCATTTGATCGGCGGACCGCTGGGAACGATGGTGGGACTTTATGAAACGGCCGTGGACGAGTTGAGCAGCTGGAAACTCGGCGAGAAAACTGTCCGCCCCAAAATCGTCGCCTCTACTGCGACAGTGAGACGGGCAGACGATCAGGTCAGAAATGTGTTCATGCGCCGGACATCAGTATTCCCTCCATCCGGCCTCGATGTCGAGGATAATTTCTTTTCCGTACAGCGTCCGATCGAACAGAAGCCGGGGCGAAGATACATGGGGATTTGCGCACCGGGTAGTTCTCGGCCTGCAGTTCTGATCAGAACCTATACGGCATTTCTGACAGCAACCCAGGAACTATTCGACAGGTTCGGTCCTGTGGCGGACCCCTACATGACGCTCGTTGGTTATTTCAACTCTTTGCGGGAACTCGGCGGAATGAAACGTCTGGCCGAAGATGACGTGCAAACTCGGTCATACCGAGTTGATATGAGCCTCGTCGATAGGCCTGGATTGGCGCAGCGTAGTGTCAATGACGTCAATGAATTGACATCGCGTGTTTCCAGTCACGAAATTCCGCGGTACCTAGACCAACTCGAAGTTCCATTTGCAGGCAATTTCGACCCTGCCACCGGAAAATGGTCCGTGGCGAGGGAGAAAGGAGCTCCTCGCCCCATCGACATCGTTCTTGCAACCAATATGCTTTCTGTCGGTGTAGACGTAAATCGATTGGGGCTCATGGTCGTAAATGGACAGCCAAAGGGAACGGCGGAGTATATTCAGGCGACCAGCCGCGTGGGACGTGCCCACCCCGGTCTGGTGGCTGCCGTGCTCACTTGGGCTCGCCCTCGCGACCTTTCACATTACGAGACCTTCGAACACTATCACGCAACTTTCTACCAGCATGTTGAAGCTCAGTCTGTCACACCGTTTTCTCCCCGAGCACTGGATCGAGGTCTTACCGGCGTGATGCTTTCGATCATGCGGCATTCCTACGAGACCTTTTCTCCGAACGAAGGAGCCGGAGCGCTGGATAGCCCTGGTCGGCCAGAAGTTCTGGATACCATCCGATCCGTTGCCGGGAGGGCTTGGGAGGTTACGGAAAATTCAACCAAGAAAAAACTGACCGAGATTGAGATGAAAAGCCGGGCGGACGAATGGGCTGCGGAAGCCAGCGTCGGAGGGAGAACGCTGGTCTACCAGAAATATGGTGCCGGACCCACAGCATACCCACTACTGAAAACGCCCGGAATCAATCCTTGGAACAACTGGACAGTCCCCATGTCGATGCGCGAAGTCGAACCCGGAGTACGGCTCATTATGGAGGACACCCGTTCGACATCCGATCCTGATTGGCGCGCGCGCCCACCGCAATCCGGGGAGGATGACCAATGAGCAGGACACCAGTAGGTGAAATCAGGCCTAGTCAACTGCTCTGGACTTACGGTCCAGGGGCTTTGATCGACCTTCCGAACATGTCGGTGGTTACCATGGGCATTGATCGCTGGGAAAAGGACAGGTGCCAGCCTATTCGGGAGGCTAGATTACTGGCAAATGTTCAAAGCGTTCTAGGGCCGCAAGTGGATTCGTTGCGGATGCCGCCGATCAGCGAGCAAGAGGTGTCTGATCCCTTTTCGGCCGCTGCTCTGATCGGGGTGCCGGTGAAGCCGTTTCCCAGATGGCTCCGCTGTGTGAAATGTGGCTTGCTGTCACCTTATGATAGCGGGCTCTTCAAACTGAAAGAAAATAGGTACCGGCCAGAAAAGTCCCGCTTCGTTCACGAAGGGTGTCGCGGCTCTCAAAATAATATGCGCCCCAAAGACGCTGATGCGGTACCGGCGCGTTTTCTTATGGCTTGCCGCAATGGTCACCTAGACGATTTTGCATGGGACTGGTTCGTCCATGGCGGCCCGAGCACTTGTAGGGCCACGCTCAGATTTTTTGAAAGTGGAGCTTCGCTTCAAACTGAAAACCTCTGGGTGAAATGCGACGGCTGTGGCGCTGCAAAGAATATGGCGCAAGCCTTCGGACAAACTGGCCGCGACAATTTACCGGCCTGCCGCGGGAGGCATCCACACATAAATCGTTTCGACGATGACTGTTCCGAACAGCCTCGGGCAATCCTTCTTGGTGCAACGAACAGCTGGTTCCCTGTAACGCTTTCGGCTCTGGCGATTCCTCAAACAGGAAGCCCCTTGAGCCAGCTTATAATGGATGGCTGGACCTTTTTCGAGGACGTCGACTCTGTCGATGAAGTCTCTTTCGTTGTTAAAACGCTCAGAAAATCCGCGCAACTTCCCGGGATAGAGCGGTTCACAAACGATCAGATCTGGTCGGCGATATTGGAACACCGAACGGGCGGATCAAACATAGATCAGGGGGATATCAAGGGACCGGAATGGGATGTCCTCACAGCAAGCGAACCGCCGACCGATTACCCGCACTTCATGAGCAAAAAGGTGGATGTCCCCCAAGGGTTTCAAGGAATCTTGTCCCGGGTTCTGTTGCTGGAAAGACTGCGCGAAGTGAACGCGTTACTTGGTTTCACGAGGGTGGAATCGCCGGATGAAGGTGCCGGCGATGAGGCTGCTCCCAAAGCCCCGCTTTGCAGAGCTGCACCAGATTGGGTTCCCGCCACGCAAGTTCATGGCGAAGGCATTTTTCTTTCCTTTGATACTAATGCCTTGGATACATGGGCGGACAAGAGCGCCGTGAAAGTGGTGGATGAAAGGCTTCGACAAGGTCATATGGGATGGCGACGCAAACGCGGTCTTGATCCTAGCGAAGGATATCCGGGAATTCGCTATATCCTGCTCCACACACTCGCCCACATGTTGATAAGGGAACTGGCCCTGGAATGTGGATATAATGCCGCCAGCATCAGGGAGCGTGTATATGCGGATACAGAAGCCGGAAAAGACCAGGCAGGGTTCCTGATTTACACGGCAGCAGCTGATTCCGATGGAACACTTGGCGGATTGGTCGATCTCGGAAACCCCGAGAATCTTGGCCGGCTGCTCCATCAAGCATTGGACCGGGCGCGGGTTTGTGCATCAGACCCGCTGTGCTCCGAACATGACCCGAGCAAGGATCAGTCACTCCATGGCGCAGCTTGCCATGCATGCTCGTTTGTTTCCGAAACCTCTTGCGAATGTGGAAACCGTCACTTGGATCGCTCACTGGTCGTGCCAACGATCGAAAACACCAAAGCTGCCTATTTCGTGAAATCATAATGGAACGTCTATTCGACAGTATATCGCTGCTCGTAGCACAGCTATCCCCGTCAAGAATCGAAGCAATGGCCGAGAGAATCAGGGGCCAGAAAACTCTGGAGCAGGTCATTTCGGCCCGTGAACTCATTCGCACGCCCTTGGCCCGAGACGGTTTTGATAGTGTTATTGCGGCGTGGGAGCGTTCCACCATTTCATCTGACGAATTGGCGGGGCTACTTTTGGGTGCATCATATGCACACGGGAAAGCGCAGAAGGATAGTGCCGTTGAACTCGTTTGGACTGGTCCGACCACGGAATTTGCTGCGACGCGCCGTACCGAACAGGTGCTACTTGATCTCATTCGAGAGGCGCAAAGCGAATTATTCATTGTAAGTTTCGTGGCTTTCGACATTTCAGACGTCGTCAAACAATTGAACCGCGCCACTGAGCGGGGCGTTGATGTTCGTGTGCTACTGGAAGCGTCGCAGGACCATGGAGGCAGTTTGTCTGTCGATCCTGTCGCTACAATGAGAGGTTTGGTGCCTCGCGCAAAACTTTATACTTGGAAAGGCAAGACCGCCCCATTTGAAGATGGAAAGGTCCATGCCAAAGTAAGCGTGGCCGATCGAAGAACGGCATTTTTGACGAGCGCGAACCTGACTGGTCACGCTCTCGAAAAGAATATGGAAGCAGGAGTTTTGTTTAAAGGTGGCCAGATTCCATCGTTGTTGGCATCGCACCTCCATGCCTTGATTGATACCAACGTGATTTACAAAGTCTGAAACGGACCTGGATCAGAGCGCAATTGCAGGAAAAATGCCTACCGACACCCCCGCGCCTGCTCCCGCAATACAGCATAAT
>Ga0256839_1005562_pt1 | contig 11572 bp, 12 predicted proteins | sample 354166metaG_FD_185968 | JGI IMG/M metagenome (GOLD analysis project Ga0256839, IMG submission 185968) | Hydrothermal vent microbial communities from Mid Atlantic Ridge, Atlantic Ocean - 354-166 | ecosystem: Environmental > Aquatic > Marine > Hydrothermal vents | place: Atlantic Ocean: Mid...
CCGCGAAGAAAGCTGGATTAGACTTGAAGCCCTTAGTGAAAAAGGGGAAAGAGTTGAAGGTAAAATCTTTAACGTTGTTAAGGGCGGCTACACTGTTGACCTTGATGGGGCAACAGCATTTTTACCGCGCTCACAGGTTGATATTCGCCCAATCCGTGATATTGCTCCGTTGATGAATGTGCTTCAACCTTTCCAAATTTTAAAAATGGACAAAAGAAGAGGCAATATTGTTGTTTCTCGCAGATCTATTTTAGAAGAAAGCCGCGCTGAACAAAGAGCTGAAATTATTCATAAGCTTGAAGAGGGCAAAGTTGTTGAAGGTGTAGTTAAAAACATCACTGATTATGGTGCATTTGTTGATTTAGGCGGAATTGATGGCCTATTACACGTCACAGACATTGCATGGCGACGTGTTAATCACCCATCAGAAGTTCTCACCATTGGTGAAACTATTAAGGTGCAGATTGTTAGGGTTAATCAAGAAAGCCATCGTGTTTCTCTTGGTATGAAGCAATTACATTCTGATCCTTGGGAAGTGATTGGCGAGAAATTCCCAATCGATAGTAAGTTCACTGGTCGCGTTACCAATATCACTGATTATGGCGCATTTGTAGAACTTGAGCCGGGCATTGAAGGTTTGATTCATATTTCTGAAATGAGCTGGACTAAAAAGAATGTTCACCCAGGTAAAATTGTTTCAACAAGCCAAGAAGTTGAGGTTAAGGTTCTTGAGGTTGATCCTGAGCGCCGCCGCATTTCACTTGGTCTAAAACAGTGCATGGATAATCCTTGGGATAGTTTTGCAGAACAGTTTCCTGTTGGCACTATCATTGAAGGCGAAGTTAAAAATAAAACCGAATTTGGTTTGTTTATTGGTCTTGATGGCGATGTTGATGGCATGGTTCACCTATCTGATCTTGATTGGCAACGTCAGGGCGAAGAAGTTTTAGAAGACTTTAATCGCGGTGACATGGTTAAAGCAAAAGTCTTGGACGTTGATATTGAAAAAGAGCGTATTTCGCTTGGCATTAAACAGCTTGCATCTGATGAAGCGGCTGAAAAAGCAGATAGCTCTGGCGTTAAAAAAGGCGCTATCGTTACTTGCACGGTTTCAGCGGTTAATGATGGTGGCATTGATGTGCAGATTATCGATACTGAAATGAACGCTTTCATTCGTCGTGCTGATCTTTCAAGGGATCGCAACGATCAGCGTCCTGAGCGTTTTGCAGTTGGTGACAAGCTTGATGCAAGAGTAACTCAGTTTGATCGTAAGACAGGTCGCATTGGTCTATCAATTAAGGCACTTGAAATTGCCGAAGAAAAAGAAGCCGTGAAACAATATGGTAGCTCTGATTCTGGTGCTTCACTAGGTGATATTCTTGGTGCAGCTCTTAAAGGAAAAAAAGAAGACTAAACTATAATTAAGATTCTTTTTTATAATCATAAACCCGCACTCTTAAAAAGAATGCGGGTTTTTTATAAATTGCTCATTTGCAACATACTATCACCCTTGTGTTTTTTATAGCTAGGCCTTATGTTTTAAAAAATTAATTTTGTAAAAAGTGATAAGAATTTGCCACAATCTCCATTATCTCAAGATCCTGCAAATGCCATTCCTGTAGCCTCCGTTTTACGTAAATCTCGCTGGCGCTGGCGCACTATTGCCATTGCGGCTTTAGCCATTGCAATTTTGGCTATTTTTGCTCGTATTGGCGGTGATGCACAAAATACTGGTGGAGATCAAATCGCAAGAATAATAATTGATGGGGTGATTGTTAGTGATAAAGATAGGCTTGAAGTAATTTCTGACCTAGCTGAAAATGATAGTGTGAAAGCTGTAATTATTGCAATTAACTCACCAGGGGGAACAACTGCTGGTGGTGAAGAGCTTTTTGAAGCTATTTCGCTCTTAAGAGAGAAAAAACCAACCGTTGCCGTGGTGCATGAGGTTGGTGCGTCTGCTGCATATATGAGTGCAATTGCAGCTGAGCGTATTTTTGCTCGCCGTCTTTCAATTGTTGGCTCAATCGGTGTGCTTTATCAGCATATCAATATGGGTAAATTACTTGATACTGTGGGGATAGATTTTGACAAAATTCAATCTGGCCCATTAAAAGCTGAGCCAGATATAGATGACCCATTAGCTGGGGTAGCCAGAGTTAGCTTGCAAAAATTAGTTGATGATAGTTTTAATTGGTTTGTTGATATTGTTGCTGAGCGACGTGATTTATCAAGAGTTACAGCGCTGGACTTAGCTGATGGACGTATTTTAACAGGTCGCATGGCGCTTGAGGCTGGTTTGATTGATCAGATAGGGTCAGAGGCTGAAGCTATTGCTTGGTTGCAAGAAAATAAAGAAATTGACAAAGATTTGCCAGTAAATACAAAATTTCCTTTGCCTGAAGATGAATTAGAGCAATTATTACGCTTTGTTGGCTCGCAAATTGGTGCTAGTATAGGTTTGGATTCAAATTCTGCCTCTTTAAATGGGCTGGTTTCTGTTTGGCAAATGAATCCCTAAAGAATAAAATTTGTAAAAATAAAAATATTAGGATATATTCATTTTTTAAATGGGGTGGTAATAATGTTAAAATCAGAATTAATTCAACAACTTGCCGATGAAAACCCGCATCTTTTTCAACGAGACATAGAAAATATTGTCAACTCAATTTTTGATGAGATTAGCAATGCTCTTGCTCGTGGTGATAGGGTGGAATTGCGGGGTTTTGGCGCATTCTCAGTTAAAAGCCGCGATGCAAGAATTGGTCGCAACCCACGCACTGGTGAAAAAGTAAGTGTTGGTAAAAAATTCGTACCGCAGTTTAAAACTGGTAAAGAAATCCGTGATCGACTTAACAAGTAGATATTTCTTTAGAATAGGTATTATTTCATGATTAAGCGTTTTATCGGCTGGTTTATTTTAGTGCCTATTTGCGCTATTTTAATTATTTTTGCTTTAGCAAACCGCCAAAAAGTTACACTTAACTTCGATCCCACCTCATCGCTTAATCCACTCATTGCTAATATTGATATTTCTTTATTTGTAATAATTTATGCAATGCTTTTTATTGGTATTGTGCTGGGTGGCACGGCTGTTTGGTTCACTCAAGGCAAGTTTCGTAAAACCTGCCGTCAATTATCAAAAAAAACAACTCGTTTAGAAACTGAGCTTGAAGAAATCAAAAAAACTACCGTTCAAAAAAAGCAAAATTTAAATGACAATTCTCTTTTAAGCGCGCAAGATTTACTTGAATGAATTTAGATATATATTCGCCAAAAATAAAAATATGCGGCATTCAAACCACTGATATTTTACGAACTTGTATTGATGCAGGCGCTGATATGGTGGGGTTTGTTTATTTTGACAAAAGCCCGCGCCATATTGATCTAATAGAAATATTAAAATTAACAGCATTGTCATATGGAAAAATCGAAACTGTGGTTTTAACGGTTAATCCAAGTGATGATTTGCTTAAAAAAATTGATGCTATAAAACCTAATTGGCTACAATTACATGGCAATGAAAGCGTTGAGCGAATAAAAGAAATCAAGCAGATTACTGGTGTTAAAATTATTAAAGCTCTACCCATTGGCACAAGTGAAGATGTTAAAAATATTGCTCATTATTATGATGTTGCGGATTTGATTATTCTTGATGCAAAACCGCCAAAAAATTCCTCCCGCCCAGGGGGTTTGGGAAAATCTTTTGATTGGGATTTGCTTAAAACTCTTGATCCTTCAATTAAATATATGCTTTCTGGCGGTTTAAATGTGCAAAATGTTGGCGATAGCGTGCTAAATTTAAAGCCTTATGGAATTGATGTTTCTTCTGGTGTTGAAATTAACGCAGACATAAAAGATAAAAATGGTATAAAAGATAAGAATAAAATTATTGATTTTATTAAAATCGCCCGCCAAAGCGCTACAAAGTAGATACGCAAAGCGCCACAAAGTAGAAAAGTAGTAGAATGGAAAATAGCCAGTTTAATTCGCTTAAAAATGCCCCCGATGAAAATGGACGTTTCGGCATGTTTGGTGGGCGCTTTGTTGCCGAAACCCTAATGCCGCTTATTCTAGAACTTGAGAGCGCCTATGAGGCTGCTAAAAATGATCCCGCTTATCAAAATGAGTTGGAGAATTTAAATTCAGATTATACAGGTCGCCCATCACCACTATATTTTGCTGAGCGCCTAACCAAAGAGCTGGGCGGTGCAAAAATTTTCTTTAAACGCGAGGAATTAAATCATACTGGCTCGCACAAGGTGAATAATTGTTTAGGTCAAATTCTTTTAGCCAAGCGCATGGGTAGAACGCGCATCATTGCCGAAACTGGCGCTGGCCAACATGGCGTTGCCACCGCAACAGTTTGTGCACGGTTTGGCCTGCCTTGTGTTATTTATATGGGCGCAACCGATGTGGAGCGCCAAGCGCCAAATGTTTTCAGAATGAAACTACTTGGTGCTGAAGTTGTGCCTGTAAGCGCTGGCGCTGGCACTCTTAAAGACGCTATGAATGAGGCGCTGCGCGATTGGGTGAGCAATGTCAAAGACACATATTATTTGATTGGCACAGCTGCAGGGCCGCACCCATATCCTACAATGGTGCGTGATTTTCAATCAATCATTGGTAAAGAATTACGTGAGCAGTTTTTAGCAAAGGAAAATAAATTACCAGACGCAATTGTTGCTTGCATTGGTGGCGGATCAAATGCAATTGGGATTTTTCATCCGTTTTTAGACGATAAGCAGGTGAAGCTTTATGGCGCTGAGGCTGGTGGACTTGGCATTGAGGTTGAAAATGGCCACGCTGCCTCTATGACTGGTGGCAAGCCGGGGGTATTACATGGCAATCGCACATATTTATTACAAAATGATGATGGGCAGATTTTAGAAGGCCATTCAATTTCAGCAGGTTTAGACTATCCTGGAGTTGGACCCGAACATTCATTTTTAAAAGATGTTGGGCGAGTAACCTATGCACCTATCACTGACAAAGAGGCGCTTGAGGCTTTTCAGATATGCACAAGATTAGAGGGCATAATACCAGCGCTTGAAAGTGCGCACGGTTTGGCGCAAGTGATAAAAATTGCCCCCATGATGACAAAAGAGCAAACCATAGTGCTTAATCTTTCTGGGCGCGGCGACAAAGACGTTGAAACGGTTGGCAAACATCTTGGCGTTGAGCTTTAGGGGTATAAAATGACAAAATCACGAATAGAAAAATCTTTTAAAAAATGTGCTGATAATAATCGCGCCGCTTTGGTGACTTTTATCACCGCTGGTTATCCTGATCTTAAAACCTCACAAAAAGTCCTTAATGGCCTGCCAAAAGTAGGTGCGGATATTATTGAATTGGGCATGCCTTTTTCTGACCCTATGGCCGATGGGCCAACAATTGAAGCAGCGGGGCATAAAGCCTTAGCAGCAGGACATAACACGCTAAAAACGCTTGAAATGGTCGCTAACTTCCGCAAAAACGATCAAACAACACCAATTATTTTAATGGGTTATTATAATCCTATTTATATTTTTGGAGTTGAGAAATTTCTTATAGCAGCAAAAAAAGCAGGGGTGGACGGCCTAATCATTGTTGACTTGCCAAGTGAAGAAGATGAAGAGTTATGCCTTCCTGCTTTAAAACATGATATAAATTTCATTCGCCTAACGACCCCAACAACCGATGAAAAACGCTTACCAACAGTGTTAAAAAACTCATCTGGTTTTGTTTATTATGTCTCCATGACAGGAATTACAGGCTCTGCAATTTCTAGTTTTGATAGTGTTAGTGATGCAGTAAAAGAGATAAAATCTCACACAGATTTACCAGTTGCGGTTGGGTTTGGTATTAAGAGCGCAAAAGATGCGGCACAAATTGCAGCTTTTGCTGATGGGGTGGTAGTTGGTTCTGCTTTAATTAAAGCGCTTGAAAATTCACTAGAAAATGGCAAAGCAACAGATAGTAGCGTTATTGCTATACATAATCTAGTTGGTGACTTAGCAAGTGCAATTGCTGCAGTTAAAAAATAAATAAGCAGAAATAAACAATATTGTCGATTAAGAATAAACCTGTTAAGTTGCTTTCAATCAATAAGAGCTTGTTAAAAGCTCAATAAAATAACAGGTATGAAATAACAGGTAAATAGTATCATGAACTGGATTAACAATATTGTTCGCCCTAAAATTCGCTCTCTTCTTAACAAGCGTGAGCTTTCAGAAAATTTATGGGTGAAATGCCCAGATTCTGGCGAAATGGTATTTTATCGTGATTTAGAGGTTAACCAATGGGTTGTGCCTTCTTCTGATTATCACATGAAGATTAAAGCCAAAGATCGCATGGATAGCTTTTTTGATAATGGCGAATATGAGATGGTTGAATTGCCAAAAGTTGCCCATGATCCATTAAAATTCAAAGACATAAAAAAATACTCTGATCGCTTAAAAGAGCATCGCAATAAAACTGGCTATGAGGATAGCGTGTTGGTTGCAACGGGTAATTTATCTGGTCAGGGTGTAGTTGTTGCGGTGCAGGATTTTGATTTTATTGCAGGCTCATTAAGTTTGGCTGCAGGGGCGGCAATTGTTCGTGGCATTGAAGTTGCGATAAAGCAAAAGCAACCCTTTATTATTTTTACTGCCTCTGGTGGTGCGCGGATGCAAGAGGGAATTTTTTCTCTTATGCAATTGCCAAAAACTACGGTTGCAGTGAAACGTCTAAAACGTGCTGGTCTGCCTTTTATTGTGGTATTGACTAACCCAACAACTGGCGGCGTTACAGCCTCTTATGCCATGCTTGGTGATGTGCATATTGCTGAACCAGGGGCGCAAATTGGTTTTGCTGGTGCAAGGGTAATTGAGCAGACAATTCGTGAAAAACTGCCAGAGGGTTTTCAGCGTTCAGAATATTTGCTTGAGCATGGCATGGTAGATATGGTTGTGCATCGTCATAAATTACGTGAAATTATTGGCTCATTATTATTGATGTTCATGGGTCAGCCAGCTACTGAAAAATCAACTCAATTGATTGTTGCAAATAAAGAAGAACAAGATAAAAAAGAGGCTAAAAAACCTACTGAAGATAAAGAGATTAAAGATAGCCCTCTTCACTCCTCTCCGCCAGAAGCTGCACACGCAGAATAATGATTTATGCGCTTAGATGCAATTTTACAGCGATTACTTAAACTGCACCCAAATAAACTGATCGATCTTAAGCTAAGTCGCATAGAGTATTTGCTTAAGAAGCTTGGCAATCCGCAAGACAATCTACCTCCAACCATTCATGTTGCTGGCACAAATGGCAAGGGGTCAACCATTGCGCACCTTCGTGCTATGCTTGAGGCAGCAGGCAAGAAAATCCATATTTACACATCACCACATTTAGTTAAATTTAATGAGCGTATTCGTTTGGCAGGTGAATTAGTAAGTGAAAAACAATTAAACGAGGCGCTTGAACATTGTGAAAAAATCAATAATGGGCAAGAAATAACATATTTTGAAATTACTACCGCCGCTGCTTTTTATCTTTTTGCCAAGGAAAGGGCAGATTATCTTTTGCTTGAGGTGGGCTTGGGTGGGCGTTTTGATGCAACTAATGTGATTGATAATCCGCTCGGCACAATCATCACCCCCATATCTTTGGATCATCAAGAATTTTTGGGTAATAATCTATCACAAATTGCCTTTGAAAAAGCAGGCATATTAAAATCTGGCTCAAGTACAGTAATTGCCCGCCAAACAGAAGAAGCACTTAATTCAATTCAAAAACAAGCGGATATACTGGGCGTAAAACCTTTTATAATGGGGCAGGATTTTGATGGCTATCAACAAAATGTTAGCTTAGTTTATCAAGATGAAAATGGCTTATTAGATTTACCTCCCTCAAATTTAAAGGGAATATTTCAGTATGAAAATGCTAGCGTTGCCATTGCTGCTGTGCGTCATTTTAATTTGCCTGTAAGTGAAGACAATATCGAGCAAGGGCTAAAAAATGCAATTTGGCCAGGGCGCTTCATGCTTATTATAAAGGGAGAATTACGCGATATTTTACCGCCCTCTCATCAGCTTTGGCTTGATGGTGGACATAATGTTGCAGGTGCAAAAACGCTTGCAAAATCCCTGCAATCACTTGAGTCAAAAAAAGCTATTATTTTAATAATGGCGGCTTTTGCCAATAAGGATATTTCAGGCTTTTTAGATCAATTCAGCGGCAAGGTAACAGAATTTTTTGCTATTCCTATGGTTTCAGACAGAGCCTGTTATACACCACAAGAGTTAGCAAATTTAGCCAGTGAAAAAGGCTTTCAAGCTAGAGCTATGGCCTCTATTAAAGAGGCTCTTAAACAGGCGGCCAAAGTTGAAAATGCTATTGTGGTTATTTGCGGCTCGCTACATTTGGTTGGTGATGTGTTAGAACAGAATAAAACACCGCCACAATAGGGCGGTGTTTTTTAGGAATTATCGTTTGTAGACAAAAAACTCCTCTGTATTGCGAACCCTTGCAAGGGGCGTGGCAACCTAGGAAGTTTGTGCAATAACTTAAAGATTGTAGATTGCTGCATCGGCTAGGCCTTCTCGCAAAGACAAACCATTAAGATAAAAGGGTATGTTTCTACCGTTGAACTGGCCCGCCTGCTCTTACCCAAGCGCCAAGTCCACCACTAAGATTTGCTACATTTTCATAACCCATAGCAGCCATTTGCCGCGCTGCACCACTTGAGCGCGCGCCAGATGCGCAAACTAAAAATATGCGCTTTTTTTCGCTTGCAGCAGGCAGGCTTCCGCTTCCATCGGCTTTGGCATGATTAGCAAATTCTTGCAAAGGAGCAGCGATTGCTCCTTTAATTGTGCCGCCCATAATTTCGCCATGTGAGCGAACATCAACAAAAACGCAATCATCATCGCCATGAAATTGCACTGCAGAGCCTGCAGAAATATTTTCATAACCAGCGCCAGCTCCGCCGCCGCCAAACATAGACATGATATTATTAAATGACATATTTTTCTCTTTCTTTAGTAATAGTTAGTTTGTTTTATTAAAAATATTAACTTATGATTTGTTCGTCAAATTGTTTTGCTTTTACTGGAATTACTAAATAATGAACTCCATTTTGCTCTGCTTTTGGAAAGCGACCAGCACGAATATTAACCTGAATTGAGGGCAATAAAAGCTTTGGAGCAGATAAGGTTGCATCACGTGTTTCACGCATAGCAATAAAATCATCTTCATTAGCATTATCAACTAAATGAATATTTTTACGCTGCGCTCCAACTGTTGTCTCCCAAACATATTCAGTGCGACCGTCTGGTTTGTAATCATGGCACATAAACAAAATTGTCTCATCTGGTAATTCAAGAAGCTTTTGAATTGAAGCATAAAGCTTACTTGCATCTCCACCAGGAAAATCCGCCCGAGCAGTGCCATAATCAGGCATAAAAACAGTATCACCAACAAAAACTACATCGTCAATTTTATAGCTAATATCAGCAGGCGTGTGACCTGGGGTATAAAGAACCTCAATTTCAGTTTCACCAAGTTTGAAAATCTCGCCATCCTTAAAAAGCAAATCAAAATCAGAGCCATCAGTTTTTAAGTCTGTTGCATTAAAAACAGGACGGAAAATTTTCTGCACTTGTGTAATATGCTCACCAATACCAATTTTAGCACCAGTTTTTGCTTTAATATAAGGTGCGCCAGAAAGATGATCTGCATGCGCATGAGTTTCAAGCGCATAGATAATATCATAACCTTTATCAGAGGCGGTATTTAGAATTTTTTCAACCGATCTCGTATCAACTTCACCACTTGCAGGCTCATAATCAAGCACTGGATCTATAACCATGGCTTTTTTGGTTGCCAAATCTGCTACAAGGTAAGAAATTGTATTTGTGGCTTCATCAAAAAACGCCTTAATATCTATTTTATCATTTTTCATAATAATCTCCATTATTTTCTTGACCTATATATTAGCTTTTACTAATATTGCAATAACAAAATGAAAGTTTTTTAATTATGAGCAACCAGCTAAAGAAAATTGAACAAGAAAAAATGCGTGACCTTGAGCAAAGTGCCGAACGGGTTAGCGCTATTCTTAAAGCAATAGGGAATGATAAGCGAATTTTATTATTATGTAAAATTGTTGAACATGGTGAGGTAACGGCTGGCTCTTTAGTTGGAATTGCTGGCCTCAGTCAATCTGCAATGAGCCAACATTTGGGCAAATTACGAGATGAAGGAGTTATTACCTATCGTCGTGAGGGGCAGACACTTTGGTATCGTTTAGCTGATCCACATATTAAAGAGCTGATAATCACCCTGCATCGACTTTATTGCTCAACAGATGTTTAGTGGAAGCCCTTGCCTTTATGTTAACTGACCCAAACTTACTCTCAGTTTTTTCTGGCTCACTTGTTGGTTTTATTTTAGCGCTTGTGGGTGGGGGTGGATCAATTTTGGCTGTGCCATTATTGATATATATTGTTGGAATTTCATCAACTCATCAGGCGCTTGGCACATCTGCATTTGCTGTTTCACTAACCGCTTTAATTAGTCTTATTTCACATTGGCGTTTGGGCTATGTAAAGTGGAGATGCGTATCATTTTTTACACTATTTGGGATTTTAGGCGCTTATGCTGGCTCATCAGTTGCAAAAATGGTTGATGGTGAGAAGCTATTATTTCTGTTTGGCCTATTGATGATTATTGTTGGGGCTTTAATGCTATTTAAGCGCAACTCTAGCGGTAATAAGGAAATTCTCTTAACAATAAAAACTGCAAAAACCCTCTTACCACGTTTAATTCCAATTGGCTTTAGCGTTGGTCTTTTATCTGGATTTTTTGGTATAGGGGGCGGGTTTTTAATTGTGCCTGGTTTGATTTTAGCAACAGGCATGCCACTTCGTTATGCAATGGGGACATCGCTTGTAGCCGTAGCAGCATTTGGTGCAACTACTGCAACAAATTATGCGGTTTCAGGACTGGTCGATTGGAATATCGCTTTATTCTTTGTGTTTGGTGGCGCAATTGGTGGACTTGCTGGAATTGGTGCAAGCAAGTTGATTGGCAAAAGCACCAATGGTTTAAATTATATATTCTCAGCTATTGTTATTTTGGTTGGCCTTTGGATCGTTTGGCAAGGAATAATATTGTTTATCTAAAGGCGCTCAATCAGCCCAAGTTTTTCTCGCAACGCAAATCGCAAAGTGAGGACAATTGCCACAAACCCCAAACCAGCCGCAAGCCCAAGCCAAACTCCAACACCACGCATCTCAAGAATAAAAGCGGCATAATAAGCAATACCTATACCAATAACCCAATAACCAATGAAGGATAAAACCATTGGAATGAATGTATCGTTAAGCCCACGCAAAGCTGAAGCCATAATAACTTGCGCACCATCAACAAATTGAAATAATGCTGCAATGCTCAGATAAGAAACAGCAAGCAAAATCACGGGGATATTTTGTGCCTTTGTTGGATCAAGAAATAAATTCGCCAACAAAGTAGGTGCAAAAATAAACAAAGCAGAGGTAAATGACATAAAAAATATTGTGATAAAGAATGAAGTCCAGCCTGCTTT
>Ga0256839_1005563_pt1 | contig 11572 bp, 11 predicted proteins | sample 354166metaG_FD_185968 | JGI IMG/M metagenome (GOLD analysis project Ga0256839, IMG submission 185968) | Hydrothermal vent microbial communities from Mid Atlantic Ridge, Atlantic Ocean - 354-166 | ecosystem: Environmental > Aquatic > Marine > Hydrothermal vents | place: Atlantic Ocean: Mid...
TCGGGTAGTTGGACCAGTGGCCGGGCGTGGGGTTGAGGTCCGGGCTGATCTCGAAGCGGACCGTTTCGCCCCGGCGGGCGTCGGTGACGGTGACGGCGGAATCCTCGCGGAAGCGCGCCGCCAGGCAGAAGGCCCGTTCGGCGGCGACGACCATCGTACTGCCGCCGGCGTAGTCGGTGTGCTTGCCGAGCACCTCGATGCGGCCGGGGACATAGTAAGCGGCGGGCTGTCCCGCGCCCGGCAGGGTCTCGGCACACTGGGCGAACAGGGCGGCCTTGGCCCGAGCAAAGCCGGCGGCGGCGCCCTGGTCTTCCAGCCAGTTGGCAAGCTGCTGGAGGTCGGTCAGCGCCCCGGGAAATCTGGTCTCAGAAGGTCTCTGCATTCGTCGGTGAGCGCGGGCGGGGGCCCTTCAGTTGCGTTTTACGACGGGCCGCTGCAAGACCTTCGGCACCAGCCAGATGAGGCCCGCCGCACTCGCCAGGAAGGGAATCAGGCAGACGATGGCGAGTCCCGTTCTGCCATAGAGCACGTGGCCGGTGCCGGCCAGGGCCGAATAGACGACGACACAGCCGAGTCCCCAGCCCAGGAACGCATGAGCGGGGCTGTCCGGCGACGGGGCCAGCCCGGAGCGCTCCCGCACCCGGCGCCATCCCGGTCCGAAGGGGCGCACCAGCTCGTAGAAGCGCGCCAGCGTCCGCTCGTCGGCCGGACGGGTGAGGAAGGTTACGGCGACCCAAACCAGCGTGGTGAAGGCGACGCTCGCCACGAGAGTGAGATGCGCCGGCAGCTTCTCGGCCAGGACCCAGCGGTTGAGCGAGAAGATCGTCACCGAGATCACCCACGAGCTGATCATGGCGGCGATCTCGCTCCAGGCGTTGATGCGCCACCAAAACCACCGCAAGATGTAGATCAGTCCGGTGCCGGCGCCGATGGAGAGCAGCAGATCGAAGCTGTCCTTGGCCGTCTCCAGCACGTAGACGGTGGCCGTGGCCAGCAGCATCAGACCGGCGGTGACGAGGCGGCCGACGAAGACGTAGTGCCGCTCGCTGGCATCGCTGCGGATGAAGCGGCGGTAGAAGTCGTGGACGAGGTAGGAGGCGCCCCAGTTCAGGTGGGTGTCCATGGTGGACATGTAGGCCGCGATCAACGAGCCGACCATCACGCCCATCAGTCCCTGGGGCAGAAACTTGAGCATGGCCGGGTAGGCGATGTCGTGCCCGATCAGTTCAGACTGGATGCCGGGGAATGCCTTCTGGATGTCGCTGAGCTCCGGGTAGATAATCAGGGAGCACAGGGCCACGATCAGCCACGGCCACGGCCGGAGGGCGTAGTGGGCGAGGTTGAACCAGAAGACGGCGCCCAGGGCATGGCGCTCGTCCTTGGCGGCGAGGATCCGCTGGGCGATGTAGCTGCCGCCGCCGGGCTCGGCTCCGGGGTACCAGACGGACCACCACTGGACGGCGATGGGGATGATCAGGACCGAGAGGGTCAGCTCCCAGTTGTTGAAGTCGGGCAGAACGCTGAGGGTGGCGGGATCGATCTGGGAAACCATGCCGGTGAGGCCGCCGACCGCCGGGTGGTTCAGCGCCGCCACGGCGGCGGCGATGGAGCCCACCATGGCGAAGGCGAACAGCATCAAGTCGGTGACCACGACGCCCCACAAGCCGGACAGGACCGAGAAGGCGATGGCCAGGAGCGTGCAAGCGATCAGCGTAGGGGTGCGCTCGAGGCCGAACAGGACGCTGGAGATCTTCACCGCCGCCAGCGAGACGCTGGCCATGATCACGCAGTTGAAAAACAGTCCGAGATAGATGGCGCGGAAGCCCCGGACGACCGCCGCCGGCCGCCCGGAGTAACGGATCTCGTAGAACTCCAGGTCGGTAAGGGTGCCCGAGCGCCGCCACAGCCGGGCGTAGAAGAAGACCGTCATCATGCCGGTGATCAGGAACGCCCACCAGACCCAGTTGCCGGCCACGCCGTTGGTCCGGACGATGTTGGTGACCAGGTTGGGCGTGTCGGTGCTGAAGGTGGTGGCCACCATGGAAGTGCCCAGCAGCCACCAGGGCATCGACCTGCCCGAGGCGAAAAACTCGTCGGCGCCGCGGCTGGCCCGCCGCACGAAAAAAGCTGCCACGATCAGCGCCAGCGCCAGGTACCCGACTACGATGGTCCAGTCAAGAGCCGATAGCTGCATGTCGCGTTTCCGTCAGAATTTCAGGACCTCCACCGCATCCGCCTGCTGTCCAGGGCGCGGCGCGTGATCTTCCCCCCGCAGCAAGGAACATGTAAAGCATTGTATAGCAAGCTGAAGAATCCGCCATTCGATGCCGGGGCCGCCACGGCGTCTGCCCGAGCGGCGCGGCGCGCCGGTTGTAAGCTGATGGTGGAGCGAGCGAACGATGAAGCTGGCGCGCCTGCGCAAGACCTGGGACGCACTGTCGGCGGCCGATCCGTGGCGGGCGATTCTCGGGCGTCCCGGCGAGGGCGAGCCGATCGAGGCCGAGGAGCTCTTCGATTCCGGCGTATGGGAGATCCGGGAGGCGATGGAGCGGGCCGGGGAGCTGGGGCTGCCGGCGCTGCGGCGGGCGGCGCTCGATTTCGGCTGCGGAGCGGGCCGGCTCACCCAGGCGCTGGCCGAATACTTCGACGCGGTCACCGGGGTGGACGTATCGCCGGCGATGCTCGAGCTGGCGCGGCGGCACAACCGGCACGGGGAACGGTGCCGCTACGCGCTGGTGGGGGCGGCGGACCTGCGGCAGTTTCCGGACGCCGCGTTCGACTTCATCTACTCGAACATCACCCTGCAGCACGTGCCGCCGCGGCTGACGCGCTCGTATCTGGCCGAGTTCCTCCGGCTGCTGGCCCCGGACGGGCTGCTGATGTTCCATCTGCCGAGCCACCGCCGTCGCCCGGCGATCGCCGGCCGGTTTCCGGGGAACCTCTACCCGTGGCTGGCGCGGCTGGCGTGGGCGGCGGCGCATCCCGGCCGGCCGGTGGTGCCGATGTACGGGGTGCGACGGGAAAGGGTCACGGCCTGGATCGAGCGCAGCGGCGGGCGGGTGCTGGCGGTGGAGCCGCGGGAGTCGGCGGGTCCGGAATGGGTGAATTTCCGGTATTCGGTAGCGAGGAATCCCCGCTAGCCCTACTCAGCGGCAAAAACTCCTGGAGAATTCGAGAAATTTCCAGGCGTCGGCGAAATTGCTGGCCAGGCCGAAGCTGATGCGGACCGCCCCGGTGCTCTTGCCGTCGATGCACATGCGGAAGTCGTCGGGAGTGAAGCGTGTGGGCGCTCCGGGCTGGGTGAAGCAGCCGACGAGTTCGGTCTTCGAGAGGCCCAGGGCGAGCTCGCCGCCGCCGGGGTTGCAGAAGCAGCCGGTGCGCAGCGAGATGCGGGCCGCCGCGGCGCGCTCCTCGACGACGTAGTGGTCGATGACCGCGCCGTCGGGCCCGTAGAAGTTCATCGTGACGGTCCCGCCGCGCATTTCGGTATCCAGCGGCCCGTAGATGCGCACCGCCGGGCGGCCGTTGGCGTGGTGGAGGGCGTGGAGCTGCTCGAGGAGCCAGCCGGTGAGGCAGCGGCAGCGCTGGTGGATGGTCTGGAGGCCGATGCGCTCCAGGTGCTCGAGGCCGATCTCGACGCCGGGGATGTTCAGGTAGTTGACGGTGCCGTCCTCGAAGGCGGAGGAGCCCTCGGCCAGGTAGTAGCGATCGCCCTGAACCGAGGCTACGGTGATGGTGCCGCCGCTGAACCACGGCCGGTGGAGCTTCTCGAGCGCCCGGCGGCGGGCGATGAGGCAGCCGACGCCGGTGGGGTAGCCGAACATCTTGTAGAAGGAGAGCGGGACGAAGTCCGGCTTCCAGCGGGCCAGGTCGAGGCGGTTGGTGGGGACGAAGGCGGCGGCGTCGAGCAGTACGTCCCAGCCTTTCTGCTGGGCCCGGGCGATCCATTCGAGCGAGTGCTGGACGCCGGAGAAGTTCGACTGGGCGGGATAGGCGAACAGGTTGTGGCCGCCGGGGCGGGCAAGATCGAAGTAGTCTTCGAGCCGCTCGGGATCGACGCGCAGCGAGGGCAGCTCCATCGGGACGTAGGTGATTTCGGCGCCCCGGGCGCGGGCGAACTCGCGGATGCCGTTCACCGAGTTGTGGTTGTCGAAGGTGAGCAGGTAGTGGTCGCCGCGCCCGAACGGGTAGGCCTCGCCGACGAGTTTGAGGGCCGTCGAAGCGTTGGCGGTGAAGATGGCGACGTACTCCTCCGGCGGGGCGTTGAAGAACTCGAGGACCTTGCGGCGGCCACGCTCGACCAGCTCGGTCATGGCCAGCGAGGTCGGGTTGCGGGAGTGCGGGTTGCCGAAGACGTGGTTCTCGAGCAGCTCGGCGTGGCGGCGGATCTGGCTCGAGGCGTAGAGCCCGCCGCCGGTGTAGTCGAGGTAGACGTGGCCCAGGCGGTCCAGCCGCGCGTACTCGGCGGCGCGCAACTCGTCGAGCGTCCGGGTGGATCCGTAATCCGGCCAGGCTTCGAGGAACGCGGCCTCGGCGGTTTCCAGCGTCTGGGTCGCCATACCTCTCACCAGTTTCGCCCCGGGGGGACAGGCTTGTCAGCCGGCGGCGCCGACCCCGGCTGGCGTCCTGCTTCGCGTTTCTGGTTCATCCGCCGAGCGGCGGGTGGATGCCAGTGATGCTAAGATCGAAGCATCATGAGCATCAGAACCACCGTGACGCTCGACGAAGACGTCTACGAGCGCCTCAAGGAGGAGAGCCGGCGCCGGGGAGTTCCCTTCCGGCAGGCGCTGAACGAGATGGTTCGGAGAGGATTCGCCGCTGCCGGAAAACCGAAGCGACGGACACGCTTCGTGGTGAAGGCGAAGGACCTGGGTCTGAGGCGGGGGCTCAGTTACGACAATATCGAAGAGCTTCTCGAGTACGCCGAGGGACCGAGCCATCGATGATCCTTCTCGACTGCAACATCCTCTTGTACGCCTACGACAAATCGGCGCCCGAGCATCGTCGAGCGAAGCAGTGGCTCGAGTCGGCTTTCAACGGCGGCGAAGCGGTGGCTCTGCCCTGGGTGACGGTGTGGGCGTTCGTCCGCATCGCTACGAATGCCAGGATCTTGCGCCATCCGTTTCGGGCGGCTGAGGTGTTTGCGATTGTGAACAGTTGGCTGGAACAGGACAACGTGGCCCTGGTGAATCCGGGTCCGCGGCACGCCGAACTGCTCCGGCGCCTGGTCCTGGGCCACCAGGCGCGCGGGCCGCAGGTCACGGACGCCGTGCTCGCCGCCCTGGCACTGGAGAACGGAGCCACGGTTGTTTCCACCGACCACGATTTCAGCCGGTTTCCGGTGAAGTGGATCGACCCGCTGGCTTCCGCGTCTTCCTAAGGCCTTCAACGTACGGGGGCGCAGACGGCTCAATGGTCTGCGGCCAGCGGAGGTCTGGCCCGCTCCAACTCACGCTTGAGCTGCAAACAGAGCGACTCTACTCGGCCGATGGTTGGCGGCCATGTCAGGTCCGGGCGGCCGCTTTTCGCGCCGAGGACTACCGCGCAGGAGGGGCTTGTTCGGCCGGCTGCGCGGCCTCGCCTGCGGCGGGTGGCGCCGTTCCTCCGGGTTTGGCCGGTTCGACGCCGGCCGCGAAGCCGCCGGGCGGGGGCTTCAGGTTGGCCGGGCGGGGCGTGGCGCGGTAATCGACGTCGAGCAGCGTCAGGCCGAGAAAGACGGCCAGCATGGCGATGCCGGTCAAGAAAATGATGGCGTTGATCGGCTTTTCATACTTGAGATGCATGAAAAACAGCGCCACGAGTGACGCCTTGATCGAGGCGATGGCCAGGGCGACGACGGTGTTGACCGCGGGGGAGCCGAAATGGATGCCGGCGGCGGCGACGGTGATGGCGGTGAGCGCCAGCAGGGCGACCAGGACGGCGGTGTTGATCTTCTTGGCTTCGGCGTAACTGTGTTGGGCCATGCTCGTTCCTCCGGTCATGAGATCAGGTACATGAGCGGGAACAGGTAGATCCAGATCATGTCCACCAGGTGCCAGTAGAGGCCGCCCATGTCCACGGGGTTGTAGTAGGCGGGCGAGAAGTCGCCGCGGATGGCCCGGCGCAGCAGCCAGGCGATGACGATCATACCGGCCGCCACGTGCAGCCCGTGCAATCCGGTCATCATGAAGTAGAAGCTGAAGAAGAGGAACTCCTCGGGCAGGTGCGGGCCGGAGTAGGAGTAGAACTTGCCCGGCAGAAGGCCTTCGTGGAACTTGTGGGAGTACTCGAAATACTTGACGACCAGGAAGGCCGCGGCGAAAGCGAGGGTGGCGGCGAGGTAACGCACCAGGTGCTTTTGCTTGCCGGCCCTGGCGCTGGAGACGGCCATCACCATGGTCCAACTGCTGACCAGCAGGATCACGGTGTTCAGCGTGCCCATGAAGCGGTCCAGGTGATGGTGGGCCGAGGCGAAGGCTTCGGGGAAGCGGGCGTGCATGATGCCGTAGCCGACGAAGAGGCCCCCGAACAGGAGCACTTCGGTCACCAGGAAGGCCCACATGCCGATCTTGACCGAATCGGTCTGCTGTTCCATTTCGGCGAAATGGTGCTGCAGGCCGGGCGGGTGTTCGTGCGCGTGTTCCGTAGTCGAAATTGCGCTGTCGCTCATGGTCTCCTCAGAATGCACTCCAATCAGTCTCCAGCCGGTGCGGCGGCCGGCGCGGGGGAATGATCATACGGCTCGCGGGTCACCACGGGAATGCGCTCGAAGTTGTGGGGGATGGGCGGCGAGGACGTGGTCCACTCGAGCGTCGTCCCTCCCCAGGGATTCGGCGGGGCGTCGTAGCGCTTGCGCAGCGACGCCAGCAGGTAGCCCAGGACGATGAAGAGGCCGAGGCCGAGGATCCAGCTCCCGAAGGTGGAGAAGGCGTGCAGGGGCTGGAACTGGTCCAGGTAGTTGTAGTAGCGGCGCGGCATGCCGCGGGTGCCGACCACGAACTGGGAAAGGAAGGTGACATTGAAGCCGATGAAGATGAGCACGGCGGCGATGCGCGCCCACTTCTCCGAATACATGCGGCCGAACATCTTCGGCCACCAGTAGTGCAGGCCGCCGATGAAAGCGATCGTCGTGCCGCCCATCATCACGAAGTGGAAGTGGGCGACGACGAAGTAGGTGTCGTGCAGATGGATGTCGGTGGCCAGCGCGCCAAGGAAGAGCCCGGTGAGGCCGCCGATGGCGAACAGCATCAGAAACATGATGGCGTAGAGCATCGGCGCCTTGAGGTCGATGGAGCCCTTGTACATCGTCGCCAGCCAGTTGAAGACCTTCACCGCCGAGGGAATGGCCACCAGGAAGGTGAGGAACGAGAAGACGGCCGAAGCCAGGTCGCTCTGCCCGCTGGTGTACATGTGGTGGCCCCAGACCAGGAAGCTGATGAAGGCGATGGCCACGCTCGAGTAGGCGATGGCCTTGTAGCCGAAGATGTTCTTCCGCGAGAAGGTGGGGATGATCTCGGAGATGATGGCCATGCCCGGCAGGATCATGATGTAGACGGCCGGGTGGGAGTAGAACCAGAAGAAGTGCTGGAACAGCACCGGGTCGCCGCCGAGGCGGGGGTCGAAGATGCCCACCGAGAGCACGCGCTCCATCATCAGCAGCACCAGGGTGATGCCGAGCACCGGGGTGGCCAGCACCTGGATGATGGCCGTGGCGTAGAGGCCCCAGACGAACAGGGGGGTCTTGAACCAGGTCATGCCCGGGGCGCGGAGCCGGTGGATGGTGGCGATGAAGTTGATGCCGGTGAAGATGGAGGAGAAGCCGAGGATGAAGGCGGCGAAGGTCATGGTGGTGACCGAGGTGTTGGAGCTGGTCGAGTACGGGGTGTAGAAGGTCCAGCCGGTATCGACGCCGCCGGTGACCATGGCCAGGACGCCGAACAGAGCGCCGACGACGTAGAGCCAGTAGCTGGCGAGGTTCAGGCGCGGGAAGGCGACGTCCTTGGCGCCCAGCATCATGGGCAGAACGAAGTTGCCCAGCGAGGCGGGGATGGCCGGGATGATGAACAGGAAGATCATCACCGCCCCGTGGAGGGTGAACATCTGGTTGTAGGTGTCCGCCTCCATGAGGGTCTTGCCGGGCGTGAGCATCTCCAGGCGGACGAGCATGGCGAAGAGGCCGCCGAGGAGGAACATCAGCATGACGCTCCAGAGGTACATCACGCCGATGCGCTTGTGGTCCAGCGTGAACATCCAGCTCTTGAAGCCCCGCTCGGCCTTCAGATAGTTGGCCGCGGCCGGCTCGCCGCCGGCCATGGAATGGGAGGTGGATACGACGTCTGCCATGGGTTTCCCTCTTCCCAGCTACTGCTGTTCCTTGATGAATTCGATCAGGGCCTTGATCTCCCGCTCCCGCAGCAGGCCCTGGAAGGTGGGCATGATGGCCTCGAAGCCGGAGACGACTTTGGCGTGCGGGTCGAGGATCGATTCCCGGATGTAGTTCTCGTCGGCGAACACGGTGCTGCCGTCGGCGAGCTTCACCTCGTGGCCGAAGACGCCCTTGAAGCTCGGGCCGTCGCGGCGCGAGCCGTCGATCGAGTGGCAGGTGGCGCAGCCCCGGCTCTCATAGAGCAGGGCGCCGAGCTCGGCCAGGGGCATGGTGCGGGTGCGCTCGTCGCCGAGCTCCTGCCATTCCCGGAACTTCTCCTCGCTGTCCACGTAGATCTTGCCCACCATGTCGGAGTGGCCCCGGCCGCAGTACTCGGCGCAGAAGATGGTGTGCTCGCCCTCGGCCTCGGGCAGGAACCAGAGATCGGTGTACATGCCCGGGACGACGTCCTTCTTGATGCGGAAGCTGGGGACGAAGAAGCCGTGGATGACGTCTTCCGAGGACATGATCAGGCGCACGGGCCGGCCCACGGGCACGTGGATCTCGTTGATGGTGCGCATGCCGTCCGGGTACTCGAACTGCCAGAGCCACTTCTTGCCCGTCACCTGGATCTCGAGGGCGTCGCCGGGGGCGGTGTAGGCGTTGATGTAGCCGTGGAAGCCCCAGGCGAAGATGATCATCACGACGATGAGCGGAATGACGCTCCAGACGATCTCGAGCGTAGTGTTGTGGCTCACCTGGGACTCGGCGGGGCTGTCTCCCCGGCGGCGGTAGCGCCAGACGAAGAAGACGACCAGGGCCGTGATCAACAGGAAGAAGAAGGCCGCCAGCGCGACGATGAACATGAAGAACGTGTCGTGCTCGGCGGCGTAAGCCGTGCCTTGGGCCGGCAAGAGAATCGATTTCAGCCAGTTCATTGCGTCACCACCCAGTCGCCGCGGGCGGCCCGGCGCCTCTCCCGCCTCCAAAGGACAGCCAGCGCGCCGCCAAGGACGAGCATGACGGCCACGCCGCCGGCGCGCATCAGGTTGACGGCGAACAGCACGTAGCCCTTGGCGTCAGGATCGTAATGAAAGCAGTAGAGCAGCACGCGGTCGGTGATGGTGCCGACCTTGCCATTGGAGGCTTCGGTGAGGGCGAGCCGCACGTCGCGGGTCTTGAACTGAATCCCGTAGAGGTACCGCGAGACGACGCCGTCCTCGGTGAGCACCATGATGACGGCGGCGTGGGCGTACTGGCCGCGGTCCTCGTCGTACTTGTAGCGGAAGCCGACCTGCTCGGCCAGCTTCTTGACGTTGCCTTTGTGGTCCGCCAGGAAGTGCCAGCCCGGGGCCGGACGGCCGTAGCCGGCCAGATAGACGGCCTTCTTCTTCCGGGCCAGGGCGAATGTCTCGGTGGGGTCGATGGAGATCGTGACGATCTCGTACTCCTCGCCCGGCGTCCAGGGAATGTCGCGCAGCGTCTTCGTCTGCCCGTTGAGGACGAGGTTGCAGAGCATGGGGCAGTCGTAATAGACGAGGTTCAGGATCACCGGGCGGCCTTTGCCGAAGTACTCCCGCAGGGCCACCGGATAGCCGTCCTCGGCGACGAAGGTGAGATCGAGATCGATCCGGGCGCCGAGCTTCTCTTCGACGCCCACGCCCTGGAGCCCTTCGGGGACTTCCGTGGAAGTAACCGGGGCGGCGGCGGCCGGCGCGAGCCACCAGAAGAGGGCGCACGCGGCCACCAGGCGGGCCGGAGCGGACCGGGGACTCTTCTCATTGAGCCGCATCGGCTGCCTCCTGTCCCGGGGCCTGCCCCGCCGGCTCGATGGGCTTGACGGGGTAGGGCTGAGTCGGATACTTCACGTTGCCGGCGGCGTACTCGGCGGCCAGCAGTTCCATGGCCCGCTCGATGGGCAGGCGCACCAGGCCCTTTTCGCGGTCGATGTAGCCGTAGGAGTGGAGCTGGGAGTCCTCGCGGGCGCGCAACTGTTTGAAGTCGCTGGCCACCGGAGAGAGCACTTTGACGTAGAGCTGCTCCTCGTAGACGACGGTGAAATAGTGCTGCACCGCCAGCACGGCGACCACGATGGCCACCACGATGATGGCGAACAGGGCGCCGATCAGCCGGGGGTTGATGTCCGAGCGCTCGTAGCCCGGCTTCGGATCCGGCGCGGCAGCGGGTTGGGTGTGTTCCGTCATCGTTTCGACCTCCGGGTCCCCTCCTCTAAATGTTGTGATGCGCGAGCGACTCCGGCAGGCGCACATCTCCGGCGGGCACCATCGCCCGGCGGCGGAAGCGCCGCCAGAAGGCCAGCCCGAAAACCGAGCCCGTAGCCAGGAACGTCGCCACGTCGAGCCACTGGATGTGGAAGTTGTGGGGGTGCACCGACGGCAGGATGAGCCAGTGCAGGTCCATGCCGTGGATGACGAGGATCCAGAAGGCGGTCAGCCCGAGCACGGTCAGGTTCCGCTTCGCCCCGCGCGAGAGCAGCGCCAGGAAGGGGACGATGAAGTGGCCCACCACCAGCAGGGCGCTCAGGTAGATCCAGGTACCCTCCATGCGGTGCTTGAAGAAGACGGTCTCCTCGGGCAGGTCGGCGTACCAGATGAGCAGGTACTGGGAGAAGGCGATGTAGGCCCACCAGACGGTCAGGGCGAACATCCACTTGCCGAGGTCGTGATAGTGCTCGATGGTGATCGTCTCGCGCAGGTAGCCGGCCTTGCGGAGGGCGAGGGCCACCAGCGTCACCAGGGCGATGAAGGCGAGCGCGCCGCCGGAGAATACGTAGACGCCGAAGATCGTCGAGTACCAGTGCGGATCCAGCGACATGATCCAATCCACCGAGGCCATGGTGACGGTGGCGGTGAGCACGAGCACGCCTGGGGCGCTCCACCAGCGGAGGTTGCGGCGGGCCTCTTCGCTGGGCCCTTCGTCCTGGGCGACGGAGTTCTGATAGAGGACGATGGCCAGGGCGCTCCAGACGAAGAAGTACGTCACCACCCGGGCGACGTAGAGCGGGGCGCTGAAGAAGAGCGCCTTGAACTGGAGATTGGGGTTGTGCTCGACGTCGAAGTATCCGGGCTGCGCCCACTCATAGAGCGTCGGGATCCCGATGGCCACCGGGATGAACAGGAAGGCCATCACCGGCAGCGTGATCATGACGTTCTCCATGATCCGGCGCACGGTGACGCTCCAGGCGGCGGTGGTGATGTGCTGCACGGC
>Ga0256839_1005564_pt1 | contig 11571 bp, 9 predicted proteins | sample 354166metaG_FD_185968 | JGI IMG/M metagenome (GOLD analysis project Ga0256839, IMG submission 185968) | Hydrothermal vent microbial communities from Mid Atlantic Ridge, Atlantic Ocean - 354-166 | ecosystem: Environmental > Aquatic > Marine > Hydrothermal vents | place: Atlantic Ocean: Mid...
GACTTATCGCGTTCCGACTGAGCAATAGTTGAATGGCTGTAGTTCAGATGAGGGTTTAAATCCATCACCATTGGTTGCGAAAGGTTATTGGCAGAGACCACTCCCAATTTAACCCGCACAAAGGTGCCGTTGAGGTTAGGCTCATACCTTATTTCATTGGTTGCATCAGTACCAACCAATGTTATCTGGTTTTTAGCCACATTAAAACCGATTGCCATACCAATATTCATCAATCCCGACACGTAACTGACTTCGTGAGTTTGTGTATCAATAACGGTGATGTCGTGATCAAGTAAAGTCCACCCCTGCACTCTTCCAGAAAGGTTGGCTTGTTCGCCCGAAACCATGTGTGTCCAATCTTCGCCATTATCATCACGCCAACGACCTGTGTCATCTTGCCTTACAATAAGGGAAACTTTAGGAGGTTCAGGTAAAGCAGGGTTAAAAGCAGGGAAAAAACCAGTGCCATTATTGGGTGGTGGATTTTGTCCTTGGTAAGGCGATGGGTTGCGATTAACGGGATTTCCAGGAAAACCCAATGTTCCATCTGTTTCGTCAATTCCTCCAGCAAGTATTGTGGTTTTATTACCCGATTCGAAACTCGCCACATAAACTTTACTGCCATCGGCATTAACTGCCATGGCACGTGGGTCTTCTGCCATCACATCAATAACCTGTGCTACTGCGGTTAAATCAGTGGTATCAAATACCATAATTTGATTGACTTGGGAACAACTAACAAAAGCCTTATCTTGAGCAAAAACAACATCAAAAGGTTCGTCATTGGTTTTTAATGTTTGTTTGATTTGTCGGTTATCGAAGTCAACGAGGGTTATCGAATCAGAAATATGGTTCACCACCCACAATTCATTATTGTCTTTAAAACGAACCGAAACTGGATCAATGCCAACTTTCACATGCCCAAGTTGAATCGGATAACCTAAAGAAACATCAAAAAGTTGCACACGATTGTCCGCCGTATGAGCCACAGCTAAACGCGTTTTATCAGGAGACAAATCTAGAGCATGAATGGGGTGATTTTCCCAATTAACATAAGGTAAATCCTGAGCCTCTACTAACCCCACTAAAAAACAAAGCACTACAATTAATTTTATTCGCATACCGTACCCAGTGAAAATTATGAGGTTATACTAGCACAAATAAAACAATTTTTAACAATTAATATTCAAACAAGTATTTTAAAATACCAACCACTGGTTTAGAATGGTGTTAAATTAATTTATGAAGTACCAATGTGGATGATACTAATAAAAAAATAGTTAATGATTTAATTGGGGAATTTAAGTCACTAATTAGACCAAAACTTATTCTTTGCCTTGATGCATTAGAGGATGCTGTCTATGATTTAGCAGGAGCAAGCGAATCTGAAAAAGACAAAAATCGCTATTTTGACCAATTAGAATCAATCAAGACACAACAAGACCATTTGATTGACGTATTTTTAGAATCCTTTAATCAAGCAAGCAGGCGTTTTATTGAAGGCAATTACCTTTATGTTAATGTTGATGAAGAACAAGAGCAAGAACAAGAAAAGCCCGCCTTAAGCTTATCATTAGTGGAGGATAATACCCTTGATGAATTTTTAGCTCGGGATAATCTTGTAAGTAAATGTGAAATCAACTGCAACACTAATCTCTATGGCCTTGAACAACGGTTCGCAAAACTTGCTGGGGTTGCCAGCTTAAAGACAATCGAAGTCCCAATTTCCCCTATTGTTATTGTGGATTCATACCGTAAAAGCTTTGAAGCCATTGACACAAAATTAAAGATGTGTACGCATTTTCGCTTAATGCTTTATATCATATTTGATCGCAATGTATTGAAAAACCTTAACGAAGTCTACAACGACATCAATGAATACTTATCATCAAATGGCATTATTAAACACATATCCTTTGGTTTTAATAACAACCCCAATGAACATAAAGAAGATGAAATTGACTTAACGATGCAAAATTTATCATTGGATGAAAAAGTCGAAATAATAAATCCCAATACACAATTTTCTCTGACAGATATTGAAGACATTGAAAATACAAAAAACTTAAGTCATGTCCAAAATAAAAATTTTGATAGCAGTTACCAACTTATTTCAGACATTTTAAGTAACAAAGCCAGCAACACAAAGAGCTCTGCCCTCAACACAACCGCACTAGCATTAGGAAATAATACAAACAATAATTCAGTCAAAAATGGCAGTACCGACCAAGACAACAAATTCAACCCAGAATTATCATCAAACAATGGCACCCAAGCACTTAATGTTTCATCCGAATTATTAGAAAAGTTTAACCAGCAAGCTGATAAATTAAGTCAATTAGATACAGGAAATTCAGGCAACTTAAGCAACACAGCACGCAATGAAGAACCCGTTAATGTCGATATTTTAATTAAAACGCTTAACTCCCTTCAAAATGTAGATTTTTCAAAAATTAGTCTTTCAGAAAAAAATAAATCACCTGAAGAAGTTAAAAAAGATTTTATCGATGAATTAAGCAAAGATAACAACGAAGTCATCGAAAATAAGGACATGCAAGCGATAGATTTAATCGTCTTGTTGTTTAAGTATATTGTTGATGACAGAAATTTACCTGATGCAACTCAAGTTATACTCTCGCATTTACAAATTCCATACCTTAAAATAGCTCTTCAAGATAGCAATCTTTTTTCTGACAAAACGCACCCTGCTCGAGTGTTGCTCAATGATTTATCCATTGCCTCGGTTGGATGGAGTCGAGAAGTTGATGAAAAAGGCGTATTTTTAGATGAAATAAAAGCCATCTCACAAAAGATTGTTAATAATGAAACTTACAGTGACGAATATTTTAATGATTTGATTGACGAGTTTAGTGCTTTTAATAAAAACCTTAAGGAATCAACTAAAAAAGTTCAGGATCAAACTAACGAAAAACTCCATAAAAAAGAAAAATTAATTCAGGCTAAAAAAGTCGCTGCTGAGGTCTTAATCAATAAAATGACCAACAAAAAAATGCCTAAGCTATTTAAGGATATTTTATTGGGCTCATGGCTGTATATATTAGTTTTGACGGATATTAAGCATTCAAGAACCTCTGATGAATACAAAGATAAAGTGGATTTTATCAACAATTTAATAGCTTTAGCTCACTTTAGTGAAGAAGTTACCATCACTAAAACTCAAATTGATGACCTGTTAAGGCAATACATCAAAGGACTTAAATTGGTAACTTTCAACAAAGAAATCGTCAAGAAGAAGCTTCTCAAGTTGAAAAAACAACTAGTGGATATACATTTTAATCTTGACTTAGAAGCAACCGAAAGCGAAACAGAATCCCAAGAAATTATTGGCTTAGCAGAGATTCAAGATCACGAACTTGGTGTTGTCTCTTACATCAAGGAAGAAGAAGCACGAAGTACCGCAAATGAAAACATCGTTGTTGATGATGCTTCTCTAAACCTAGTTAAATCAATGCAAGTCGGCGACTGGCTCATCTTTAACGACTTAGATGAAAGCAATAAAACCATTGAGGCAAAACTGTCATGGATTAGTCCGATTACAGGAAAATACCTCTTTGTGCTTGCCTCTGGATTAAAGTACAAAGACATAATACCTCAACAGATTGCTATGGGCTTAACCGATAAAACGATTGTAATGGTCGAGAAAGAACCTATTTTCGATAGAGCCATGCAATCCATCGCTAATACCTTACAAGCCAGTGCTTAATCTGAGACAGGAAACTTTTGCGACAAATAACGAATAATATCTGATGACTCATACATCCAAGTATACTGCCCCTCTTCATTTTCAATACGCAAACACGGCACCATTAACCGTCCACCCTCGTGCTCGAGTTCTTTCTTAAACTCAGGATTTGCTCGAATATCTCTTATTTCAATAGGCAACGACATGCGCTTCATCGCGCGTCGAACTTTGACGCAAAAAGGGCAAGCATTGTACTGATATAGTTTGAGTTTTTGGGTGGAAGCAACAATTTTTTGTTGTTCACCTTCTTCTCTTTCCACCCCTTTAGGCGAAAATAACCAATTAAAAAACAAGATAATAGAACCCAATATTTTACGAATAATTGCCATAATTTTAAATACATTTCAAAATGGGCAAGATTATCGTTTAATTGCTTTACTTTTTCTATGAATTACTTGCATTAAAGCTTAATACGCCTGAAATATCTTCAATTCCGAGCAATACCATTAACAACCGATCAACCCCAACAGCAATTCCTGAACACGCAGGCATGCCAACATTCATTGCGTGAATCAAATTTTCATCGATACGAATTGCATTGGTTCCGCGTTTACTGTTATCTTTTTCAAAACGATGCAACAATTCCTTAGCATCGGTTAATTCTTGGTAGCCATTGCCAAGCTCTTGTCCTTGATAAAAAACCTCAAATCGCAATGAATACTGTGGATTTTCTGAATCTATTTGGGATAAAGCCGCCTGAGAAGCGGGATAATGTGTAATGAAAGTTAAGCAGTTCTTGGCTAATTGTGGCTGAATATGACAAGCAAACAAATAATCTAACGCCTCATCCTTTGACAAAACGCTGCCAGAATAGTCATTTGCAATACATATTTGATTAAGCTCTTTGAGTGTTATCTCTTCGATATTAATTGCTAAAACATTCTGAAACGATTGAAAAAATGTTAATGTTTGGCTGCTTTCATAGCTCACATTAAAGGCATCAAAAAGACTGAAAAAGAGAGACTCCACATCCCGAATTAATTGCAGGTAATCAAAACCCAAGCGATACCACTCCAACAAGGTAAATTCAATATTATGCGTGCGACTGACTTCACCGTAACGAAAAACCTTACCAATTTCAAAAACATCACCCACGCCACTGCATATTAGTCTTTTCAATGGAAATTCTGGCGATGTTCTCAAGTAACTCTTTTCAAAATCACGATGAATAGCCTGTGAAGTAAAACTGTCGATATGAATATCAGTATTTCCCGCCGATGATAAAATTGGCGTCTCCACCTCTAATACGGTTTCGGACTCAAAATACTGCCGAATTTTTTGCAATAAAAATGCCCGTTGCTTTAATAGAGGCAACGAGCATTGTGACAAATAGGATTGTTTCATTCAATCAAGTTAGTCTTTCACGCGTGAAGAATATTCGCCAGTACGCGTATCAACTTTGATAACTTCACCAATCTGAACAAATAAAGGAATTTGAACCACCGCCCCTGTTTCCAGTGTTGCTGGTTTGCCACCGCCACCTGAAGTATCGCCTTTAAGACCCGGATCGGTGTCAACAATTTTTAAATTAACAAAATTTGGTGGCACCACGACAATAGGATTACCATCATGCAGCGTTACGGTACAAATAGATTCCTCCATCAACCACTTAGCATTATCACCAACCGCTTCTTTGCTGGCTTCAATCTGTTCATAAGTCTCAGGATGCATAAAGTAATAAGTTTCACCATCATTATAGAGGTACTGATAATCCAACTCCATCACGTCCGCTGTTTCCATTTTATCCGTTGACTTACAGGTCTTATCAACCACACGTCCAGTTTTAAGATTTTTAATCTTAATGCGTGTAAAGGCCTGACCTTTTCCTGGTTTAACCATATCTACATCAGTAATATTCCATGGTTCACCATTAATTAATAATTTCATGCCATTCTTAAATTCATTTATGCCTACATTTGCCATAATATACCCAACTTATTTTAATTAACGCGCATAATAACATACTGCCCTAAAAATGTATTGCATTGCACCCAAAGATTTAAACAGGTCTTTTTGAAATTGATACACAACCCAAATATTACAGGTCTTAACACTCTTCTATTCTCAGATTTATGGTTAATAAGCTGTTTTAGCTATCGTCAACTATTCCCAAGCGTTGTGCTCGTTTTTTCCAATTTTCTCTAGCTAGTTGCTGCATGTCAGAACTCGTATCGCTTTCATCCATGATTTCTAAACCCAATAATGTTTCAATAATATCTTCCATAGTTACTAACCCACTAATTGAGCCGTATTCATCAACAACTAGGGCAATATGTTCTTTTGTTTGAATAAATTTTTCAAATAATTCAGGTATTGGTGCACTAGAGGTCACAATTAATAGTTCACGCTTCAAGTTTTCAAGCTTTGCTTGATGCTTACCTTCTGCAACATTTTTATAAATGTCATCTTTTAAAATATAGCCAGTGATATTATCTTTATCACCTTTATAAACAGGGATTCTTGAGAATTGCAAACTTTTATTTTCTTCAAAAAACTCTTTGATATTTTGCCCTTCATTTGCAAGCTTTAATACTGTACGTGGTGTCATTATATCTTTTGCCAAAATACTGTTAAAATTTAATAGGTTTTTAATTATTTTAGATTCTGACTCTTCAAAAACACCTTCTGCATGGGCTATTTCAGTCATTGTATGAAAATCCTCTCTGCTTAATAGGCTGTGACCGTGATTATTTTTGCCAAACAACTTGGTAAATAGCTGCAATAACCAGATAATTCCAGTCCATTTACAAATAAAAATTAGCAGTATTAATATTTTGGTAGAAATTCCTGCTAACTCCTTCCAATATGTTGCCCCAATAGTTTTGGGAATTATTTCAGAAAGCACTAAAATCAAGGCAGTCATAATAATAGAAACTATTCCAACTATATTATTACCTGAACCAAAGGTTTTTTCAGCTTGCACGCCTACCAAAATTGCCCCTACGGTGTGAGCAATAGTGTTTAATGTTAATATTGCTATTAGCGGTTTATCAACATCTTCTTTGATTCGTTCTAAAGCATGTGCGTAGGCTTTGCCCTCTTTCTTTTTAATACTAGTAAAGGTCGGTGTTACACTTAATAAAACCGCTTCAAGAATTGAACATAAAAAAGAAAAGAAGATTGAGGTTGTAGCAATTAAAATTAATAAAGTCATTGAGCTAATACCCAAATCTCGATAGTGAAAACACGATTATATCATAACCACTTAGAAGGTCCAACATAAAGGACGTAAACCTCTTTCCATTTTTTTAAACGAACAGCCTTGTCCAATATGAAATAAGCCTAAAATTGGCAATTCCTTATGCTCATCGATTTAGAACTAAATAATTATCGAAACCAACTGATACACTGCCAACGGTCGGAACCCGTCCTGCGGGGTGATTTTTCACTCATCAAGCAATTTTATACCACTGGTATCAATTTCAACTGGCGGTGTTGGTTTTTTCTCAACCATCGTCGCTCCAACTTCATCTAAGGATAAATCCGAAATATCGAGCTGTGGTTCGGGGATTTCTTCTGGTTCATCAAAGATTGCCCCCACTTCTTCTAAAGAAATATTCGAAACATCAAATTCAGGTTCTGGCACTTCTTCTTTTTCAACAATTTCTCTATCTTCTTCATCTATTGTAAATGAGGATGTATCAATATTAACAGGTTCAATAGGCTTAGGGTTGGCAAATTGTGCCCCCACTTCATCCAATGAAAATTGTGAAGTTGGAATATTGGCAACTATTGGAGCTGGAGGCGAAACTAAAATCACCCCTGGGGCTGACATAGTCAGTTCGGCTTTATAGTTTTCGTTCACCTTTTTAACTAAAGAAACTTTTAAACCCGCTTTTTTTAATGCTTGCCGAAAATTATTAGCTTTTTCGAGTGTTTGCTCTTTTTTTAATACCCGTGGATTGCCATCAAAGAACCTTTCTGCCTTTTCAATTGGCAATTTAAACACTTTTGAAAAATGCAGTACGGCTCGATTTTTATCCAGCTCTCTGGCAAACTTTCCTTTAAAGACCACATCAAATAAATTTTCTGCACTCATGATAACCTCGCGTCTTGTTTCTCCCACAAATCATTTAACCACTGCTGCAATTCTTTTCTAAATTCCATATCGGTAATGTAGTTTTTGTTCTTTAAGTGATTTGGGATTTTAATTTTTTCCACTATTATTTCGACTTTATCGTATTTAGCACATAAATATTCCCAAGCCGTTGGAGCCTTTGGCGAATATTTTAAACTGGTTTGTAGCAAATAATTCATTTGATTTCCCATAGAACCCAAGACAAACCCAATGCCACCTGATTTGGGCTTTAGCAAGTGTTTGTATTTTGAATGTTGTTTTTTATGCTTTTGCTTTGAAAAACGCGTGCCTTCAATAAAGTTTATCACTGAAATTGGGTAATCTTTAAACTTTTCACACGCTTTTTTGGTCACCTCTAAATCCTTGCCTTTCATGTGGGGATTTTTAGCTAAATAACTGGCAGAAAAACGCCGCATAAAAGGAAAATCAAGTGCCCACCACGCCACACCCAAAAATGGCACGTAGATAAGTTCGTGTTTGAGAAAAAATTTTAAAAAGGGAATTTTCTTGTAAAATACACTTTGCAGTATTGGAATATCCGCAGCGGCAGCATGGTTGCTAATCACCAAGTACCAATCGTTTGGTTCTAACTCTTCCGTGACCTTTAGCTCAATTTTATTGCCGTGAAACAATAAATGGGTTTTTGTATTTAACCAAATCCAATTATTAGCAATCCACACCAGTACTTTTGAGATAGATTTTCTAATTACTGGAATGGGCAAGATGAACTTAAGCAAAGAAACTACCACCAAGATTGGCACCCAAAACAGTGTATTGGCTATAACGACCAGAAGTATTATTGTACCTTTGAGTGCGGACATGAATTCTCATAAATTTATAATATTTGATTATTTTAACCAGTATTTGCCTATTTTTCACTAAAGTTATCGAATTTTTATACACTTTCAGTCAACTTAGCCTTAGAATACATCTCTTTATTCAAATATAGAGATATATAAAGATGAGTGATTTTCTATTTACCTCGGAATCGGTATCCGAAGGACATCCAGACAAACTTGCCGATCAAATATCTGATGCGGTACTCGATGCAATACTCGAACAAGACAAATCTGCACGTGTGGCATGTGAGACCATGGTGAAAACAGGAACTGCCATTATCGCTGGCGAAGTCACCACTTCAGCGTGGGTTGACTTGGATGATGTTGTACGCAAAGTCATCACTGATGTCGGTTATAACAATTCTGATGTCGGTTTTGACGGAAACACTTGTGCGGTTATGTCCTTAATCGGCAAACAGTCCGTGGACATTAATCAAGGTGTTGACAGAAACACAGCTAAAGAACAGGGCGCAGGTGATCAGGGCTTGATGTTTGGTTATGCCAGCAACGAAACCGATGTTTTGATGCCAGCTCCGATTACTTATTCTCACCGTTTGGTTGAACGTCAAGCTTATGTTCGCCGAGCCAATAAATTATCGTGGTTACGCCCTGATGCTAAATCGCAATTGACATTTCGTTATGTTGATAACCAGCCTGTCGCTATTGATGCGGTGGTTTTATCAACCCAACATGACGAAAATATTTCTCTCAAGGATTTACGTGAAGCAGTGATGGAAGAAATCATCAAGCCCGTATTGCCCGCACAATGGTTGGATGCCAAAACTCAATACCACATTAATCCAACGGGTAAATTTGTTATCGGCGGACCTGTTGGTGATTGTGGATTAACGGGTCGTAAAATTATTGTGGATACTTATGGCGGCATGGCTCGTCATGGTGGCGGTGCTTTTTCGGGTAAAGATCCTTCAAAAGTTGACCGTTCGGCAGCTTATGCGACACGTTATGTGGCAAAAAATATTATTGCAGCTGGTCTTGCTGATCGTTGCGAAGTGCAAGTTTCTTATGCTATTGGGGTGGCTAAACCGACTTCAATCAGCGTCACAACCTTTGGCACCAATAAAATACCAGAAGCACGCATTGAAGAATTGGTGCATGAACATTTTGATTTAACACCTTACGGAATTATTACGGGATTAGACTTAATTCGCCCGATTTACCAAAAAACAGCTGCTTACGGACACTTAGGTCGTGAAGACGATGACTTTACTTGGGAAAAAACTGATAAAGCAGAATTGTTGCGAGATGCAGCAGGTTTATAAATGAACAAAAAACAATAGAGATAATAAAATGACAGATACAAATAAAGATTACATCGTCGCCGATATTTCCTTGGCTCCATGGGGACACAAAGAATTTCGCATTGCCGAAACAGAAATGCCAGGTTTGATGAAAATTCGTGAGGAATACAAAGACGCACAGCCTTTAAAAGGCGCACGCATTGCGGGTTCTTTACACATGACGGTACAAACCGCAATCCTCATTGAAACCTTGCGAGCACTTGGTGCGGATGTGCGCTGGGCAAGTTGCAACATTTATTCGACCCAAGACCATGCCGCTGCTGCTATTGCCGATCAAGGCATCCCTGTTTTTGCCGTCAAAGGCGAAACATTAGACGAATATTGGGAATACACGCATCGCATCATGCAATGGTCAGATGGCGGCACGCCTAACATGATTTTGGATGATGGTGGCGATGCGACCATGTTATTGATGTTGGGTTCAAAAGCGGAAAAAGACCCATCGGTGTTAGACAATCCTCAATCTGAAGAAGAAATTTGTTTGTATAATTCCATCAAAAAGCGTTTGCCAACCAGTAACGGTTGGTACACTAAAGCTTTAGCAGGCATTCAAGGCGTGACTGAGGAAACAACCACAGGCGTACACAGATTATACGAATTGGCAAAAGCGGGCGAATTACCTTTTCCTGCTATCAATGTTAATGATTCTGTCACCAAATCAAAATTCGACAACCTTTATGGCTGTCGTGAATCCTTAGTCGATGGCATCAAACGTGCAACCGATGTCATGATAGCAGGCAAAGTCGCTGTTGTTTGTGGCTATGGTGATGTCGGCAAAGGTTGTGCTCAATCATTGCGTGGACTGGGTGCCAGCGTGTTAATTACTGAAGTTGACCCGATTTGTGCCCTGCAAGCTTCTATGGAAGGTTTTCGTGTGGTCACTTTGGATGATGTTTGCGATCAAGTCGACATCGTTGTTACCGCAACAGGCAATTACAATATTGTTACTTTTGAGCACATGGCAAAGATGAAAGACCAAACCATCGTTTGCAATATTGGTCATTTTGATAACGAAATTGATGTTGCTGGCTTAGAAGAAAAATGCCAATGGGATGAAATTAAACCACAAGTTGATCATGTTATCTTTGCTGATGGCAAGAAAATCATCTTGCTTGCCCGTGGACGTTTAATCAACTTGGGTTGTGCCACTGGTCATCCTAGTTTTGTTATGTCAAATTCATTCACCAACCAAGTGTTGGCACAAATTGAATTGTATTGCGATGGTGATAAATACAATAACGAAGTCTATGTTTTACCGAAAAAACTGGACGAAAAAGTTGCACGCTTGCACTTAGAACGAGTGGGTGTGAAGCTAACCAAGCTTACCGAAAAGCAAGCGGCATACATTGGTGTAACGGTTGAAGGTCCTTACAAGCCTGAACATTATCGTTATTAATCCCAAGTCCCGATAGTGCTCGTTCCCATGCTCTGCGTGGGAACCTAGGCAGAAGTAGGCAAGAGAAAAACCATGAAAAATATAAAATTTAGTTTTGAATTCTTCCCTGCTCGTACTAACGAACAGAAAGTCATTTTATGCAACACGCAAGAGAAACTACGCAAACTTAATCCTGA
>Ga0256839_1005565_pt1 | contig 11568 bp, 8 predicted proteins | sample 354166metaG_FD_185968 | JGI IMG/M metagenome (GOLD analysis project Ga0256839, IMG submission 185968) | Hydrothermal vent microbial communities from Mid Atlantic Ridge, Atlantic Ocean - 354-166 | ecosystem: Environmental > Aquatic > Marine > Hydrothermal vents | place: Atlantic Ocean: Mid...
TGCGCGCCCTCATGCACTGGCTGCACGCCGAGTTCGCCGCCAGCCTCGACGCCCTGCAGCGGGCCGAGGCCCTGGCCGCGCAGAGCGGCGTGCACGTGTTCGACTTCGTGCTCGCCCTGCTGCGCAGTTTTCTGGTCCTGCAGACCGGCAGCCAGCGTGAGCAGGAACGCCAGATCAAGCGCCTGCACGGCCTGGTGGGCACCTTCCCCGGGCGCATGGGCCAGGCCCACTACCACTACGTCGCCGGCCTCGCCGCGCGCCTCGCCGGTGACGGCGAGGCGGCGCACCAGCACCTGCTGCAGTCCCACGCCGGGGTCGGCGCCATCGGCATCCCCTTCGCCGAGGCCAGCAGTTGCATCGCCCTGGCGCGCAACCTGATCCTGCTGGGCCGCACGGACGAGGCGCGCAGCTGGCAGGCAGCGGCCCGGGGGCACTGTGAACACATCGGCAGCCGCTTCCTCGACCACGCCGTGGCGCTGCTGAACGCCGAGCTGGCGCGCGCCGAAGGCGACGATGAACAGGCCGACGGGTATCTACGCGAGGCCCTGGCCCTGGGCCGCGCCGGCGGCTACTTCCACTACGACTGGTGGCTGCCGGAGGTGATGCTGGCGCACTGCCTGCGCGCCTTGGAACTGGGCATCGAAGTGGCATTCGTGCAGACCCTGATCCGCCGCCACCGCCTGTGCCCCGAGTCGCCGCCGCTGCACCTGGACCACTGGCCCTGGCCGGTGCGCATCCACACCCTGGGGCGCTTCGGCGTGCAGGTGGACGACGAGACCCTGCACGTCGAGGGCCAGGCCGGCAAGCGCCCGCTGATGCTGCTCAAGGCCCTGGTCGCCTTTGGCGGCCGCGAGGTGGCCGAGGCCCATCTCAGCGAGGCCCTGTGGCCCGACGCCGAGGGCGACAGCGCCCACAACGCCTTCACCACCACCCTGTCGCGCCTGCGCAAGCTGCTGGGCGCCGACACCCTGGTGGTGCGCGAGGGGCATCTGAGCCTCGACCCCCGCCGGTGCTGGCTCGACACCTGGGCCTTCGAGCGCGCCCTGTCGGCACTGGAAGAGGCCCTGACCCGCGCCGCCGGCGAGCACGCCGTGACCCAGGCCGCGCAACGCGTATTCGCCCTCTACCACGGCGAATTCCTCGCCCGCGAAGAACCCGCCGGCTGGCAGATGGCACAGCGCGAACGCCTGCGCCTGCGGCTGATGCACGCCCTCAAGCGCCTGCTCGCCCATCACCAGCAGCGCCACGACTGCGACGCCGTCCTGGCCCTGCTGGAACGCATGCTGCAACTCGACCCCTACGAGGAATCCCTGCACCGCCAGCTGATGCGCTGCCACGCAGGCCTCGGCGACCGCGCCGAGGCCCTGGCCGTCTACCAGCGCTGCCACGACCTGCTGCACGCCACCTTCGGCATCGAACCCTCGCAAAAGACCCGTCAGCTGCACCAGCGCATCCGCGAGGCCGGCGACACCGACCTGCCACACCTCTGCGACACCTGCCAGCGCCCGCTGGCCAGCGGCGCCTGAGCCGGCCTTCTTCCGCCTCTCTTTTCCGCCTGTGACCGATCCGTAACCCCGCGCGGGCTACGGTCAGGGTGACGCCACGATCCGTGGCGTCACCGACGCCAGGCACGCAGGGGGCAAAAACTGTGATCGTTCACATCATCCATTTATACCGGCAGGAACCCCCCGACCACGGCGTGTATGGCGTAGTGGAGGACGTCGCCAGCGGTACCGAGTACCCCTTCGCCAGCAGCAATGACCTGTGGCGCATCCTGCAGCGGTTGTTGCCGGCGTGTCAGGGCGGGGCAGAGGTTCGCGGAACGGCGGATCCGTGCCGGCAGGGTGGGGACGGGAACATGTCGTGATGTAGCCCGGTCGGCGTTCAGGGCACTATCGCAATCTGCACATTGAGCTTGGCCCCGTCACCGGGCAGGTCGAGCAGGCTGACTTGACCGGTGTCTGCATCGTAGAGCCAGGTTCTACTGGTGGTGGGATTCTCGGTGACCACGTTGATAGTGGCGTAGCCGCCCGCTGCGTCCACCATCACCCGCGGATTTTCCCCTGACACGGGGCCTTTCCAGATCAGCTCGGCATCACCGCTGCCCAGGGCATGGCGCCACACCGACGCACCGCCGGTGGTGAAATTGGCGATGCTGAAGTAGAAGGCCGTCTCGTCCAGGGCGAAATCGCGCATGGTGGTGTCGGGTTCGGTCGGTGGCATGGAAAAATTCACTACGTCCGAGACATAGCTTGCGTCGGTGGGATCCAGTCGGATCAGGGCATAGTGGTCCATGCCTGTGGTGGTGCCTGCCTGCTCCAGATACACGCCGCCGTACAGTTCCCCGCCCAGGGAGAACAGTTGCGCCATGGGAAAGATCGAACTGCCCCGGCTGGCCGAGCCGGACCCCGCCTCCTGCAGCATGGGCTCGAGTGAAGGATCCTCCCCCTTGCCGTACCAGACATAGCGGCCATCGACATAGGTGAAGGATTGCAGGCCCAGCCAGCCCCAGTAGATGGAACCATCGTCGATGAGGGTGGGTTCCACGTCCAGCGGGTCGTGGTCGGCCAGCGCCAGGCGGCGCACCCGGACGGTCTTCACGGTTCCGCTTCGCAGCCCCTTTTCCAGCTCCAGCACCACGCCGGCCTCCGTGATCATATCGACCCCCGTCAGGCTGCCCGCCGGGATCTTCGGACTCACCGCCTCGGCGGCGCCGGTAGCCGGCACATAGCGCATCACCACCTTCGGCACCGCCTCCGGATCGACGGTGTTGTAGCGCTCCGTCCAGTTGGTGTAGGTGTAGGCCCCCCCGGGATCCACGTCGCCATCGTGGAGGCCGTAATAGACCACCAGGCTGCCACTTTCGACGGACGACACCCGGGGCGGCAGGTAGTAGCCATCGCCCTCCGGCACGAAGCGCCGCAACCCGATGACCCATTCGCTGCTGCCCCCCGACTCGAACCCCCCGCCCGTGAAGCGGTAGCTGTTGGCGTAATGGTAGGCATAGGGCCCCACACCTGCCCGGAAATATTCCTTTTCCGTCGTGTTGATGTCGCGGTCACCGCCACAGACGTTGCCGATATCGCTGAAATACTCGCAACTGCTCTCATCGTAACTCGACGACAGCACCACCGCCTCGCCGGAGACGAAATCATTGCTCACCGACGACATCGATGAGCGCACAAGGCCCGTGCCAAAATCGGCAAACAGGCCACCCCCCGGCTGCGCGTCTCGCATGGCGTCGAATACCACCCCCAGCGTCACGCCGTCGGTGGAGCCCAGCAGGGTCGCGCCGTCGATGCCCAGGTAGCGCCAGCGCAGGGGCGGTTCCTTGCCGTCACCCCCGGTGTGTGTCACCAGCACCCGGTACAGGGTTCTGCCGTCGATCTCCGTCTCGTCGCCGAGGATGACACGGAACTCCCCCTCGTTGCTCCCGGTGGTTCCCCCGTCTCGCGACCAGCTGCTGGCAGAATACTGGTAGCCGAACTCCCAGAAGCTGCCCCGCTGAAGCGCCAGCTCAAAGCCGGGATAGACGGCACCGTCCGCATCCTGCCCACCTGTCGTTTCGTCGGAATTCGTCTGTTCGCTGTCCTGAGTGGATTCCGTATCCGAGGGCGGGACAGGGCCGCCGCTCCCGCCCCCTCCGCCGCAGGCTGCCAGCAGCATCACTGCAGCCAATAGCATGATGGCGCTGATCCATCGTGTATTCATTGCGCACCTCCTCTGATCGCAGCGGCCTTCCGCTCACGGTCAGCCTGCACCCGGGGGGATTACAAAAGAGTCACAGATTCCGACGAAAAATAATTTTTCTGTGACTGATCTGTAACCCCCGGGGGCATAGCCTGCAGGCAGAAAGGGGCAAATAGCGGGGGTGTCCGGGGGGGCATTCTCCGCAACCCCAGGTCATCTACCCGGAGGAAGCCGCCATGTCCACGTCGATAATCAGTACCCGTCGCTGTTTTTCCGTCCTGTTCCTGCTCGGCTCGTTGCTCCTGCTCACCGCTTGCGGCGGGGGTGGCGGGGGTGGCGGCAATCCACCGCCGCCACAGAACTACACGGTGGGCGGCACCGTGACCGGCCTTGCCGGCAGCGGGCTGGTGCTGCAGAACAATGGCGGAGACGACCTGGCCATCGGTAGCGACGGTGCCTTCACCTTCGCCGGCAAGATCGCCGACGGCAAGGCCTACGCCGTCACCGTGCTCGCCCAGCCCGGCAACCCCAGCCAGACCTGCACCGTGACCAACGGCGGCGGGACCATCGCCGGGGCCGATGTGAGCAATGTCACGGTCACCTGCGTCACCGATACCTTCACCATCGGTGTCACGGTGGACCCGGCGGCGGGCGGCAGCGTCAGTGGTGCCGGCAGCGTCACCGCGGGGCAGAGCGTCACCCTCACGGCCACCGCCAATGCCGGTTACGGCTTCGTCAACTGGACCGAGAACGGCAGCGAGGTCTCCACCAGCGCCAGCTACAGTTTCACTGCCAGCGCCGACCGCAGCCTGGTGGCCAACTTCGAACAGCTCGCCGCCACGCCCAGCCTGGGCCTTGCGCAGAGCAAGGTGTTCCGCTTCAGCTGGACCGACATCCCCGACGCCACCCACTACCGCCTGCTGGAGAATCCCGACGGCGCCTCCGGCTTCACCCAGGTGGGCGGCGACATCACCCAGGGCACCGAGAGCTACGACCATGTGGTGCCCCTGTATGCGCGGCTCAACGCCCAGTACGTGCTGCAGACCTGCAACGCCGGCGGCTGTGTCGACTCGGCCCCGGTGAGCGCCAGCGGCAGCCTGGTGGCGGCCATCGGCTATTTCAAGGCCAGCAATGCCGAGACGCAGGATCAGTTCGGTGCCGCGGTGGCCCTGAGTGGCGACGGTAATACCCTGGCGGTGAGTGCGCGTGGTGAATCCAGCAGCGCCAGCGGCGGCCAGTCCGACAACTCGGAGTCCGGCAGCGGCGCGGTGTACGTGTTCACTCGCAGTGGCGGCACCTGGAGCCAGCAGGCCTTCCTCAAGGCCAGCAACGCCGGCAGCGGCGATGAATTCGGCTCTGCCCTCAGCCTGAGCGACGACGGCAACACCCTGGCGGTGGGAGCCTACGGAGAAGCCAGCGGTGCCGGTGGCGACCAGGGTGACGACTCGGCAGGCTGGGCCGGTGCCGCCTATGTCTTCACCCGCAGTGGCAACACCTGGAGCCAGCGGGCTTACCTGAAGGCCAGCAATATCGGCAGCGGCGATGAATTCGGCTCTGCCCTCAGCCTGAGCGACGACGGCAACACCCTGGTGGTGGGGGCATGGCGCGAGGACAGCGCCGCCACCGGCGTCGACGGCAACCAGGTCGACGACTGTGGCACCACCTCGCCTGTCAATTGCGCCTCCGATTCCGGCGCAGTGTATGTATTCGCCCGCAGCGGCGGGACCTGGAGCCAGCAGGCCTATGTCAAGGCCAGCAACGCGGATAGCAACGACTTCTTCGGCCGGGCCCTGGCCCTGAACGCCGATGGCAACACCCTGGTGGTGGGTGCGCGTGGTGAATCCAGCAGCGCCGGTGGCAACCAGGCCGACAACTCTGCGAGTGCCAGCGGCGCCGCCTACGTGTTCACTCGCAGTGGCACAAGTTGGAGCCAAGAGGCCTATCTCAAGGCCAGCAATGTGGGGTATCGCGACTATTTCGGCGATGCCGTGACCTTGAGCGACGATGGCAACACCCTCGTGGTGGGCGCCTGGGGTGAAAGGAGCAATGCGGTTGGCGTCGATGGCGACCAGACCAATGATTTCGCGCCATTAAGCGGTGCAGCCTACGTGTTCACCCGCAGCGGCGGCGCCTGGAACCAGCAGGCCTACCTCAAGGCCAGCAATACGGATTTGAGCGGTTATGACTACTTCGGTCAGTCACTGAGCCTGAGCAGTGACGGCACCACCCTGGCGGTGGGGGCCTACCTGGAAGACAGCAACGCCACCGGTCTCGACGGCGACCAGGCCGACGACTCGGCCACCGAGAGCGGCGCCGTCTACCTGTTCACCCACAGCGCCGGTGGCTGGAACCAGCAGGCCTACCTCAAGGCCGGCAACACCGGTGCCAGCGACTCCTTTGGCTGGAGTCTGAGTCTGAGCGGCGACGGCCAGACTCTGGCAGTGGGAGCACTGAAAGAAGACAGCGACGCCACCGGCATCGGCGGCGATCAGACCAACGACAATGCCCCCGACAGCGGCGCGGTGTACCTGTACTGAGGCCGCGGCACGCACCGGGAGCCATTTTTTCAACACAGCAGGGAGGACGGGGAAATGATCTTCAACAGCAAACAATCACGGTTATGGGGTATGGCGATGGCGTCCCTTCTCTTGCTCGGCGCCAGGGCCGTCAACGCCACCGTCATCGCCGAGGCGGCGAGCACATTCGACTGGGACAGCTTGACGCTCGGGCTGGATCCGGGGATGTCGCTGACGCTCGTGGACAGGGAGCCCCAGTTCAGTAGTGCCTCGGCATTCACATATTTTTCATCCTCGGGCGTTTTCGATTCTGACTCGAGCTTTGCATCGGATTGGTCAACGAACCTGGATGCCGCTGCCATTTCCACGTCGGCTACCTACGAGTTGTCTGCAACGGGGCGGGTGGACGCCGACAATGACACCATGACGGGCGCAGCCTCGTTCAATGGCTCGGGCGTGTTCTATGGCACGGGAAACGAACTTCTCAAGGCGCAGGGTGGCACGCAGCGAGACTTCCGTTTTATCGTCTCGGGAGAGGGGGTCATCTCTTTCTCTGTCGACTACATCCATGATACTTCCGCATCCAACACCGGGCCTGATGTGGGGGTAGCAGTCGCAGTCTCCGGGTTGAGCCTGAACAACCTGAGCAACGGCAATGGCATCTCCCTCGACCCCGACCTTCCTGATGAAGCGGTCGCCACCGTGTACACGAATTCGTATGCCGATGCCTTGTTGGGGGAGAGCGTCTTCGACAGCGATTTCGGGACGATCTCATTGCGGGCAACGGTCGCCGACGGTGCCGAGATGCTCTTTTCCGCCCAGGCCTTTTCCGCCGTGTTTTACGAGGTGCCGAGACAGGCCGTGCCCGAACCGGTGACGCTCCTTCTCATGGGGCTGGGTACCGCCGGCCTGGCGTATACGCGCCGCCGGAATGTGCAAGGAACTCTGCCTGGGTGAACGGGCTACCCTGCTTTCGGCATTCGTGGGAGCGACATTCTTGTCGCGACAGTCGCGGCAGGAATACCGCTCCCACGCACAGCGGAGGAACAGGTCATGGGCACACGATTACATTTTCTGCGTAACCGGCTAACGCTTCTCGCCCTGCTGCTGACCCTGCTGCTTGCCGCCTGCGGCGGCGGGGGTGGTGGGGGTGGCGGCGGCGACGGGCCGCCGGCCGGCTCCAGCAACTGGGACCAGATGGTCTGGGATCAGGATGACTGGGCATAACGGCAAATCGTCATTCAGCGAACGAAAGGAGGGGCACACCATGAATACCCGACACCAACTCGCCCTGTGCGGCCTGCTGCTGGCCCTCGCCCTGCCGGCGGCCCAGGCCGGGCAGGTCAGCATCCCCAACAGCTTCAGCAGCGGCACCCCGGCGGTGGCGGCGGAGGTCAATGCCAACTTCGACGCCGTGGCGGCAGGGGTCAACGACAACGACACCCGCATCACGGACAACGCCGCGGCCATCTCCACGGTGGGAAGCCAGGCCAGCGACAATGCCGGCGCCATCGGGAACCATGCGGCGAGCATCACCACGCTCACCAGCCAGACGAGCGACAACGCCAGCGCCATCACGGCCCTGCAGGCCAGCCTGGCGAGTCTGCAGGACACCGTGAGCAACCTGCAAACCGCCCTCGATGCCGCCAATACCACCATCGCCAGTCTGCAGGCGGACCTGAGCACGGCCAACACAACCATCACCGCCCTGCAAGGGGAACTCACAACCGTACAGGGCAACTCCGTGCTGGCCCTGGACGGCTACCTCACCTACGACGTGGATCAGGACACCATCAACGGGCTGGGGAACCTGATCGTTGGGTACAACAGGCCCCGCCCCGACGGGCGCTCTGTCTGCTCCGCCGGCTGGTATACCGACCAAGCCACTTGCGAGACTGCGGGCGAGACCTGGGCACGCAGCCACAAGTCCGGATCGCACTTCCTGGTGGCTGGGGATGAAAACAGTTATTCGCAGACAGGTGGCGTCGTGCTCGGCAGCAAAAATATCGTCAACAGGCAATACGCTGTCGTCTCTGGGGGCAGACACAACTCTGCAAGCGGTTTGGTCAGCAGCATCAGTGGTGGTCGAGATAACCGCGCCAGCGGCTATGCCAGCGCCATCGGCGGCGGCTACACCAGTACCGCCAGCGGGGATTACAGCAGCGTCAGCGGCGGTTTCAGCAACACTGCAAGCGGGGATTACAGCAGCGTCAGCGGTGGCTCCATCAATACCGCCAGCAACACTACCAGCAGCATCAGTGGGGGCATAGGCAACACCGCCAGCGGAGGACTCAGCAGTGTCAGCGGCGGCCAAGGCAACACCGCCACCGGCTTCGGCAGCAGCATCAGCGGTGGCCAAGACAACACCGCCAACGGGGACTACAGCAGCGTCAGCGGCGGCCGAAACAATACCGCCAGCGTAGGCTACAGCAGTATCGGCGGTGGTAACGGAAATACTGTAACCACGGTAGACGGCTGGGCTCCGTAGCCCGGAAGGAGCGCGGCGGATTCCGGGGGCGTGCAGGCGGCTCACCCCGGATTCCGACCCGCCGGGCCTGCATCCGGGCAGCGCACTTCGATGCGCTGGCTGTGCCAGCCGCGCCGGGCCAGCCGAATTCGCGGCGCCACGGGAGCATGACCGTGGTACGTTTCACCGGTTCAACAAGCCCTTGTCGCTGGATGCACTCGCTCGTACATAACCTTGCTGTGCGTAATCGAGAATTTTGCGGTCTTCGGTGATCAGGGTGAGGTCATGGTGGCGGGCGGTGGCGACCAGCAGGCGGTCAGCCGGATCCTTGTGGAAACTGCCCGGAAGCCGGTGGGCGTCAAGGATATGCGGCACTTCCAGGGGCAGGCACGTCAGCCCTGGCAGTGCCAGCGCCATCTCCATCCATTCGTTGACGGGGTTGCCCAAGCAAATACGGCCGGCCGTTTCCAGCATGCTCGTTTCCCAGACGGACATGATGGAAATCCGCAGGTTACCCGCCGTTATGGCCTGTTCGATAGCCTCGCGGGCCGGGGCCGCCAGACGTTGATCCGACAGGGCAAACCAGAGCCAGATGTGGGTGTCCAGCAGCAGTCCCTTGCTCATTTTGTGTATTCGTCTTTGTCTTCCGCGACGCCCATGCCTGCATAAAGCTCGTCCTCGTCGCCGGTGATAGCGCTCCACTCTGCTTCGATGGGCGAGATGATATCGCCGGTAATCTTGAGCGAGCCGGCCATGTAACCGAAATACGTCCGGGGCTTCTCTGTCTCTATGGGCACCACCTTGGCAACGGGTTTGCCATGCTTGGTGACGATGATGGGCTGGTGCGTGCGCGCGACCTCATCGACCAGCTTGAGACACCTGGCCTTGAATTCGGTGGCGTTGATTTTCATGACGTCGTCTCCGGTGTCTGCTCGATGAAAACAGCATAGCATATCTGACCAGTTCCACATGACCAGACAGAATCGGCGGTGGCCGAGCAAACACCGTCAGACCCCGTAGCCCGGAAGAAGCGCAGCGGATTCCAGGAACGGGCGGGAGGGCCTCCCGGGTTCCGGCCCGTTGGGCCTGCATCCGGGCTACGTACTGATTCAGCATTGCCTGCAGGTCTGTCCTCGTGACACCGCTGAGCAGCGGTGTCACGAGGTGGTTTCCCGTGCCTTACTGCGGCGCCAGCCAGCGGTTGGCCCAGATGTCGTAGCGGGGCTGGCTGTTGGTGCTATCGGCCTGGTTCCACACCGCGATGGCGTTGCCGGCGGGATCCATGGCCACCCAAGGGTCGTTCGCCGCTCCAGCGTCGTTGGCCTCCACCAGTTCCGCGCGGCCCCAGCCGGCGTTGGCCACGTAGCGATTGGACCAGATGTCGCGGATGCCGGTACCACGGAACTGTGACCACACCACCGTGGCGTTGCCGGCGGGGTCCATGACCAGTCGCGGCGAGTTGGCACGACCGGCGTTGTGGGTCTCGATCAGACGCGCGCCCTCCCAGCCGGTGCCTGCCGCGTAGCGGTTGGCCCAGATATTCCAGGGCTCGCCGCTGGCCTCGCGGCGCTTCCAGGCCACCAGGGCGTTGCCATTGGCGTCCATGGCCACCCAGGGGTCGGCCCCCTTCCCGGTATCGCCGGGTTCGATCAGCGTTGCCGCTCCCCAGCCGCCGCCGGCCTGGTAGAGGCTGGCCCAGATGCCGGTGCGGGTGCCGTCGGTGGATTCCTTTTCCCACACCGCCACGGCATTGCCGGTGGCATCCATGGCCACCCGCGGAAGGTCGGCCACCTCGGCGCCGATCTCCACGGGCGTGCTCCAGCCCGTCCCCGGCGCAAACAGGCTGGCCCTGATGTGTCGTCCCGCAGTGGCGTCCCACTGCACCCAAACGGCCACGGCATTGCCGTTGGCGCCCATGGCGATCCAGGGCGTACTCGCGCTCACCGCGGTATCGGGCTGGATGGCCTCCACCGGACCCCAGCCGCTGTCCGCATCGTAGTGCCGGGCGCGGATGCCTCGCGTGGTGTCGTCCCGTTGAATCCAAACCGCCACGGCGTTGCCGGCGGAATCCATGGCCACCTGCGGGTCGCGCATGTCCGCGGTGTCACTGGCGACGAGGGACTCGGCCACCTTCCAGCCGCTGCCCACCGGGAAATGGTTGACCCAGAGGCTGTAGCGCAAGGTGTCACGGTCTTGCCACTGCCATACCGCCAGGGCATTGCCGGCGGCGTCCATGGCCACCCGGGGCCCGGAGGCATCACCGTTCTGGATTTGAGGCATCGGCAGCGCCTCGGCAATCCCCCAGCCCACGCCCACCTGGTAGCGATTGACCCGGATCTCGCGGAGCAGTCCCGTCCATTGCTGCCATACCGCCACGGCGCTGCCGTCGCTCCCCATGCTCACCTGCGCTACTGCGGCACTGCCAATATCGTTGGTCTCCACCAGGGTCGCCACTCCCCAGCCGACGCCGCCATCGCCTCCGTCGCAGACGAAGCCGGTCTGGGTAATCTCGGCAGGGTCCAGGCTGCCGTTGGCGTTGCTGTCGATGCCGGCGTCGATGCGCAGGCCGCCGTTAGGGCAGTTGAGGCCCACCGGTTCCGGGTTCATGGCGACGAGACTGTCGCGGCCGTCCGCGCCGGGTGCCCCGTCCGCCCCGGGCGCGCCCGGGGCACCGTTGCAGAGGTAGTCGGTGGTGGTGATCTCGCCGACATCGAGGCGGCCGTCGCGGTTGGCGTCCAGGCCGCTGTCGATGCGCTTGCCGCCCTCGGCGCAGTTGCCGCCGGAGGGTTCGTCGGCGATGGCCACCAGGGCATCGAGGCCGTCACGACCGTCCGCGCCATTCATGCCATCGGCGCCCGGCAGGCCGTTGCAGACCTTTTCGCTGGCGTCCACCTC
>Ga0256839_1005566_pt1 | contig 11567 bp, 10 predicted proteins | sample 354166metaG_FD_185968 | JGI IMG/M metagenome (GOLD analysis project Ga0256839, IMG submission 185968) | Hydrothermal vent microbial communities from Mid Atlantic Ridge, Atlantic Ocean - 354-166 | ecosystem: Environmental > Aquatic > Marine > Hydrothermal vents | place: Atlantic Ocean: Mid...
CTGCAGGGTGGCCTGGGTGCTGCCCCAAGCTACGATCAGCAAAAGCAACCAAAGCGGCGCGTGGGGGGGCACGAAGGCGGTGAGGATTGAGCCAAAGTAAAGCACGGCTTTGGGGTTGGTCATTATCACCGTCAGTCCGGTTTTGAAAGGGGCGGGGGCGGCTTGGGTGAGGGCCGCTGCGGGGGCGCTGCTTTGCCATGCTTTATAGCCCAGCCATATCAGGTATCCGGCACCGAAAAGCCGCAGGGCAAGGGCGGCTTTGGGGAACAGCTCGAATACGATGGCCACGCCGCTCACGGCGAGCAGGCTCCAGATAACGCCGCCAAAGCCCACCCCGAGGGCTGTGATGTAGCCATCCCTGCGGCTTTGGGTGGCGGCGCTGATAATCACCAGCATATTGGGGCTGGGGGTGAGCCATGCCAGCATGTTTATGGTGGATATGGCGAGGAGGGTGGTGAGGATATTTTCGGGCATGGGGGTGGCCTATTGGTGGGGGAATGATGCGTGCACAGCACAGCATCTTACAATAGCACTTTTTGCCCTAAACAAGAAGCCTCCTCTTGGGGCGGTGCGAGGAGGGCCACGCAGCCTAGGGCAAAACGCCGCTTGCGGGGCGGGGCGGAATTGGCGCATAGTCTGTGCGCCGGAATCATCCGGCATTCTCAGGGCGGGGCGAAATTCCCCACCGGCGGTGATAGCCCGCGAGCGGCCCTTGGCGGGGTGACAAGCAGACACCGGTGTAATTCCGGGGCCGACGGTTACAGTCCGGATGGAAGAGAATGGGCGCTTATGTGCTCTTTTTGCTCTGGGTTGGTGTCTGGAATAAAAGGAGTGAGCTATGACACAACCCTTCAAAATAGCCTTTATCAAGGCGCGCTGGCATGCGGATATCGTCGATCAGGCCTTGACCGGCTTTAACCGGCAAATGCAGGATGACGGCTTTGCCTGCGAGGTGAAGGCCTATGATGTGCCCGGTGCCTTCGAGGCCCCGCTTCTGGCCAAGCGCCTCGCGGCCAGCCATGATGCGATCGTGGTGGCAGCGCTGGTGGTCGATGGCGGGATATACCGGCATGATTTTGTGGCGGCGGCGGTGGTGAATGGCCTGATGCAGGCACAACTGGATACCGGAACCCCGATGTTCAGCGTTTCGCTTACCCCGCATCAGTTTCATTCTCACGATGAGCATCATGCCTATTTCATGGAGCATTTCATAAAAAAAGGTGCCGAAGCCGCGCAGGCGGTGCAAATGGTGCTGAAGCTGGAGATCTAGGCCAAAGGGCCAAGCGCCCGGCCTGCTGCGCGCAAGAGACGCTTGCGGCGGGCCGGTATAGCGGCGATCTCGAGGCCGGTAAACACGTGCATCGTGCCCAGATCCCGATCCAGCACCGCATGATCGGATACCCATGCCCCCATCGATAGATAGCTGCGCAGCAGCGGCGGTTGCGCGATCTGGCCATTGCTCTCGTTTGGCATGGTCTCGAGCCGGGAAAAGCGGAAAACCTCGGGAGCCTTGATTTCCGGCGAGAAGCGGCGCGGGGCCAGATGGCGGGCTTTCAGCCGCGTAAAAGCCTCCAGATGGGCCTTTGGGTTGGCCCCGCTAAAGCTGGAACAGCCAAATAGCAGCCCGATCCGGTTTTGATCGACATAGGCGGCCAGCACCGCCCAGGCCAGCCGCAGGATGTCAGGGTCCTGATCGCGCGGATCGATGCAGAAGCGGCCGATTTCCAGCAGCTTGCCTTCATAGGATTGAAGCCTGGTCAGATCATAAAGGGTTGCGGCATAGGACTGGCCTATTTTGGCCCCGGATTCAAAGGCTTGCAGGCGAAATACACAGACGGCGCGTCCGGTCCCGTTTTCCTCGATCAGGATATGGGTGCAGCGAAGGTCTGTGCTGTCGGCATCGCTTTTTCCACCGCGAAACACCTCTGCACGCAGGGCTTGGACCCTGCGCAAATCCGCAACGCTTTTCGCAATTCTGGCGGCATATTTCGGGGCCATTTCACAAACCTTTGTTTATTCTTGAGCGCATGGGCCCTAGAATGGGGCGAAATAACAAATTACCTTCATCCGTAACTATTTGTAACCCCGTTTATTTGTCAGGACACCCCATGAAACGCACCCCGGCGCAGCTAAAGCTTCATCTATCCGATCTGGCCTATAAGGTGACCCAGAAAGGCGGCACAGAGCGCGCGGGATCCCATGATGATTTCCCCGGGGGCGAGGGGGTTTTCCATTGTGTGTGCTGCGATGCGCCGCTTTTTGATGCCGATGCCAAATATGAAAGCGGCTCTGGCTGGCCCAGCTTTTTCCGACCGGTATCCGCGGATGCGGTTCTGGAAACGACCGACCGCAAGCTCTGGATGACCCGCACCGAGATCACCTGCGCTGATTGCGAGGCCCATCTGGGCCATGTTTTTCCCGATGGCCCGCCCCCCACCGGCCTGCGCTATTGCATGAACGGGGTTGCGCTGGTGTTCAAGCCCCGGGCAACGTCATAAAAGCGTAACGAAAATGGGGTAGTCCACGCAAAACCGTTTTGGAAGGCACAAAAATGAGTGTGAAGGTTCTGATCGTCGAGGATGAAGAAGCCTTGCAGGGGCTGCTCGAATATAACCTGCAAAAAGAAGGTTTCGGGGTGGTGATCGAGGGGGATGGCGGCGAGGCGCTTACGGCCATTGCCGAGCATGCCCCCGATATTATTCTGCTGGACTGGATGCTGCCCAACAAAAGCGGAATCGATATTTGCCGGGCGATCCGGGCGAATCGGTCGTTCCATGATATTCCGGTGATTATGCTGACAGCGCGGGTGGAGGAAGAAGACAAGCTGCGCGGGCTCAATCTGGGGGCGGATGATTATATCACCAAGCCGTTTTCTGTATCCGAGGTGATAGCCCGCATTCGTGCGGTGCTGCGCCGCACCAGCCCCGCCATCGCGGGCGATACGGCCACCTTCGGGGATCTGAGCCTGAACCGCACCGATATGCGTGTGATGCGCGGCGAAAATCTGATAAAACTCGGGCCGACCGAGTTTCGCCTGCTTGAGGTGTTGATCCAGCGGCCCGGGCGGGTCTATTCGCGCGAGCAATTGCTGGACCGGGTCTGGGGGCAGGAGGTATATGTGGAAAACCGCACGGTGGATGTGCATGTGGGCCGGCTGCGCAAAGCGCTGAAACAGCCCGGAAAGCCGGATCCGATTCGCACGGTAAGATCCGCCGGCTATGCGCTGGACGAGACTTATACCGGCTGAATTTGGCGGCGCTTTCACGAAGCATCCGGAGTTGGCGCCCCTCTTGCGCCGCCCTTGAGCCTTCCGCCCGGCAAAGCATTCCGATACCTATGCGCTTTTTAAAACCTGAGCGTTCGGGCTTTTTGGTATTTCCGGTTCTTTTTCACCATTCGCGATCCGCTGTAGCCGCAAATCATCGATTATATGCAGCAGATTAAGGCTTTTCGCTTCCAGAATGCCACGCTTTTGAAGGGTTTTGAAACAACGGCTGACGGTTTCCGGCTGCATGCCCAGATATTCGGCCAGATCAATCCTGCGCAAAGGGATTTTTACCAGATGGCTGTTTTTGGGTTCCGTGTCTTGCCGGTGGTGGCACTCGATCACAAAAGACGCGACCTTTTCCAGCGCCTGTTTTTTGGCAATATCGGCCGAATGATCAATCGCGCGGAAGGCCTGGTCGCGCAGGTTATGCCAGACGATTTTCTGCGCTTTCGGATTATTCGCCACGACCTGCTCGAAGATTTTCGGGGACAGGCGGCAGATTTTAACATTTCCCAAGGCGATTAAGGCCCCGCGATTACGGTTTGACAGATCGCGCAAATCGATAATATCGCCCTTCATAAACAGGGTGGTGATGGTTTTTCGGCCATCTTGCAATAAATGCTGAAGGCTTAGCACGCCGCTATCAACCGCAACAATTGGCCAGCAGCTTATGGCGCTATCGCCCAAGGTGTCGCCGCGCTTCATGCTGAGGGTGCGCGACTGGCCCGATAGCTCCACCTGCTCGTCATCCGCCAATTGGGCGCAAAACATGCGGGAGTCCGTATACAATACGCACTGCCCGCATTTCGGGGGTATGGCTGGTGGCCTCACGGTCATCTCCTGTATTCGCTTTGTGATATTGATAAGGTAATTTCCGGCGGAACTGTTGATTCAGATCAACAGAGAGCCATTATCCGCTATTACGGCACCGCATTTTTCATCTTGTGCAGGCACATGGCTTGCGGGTTTGTGTTTGACAGTCTGGCCAAAAGCATGCATGGCTTGCGGGGCAACGGTTCCTCATCATGCGAAAACGCATCGAGGATGAAACGGGAATGCTGTAACGGGAGACCAAACGAGGCCCGGATGCAGCAGCCGCCCCCGCGACTGTAGGTGGGTTTGCGCGCCACAATGCCACTGGGAAACCGGGAAGGCGGCGCGCACTATACCACAAGCCAGGAGACCGGCCATTGCATGAACCGTAACCGGCCGTCGGGGAAGACGGCTAAAGGAGACTGAAATATGACAACTATGTCCACCACCGCCGCGCGCACCGATACCGGCCTGCGCAGCATTGTTCTTACCGCCGTGTTTGGCCTTGGCATCCTGTTTTTGGCGGGGTTTGCCCAATCTGCGGTTATCCATGATGCCCAGCACGATATGCGCCACGCCATCGGCTTTCCCTGCCACTAGGGCCATTTCGCTTATATCCTGACCTGAACGGATCGGCTTTTGCCGAGGCTTTGGCTGTGCAAAAACCGATCTCTGAAAAACGAGAACAAGAACATGCTGAAAAAACTACTTACCAGCGCGCTGCTTGCCGGCTTTGGCGCGGGTGCGCTTGTGGCCCTGCTGCAAATTTTCATTGCCGTGCCGGTTATTCTGGAGGCCGAGCTTTATGAAAGCGGCATCGAGGTGCATTATGCCGGCGTGGTGCAGGCCGTGGAGCCGGACCATAATGACGAACACGATGCCGAGGCCCGTGCCAATGAAGCCGCGCGCAATGCCGGAGAAGCTGTGCAGGCCGAAACCGCCCCCGGGGGTTTTGACTGGTCGCGCAATATCCAGACCTTCCTCTCCACCGAGCTGAGCTATATCGGCTACGGGCTTTTGCTGATTGCGGGCATGGCCTTTGCCGCGCGTAGCGGCACCGTTATCACCGCGCGCAGCGGCATCATCTGGGGCGTGGCGGGCTTTGTTGCCTTCAACCTGTCGCCGGGCATGGGCCTGCCCCCCGAGCTGCCAGGCGCCATGGCCGCGCCGCTGGAATTGCGGCAGATCTGGTGGATTGGCACCGTGCTGGCGACGATCGCGGGGTTGGTGGCCATCGGATTTGGCAAAAACTGGAGCCATTGGGGGCTGGGTATCGTTTTGCTGGCGCTGCCCCATATCATCGGCTTTCCCAAGGCCGGGGGCTATGGCGGCGTGGTGCCGCCCGAGCTGGCGGGCGAATTTGTCGGTATGACCTTGGCAATATCGGCCATCGGCTGGGCAACGCTTGGCCTGCTGGCCGGGCATTTCTGGGCCAAAGAGGCACAATAGGGCGCTGGCGCAACAGGCCTATTGGTCGCGGGGGGTTGTATAAGGGGGGGAATAGGTCCATATACCTCCAGAACCCCGCGGCCAACTCACCTACGAGCCTTTTGCACGTCTGCCAGAGCCTGTCGCACCTGACAAGCCAAAGCCGTGCCTGCCGCGCCTTCCGAAAGAATCCTTTATAATGAATTTTGATACCACCGGCTTATCCAAGCCGATTCTGACCACGTTGCAAGAGCTTGGTTATGAAACCGCCACGCCGATTCAGGCGCAGGCGATTCCGCCGATCATGGAGGGCCGCGATGTGGTTGGCCTCGCCCAGACCGGCACCGGCAAAACCGCCGCCTTCACCCTGCCATTGCTGCACCGGATCAACAAAACCTCCGAGGGCGGCAAGCACCGCCCCGTGCGGGTGCTGATCCTCTCGCCCACCCGCGAGCTGGCGGCGCAGATCGATAAATCCGTGCGCGATTATGGCGGGCGCCTGCCGCTGAAATCTACCTGTGTGGTGGGCGGCGTGCCGATCAAGCGGCAAATCAATGCCATTCGCGGCGGCGTGGATTTCCTCGTGGCCACCCCCGGGCGGCTGGAGGATCTGGTATCGCAAAAAGCCGTGCGGCTTGACCAGGTCGAGACCGTGGTGCTGGACGAGGCTGACCAGATGCTGGATATCGGCTTTATGCCCGCGATCAGGCGGATATTGAAGCTGCTGCCGAAAAAACGCCAGACCCTGCTTTTCTCGGCGACGATGCCCAAGGAAATCAAGGCGCTATCGCAAGATCACCTGCAAAACCCGATCGAGGTTTCGGTGGCCACTGTGGCGAAAACCGCCGATAAAATTGCGCAAAGCGTGATGCATCTGCCCCCCGAGGGCAAGGTGAACGCCATGACCAAACTGGCCAAAACCCACCCCGGAAAACGGATCATCGTTTTTGCCCGCACCAAGCGCGGAGCCGATAAAATCGCTCGTAAGCTGGTGGCCGAAGGCATCGGGGCCGAGGCGATTCACGGTAATAAATCGCAAAACCAGCGGGTGCGGACGCTCGCGTCTTTTAAAAACGGCAAAACGCTGGTGCTTATTGCAACGGATATTGCCGCGCGCGGCATTGATGTGCCGGGTGTGGAGCTGGTGGTGAATTATGATCTGCCCAATGTGCCCGAAAGCTATGTGCACCGCATCGGCCGCACGGCGCGCGCTGGTGCCTCGGGGCTGGCGGTCAGCTTTTGCACGCCAGAGGAAATCAAGCTTTTGCGCGCGGTCGAGCGCCTGATCAAGATGAAAATTCCGGCTTTGGCGGCGGATGGTTCGCCCTTGCAGGAAAAAGACGTGCCGCAAGCCCGCGCCGCCAAGCGCCCCGAAGGCGGGCGGCCCCAGCCGCGCCGCCGCCGCTTTCGCCCCCGCGCCAAGGCCAGCTAATCCCTTGCCTCCCCTGCGCTGAATATCAGGCAGGGGCGGCAGAACCGGCTATCCCATAAACAGTTTTGTAAGCAGGCCAAGGCCAAGCGTGACCGCCACGGTGATCGCGATCACAAGGCTCGCCGCGACGCTTTTCATTGGCGGGGTATCGTCTGCCGAGGGCTGATACATGGCGATGACAATGCGAAGATAAACCGCCAGCGCCAGCACCGAATTCAATATCGCGATCACGACCAGCCATAAAAATCCGGCCTCCAGCGCTGCGGCAAATAGCAAAGCCTTGCCGAAAAATCCGAAAAGCGGCGGGATGCCTGCCAGAGATAGCAAAAACACCACCATCGCCACCCCGAGCATCGGCGCGCGCCGTCCAAGGCCTTTGATGGCCTCCATATCCCGCCCCGCCAGCAGGATCACGGCAAAGGCCCCGATATTCATTGCCGCGTAAGCCGCGCCAAATACCACCAGCCCGTCAATCGCCAATGTGCCTGCGCCAACGCCCATGATGGCCAGCAAAAAATACCCCGATTGCGCCACCGAGGAATAGGCGATCAGCCGTGGCAGGTTGCTTTGCACCAGCGCGGCCAGATAGCCATAGGTCATGGTCAGGGCTGAAATGGCGGCAATCGCCCATGGCCAGCCGGTCTGGACCGGCAAGAATTGCAAAGCCTGCGCCAGCGCGAATATCGCCGCGATTTTGGTCACCACCGACATATAGGCCGCCACCGAGACCGGCGCGCCCTGATAGGCATCGGGGGCCCAGAAATGAAACGGCACCAGCGCGGCCTTGTATCCCATCCCGATCAGCAAGGCGACCAGCCCCGCCGCCGCCAAAAGCGGCATGGAGGAAATATCCGCCAAAGCGGAAAACAGCGTCGAGCCGGCGGCGGCATACCAGAAGGTGAGACCATAGGTCATCACCGCGCCCGCCACCGAGCCAAACACCAGAAATTTCATCGAGGCTTCGGTGGAGGCATCATCATCCGGATAGGCCACCAGCGCAAAAGACCCAAGGCCGGTGATCACAATCCCCAGCACCAGAAGCATCACATCGCCACTGCCCGAAAGCATAAGCGCCCCGATCGTGACCAGCATCATCAGGCTATAAACACTGCCCTCGCGAAACCGCCCCGCCACCTCGGCCCGCGCCAGCAGCAAGGATAGCGCAGTGGCGGGCAGCAGGATCAGCTTGGACCACACGGCCAGCCGGTCAATGCGGTAGGTGCCGCCAAATACGGTGGCATCGGCTCCGAGCAGCGGCAGGCTAAACCATGTGGCCAGCGCCAGCCCGCCAAGGCCGATGGCCAGCACCAGACGCGGCATGCGGATCATTTCGCCGATCAGCATCAGGGCGGCGGTGATCATCAGCGTAAGCTCGGGCAGCAGAAAGGCTAGATCGCGTGACATCAGAACCCCAAAGATGCGGAGGTGGTGTGGATGACATCAAGCAGCCATGAGGGCAGAATGCCGATGCCGATGATCAACGCGAGAAGCGGGATCATCACCCAGCGCTCGCGGCGGTCCAGATCGGGCATTCTGGCCCATGTTTCATTGGGTTCGCCCAGAAATACCGTGGCAATGGCCCGCAGATAAAGCGCCGCTACCACCACAATCGCGAGGATCGAGACAATCGCGATCGGCTGCACATTCAGCGTGGCGAGGAAGATCTGGAATTCCGCCGGAAAATGCGCGAGGCCTGGCAGGCCAAGCGAGGCAAAGGCCGCGAGGATAAAGCTCCAGCCCAGAAACGGCGTGATGGAAAGCAGGCCGCCAAAGCGGTCCATCTCATAGGTGCCGGCGCGGTCTTTCAGCATGCCGACGAGGAAAAACAGCGCCCCCGTTACCAGCCCGTGGCTGATCATTTGCAGCGTGGCCCCGTCCAGCGCCACGGCGCGCATCGCAGGGTCTGTGGCCAGCGCCGCCACCGCCACGCCGATCACCACATAGCCCATATGGTTGATCGAGGTATAGGCGATCATGCGTTTCAGATCGCTCTGCGCCAGCGCCACAAACGCGCCGTATATCGCGCCGATCACGCCAAATACCAGCACCACCTCGCCCGCCGCCCGAAAGGCATCCGGCGTCATTTGCAGCGCAAAGCGCACCAAGCCATAGGTGCCGAATTTCAGCATCACCCCCGCCAGAATAACCGAGCCAACGGTGGGGGCCTGAACATGCGCCGCAGGTAGCCATGTATGCACCGGAAAGGCCGGAATTTTTACCGCAAAGGTAAACAGCATCGCAATCAGCGCCAGCATCCCGGCCATGCCGGTCAGGGGCTGGGTCTCGATCCAGATCCGCATATCGAAGGTATAGGGATCAGACGCCAGAAACATGCCAAGGATCGCCAGCAAAAGCGGCAGGCTGCCCAGCAGGGTATAGAGGAAAAACATCAAGGCCGCGCGCTGCCGGTCCGGCCCGCCCCAGCCCGCGATCATAAAATACATCGACACAAGCGAAACCTCGAAAAACACATAAAACAGCAGCGCATCCAGCGCGGCAAAGGTGCCGATCGAGGCGGTTTCCAGCATCAGCATCAGCACCACAAAGCTGCGCGCGCGGTCGGAGTTTTTGGCCTGATAGATGAAGGAAAGCAAAAATAACAGCGAGGTCAGCAGGATTAGCGGCAGGCTGAAGCCATCCACCCCCACACGATAAGCCGCGCCGATGGCTTTTATCCAGCTCACCTCCTCCACCTGCGCAAAGCCCCCCGGCTCCACCCCGCGCGCCCACATGAGCAATGTCAGCAAAAACGTGGCGGCGCTGATGCCGATGCCAATGGCATAAACCACCGTTTGCGAAGCGCGCGGCAGGGCCAGCAGCAGCAAAGCGCCAGCCAGCGGCAGGAATACGGATAGGGAAACGATGGGGATCATGGCGTGGTTTCCTCAGTAAAAATAGGGGGCGATGAAAAGCCCGACGGCCAATAGGCCGGATGCGACAATGGTAAGGGCAAGCTCGCGGTGGATAAGCCCGCTTTGCAATTTTCGAGCGCGGCTGCCGGTATCTACGGTGGCGCGGGCAAAGCCGAAGATCGCGCGGTCTATGCCGTCCTCATCTGCCTTGCGAGAGCCGCGCCCGAGCTTGAGATTGGCGCGGCCAAAAGACAGTACCAATTGATATAATCCGGTCTCGAAACGATCAAAAGCCCGCGCCAGCCCAAGGCATGGCCGCACAATCAGCGCCTGCATGCCGCCGGCGATTGAAAAACCCTTTTGCGCCCAGCCATAAAGCGGGCCGAGCAGGGTTTTGGGGCCAAATACCCAGCCCAGAAGCAGCCCCGCAAGCCCGGCGCCAAGCCCCAGCATCATGGCGTATAGATCAACCTCGACTACAGCGCCGAGCCGCGCTTCCAGCGCCGGAAAGCCCGCGCCGAGCAAGGCCGCCAGCGCCACCGGCCCCGCCATGCCCCAGCCCATCCAGACCATTGCGCGATCGGCTTTTTCCGCTTCAGCCGGCCCGCGCCAAAGCTGGCCAAGGGCGCGCGCCATATAAGCGCCGGTCAAAACCGTGCCTGCCAGCCCCAGCGGCAACAGCCATATGGCCTCGGGCGCGGCCAGCGTGGCGGCGATAATCGCATCCTTGGAGAAAAATCCAGCCAGCGGCGGCAGCCCCGCCAGCGCCAATGCGGCCAGTGCAAAGCCGGCAAATACCCGTTTATGCGCGCGCCCCGCCCCCGCCAGCGCCTGCATATCGGTGGAGCCGCGGCTGTGCTGAAAAACCCCCGCCCCGAGAAAAAGCCCGCTTTTAATCGCGGCATGGGCCAGCAGATGCAGCAACGCCACCATCGGCGCGCCCGCCCCGATGGCCAGCAGCATCAGCCCGTATTGGCTGGAGGTGGAGGCCGCCAGCAGGCGCTTCAGATCCCGCTCTCCAAGGGCGATCAGCCCCGTGACCACCGTGGTAATGCCCCCCGCCAGCCCGATCATCAGCAGGGTGCTGGCAGGCAGCATCGGCGCGATGCGGATCAGCAGAATCGCCCCCGCTGCCACCAGCGTGGCCGAATGCAGCAGCGCCGATACCGGCGTTGGCCCCGCCATGGCGCGCAAAAGCCAATCATTAAACGGCACCTGCGCCGATTTCCCCATCGCCGCCACCAGCAATAAAAGCCCGCCGATCATGGCCATCGGGCCGGTGGTGGCCAGGGTGGCGGATATTTCGCTGCTGCCCGCCGCGCCGATCAGCAGGAATACCCCGATATAAAGCCCGAGATCGGCGCTGCGGGTATAGAGAAACGCCCGCATCGCCGCGCCAGAAACACCGGGTTTTTTATGCCAAAATCCGATCAGCAGATAGCTCGATACCCCGATCAGCTCCCACGCGCCGAGCAGGGTGATCCAGTCGGCCGAAAGCACCAGCGCCTGCATCGCCGAGACAAACATCAGCATCGTGGCAAAAAACCTTGGCTTTTCAGGGTCTTTCGCCATATAGCCCACGGCAAATATCAGCACAAACCCCGCAACTGTGGCCACCATCAGCGATAGCACCGAGGTAAGCGGCGTGGCCACCAGACGCAGCGGCATTTCAGGCAAGCCGGGCAGGGTGAGCGCGGGGAGGCTGTCTGAAAACAGCAAGGAAACACTGCCGAGAAAGGCAAGCCCCGCCCCTGCCAGCGCAATCGCCCCGCTA
>Ga0256839_1005567_pt1 | contig 11567 bp, 10 predicted proteins | sample 354166metaG_FD_185968 | JGI IMG/M metagenome (GOLD analysis project Ga0256839, IMG submission 185968) | Hydrothermal vent microbial communities from Mid Atlantic Ridge, Atlantic Ocean - 354-166 | ecosystem: Environmental > Aquatic > Marine > Hydrothermal vents | place: Atlantic Ocean: Mid...
ATGAAAAGGTTGCCATCGATTTCCGGGGCATCTGCCCTGGTGCGACAGGTGGCGGCTTCATCATCAACCTCATCCACGATCACCTCGACCGTCTGACCGACCTTCCTTGCCAGCTTTGCTTCCGATATCGCCTGCGCCTTTTCCATGAACCGGTCCCAGCGCTCTTGCTTCAGCCCGTCGGGCACGTGATCGGGCAGGGCGTTGGAACGCGCGCCGGCGACGTTTTCATACTGAAAGCAGCCGACCCGGTCCAATTGCGCTTCGTCCAGCCAGTCGAGGAGCGTCTGAAATTCCGCTTCGGTCTCACCGGGGTAGCCGACGATGAAGGTCGAGCGCAGCGTGATGTCGGGGCAGACCTCGCGCCAGGCGGCGATCTCATCCAGCGTTCTTGCCGCCGCAGCCGGCCGCGCCATGCGGCGCAGCACATCGGGGTGGGCGTGTTGAAACGGGATGTCCAGATAGGGCAGGATCAGCCCGTCGGCCATGAGCGGGATCAACTGGCGAACGTGCGGGTAGGGGTAGACGTAGTGCAGCCGGACCCAGGCCCCCAGGCTGCCCAGATCGCGCGCGAGATCCGTGATATGGGCGCGGTGGCCATGGGCCTGCGCGTGCCTGACATCGACACCATAGGCCGAAGTGTCCTGGCTGATCACCAGCAGTTCGCGCACACCGCTGTTCACCAGCTTTTCGGCTTCGCGCATAACTGCATGGGCCGGGCGCGAGTGCAGCCTTCCCCGCATGTCGGGGATGATGCAGAACCTGCACTTGTGATTGCAGCCTTCGGAAATCTTGAGATAGCTGTAGTGCCGGGGCGTCAACCTGACCCCGGCTGCGGGCAACAGATCGACAAACGGGTCGGGGTCTGGCGGCACCGCCGCATGCACCGCATCAAGCACCTGCTCATACTGGTGCGGGCCGGTGACGGCCAGAACTGCGGGGTGCGCGCCGGTGATGTAGTCCTCCTCGGCCCCGAGGCAGCCGGTCACGATCACCCGCCCGTTTTCTGCAAGTGCTTCACCGATCGCTTCAAGGCTTTCGGCCTTGGCGCTGTCGAGGAAGCCACATGTGTTGACGATCACCGCATCCGCCCCGGCATAGTCGGGGCTGATGGAATAGCCTTCGGCGCGCAGCCGCGTCAGGATGCGCTCGCTGTCGACCAGCGCCTTGGGGCAGCCGAGGCTGACCATCCCGATGGTCGGTCGGCCGGGTCGGGGGCTTTCGCTCAGGCGCGCCTGCGCCTGGTCGGGGCGCAACTCCGGGGGGTTTCTGGTGTTCATGCCGGCTGGTATAGGCCAGCGCGGTGACCGGGGAAAGGCGCGAGGTGATCAGTGTTCCAGAATCCTGGCCACATCGCCCGCATAGGTGGTGCTGACCGGCAATTTCCGCTGATCCGACAGGGTGATCAGCGTTTTTCGCCCCCTGCGTTCGAGCTTGCGCATGTGGCGTCTTGCGACCCAGTGTGAGCGATGGATGCGCTGTCCGGCCAGTCCACCAAGCTCGGAGACCGCATCATTCAGGCGGATCAGAACAAGGTGCTTTCCCAGTGTTGTCGTGACTTCCGCATAGTGGTCCTGCATTGACAGGGAAATGATGTCATCGCCCAGTTCCGCCGGCAGGCGCTTGTGAAATTTCGTGCGCACCCTGACCGGTTCGCGTCGCAGCGCCCGTTGCCAGCCCATGAATTCCACAAGCCCGAGCACAGTGCCCAGAAATGTCACCTGGAGCCAGACCAGGGCGAAATTCTCGACCTCGACCCCCTTTGAGCGGAATACGCCGTCGACGAAAATGACGACGGCGGTGCCGGGAAGCGCGCCAAGCGCCGCCCCGATGGCAATACGCAGCGCTCTGGGCCATTTCGCGAGGCCGGGTGAGGCGATCGCGATCGAGATGGCGATATGCATGAAAAAGGAAATGCCGGTGGCCATCATCACCCAGTAGACGAATCTTTCGGGAAACGTCATCTGCCCATAGGTTCCGAAGGGCCCCAGAATCGCCAGCGCGACGACCGCCCCGGCAAACACGAGCGCCTTCTTTTCCCAGTGAATTGTCTCGGAAATTTTACGCATCGTGAAATTGAATACCCGGCTGTTTTACGCAGTTCCGGTCTTTTTCACGAAGAACCGCTTGAAAGCAAGGGCTTGCGCGCACTGTATCGGTTTCAGGCTCCAGAACTTTCGGATGCCCAAGATTTTTGACAACAAGGAAACAGAGAGGATCCTTTCAACTTGTTTTGCCGGACCACCCCTGGTTCTGCATGGCAGCCCGGCTGCATCCGTTCACAAGGTTTGCCCCTTCAAGTGAACAACGCGGAAGCGGTTCGGATACCTCCAAATTGAAGGAGGGAGCCGGTCAGGAGCGCAGCTCCTGCTGGTTCAAACCGCGGCGGTTCGGACATTACAGTTCGGCCGCCGCATCTTTTCAACCCGCCGGGCAGGGCCCCGGATCGCGCAGCTCTTCGGCCACCAGCCGGCGCAGCGTCACATCGTTCACATCCCCCATGATCACCCAGCGCCCGATCACAAGGCCTGGCGTGCCCGGCATCGCAAACCGGCCGGCCAGCGCCCGTGACAGCCACATGCGCCGGGTCGTGGCATCCGAAGACATGTCCGCCAGAAAACGCCCGGCGTCCAGGCCCATGGTTTCGGCCAGCGCCGCGACGTAGGTTTCATCTGCCTGAAAGCGCGCCCGCATCAGCCGGTCATGGAAGGCATCGCCCGCGCCCTGCATGTCGGCTGCAATCGCGGCGCGCGCCGCGGTTTCCGACACCGGCCCAAGCCCGGCCAGGTCGTGCAACGTGATCGTCACGCCTTCCAGCACGCGCAGACGCGGCGTCAGGCGGCGGCAGATCGGACACTGAAAGTCGAAGAAATAGGCGACAGGCACCAGCCCCGCCTTCTGCTGGCCGCGAAACAAGGCCCCGCAGAAATCACGCTCCAGCTCTGCTTGTGCGTCCGCAAGGCCCGCGGGAATTTCCGAGTCCAGCCCGAACAGGGGCACCCCCGAAGCCGTGACGCGCCCACCTTTGACAAAGCGGTATCCCGGCAGGCCCGGCATCGGTTCGAACTCGGTCTTGCCTCCGGGCAACAGGGGGTCCAGCCAGCCGCTGCGATACCCGGCCACGGCCAGCGCTCCAAGGCCAAGAACAGCGGCCAGGCCGCGCCGTGTGGTGCCCGACGTCCGGTCGGGCAAGTTGTTCATGGCTTGATGCGCCAGCCGGTGCGAAAGATCAGCCAGATCACCCCAAGGCAAAGCACAAGAAACGCGCTGACTGCCGCAATCGAGAGGCCGACCGGCACATCGGCCACTCCGAAAAATGCCCATCTGAAACCGCTGATCAGGTAAAGAACCGGGTTCAGCCTTGTCACGCCCTGCCAGAACTCCGGCAGCATCGAGATCGAATAGAACGACCCCCCAAGGAACACGAGCGGCGTGATCACCAGAAGAGGGATCAGTTGCAATTGTTCGAAACTGCCGGCCCAGATTCCGATGATGAAGCCGAGCAGTGCAAAACTGATCGCTGTCAGGAGCAGGAAACCCAGCATCCAGACCGGATGCAGGATTTGCAGGTCAACAAAAAAGGTGGATGTGGCCAGGATGATCAGCGCAATCATGATCGCCTTGCTGGCAGCGGCGCCGACATAGCCGATCACGATTTCAATGAACGACATGGGCGCCGAGAGCAGTTCATAGATCGTGCCGATGAATTTCGGGAAATAGATGCCGAAGGAGGCATTGGTGACAGATTGCTGCAACAATGTCAGCATGATCAGCCCGGGCACGATGAAGGCACCGTAGGAGATGCCTTCGACCGACTGGATGCGCCCGCCGATGGCAGCGCCAAAGACCACGAAATACAGCACGGTGGACAGCACCGGCGACACGATCGACTGGGCCAGCGTCCGAAAGGTGCGCGACATTTCAAAGACATAGATCGCCTTGATCGCCTGCCAGTTCATGCCGCGTCCTCCAGCAGGTTCAAGAATATCTGCTCCAGAGAGCTTTGGCGCGTTTCCAGGTCGCGCACCGACAGACCTGCCGTCGCCAGATCTGCCAGCAGTCGCGTGATGCCGGTGCGCTCGGCCTTGGTGTCGTATTCGTAAATCAGCGTGCGACCGTCTTCGCCCAGCTTCAGCGCATATTCGGCCAGTGCCGACGGAACCTTGTCCAGCGGCTCCTGCAGGAACAGACACAGCGTCTTGCGCCCCAACTGGTGTATCAGCTTGGCCTTTTCCTCGACCAGCAACAGCCGCCCCTTGTCGATAATGCCAATGCGATCGGCCATTTCCTCGGCCTCTTCGATGTAGTGCGTTGTCAGGATGATCGTCACACCGTCGGCCCTGAGCTGGCGCACCAGTTCCCACATGTCCTTGCGAAGCGCCACGTCAACGCCGGCTGTCGGCTCATCCAGAAACAGGATGCGCGGCTCATGCGCCAGGGCCTTGGCAATCAGCACCCGCCGCTTCATGCCGCCTGAAAGCTCCATGTTGCGTGCATTGCGCTTGTCCCAGAGCGACAGCGCTTTCAGCACGTGCTCGATATGCGCGTCATCACGCGGCTTGCCGAACAGCCCGCGCGAGAACCGGGTGGTATTGATCACGCGCTCGAAAGGTTCGATGGAGATATCCTGCGGCACCAGCCCGATCTGGCTGCGCGCGGCGCGGTAGTCGGTGATGATGTCGTGACCGGCCACGGTCACCACGCCGGAGGTCGGCTGCACCAGTCCGCAAACGGCGGAAATCAGGGTGGTTTTCCCGGCGCCGTTTGGCCCCAGCAATGCCAGAATTTCCCCCTCGGCGATGTCCAGCGACACGTCATCCAGCGCCACCTGGCCACCGGCATAGGTCTTGCCGAGATTGCGAATTGAAATGATCGGGGCCATATCCGGTTTACCTTCTGGTTCATCCGTCGCCCAGACCTATCGCCATTTTGGGCGGACCACCAGATAGAGGATGCGTTCCGAGCGACTAAATCCGGCCGGTGCGGCGGATTGTTTGCACGGGCTTCAAGAACTACACTGCACTCGGCTCCCGGAACGTCAGGGTATTGCCGAACGGGCCTTTGATGTTCACTTCCCGGTTGCCCCAGGGCTGATCACATATCCCCGGCCGGGCGTTCGGATATCCACGCGGGGTAATCGCGGCGTGAAACGCTGCCAGATCGGGCACCTCAACGCGAATGCACTGCCGGCGTCGCGTCGCCGTGGTGTTCCGAGATGTGCAAAACGCAATCCCCGGCGCGAATTTCGAAATAGAGCGGCATATCCGGCGCGAACCGGTGTTCAAAACCCAATTCGAATCCCAGATAGCGCAGGCAAAAATCCTTGGCTTTGGCCTCATCGAAACTGCGCAGGACCGGAACTGCGGCTGACATTCAGGCGGCCACTAGCGCTTACCTTTTCCGGTCGCGCCGGCTGCTCATCGGCTGGAACGCCACGCTCACATGCGCTTCACAATAGGGTTTGCCCGGCTGCACAGCGAGGCCGCAGAACCAGAATTCCTCGGTCGCCGGGTCGCCGATCGGCCATTTGCAGGTGCGTTCGGTCAGCTCCATCAGGCTGATCTTCTTGGCCTTTTTCTCGACTTCACGCACCGAAGCCAGCGCCTCGGGGCTGATCTCGTTGGCCGAAGGCTGTGGCGGCAGTGGCTGGCCTGCAGGGATGATGGGGCGTCGCACCGGGGCCGCCGGCTTTTTCTCGGGTTCGGGCGTCGCAGCGGCCTTGGGCTCGGCCTTTGCCTTGGCGGTCGGCTTGGCCGCCTTGTCCTTGGCCGCTTTCGATGTCCCTCCGCCACCGGTGCGGTTCGAAAGCCCCAGCCGGTGCACCTTGCCAATGACTGCGTTGCGGGTCACCCCACCCAGTTCCTTGGCAATCTGGCTGGCCGACTGACCCTCGCCCCACATCTTTTTCAGCAGTTCAACGCGCTCGTCTGTCCAGGACATCTCGTTTCCTCAAATACAAAGGGCCTCGGGGTTGCACCGGGCCACAGCATCTCATCTCGGGTTGGCCCATTATACAGCGCCTCGCGCGGCGGACACAAGCACTGCTTGCGCGGCACGCTGGCGCTGGACAGCCTCGAACATGCGCGCTATGACCCCGGCCATGATCAGGTGCGCAAATATGACTGACACCCGACGCCGACGCTGATGCGCCGGGCGGCCCTTGCCGCGCCTTGCTCGACGCCGCGGATGCGGCACACCACCCCAATCAATGTTGACACGCCCCGGTGCCTCGGGCACCTCTTGGGCTTCTTTCAAAGGCTTGTGACATGATCGATACCGTTCTGCCCACCTACAATCGCGCCCCGCTTGCCTTCGTCAAGGGCGAAGGCACCTGGCTGACGGACGAGCAGGGCCGACGCTTCCTTGATCTCGGTGCAGGCATCGGCGTCAATGCCCTGGGCCACGCGCATCCGGCGCTGGTGGAAACCCTCGGCGCTCAGGCGCAGGCGCTGTGGCATGTCTCGAACCTCTATCGCATCCCTCAGCAGCAGGCGCTGGCCGACGCGCTGGTCGACAAGACCTTTGCCGACACCGTCTTTTTCACCAATTCCGGCACCGAGGCGGCGGAACTGGCAGTCAAGATGGCGCGCAAGTTCTGGCACGACAAGGGCCAGCCGGAACGCGGCAACATCATTGCTTTTCACGGGGCATTCCATGGCCGCTCGGCCGCCGGCATCGCCGCGGCCGGGTCGGAGAAGATGACCAGGGGGTTTGCCCCGCTGCTGCCCGGGTTCACGCATCTTCCCTTCGACGATCTCGATGCCGTGCAGCAGGCAGTCACCGACCAGACCGCCGCGATCATCGTCGAGCCGATCCAGGGCGAGGGCGGCATCCGCCCCGCGTCCGACACCTTCCTGCAAGGGCTGCGCACACTGTGCGACGAAACCGGCACGCTCCTGATCCTGGACGAGGTGCAATGCGGCATGGGCCGCACCGGGCGCCTGTTCGCTCATGAATGGGCCGGGATCACACCCGACATCATGATGGTTGCCAAGGGCATCGGCGGCGGCTTCCCGCTTGGCGCGGTGCTGGCCACCGAACGCGCGGCCTCGGGCATGACGTCAGGCACCCACGGCTCGACCTACGGCGGCAACCCGCTCGGTTGCGCGGTCGGCCTGAAGGTCATGGAGATCATTGCCGATGACACCTTCCTTGCCGAGGTCAACCGCAAGGCCGGCCTGCTGCGTCAACGGCTCGAAGGGCTGGTGGCCGAGCACCCGGAGGTTTTCGACAGCGTGCGCGGTCAGGGCCTGATGCTTGGCCTCAAGTGCAAACGCGCCAACACCGACCTTGTGCAGGCGGGCTATGACGAACATGTCCTCACGGTTCCCGCGGCCGACAATGTCGTGCGCCTGTTGCCGCCGCTGACCATCACGGATGATGAAATCCTGACGGCCACCGCGGCCCTCGATGCCGCCGCGAAACGGCTGGAAACATCGGCATGACCTTCTTCTTTGCAAAATATCCTCGGGGTGAACTGGCCGCAGGCCAGGAGGGGCAGACAGCCCCTTGCCCGCTCAAGACGGAATTCGACACATGAACCACTTTCTCGACATCCACACCACGGCCCCCGAAGATCTGCGCGCAATGATCGACGCTGCGCGCAGCATGAAAGACGCGCGCACCGGCCGCCCCAAGGGCGCGCCCGATGACGACCAGCCGTTGGCAGGGCGCATGGTTGCGCTGATCTTCGAAAAGCCTTCGACCCGCACGCGGGTGTCCTTTGACGTTGGCGTGCGCCAGATGGGCGGGCAGACCATGGTTCTGTCAGGCTCCGACATGCAGCTTGGCCACGGCGAAACCATTGCCGACACGGCGCGCGTGCTCAGTCGCTATGTCGACATGATCATGATGCGCACGTTTGAGGAAGCCACGGTCCAGGAAATGGCCGAATATGCCTCGGTTCCGGTGATCAACGGGCTGACAAACCGCACCCACCCCTGTCAGATCATGGCTGACGTGATGACCTACGAAGAACACCGCGGCCCGATTGCCGGCAAAAAGGTCGTCTGGTCGGGCGACGGCAACAACGTGTGCGCATCGCTCATTCATGGCGCCGGGCAGTTTGGTTTCGATCTGACATTCACCGGTCCGCCAACGCTGGATCCCGAAGCCGAGGCGATCGAGTTTGCGCGCTCGAAGGGGTCGCGCGTCGAGATCGAACGCGATCCGGCCATAGCCGTCGAAGGCGCCGATCTTGTCGTGACGGATACCTGGGTTTCGATGCATGACAGCCAGTCGGCGCGTGAACGCCGGCACAATCAGCTTCGCCCCTACCAGGTCAACGACGCATTGATGGCCCGCGCGAAACCTGACGCGCTTTTCATGCACTGCCTGCCGGCGCACCGGGATGAGGAAGTGACGTCAAAGGTGATGGACGGCCCGGCCTCGGTCGTGTTTGACGAAGCCGAGAACCGCCTGCACGCACAAAAGGCGATCATGCGCTGGTGCCTCGGGCTGTGACGCTCCCGCGACCGCACACTCGCCACGCCGCCGCCAGTCCTTTGTTGCTCCTGGGGTCCTGCCCCTAGACAAATGCCAGTCGCAACCCGAAAAAGATCACCGCCGACAAGGTGGCCGCTGCCGGCACGGTGATCACCCAAGCCAGGATGATGGTCATGAAATGGTTGCGCCGCACCAGCTTGCGGCGCACCCGCTCTTCCGGCGCCAGGATCTTGCCCTTGACGACGCCGCGCTCTTTTGCCCGGCGTTCCATCAGCCATTCCCGGTAAAAGCCGACGCCGAAAATCCCGCCAACCGCGATATGGGTCGAACTGACCGGCAATCCGAGCCATGAGGCAAGGATCACCGTGATCGCGGCGGAAAGCGCTACGCAATAGGCGCGCATGGCGTTGAGCTTGGTAATCTGGCCGCCAACCATGCGGATCAGTTTCGGGCCGAACAGGAACAGTCCGAAAGATATTCCGACCGCCCCGATCACCATGACCCACAGCGGAATATCCACCTTTGCGGCGGTTTCGCCATCGCTCACCGCATGGACAATCGCGGCAAGCGGGCCGACCGCGTTGGCCACGTCATTTGCGCCATGGGCAAATGACAACAACGCCGCCGAGATCACCAGCGGCACCGAAAACAGAACCTTGAGCGACTTGTTGCGGTTTTCCAGCCCCTCGGACTGGCGCCGGATCATGGGGATCGATACGGCCCAGACCAGAACGCCGACCGCGGCGCCAATCAGCAGGGCGGTGCTCATGTCGATCTTGATGATCTTTTTCAGCCCCTTGAGGGCGAGGTAGGCAGAAAACGCCGCGGCCATGATCCCGATCAGCACCGGCACCCATTTTCGCGCGGCGGCGATCTTGTCGTCCTGGTAGACGATGCGCGACTTGATGAAGGCAAGAAACAGCGCCGCGATCAGCCCGCCCAACACCGGCGAGATGACCCAGCTGGCGGCAATCTTGCCCATGGTCGGCCAGTTGACCGCGGAAAACCCGGCCGCCGCGATCCCTGCGCCCATGACACCCCCGACGATCGAATGGGTCGTCGAAACCGGCGCGCCGATCCATGTTGCCAGGTTCAGCCAGAGCGCTGCAGAAATCAGCGCCGCCATCATCGCCCAGACAAATATGCGGGCATCGGCCACGCTTTGCGGGTCGATGATGCCCTTCTTGATGGTCGACACCACGTCGCCACCGGCCAGAAGGGCTCCGGCGCTTTCGAAAACTGCGGCAATCCCGATTGCGCCCAGCATGGTCAGCGCATTGGCCCCGACCGCTGGCCCCATGTTGTTTGCGACATCGTTGGCGCCGATGTTCAGCGCCATATAGGCCCCGAAAGCCGACGCGGCCAGAATGATCGCCGTGTTTGGCCCCTCACCGAAAAAAAAGGCCGCTCCCAAAGCGGCCAGGATGATGAACGCCAGGCCAATGCCCGGCCCGACGAGCGGGCGCGATACATACTGCGTTGCCTGTTCCAGGCGGGAAATGCGTTTCAAGTCCCGGTCAAGGGTTTTCCACTGGTTTCTCTTCGGGGCGGTGGCCATCTCACTGATCCTCTGTGCAGGGTGTATTGGCATGGTCTGCCGGTGGTCACACCGGCGCCATTACTGTCGAACCGATGCTAGTTCAACCCAAAACACTCTTCATCGGGCGAAGGTCCGCCCTTGTGGTGGACTTTTGGCAGAACCGGGCCCTGGGGAACGACGCCCGGCCAGGCGGGCAGTCACAATCCGGGGATTGCGCTTGTCGTCGGACCACAAGGCAATAGACTGCCGGTATCGCAGCACAACGGGACAGGGGGCTTGCCGGAATGGACAAAGCCAGAATCGGATTGATCGGCCTGGGCGTTATGGGGCGCAACCTTGCCCTGAACATTGCGGAAAAGGGCTTTCGGGTCGCCGTCAACAACCGTAGCCCGGATCGGATCGACACATTCATTGCCGAGGCAGGCGAACTGGCGCAAAATCTTGTCCCGGCGCATGATCAGGCGGCCCTGGTGGCTTCGCTTGCACGTCCGCGCGCGATCATCCTGATGATCAAGGCCGGCACGCCGGTTGATGCGACAATTGCCTCGCTCGCGGGGCTGCTCGATGCAGGCGACATGATCATCGATGCGGGCAATGCCAATTTCCATGACACCCGCCGCCGCGAAAAGGCACTGGCCAGACAGGGGATTTCGTTCCTTGGAATGGGGGTGTCGGGCGGCGAAGTGGGCGCTCGGCATGGCCCGTCGATCATGGTCGGCGGCAAGGCCGAAAGCTATGCCTTCATACGCGACATTCTGGAGGCCATTGCCGCGAAATACAAAGGTGACCCCTGCGCGGCGCTGGTCGGGCCCGATGGGGCCGGGCATTTCGTGAAAACGGTCCACAATGGCATAGAATATGCCGACATGCAGTTGATTGCCGAGGTCTATGGTGTCTTGCGGCATGGATTGGGCCGGCCCGCCGATGAGATCGGCAAGCTGTTTGCCCGCTGGAACGAAGGGCCGCTGCAATCCTACCTGGTCGAGATCACCGCCGAGATACTGCAAACGGCCGATTCGGAGACGGGCCAACCGATTGTGGATGTGATCGTCGATTCCGCCGGCCAGAAGGGAACCGGGCGCTGGACTGTGATCGAGGCCCTGAAACTTGGCCAGTCGCCAACGGCCATCGAGGCTGCGGTCGCCGCCCGTTCCTGGTCTGCCGCGCGCGAGGCACGGCGCCATGGGCAATCGCTGTTTGCGACGCAAGGCGCGCAGTCCACACTGCCCGAACCCGATGATGCAGCGATTGAAAGCGCAATGCTGGCGGCGAAGATCATTGCCTACAGCCAGGGGTTTTCACTGCTCGAGGCCGCCAGCGAAAACTATGACTGGCAGCTCGATCTCGCGCGCATTGCCGAGATCTGGCGAGCCGGCTGCATCATACGCTCGGCCATGCTTGACGACATGGCAAGCGCTGCAAGGGCAGGGTTGCCGCACGGGTTGCTGGTATTTGCCCCCGGTTTTCACGAGAAGCTGTCCAACGCGCAGGCCGGGTTGCGCAGCCTGGTGGCCTTTGGCGCCGTGGGGCGCCATCCGTTGCCGGCGTTTTCGGCGGCGCTGTCGTATCTTGACGCCATCACGTC
>Ga0256839_1005568_pt1 | contig 11564 bp, 12 predicted proteins | sample 354166metaG_FD_185968 | JGI IMG/M metagenome (GOLD analysis project Ga0256839, IMG submission 185968) | Hydrothermal vent microbial communities from Mid Atlantic Ridge, Atlantic Ocean - 354-166 | ecosystem: Environmental > Aquatic > Marine > Hydrothermal vents | place: Atlantic Ocean: Mid...
TGGGCCGAGAAGCGCAGGAAGCGGCTTTGGCATCCTGCGTCGCTCTAGCTCCTCCATCCCTGGAGTCGACAGCGGGGAATCGGGGCGGCATTGATGTACATGGATGTACTGAATGCTGCGATTGCAGGATGCAAGAGAGCAGCGCTTTGGTACCTTTTTGTTGCTGTTGACAAAAAGGTACTCGGGGCCGTGGCAAAAGGCCAGGGCGGAAGCAGCAAAGCTTGATTGGCCACGAAACAATGCCACCACGCTTTCCAAGTGCTGAGGCCAACAAACCTGATTCCCCGCTTGTTGTCCTCACCATTCATATCAAGCGAGGTGGTATCGGTTTCGCGCTCATCAACACTACGATTCTTCCAACCGATTCTCGCACAGCGCGAGTTCCATTTTTTGCTCGTCCAAAAAACGGAACCCAAAAAAGGACGCCCCAACACACGCTTGATTCCGCTGCCGGGCACGCCTTCCGGGGTCAGCTTGAGCGGCTTCCTGCCGCGCAAGCTTCAACCGGCCATCCGTGGCCGGTTGCCCCCTCCAGTCGCACCCGGCAGCGGCGCGTGTGAAGGGGAAAGCAAACCAAGTGGCCCGGTGGCTATTGAATGGCTGGGTCAGTATCATTTCGTTACTTTTCGGTGTGTGCCCGCGCAGCGGGCTGGGGCGCTGAGTAGTTACGATCTGTCGGCCCCTGAAAATCCCCCCTCAACCCTCATCTTTGTATTGCGGTAGCGCCACGAAGCGTCAATGCCTTCTTCCTTGCCTTGATGGCCAATACACGAGCGCGCTCTGCGATCTTTCCCGCCAGGCCGTATCTCCCTTCTGCAAGAAAGTGGTCAGCATCGTTCATCAGCACGGTGACTTCGTTGAACAGCTCAGGCACATATTTATCGGCACCTGCTTCTTGCGCCGCACGGTAGGCTTGGCGTGCATCACTCATCTGCTGTACGGGTATCGTCTCGCAGCCTCCCAGCAGTATCGTGGCGACCAGCAACAAGACAGTGAATATTCGCTTCATCGCGGACTAACCTGAGACGACTGGAAGAAATTTCAGGCTAGCATTACTCGGTGACGCTTTTCAACAGATGCCCGTACCGCCTCAAGATTGATACGCTACAGCCATATCAACTAAGATCCGGTTAAAACAACCAATAGGCAAACCCATGAGCGACATCACGATCTACCACAATCCCCGCTGCAGCAAGTCTCGCCAGACCCTTGAACTTCTCAAGGAACGGCAGATCGAACCACACATCGTCAAGTACCTCGAGACCCCGCCCTCCGAAACGGCGTTGCGGGATATTCTGAACAAGCTCGGCATGAAGCCGCGCGAGCTGATGAGAAAAGGGGAAAAGGAGTACAAGGAACTCGGCCTCAACGATGAATCTTTGACCGACGAGCAGCTGATTCAGGCAATGGTAGCGCATCCCCGCCTGATCGAGCGCCCCATCGTCATCAAGGATGACAAGGCCGCGCTAGGGCGGCCTCCCGAGCAGGTTTTGGACATTCTCTGATGGCTGTCGAGATTCTTGTCCTTTATTACAGCCGTTTCGGTGCAACTGCCGATATGGCAAGCCATATTGCCAGAGGCGTCGAAGAGGTCAGCCAGGCCGCCGCACGGCTGCGCACCGTACCCCCCGTATCTGCCACCTGTGAAGCCACAGAAGACAGCATTCCCGACGCCGGGCCACCCTATGTCGATACCGATGACCTCGCTGATTGCCAGGGCCTGATTCTTGGCAGCCCAACACGCTTCGGCAACATGGCCGCAGCAATGAAATATTTTATCGATCAAACCAGCAATCTATGGCTGGGCGGCAAGATGGCGGGTAAACCGGCAGGGGTGTTTACCTCGACATCGAGCATGCATGGCGGTCAGGAAAGCACGCTGTTGAGCATGATGCTGCCCCTGCTACACCACGGCATGCTGATTGCCGGCCTGCCCTATTCCGAGCCGGAGCTGATGAAAACAACCACTGGCGGGACGCCTTATGGCGCCAGCCACCTCGCCGGAATCGACAGCCGACAACCCTTGAGTGATGACGAAATCAAGCTCTGCCGGGCACTGGGCCGACGTATCGCGGATATCGCGGTACGGCTCAATACCGCAGCAGAAAACTAAGCACGCTTGTCGATGAACAAGACCACGCTTGCCTACCTGCTGTCTTTGGCGGGGTATTTCGCGCTGTTTTTCCTGCTGCTATTTTCCATTGCCCAACTTCCCGAGAACCATCGTCCCGCCCGTCTGGTGCAGCTGCTGGTACTCGTTGGCCCCCTGCTATTTCCGCTGCGCGGCCTGCTGCACGGACGCCCTTATACCCATGCCTGGAGCGGCTTCATGGCGCTGGTCTATCTCGTTATTGCGGTTGCGGTGGCAGCGGGCGAAGGAACGCTGCTATTGGGCATCAGCGAGGCTACCGCCACCATTGCCTGGTTTACCGGTTCACTGCTGTATGTGCGCTGGAAAGCGCCAAAAACGTAACGAGTCAGCGCCAATGATGCGCACGCTAGTCGCGCACACCCTACTGTATGTGCAATGGAAAAGCCTGCTAAAGAGCAGTCAGCATAAAGCAGCACGGAGGCTATTACTCTTCTTGCAGCGTCCATTCTGACAATGTTTGTGACTCGGGATCGTAGCGCACGATGCGATCGTTGTTGGTGTCGGCGATCAACACATCGCCATCCAGCATTGCCAGCCCACCCGGCTCATTCAGCGCGGCCTTGAGCGCCTCGCCAGTACCCTTGCCGGGTTTGCCTGTCCCAGCCACTGTTGCCACCTTGCGCTGTCTCAGATCGAGCTTTTTCAGCTTATGGTTGTAGGTATCGGCAATAAAGACAACGTCCTTTCCCGCAGCCACGATGCCGAGTACATGCTGAAGCTGCGCATCATCGAAGTCTCCATCGACATCACCAAAGTCGAACAAGCCACTACCTACCAGCGTTTCGACCCGCTCTTTGTCCAAATCGATTTTGCGCACTGCTGAGACTTCTGCATCCGCAACAAACAGCGCATTACCTTGCAGACTGAGGCCGCTGGGCTGGCTGAACGAAGCGCGGCGAATCTCGCCGTTGTCGATCGATTCCCGACCGCTGCCAGCCCATGGCCGGATTTTTCCTTTATCCAGATCCAGACGCCAGATCTGATGACTGCCCGCCATCGCGATATAGAGCTTGTTCGCTTTCAGCGCCAGCGCCCAGGGGGAACGCAAGCCGATCGATGTGGCATCGAAGATCGCCTGCCGATGCGATTCCATTTTGCCGTTGCCGGCAATCGTCTTGACCCGCCAGGAGCGTAGATCAATTTCCCTGACGGCATGATTTCCAGTATCCGTGACATAGATTTTGCCGTCACCAATCACGACACCCTGGGGCGCATTGAACGCCGCCTCCTGTGCGTTGCCATCGACCAGATCGGCGCGACCGGAACCGACGATTTTCTCGACCTTGCCCGAGTGATCAGCAATGACGATTCGATTGTGCAGTGTATCGCTGATCACAACGCGATCGGCACCGACGGCAATCTTGCCAGGCGCCGCCAAAAACTGGTTGTCGTAGCGCGTCTTTTCGAGTTTTATCGGTAATGGCTTGGTGTTCAGCTGTTGACGGTGTTTTACCAGTAGATCACCGATGAAATCATCGAGCACCTCAAAATTTCCTTCCCCCTCTACTTTGCCGAGCACCTTCCCTTCCGGGTCGATCAAATACTGTGTCGGCCAAGCACGCATGCCGTAGAGACGCGCCAGCATCGACGTCTTGTCGTTGATCACCGGGTGCTCGATGCCATAGCGGACAACGATCCGGCGCAGTGTTTCGAGATTCTTTTCATTCTCGAACTTGGGGGTATGCACACCAACGACGACCAGATTCTCCCCGTACTTTTCACTCAGGCGCCGCAGATCCTTCAACACATGTATGCAGTTGATGCAGCCGTAGGTCCAGAAATCGAGAATCACCACCTTGCCACGCAATTCCGCCAACGACAGCGGTCTGCTGACATTGAGCCACGGCAAATCCTTGGGGAAATCGATCGCATCGGGGTAGTCACGCTCTGCTTCGGCCGACAACGCGGCTGGTGCCAACACCAGGAACAGCAGGAAAATGGCCACAGAGCGGAAAAATATTGTGGGTGGGTGCATTGAATCGTTCCTGAGCAGTTTGGGAAAGGTAGTTCTCCTACGACGCCATCCCGGTTGTGGATGCTATTCCCGCTTCCAGGTCGTCCCGCCAGGCCCGTCTTCCAAAACAATGCCTTGCGCCTTGAACAGATCTCGGATCTCATCAGCGCGGGCGAAATTACGTTCTTTTCTTGCCTGCACACGCTCTTCAATCAGCGCTTCGATTTCCGCATCGCTCAGGCCTTCGCTGTCGGGCGACTGCCATTTGAACCAGCTTTCGGGGGATTGGGAAAACAAGCCGAGCATCTGCCCGCTTGCCAACAGCCCCCCCTTGAGCGCCGCTTTTTCTTCCACACCGTCGGCCTTGTTCAGGCGCCGCGCCAGATCATGCAATATCGAAATGGCGACCGGCGTATTCAAGTCGTCATCCAGGGCTTCGATGAAGGCGGAATCGGGTTGGGCATTTGGGTCGGCGGCAATATTTTCCGCTTTCAACAGCGCATTGTAGAGCCCATCGAGTGCTGACCTTGCCTGCTTGAGGTTTTCCGGCGACCAGTCGAGCGGCGAGCGATAATGTCCCGACAACAATGCAAAACGAACCGCCTCACCCGGCGCCAGCGCCAACACATCACGCAGCGTAAAGAAATTGCCCTCGGATTTGGACATTTTTTCGCCAGAAACGGTGATGTAGCCGTTGTGGACCCAATACCTGGCAAACGTCTCACCATCATGTGCGCACTGGCTCTGCGCGCGCTCGTTTTCGTGGTGAGGAAAAATCAGATCCCGTCCGCCGCCATGAATGTCGATGGTACGGCCAAGATGCTTCTCGATCATCGTCGAGCACTCCAGGTGCCAGCCAGGGCGCCCCACGCCCCACGGGCTCTCCCAGCCCGGCAGATCGTCGCTGGACGGCTTCCACAACACGAAGTCGCCCGGATGCTTTTTGTAGGAAGCCACCTCTACACGGGCACCGGCCATCATGTCATCGAGCTTGCGATGCGACAATGCCCCATAGTCGGGCATGGCGCTGACATCGAACAGCACATGACCATCGGCAACATAGGCGCAGCCCTTGTCGATCAACGCGCCGACCATCTGCAACATCGGCTCGATATGTTCCGTCGCCCGCGGTTCAATCGTGGGCGGCAGCGTATTGAGCGCGGCGATGTCTTCGTGGTAGAGCCGGATATAACGATCCGTCAGGTCACGGATCGATTCGTTATTTTCCTTCGCCGCCTGGTTGATCTTGTCATCGACATCGGTGATGTTCCGCGCATACGCCACGTCGGGATAATGAAAGCGAAGCAGGCGAAACAGCGTATCGAACACCACGATCGGGCGCGCGTTGCCAATATGAATCAGGTTGTAGACCGTCGGCCCACAGACGTACATCGTCACGCGGTCAGGGTTGCCCGGCTGGAAAACTTCTTTCTTGCCGGTTTGGGTATTGTGAAGATTCAGGGACATGCGCAGCGGACTCGAAACAAGGGAGGGCGGATTATACCGCTCCAGCGCTGGAAATCAGCACCACAGCGTGTACCGAAATTCCTTCCTCCCGACCGGTATAGCCCAGTTTCTCAGTCGTCGTCGCCTTGACGTTGACGGGCGCATCCAGCCAGGCCGACAGATTGTCGCGCATGGCGTCGATCCAGGGCGACAGCTTTGGCGCCTGTGCAATGATGGTGGCATCGAGATTGACGACACGAAAATCGAGCCCAGCCAGCTGCTCGACGACGTTATGTAACAGGGTCGCGCTGTCGATGCCCGCAAACGCCGGATCGGTATCAGGGAAATGACGGCCGATATCCCCAAGCCCCGCAGCACCCAGCAACGCATCGCAAACCGCATGGATCAGTACATCCCCGTCGGAATGAGCGGCGAAAGCCCGATCATGCGGAATGCGCACGCCACCCAACATGAGATGATCACCATCGGTAAAGGCATGAACATCAAAGCCATGACCGATGCGGAAATTATCCATCGGCTAACTCCCGTTGCAGATAAAATTCGGCCAGCGGAAGATCCTCGGGCCGGGTGATTTTCAGATTGTCCAGCGGCGCCGCCACCAGACACGGGGCATAGCCGAGCAATTCCAGCGCGCTCGCTTCATCGGTGATTTTTTCCGGATGGGCCAACCCCGCGGCCAACGCCTGATGCAGCAAATCGGCACGAAACAGTTGCGGCGTCAGCGCGTGCCAAAGCGTACTGCGATCGATGGTGGCTTCGATATTGCCATCCGCCGCGGCCTGTTTCATGGTATCGCGCACCGGTGCAGCGAGTATGCCGCCACAAGGATGCGCCGCGACAGTCTCCATCAAGCGCACAATATCCTCGACGTGAACACAAGGGCGGGCTGCATCGTGGACCAGCAACCAGTCATCGTCGCCCAGTTGCGGCATGATGTCATCGACGGCATTGAAAACAGAATGCACCCGCTCACGCCCGCCTTCGACCACACGCAATGGCACGCCAACATCGATATCCAATTCAGCCCACCACGCATCATCGTGACCGAGCGAAACAACGATACCGCTCAGACCCGGTACCGCCGCGAGCTTATGCAAAGTGTGTTCAATAACGGTTTGGCCGGCCAGCGGCAGATACTGCTTGGGGATTTCGCTGCCCATGCGCCGACCAGCGCCGGCGGCGGGAACGATGGCCCAGTAGTGTGGCGCGTCAGTCACCGCTGAAAGCGGCTTTGCGCGGGCTGAAGTGTTGCGGTGAGGCTGGAACAATCACCTGAAAAAATGTCTCCCCTTCTTTGATCATGCCGAGTTCGCTGCGTGCCCGTTCCTCGATCGCGGCAGTGCCTTTTTTCAGATCACCCACCTCGGCCTCCAGCGCCGCGTTGCGCGCCTGGAGCTGTGCGTTTTCGGCGCGTTGCGCATCGACAGCACCTTCAATACGCCAGACATCGGCGAGGCTGCCCTCTCCGGTCCACAGCCTGACCTGAAGAACCAGCAACAACCCCGTCAGTATGATTACAAGCAGCCTCATCCCGTGTTTCTTTTTCCTTGTCCTGTACAGCCGGCAATATCATTACCCGCGTAGCTCTTGCTTCGCTTGTGCGTAGCCAGCCCACAGTTTATATGCCGATGGTCCTTATCAGCTATATAGAGCACGTCCAGACCCTGAATTTCATTATTCTACAATAAGTTATACCGGAAATGTAAGCACCAACATTAAAAAAGGCCGCGATCGCGGCCTTCAATGAACTGTGACTATCGGGAAAGCGCTACAACTGCTTGAATGCGGCGCGACCGGCGTATCTGGCATCAGCACCGAGCGCTTCCTCGATACGCAACAGCTGATTGTATTTCGCCACCCGGTCCGAACGGGACATGGAGCCCGTCTTGATCTGACCCGCCCCTGTCGCAACCGCCAGATCGGCGATTGTGACATCTTCGGTTTCGCCGGACCGATGCGAGATGACGGCGGTATAGCCCGCCGATTTGGCCATGTCGATCGCCGCCAGCGTCTCCGTCAATGTGCCAATCTGATTGACCTTGATGAGAATGGAATTGGCAACGCCTTTGTCGATGCCTTCCTGAAAAATCTTCGTGTTGGTGACGAACAGGTCGTCGCCAACCAGCTGCACACGCTTGCCCAGCCGCTCGGTGAGGATTTTCCAGCCGTCCCAGTCGTCTTCCGCGAGGCCATCCTCGATCGAAATAATCGGGTATTGATCCACCCAGTCTTCCAGAAAATCGACCATCCCGGCAGCATCGAAGGTCTTGCCCTCCGATGCGAGGTGGTATTGGCCATTCTTGTAGAACTCCGAACTGGCTGCGTCGAGGCCGAGCCAGATATCCTGCCCGGCTTTCAGCCCCGTCTTGCCAATGGCTTCGAGAATCACCTCGATTGCCGCTTCATTGGAAGGCAGATCGGGAGCGAAGCCACCCTCGTCGCCAACAGCCGTGCTCATGCCACGGTCGGACAGCACCGATTTGAGCGCATGAAACACCTCAGCACCGGCACGAATCGCCTCGGCAATACTGGCCACACCCAGCGGCAGAATCATGAACTCCTGCAAATCGACACTGTTATCGGCGTGCTCACCGCCGTTGATGATGTTCATCATCGGCACCGGCAACAGATTGGCATCGTCACCACCCAGCCAGGCATACAGAGGCTTGCCGGCGTTGTTGGCAGCCGCATGCGCATTGGCAAGCGACACGGCCAGGATGGCGTTGGCGCCCAGTTTTTCCTTGTTTTCGGTGCCATCGAGTTCAATCATTTTCTGATCGACTGCCGCCTGATCCTCGACATCAAAACCAACCAGGGCATCCTGAATCACGGTATTGATATGGCGCACAGCAGTGATCACGCCCTTGCCGCCATATTCATTGCCGCCATCGCGCAACTCGATGGCCTCCCGGGCACCGGTGGAGGCACCAGACGGAACAGCAGCACGCCCCATGACGCCGTTGTCGAGAATCACATCGGCTTCCACCGTGGGGTTGCCACGCGAGTCGATAATCTGCCTGCCCTTGATTGCCTTTATCTTGGTCATTTTTTCTCCATACTTAATTTTTCTCGCGGACGTAAAATACGACCACGATATTACAGTGTGTTTTCAATAAACCCCGCCGCCTTCACGCTGCGATCGAGCTGCTGCAATGTCTCCAGCAATGCCTGCATCATTGGCAGCGGCCAGGCGTTTGGCCCATCACTCAACGCCTTCGTCGGATCGGGATGTGTTTCCATGAAGAGTCCGGAAATACCGGCAGCCACCGCAGCCCGAGCCAGTACAGGCACATGCTCGCGCTGACCACCAGAAACATTGCCCTGCCCGCCGGGCAGCTGGACCGAATGCGTAGCATCGAACACCACCGGGCAGCCAGTATCACGCATCGTCGCCAGACCGCGCATGTCAGAGACGAGATTGTTATAGCCGAAGGTATAACCCCGTTCGCAGACCATGATCTGCTCATTACCCACAGCCCTGGCTTTGTCGACGACATTGCCCATATCCCAGGGCGCAAGAAATTGTCCCTTTTTTATATTCACCGGAACTCCCTGACGTGCAACCGCCTGGATAAAGTTGGTTTGCCGACACAGAAACGCGGGCGTTTGCATCACATCGACAACACTCGCCACTTCGTTAAGTGGCGTGTCTTCATGCACATCGGTGAGCACCGGCACGCCAATTTCCTGCTTGACCTTTTCCAGAATACGCAGCCCCTCTTCCATACCTGGACCACGAAAACTGGAGGCCGATGAACGGTTTGCCTTATCGAATGAGGATTTGTAGATGAAAGGTATGCCCAATGCCGCAGTGATTTCCTGCAACTGCCCTGCTGTTTCCAGTGCGAGCGCTTCGCTTTCGATGACACAGGGGCCGGCAATGAGGAACAGGGGCTGATCAAGACCGGCCTCAAAATGACAAAGCTTCATACACCTTCCTCGGTTTGGCGGGCTTTCTGATTCTGCCATCGCGCTGCACGAATAAACCCGGAAAACAGCGGGTGCCCTTCGCGCGGCGTGGAGGTAAATTCGGGGTGGAACTGGCAGGCTAGGAACCAGGGATGGTCACGCAGCTCGATGAATTCGACCAGTTCACCATCCAGCGAGACGCCGGAAATAACCAATCCATGCTCTTCCAGGGTTTCACGATAGTGGTTGTTGAATTCGTAGCGGTGACGATGCCGCTCGGTGATGACATCCTGGCCATAGAGTTCACGCACCAGCGTGCCTTTTTTCAACACACATTGCTGCCCACCCAGGCGCATCGTGCCGCCAAGGTCGGAATCTTCGCTGCGCTTTTCAGTCTTGCCACTGGCATCCTGCCACTCGGTGATCAGGCCAATGACGGCGTGCGGGGTGTCGGGATTGAATTCAGTGCTATGGGCATCCTTCAGGCCGACAACATTGCGGGCATATTCAATAACCGCCACCTGCATGCCCAAACAGATCCCCAGGTAAGGGATGTTATGGCTGCGAGCATACTCGACCGCCGCAATCTTGCCTTCGACGCCGCGCTTGCCGAATCCACCCGGCACCAGAATCGCGTCAACATCCTCCAGCTGCGTTGTATCACCGCTTTCCAGCTGTTCGGAATCGACGTAGCGAATGTTCACGCGTGTCAATGTCTTGATCCCGGCGTGACGCAGCGCTTCGTTCAGCGACTTGTAGGATTCGGTGAGATCGACATACTTGCCGACCATCGCAACAGTGACCTCGTCTTCGGGGAACTCCATCGCGTGGACCACGGCTTGCCAGTCACTGAGGTCGGCAGGCGGCAGGTCGAGGCCAAACTTGCGCAGGATGATCTCGTCCACCTTCTGCGCATGCATCCACAGCGGAATCTTGTAGATGCTGTCCATGTCGATCGCGGAGATGACCGCTTTCTCCTCGACATTGGTAAACAGCGCAATCTTCTTGCGCTCCGCCTCCGGCAGCGGCTCTTTGGAACGGCACAGCAGCAGATCAGGCATGATGCCGATCGAGCGCAACTCCTTCACCGAGTGCTGTGTCGGCTTGGTCTTGAGTTCACCGGATACATCGATATAAGGCACCAGCGTCAGGTGCATGAACAGCGCGTGCTCGTGTCCCTCTTCGACGCCCATCTGGCGAATGGCTTCGAGAAACGGCAAAGACTCAATATCGCCCACCGTGCCGCCAATCTCGACCATGGCCACGTCGTAGCCCTCGGCGCCGCGGCGGGTTCGCTCCTTGATCTGATCGGTGATATGCGGAATGACCTGCACCGTCCCGCCCAGATAGTCTCCGCGCCGCTCCTTGCGAATGACTTCCTCGTAGATCTGGCCGGTCGTGAAATTGTTCTTCTTGCCCGTCTTGCAGTGAACGAAACGCTCGTAATGCCCCAGATCGAGATCGGTTTCGGCACCATCCTCAGTGACAAACACTTCGCCGTGCTGGAACGGGCTCATCGTCCCCGGATCGACATTGATATAGGGGTCGAGCTTCATCATCGTGACGGACAGGCCACGCGCCTCCAGCACAGCACCGATGGATGCAGCAGCAATACCCTTCCCCAGAGATGAAACCACCCCTCCGGTAACGAAAATATAACGAGTCATCGAGTAGACAGGACCATTGGATTGGACAGATTCAAACCACGCCCCGCGGCGGGTCAGAACGCGGCGAACTATAGCAAAGCTTGAGCACCCTCACAATTGAGCTTGCCGATACAAAGACTTATGAATCACTCTTTTTCAGTTCATCGGGCAAGCAGCACGTAGCTTCTGTGCACCGAAAGTAGGGTCATGATTTGCACACACGGCAGCGCAAGTGAATTTGCCCCGCAATGCAGGCTGGCCATTCCCGCTGTATCCGGCAGGGCGAGCGCATATAAACTCCCATAAAAACAGCAAGATATGAGATCATACAGAGAAACCACATTAGGAGTTTCCCGTGACCGCCTGCTTGATTGAACACTTTTCGCCGTTAGAAGACCCTCGTATCGACCGCAACAAGCGCTATGAGCTGATAGAC
>Ga0256839_1005569_pt1 | contig 11561 bp, 8 predicted proteins | sample 354166metaG_FD_185968 | JGI IMG/M metagenome (GOLD analysis project Ga0256839, IMG submission 185968) | Hydrothermal vent microbial communities from Mid Atlantic Ridge, Atlantic Ocean - 354-166 | ecosystem: Environmental > Aquatic > Marine > Hydrothermal vents | place: Atlantic Ocean: Mid...
AGAAGATATAGGCAATGCCCAGCACCATACCGGGAATGGCCATCGGCAGCATCGCCAAGCCCTGAAATAGCGACCTGCCCGTCTCGAAGCCTCTGGTTTTCTCCACCATATAGGCCCCGAGAAACACAACCACCGTGCCGATAATCGCCGTCAAAACCGCCAAGAGCAACGAATTTGTATAAGCGCCCCAACCGCCACCATCCATGCGGGAAAAATCGTAATTCTTCAGCGACAAAGACAGGTTATATGGCCATTGCCGGATCAGCGCCGCAAATTGGCAAACGGCTATAATCCCGACAATAAAAAAGGCAACCAGACTGGAATAGGCAAAGAAAAACCAATCCGCCACCGGGTTTGGTTTTGGCTCATATACCACCGAGCGCGCGGTGAGCAGCGCGACCTGTTTTTTCTGCATCCGGCGATCAATGCCAAAGGCCATAAGCGCAGGCACCAGCAGCACCATAGACACGACCGCCCCCATTTCAAAATTCTGCTGGCCGATCACCTGCTTGAAAATATCCACCGCCAGCACGTTATAATTGCCGCCGATCACCTTGGGCAGGCCAAAATCGGTGATCACCAGATTGAACACCACAAAAGCCGCCGAAAACAGCCCGTAGCGCGCGCCGGGAATCGTCACCGTCCAGAAGGTTTTCCAGCGGCTGGCTTTCAGGGATTCCGAGGCCTCGAACAGCCGCGCATCCGAGATCGAAAGCGCTGTCGAAATAATGATCAACGCATGGGGAAAGGTGAAAAACACCGAGCCGATCACAATGCCGATCGGGCCGTTGATATCATTGCCGAACATCAGAAATTTCAGCATCCCTTGCCGCGGCGAAAACAGATAGAGCAGCGCAATGCCCGGCAATAGGGAGGGCACCAGAATCGGCATCATCGCCACCATGCGAAACACCCCCTTGAAGCGCATTTTGCTGCGCGCCAGAGCATAGGCAAACCAGAAGGCCAGCGATACGGTGATGAGCGTGGTAATGGTAGCGATCACCAGCGAATTCTCGACCGATTGCACCAGCGCGGGGGTGGAGAAATAGGTGGTGAAATTGCTGATACCGCGCTCGCTGGCGGGGCGGATCACGATGCGCCGGAAGGTGTTGCTATCCAGCTCTATCCAGTCCGGCCCGGCATTTCGCTCTGATCCAACCAGATAGATCGCGCCCTCATTCACCCCGCGAAAGCGATACATAACGGGGCTGCGAAAGCTGAAATCGGGGAACAGCTTGGTCAGGCCCAAGCGGCCGTTGGTGTTGGTTGTGAGATCCTCGAAAACCGGCGGGCTGAACTGCGCATTCAGATCCGCCACATTCATAACCGGCCCAAAATTTCCGGCCTCGTCGCTCACCTGCACCTCGTATTGGCCGAGATCAAAATAATAGGTGCTGAAAGCTTTGGAGAGCATGGCATAAAGCGGCAGGGCCAGAGTGATCACCAGATAAAGCCCGATCACCAGCATAAAGCTGCGCTGGGTCCAGTCATCCCGCCCGAGCTTCGGCTTTATCTTTGCTCCGATCTGCGCGCCCATCTAGTTCGCCCCGGCAAAGGTTTTCAGCCGCTCCGAGGGCAGCTCCACATGCAGGGTTCCGCCGCTTTCAAGCCCCAGCCGCCGCACCGCATTGATCGAAAAATCGGCCATCAGCGTGGCCTCGCCCAACTCGGCATTGCCAAGCGTGGCGCGAAAAAACGCCCCCAGGAATTCCATTTCGCGGATACTCACCGACAGCGTATTTTCGCCGGCGGCCTCCACGGGCAACACATCTTCAGGCCGGATCGCAGCAATCACCGCCCCCGCAAGCCCATTGCCCTCACAGCGCAGCGCCACATTGCCGATCCGCACCTGATCACCTTCGACCATGGCCGGCATCTGGTTCATTTCTCCAATGAAATCCGCCACAAACAGGTTGGCCGGATCGCGGTATATCTCCAGCGGCGTGCCGATTTGCTCGATCGTGCCGTGGTTCATCACCACAATCCGGTCGGCCATGGATAGCGCTTCTTCCTGATCATGGGTCACCATGACCGTGGTAATGCCGAGCTTGCGCTGCAGCTCCTTCACCTCGTGGCGCAAAAACACCCGCACCTTGGCATCCAGCGCCGAAAGCGGCTCGTCCAGCAGCAAAAGGCCGGGATTGGTGGCGATGGCACGGGCCAGTGCGATGCGCTGTTGCTGCCCGCCCGATAGCTGCGCGGGGTATTTTTTGCCCTGCTCCGGCAAGCCCACAAGCGCCAGCAATTCCGCCACCCGCGCCTTGATTTCGGCTTTGGAGCGCTTGGCGTTTTCCAGCCCATAGGCGATGTTTTTCTCGATCGTCAGGTTGGGAAACAGCGCATAGGATTGAAACACAATGCCAAAATCCCGCTCCGCTGGCGGCAGATTCGAAACGTCTTTTCCGGCCTGCTCCACCCGTCCGGCGCTTTGCAAATCAAGCCCGGCAATCGCGCGCAACAGCGTGGTTTTTCCGCAGCCCGAGGGGCCGAGAAAACACAGGAATTCGCCTTCCATCACCTCGAGCGAAATCTCTCTCAGCGCAGTGAAATCTCCGAAATTTTTCCATAGGTTTTCAATGCGCAAATAGATGTTCGGGGCGGCATCCAGCATGGTAACTCCTTGTAAATACGGCAAAAGAGGCGGGGTGAGCCGCCTCTTTCAGTTTATTCGATCCGGCTATTTAGGGTCGGATTTACCGTCATAGCGGCTAGCCCATTCTTCCAGAATACGAGCGCGGTTATTGGCGGCAAATTCGAAATCATTGTCGATCATCGCATCCACCAGCCCCTCGGGGAAATATTCCACCGGCTGCGCCACACCCGGATAAGCCACGACGGCATAACCCTGATTATAAAGCTCGTTGGCCTTGCGGGTGACAGACCAATCCACCAGCGCCTGTGCCGCTTCCAGCTCGGCTGTGCCCGCTACAATCGCGGTGGCTTCCATATCCCAGCCTACGCCTTCGCTTGGCACGATGATCTCGATCGGCGCGCCGGCGGCCCTGGATTTGGCCCCGCGAAAGGCAAAAGAAATGCCGATCGTGGTTTCACCCGCCGCCGCCAGCTTGCAAGGGGCAGAGCCGGAATGGGTATAGCGCGAGATATTGGCGTGCAGCCCGTCCATATATTCCCAGCCGCCCTCTTCGCCAAACATTTGCAGCCAGCTCGAAACATCCAGAAAGCCGGTGCCCGATGAATTGGGATTCGGCATGATGATCTGCCCTTCATAAACCGGATCTGTCAGATCGGCCCAGCTGGTAGGGGCCGGCACGTTATTGGCTTCGCCCTCCACCGTATTATAGCAGATTGCCGCTACCCAGGCGTCCATGCCGGTCCAATATGGCGGGTTTGAGCTATCCACGAATTTCGGGTCCAGCTCTTCCACGCCAGCGGGCGCATAGGCCTCCAGCATGCCTTCGCCCTTCATCAGCAAAAGCGAGGTCGCCGCCAGCCCCCAGATCACATCAGCCTGCGGATTATCACGCTCGGCCAATAGCTTGGCGGTAATCACGCCGGTGGAATCGCGCACCCAGTTGATGGTGATATCGGGGTAATCTTCATTAAAGGCAGCGGCATAGCGGGCAAGGTCTTCGGCCTCAACAGCCGTATAGACGGTAAGTTCAACGGCCATGGCTTGCGCGGCTACGCCGAGCGCCAGCACCGATGCGAGTGCAATATTTTTCATAGCTTCCTCCGTGAGTGGTCGGGAATCCTAGCGAATCTGGCTCCCGTTTTTTCTAGTAGCGCCAGTTTATGACAGTTTGTTTGTAATTGTAGGATTATTTCCAGGTTGATTGATTTGTAGCGGATGGGCAGGATAAAAACCTATCCCACTAAACTAGTTTAGTGAGATAGGTTTGGATCAGATAAGATGATGTAATCATTTAACAATATTACGAAATAAAATAAAAAAGCGCGCCAGTTCCGACGCGCTTTTCCATCAATGGATTTTGCAGGTTTAATGCGCGATTTGCGCCTCGGTCCCTTTGGCCGTCTCCAGCGCCGCCGCTGCGGCCAGCTCGTCCCATTCAATCGGCTCGGGCATCCGCTCCAGTGCAACCTCCAGCACATCCATCACGTTGGATACCGCAATAAGCTCCAGCCCGTCCTTCACATTATCCGGAATTTCCGCGAGATCCTTTTCGTTATCTATCGGGATCAGCACGGTTTTTATGCCCCCGCGCAGCGCCGCCAGCAGCTTTTCCTTCAAGCCGCCAATGGGCAGCACATTGCCGCGCAGCGTCACCTCGCCGGTCATGGCCACCTGCCGTTTTACCGGAATTTGCGTCAGCACCGACACGATCGAGGTCACCATGCCGATGCCCGCGCTCGGCCCGTCTTTCGGGGTGCCGCCATCGGGCACGTGCACATGGATATCCATCTTTTCGAATTCCGGCGGCTTGATCCCCAATGTGGTCGCCTTGGAGCGCACAAAGCTCGACGCCGCCTCGATGCTTTCCTTCATCACATCGCCAAGCTTGCCCGTGGTCTTCATCCGGCCCTTGCCGGGCAGGCGCAGCGCCTCGATTTGCAACAGATCACCGCCAACGCTGGTCCAGGCCAGCCCCGTTACCACACCGATCTGGTTTTCCTCTTCGGCCAACCCGTATTTGAAGCGCTTCACCCCGAGATAATCGCCGACATTACCGGAGGTAATGGTAACGTTTTCCGCCTCTTTCTTGATGATCTTCGTTACGGCTTTCCGGCAAAGCTTGGCAATCTCGCGCTCCAGGTTCCGCACGCCGGCCTCGCGGGTGTAATAACGGATGATATCGCGCAGCGCACCATCTTCCAGCGTAAATTCACCCTTTTTAAGCCCGTGGCCTTTTTCCTGCTTGGCAATCAGGTGCTGTCTGGCGATCTCGGTTTTTTCATCTTCGGTATAGCCGGCCAGCGAAATGATTTCCATCCGGTCCAGCAATGGTCCTGCCATATTATAGCTATTGGCCGTGGTCAGAAACATCACATTGGACAGGTCGTATTCGACCTCAAGATAGTGATCGGTAAAAGAACCGTTTTGTTCGGGGTCCAGCACCTCGAGCAGCGCCGAGGAGGGATCGCCGCGGTGATCACGGCCCATTTTGTCAATTTCATCAAGCAAAATCAGAGGATTAACTGTTTTGGCTTTTTTCATCGACTGGATGATCTTGCCCGGCATCGAGCCAATATAGGTGCGGCGGTGGCCGCGAATCTCGCTTTCATCGGAAACGCCACCCAGGGATATCCGGATAAACTCGCGCCCCGTGGCCCGCGCCACAGATTTACCGAGGCTGGTTTTGCCAACGCCGGGGGGACCAACAAGGCACAGAATAGGCCCCTTCAGCTTGCGCGAGCGCTGCTGCACCGCCAGATATTCCACGATGCGTTCTTTTACCTTTTCAAGCCCGTAATGGTCTTTATCCAGCACCGCTTGCGCCGCGCCCAGATCTTTTTTCACCCGCGTGCGTTTGTTCCAGGGGATCGAGGTCAGCCAGTCCAGATAGTTGCGCACCACCGTGGCCTCGGCCGACATCGGAGACATGGATTTCAGCTTTTTCAGCTCGGCATATGCCTTCTCCGCAGCTTCCTCGGAAAGCTTGACACCCGAGATTTTGGCTTCAAGCTCGGCTATTTCGCCGCCACCTTCCTCCCCGTCGCCCAGCTCCTTCTGAATGGCTTTCATCTGCTCGTTCAGGTAATATTCCCGCTGCGTCCGTTCCATCTGGGACTTCACACGGCTCTTGATCTTGCGCTCGACCTTCAGCACCGACATTTCGCCATGCATCAGCTCGAATATCTTTTCGAGCCGAGGCTCCAGCGCCTCGATTTCAAGCAGCATCTGCTTGTCTTCTTGCTCCACTCCCAAATGCCCCGAAACGATATCCGCAAGCATGGCAGGATCCCGGGCTTCTTTAATCGCTTCGAGAGCCTCGTCCGGCACATTGGAATTCAGCTTGGCATAGCGAATGAATTCAGCCGAAACAGAACGTGAAAGCGCCTCGATCTCGTCCGAATGCTTTTCCGGATCCTGCAAAAGCTCGGCCTCTGCTTCAAAATATTCGTCATTCTCCAGAAAATCCAGCACCTTCGTGCGCTGCTTGCCCTCGACCAGCACTTTCACCGTGCCGTCGGGCAGTTTCAGCAATTGCAGCACGGTTGCCAGCACCCCCATCCGGTGGATGCTGTCCACTGTCGGTTCGTCTTCCGAGGGGTCCATCTGACTGGAAAGCAGGATTTCCTTATCCTCTTCCATCACCACTTCCAGTGCGCGCACCGATTTTTCACGGCCAACAAAAAGCGGCACAATCATCTGCGGGAATACCACGATATCGCGCAATGGCAATACGGGCAGGGTTACGGTTTTGGTATCAGACATATATTTTCCTTTGCTTGGCAAGGGGTCTGGCCCCGCATTTGGCAGCCAACAACCCTTCCGTTTACAGGTATTTTGCGTTTCCGTTCAGTGCCGGTCCAGTCGCCCGCATTTTGTAGCGTTATACCGCGTGGATATAACGAGCCGGTTAAGCAAAATCCGCTTTGCGCTAAAAATGGCGACGAAAAGCGGGGATTACAAGCCTTGTTTGTCAATCTTGGCGAAATCTCCCGTTTTTCGCGCCTTATAATTGCCCGACCGCTGTGATGACAAGATATATGCCGCCGGCAAAACCAAGCAGCATGGTAAGGGTCGCCCCCGCAAATCGAAAGCCGGTCCGGTTGGCCGATTTCATCAGGCCCAGCGGGTGCAATATCCGGGCCAGAACAAATATTGCGCCCGCAACAATCAGCACGCTTCGCGCCACCCCCGCCCCTTCAAGCAGCGCCATAACGATCAGGATAATCGGGGCATTTTCAATCAAATTTCCATGCATACGAATACGTTTGAGCATATCGGGCTTGCCACCATCACCCAGCCCCTGCCTGTTCTTTCCCCGCCCGATGGCGGCATACATGAACAATATCATCTGCAATATGATTATAACGCCCGCTGTTATGGCGGTTATGACCGGATATACAAGCATATGTTTGCTTCCTTTTTTATATTCCCGGCTGAGTCTAGAGTAATCATATCGGCACAGCAAGATCGCCCTGGCGCTTTTGGTCGCATATATTTTTACAGCCTGCACGGCTAGGCTGGATGTATGGAGATACATTACGATTTTGACCGTTTTGTCCGGGCCCAGGAGCCGATCTATGATTCCGCATTGATCGAGTTGAAAGCCGGCAGGAAGAAAAGCCGCTGGATGTGGTATATCTTCCCGCGCCTCGAAGGTTTGGGTTATAGCCAGACTGCGGCATTCTATGCCATTTCGGGCAAGGCCGAAGCCCAGGCCTATCTTGCCCATCCCGTGCTTGGACCGCGTCTGGTGGAATGCACCAAAGCCGCGCTGGCGCATGCCGCAAAGGGCGCGCCTGCGCTGTTTGGCTCTCCTGATGATCTTGAATTCCAGTCATGCATCTCGCTATTCTCCCGCGCCAGGCCTTGTGATCCGGTATTTCAAGCCGCACTTGATGCATTTTATGGCGGCGTTGCCTGTCAGACGACTCTGGAAACCTTGCGGATTGCATTTCACAACAGCCTGGGTGATTGTTGATATCTGTATCAGGATTTCAGTTATAGGCGATCGGCGGATTGAACCTCCATCCGGCCCTTCATTCTTGTGGTTGAGAAAGTCGGGCATTTGGGTATAAGGGGTAAATACCGGCCTTTCCGCCCCTTAGCCCGCCTTTTACTGCCGTCACACCGGATTAACCGCATGAACAGCCCCCAGCACATCTATTCCGACAAGTTTTTTGAATATATTTCGGAAGGCTCGCGCAATTCCGCGCAAGTGGTGTGCCAAATCCTTGCGCCACTCTTTGCCCGCGATGGCGGCGATATCCTTGATGTTGGCTGCGGCCAAGGGGTCTGGACCCGCGAATTTGCCAATATCCCCAATGTAGGACAGGCCATCGGCATTGACGGCACCTATGTAAATACCGATCAACTGGTGATCCCGGCGGAGAATTTTATCGGCCATGATCTAACCACGCCTCTGTCTCTGGATCGGAAATTCGCGCTTTCGGTATCGCTGGAGGTGGGCGAACATCTGCCAAAAGCGGCCGCCGCAGAGCTGGTGGCCACCTTGGTGAAACACGCCGGTATCGTGCTGTTTTCCGCCGCGATTCCCGGGCAAGGCGGGGAATCCCATATTAACGAACAACCGCTGGAATTCTGGCGCGGGCTTTTTGCCTCCCATGGCTATGTGCCGCTGGATGTGATCCGCCCGGCTCTGGCGGATCACCCCGAGGTCGAGCCGTGGTATCGCTATAACAGCCTGTTATATGTAGCCAAAGACCGGCTCGGCTCCTTGCCCGAGGCGCTATCTGCCTCGCCGGTGCCCTCCGGCCAGCCGTTCAGATCCTATGCCTCTCTATGGTGGAAGCTGCGCTGTGCGATATTGCGCCTGCTGCCGCGCGGCATGATCGAAGCGCTGGCCCGGGCCAAGCATGCGTGGATCCGCCGCCGCAACGCTTCCTGATCCCCGAAAGAGGAAATCCCCCGATGCAGCCTCCCGCGCTTCGCCCTGCCCCCGGCCTCGCCTTTGTGGTGCCCTGCTTTAACGAGGCATTGGTGCTGGAAACCCTGATCCGCGAATTGCGGGCGCTGGGGCAAAAGCTGCAGGAAGCGGGCGAGATTTCCGGCGCGGCGCAGATTGTGCTGGTGGATGACGGCTCGGCGGATAGCACATGGCAGATGATCGAAGCGGCGAGCCAGGAGGGCGATATTCTTGGAATCAAGCTGGCGCGCAACCATGGCCACCAGCCTGCCCTGTTGGCCGGGCTGATGACAGCCAAGGCCGATATTCTGGTCAGCCTTGACGCGGATTTGCAGGATGATCTTTCGGCGGTGGCGCAGATGATTGCCGATTATCGCCAAGGCTCGGAGATCGTGTTCGGGGTGCGTGCCTCTCGCAAGGCCGATACATGGTTCAAGCGCCGCAGCGCCGGGCTGTATTATGCCCTGATGAAACGGCTCGGGGTGGATCTGATCCATGATCATGCCGATTTCCGGCTGATGAGCCGCAAAGCCGTCGAGACCCTGCGCGCCTATCAGGAGGTCAATCTTTTCCTGCGCGGCATGGTGAAAAGCATGGGGTTTACCACCAGCGTGGTTGAATATGACCGTGCCCCGCGCATGGCGGGGGAAAGCAAATATCCGGTGCGCAAGATGCTGGCGCTGGCGACCGAGGGCATCACCTCGTTTTCGGTGCAGCCGCTGCGCTATGTGGCCTGGGCGGGGTTTGTCATCGCCATATTCAGCTTTTTATATGTCGGCTATGCGGTAGGGGCGCGCCTGATGGGCATCACCGTATCGGGCTGGGCCTCGATTGTGGCCTCGATCTATATGCTTGGCGGCATCCAGCTGATCGCGCTGGGCATCATTGGCGAATATCTCGGCAAAGTGTATCTCGAAACCAAGCGCCGCCCGCAATTCATCATAGAGACCACCACCCAAGAGGCTGAAAAATGAAATGGCCCCTGATCGGTTTTATCGGGGTAAGCGCCGCGCTGCTCCTGCCGATCCTGCTCCATCCGCATTTACCGCTGGTGGACCTGCCCAATCACATCGCCCGTCTTTATATCGCCGCCAACCCCGATACCGCGCTTGGCCAATATTACGACTACACCCTCGGCCTGACCCCCAATAGCGCGGTGGATTGGCTCTGGCTCGGGCTTGGCCGATATTTCTGGAGCGCCGAGGGCTTTGTCAATTTCATGATCGGGTTTTATGTGGTGTCGTTTCTGGCGTCGCTTATGGCGCTGTCGCGGGTGCTGCATGGGCGCTGGAGCCTCTGGCCGCTGGCTGGCGGATTGCTGGTCTATAACGAGGTGTTTTTCTGGGGGTTCCAGAATTATCTCGTCACCGTGCCTTTTGCAATTTTCGCGCTGGCGCTATGGCTGGCGCTGGAGGGGCGCGGCCATGCGCTGCGGATCGCGATTTTCACCCCGATCGCGCTGCTGCTCTATTATATGCACCCTTTCGGCTTTGCCCTCTTCATGTTCACCACCTTTGGCCGCGAGCTTCACCGCGTGGTATTGGCGGGGCGGGCATGGGCAAAAACCCTCTTGGCAAACGCCGCCCTTGCACTGCCGTTTTTGCTGCCGCTGGGCATTCAGCTGATCGCCAGCCGCCAGAACCCCGAAAACCTGTTTGGCAACATCACCCGCTATGGCAGCCTTTCCCAGCGCCTTGAGGCCCTGACCTCGCCCTTTACCGTCATCACCGGCGATAGCGCAACGCTGCAAATCTCGGGCTATCTGATCCTCTATCTGTTTATCGCGCTGCTGGTTTTCGCAAGGCGGCGCATAGGGTCAAGGCTGCGGATGAATGCCAAGCTGGCCGGCCCGCTCTGGATGCTGCTGCTGGTATCCGCAATCATTCCGGCCAATCTGAACGGGGTGGCCTTTGTGCAGATCCGTTTTCCGTTCGTCGTTCTGGCGCTTTTCATCGCGGCCACAAGCTGGGTGGGCTTGAAGCCAAAATTCGCCGCCGCTCTCCTCATCGGGCTGGCCAGCCTTGGCCTGTTTCGCGTCATTCTGATCGAAGGCCTGGTGGCACGCCATAGCCAGGAAATCGAACAACTGGCCACGGTGCTTGAAGCCGTGCCAGCGGGGGCGCTCCTGCTGCCCGTTACCGCCCGCCCCAATGGGGCAGACCAACGTCGCTGGCACATTCAGGCTTACGGGGTGCCCATCGCCAATGCCTTTGTGCCCACGCTTTTTCTGGGTGCCCATGCCCTGAGCCTGAAGCCCCAATGGCAGGACCGCGCCCTGGCGCAGGGGTTCAGCCTTTCATGGCAAACCCTGCGTAATCCGCCGCCACCCGATCCGCGCCAAAGCGCGCTGAACAACCTGACCCTGCTGCAAAACTGGCAACAGAAATTCACCCATCTGCTGGTGCTTACCCCCCTGCCCGAAGGCGCGCTGGAAGGCTATCCGCTAGGGCTGATCCGGCAAGAGGGCGGTATCAGCCTTTATAAAATAAAGCCTTAATGCTCGGATCCCAGCCTTCCGGTTCTGACATCGTAATCCACCGCCACGCGGTAATGGGGGTCGTCTTCGGTATCCACCATAAGCTGGCCGGCATTGCTGAGCAGCTTGTGACAATCCGGCGTTAGATGGCGCAGTTGCAACCGCTTGCCGGCAGCCTGATATTTCGCCGCCACCGCCTCGATCGCTTGCAGCGCCGAATGGTCCACCACGCGCGACCCCATGAAATCCAGAATAACCGTTTCGGGATCCTCCTCGGGGTTGAACAGCTCGATAAAGCTGCCCGCCGAGCCAAAAAACAACGGGCCTTCGATCTCGTATACCCGCGCGCCGATCTCGCTTTCGGACGGGCGCACCGTGGCGCGAATGCGCGAAGCGGCGTTCCACGAATAAACCAGCGCCGAGACGATCACACCAACGATCACCGCCACCGCCAGATCCTCGGCCACCGTTACCGCCGTTACCAGCAGGATCACCAGCGCATCCGAGCGCGGCACCCGCTTGAGCAGCTTGAAGCTCTGCCATGCAAAGGTGCCAATGACGACCATAAA
>Ga0256839_1005570_pt1 | contig 11560 bp, 6 predicted proteins | sample 354166metaG_FD_185968 | JGI IMG/M metagenome (GOLD analysis project Ga0256839, IMG submission 185968) | Hydrothermal vent microbial communities from Mid Atlantic Ridge, Atlantic Ocean - 354-166 | ecosystem: Environmental > Aquatic > Marine > Hydrothermal vents | place: Atlantic Ocean: Mid...
CGCGAAGTGGTATTCGAGACCCTCGCCTTTGTCAATCGCGAATTGCGATCGCCCGATGGCGGCTTCTATTCCTCGCTCGATGCCGACAGCGAAGGCGAGGAAGGTAAGTTTTATGTGTGGACGGCAGAGGAAATCCGGGATCTCCTCGCTGACGATGCTCCGCTCTTTACGGACTATTATGATGTGCAGGAACAGGGCAATTGGGAAGACGGGAAAAATGTACTACGCATAAATGAAAGCCTGGATGGTGTGGCATCGCGGCATGGCCTTACACCGGAAGAAGCCGCGGAAATCATTGAAAGATCGAAGAAAAAACTGCTGGAGGCCCGAAGCCTGCGCATACGGCCCGGCCTCGATGACAAAGTACTGACGGCCTGGAATGCACTGATGCTGGAGGGATTTACGGATGCGTACCTCGCCTTTGCCGAGCCGGCATTTCTTGAAACAGCCCTCGTGAATGCCCGCTTTCTGGAAGACAATATGATGGGCAAAGATTTCAGCCTGCTGCGCAACTACAAAGACGGAAAGGCTTCTATCCCTGCCTTTCTCGATGACTATGCCCTGCTTATCAACGCATACATCAAACTCTATGAGGCCACGTTTGACGAGCACTGGCTCGAAACGGCCCGGGGGCTGGCCGCCTATGTCCTGCAGCACTTCTTCGACAAGGAAAGCGGGCTTTTCTTCTACACCAGCGACACGGGGCCTTCGCTGATTGCCCGCAAAATGGAAATCAGCGACAATGTCATCCCCTCGTCCAATTCGGCCATGGCCATGGCCCTTTTCAGGCTGGGGCAATACTACTACCGGGACGACTACCTGTCCATGGCACGGCAGATGCTGCACAATGTGAAAGCACAGCTCCTGCAGCAGCCGCCTTTCTTTTCAAACTGGGCACGCCTGCTCCTTTTGCAGGTTCATCCGCCCTACGAAGTGGCCATTACCGGGCCCGGAGCCCGTGAGGCGATGCTGAAGCTGGCCGCCCGCTACCTCCCCGATGTGCTCTTTTCGGGTGCCGAAGAGGAAAGTTCGCTGGAATTGCTCAAAGACAAGTTTCGCAAAGAGCTGACCTTCTACGTCTGCCAAAACAAGGCCTGCCGGAAACCGGTGCACACGGCAGAAGAAGCCCTGAAGCAACTGCGCCCCTGATGCATAAATTCTTCAGCCGGCTTCCTTCCGAGCTCCCTCTCTTAGCCGTAATTTTGGACTTTCAACACATACGCTCAACCATTAATCAACAACGATGACAATCCAAGGTCAAATCGCAGACATCCATGCAAGACGCATCTACAAAGGTGAAATCACCGTCAAAAACGGGAAAATCATATCCATCAATGAGGCGGAACATGATCGGGAAGCATTCATCCTGCCCGGCTTTGTGGACGCACACATCCACATTGAGAGTTCCATGCTGGTACCTTCCGAATTTGCCCGCATAGCCGTTCGGCACGGCACGGTAGCCACCGTCTCCGATCCACATGAAATCGCCAATGTGCTGGGAGTGCCGGGCGTGGAGTTTATGATTGAAAACGGAAAAAAAGTCCCTTTTAAATTCAACTTCGGGGCCCCGTCCTGTGTGCCTGCCACCTCCTTCGAAACAGCGGGAGCCGTCATTGATTCGAAAGCCATTGACAAACTTCTGCAAATGGAAGATATCCGCTACCTCAGCGAAATGATGAACTACCCCGGGGTGATCCACAAAGACCCGGAGGTAATGAAAAAAATCGACCTGGCCCGCAAATACGGCAAACCCGTGGACGGCCACGCGCCCGGACTTACGGGAGCCGAGCTCGATCGCTACATTGCTGCCGGCATCAGCAGCGACCATGAATGCTTTAGCTATGAGGAAGGGCTGGAGAAAATCCGCAAAGGGATGAAAATTCTTATCCGGGAAGGTTCGGCCGCCAAAAATTTCGAAGCCCTCATCCCCCTTTTGGCCGAATATCCTGAAAAAATCATGTTTTGCAGCGATGACAAGCACCCCGATGACCTGCTGATCGGCCATATCAACCGGCTCTGTGCCCGTGCGCTGGAGAAGGGCCATGACTTATTCGACATTCTGCGGGCCGCCAGCCTCAATCCCGCGCTGCATTACGGGCTGGACCTCGGATTGCTGCGCAGCGGAGACCCGGCCGACTTTGTCATTGTACGTGACCTGAAGGAATTTGAGGTGCTGGAAACTTACATCAACGGGCAATGCGTCTTCGCTGACGGAAAATCAAAAATTGAGCCTGTGGACTTTCCGCTTCCCAATAATTTCAATACCGGTCTGAAGAAGGCCGCTGACTTCCGCTTCGAATCCACGGCCGCACAGATACGGGTAATCGAAGCGCTGGACGGTGAGCTGATCACGCGTGAGACACTTGCCGCAAGCAAAACAGAAGACGGAAACCTGGTGGCCGACCCGGAGCACGACATCCTGAAAATGAGCGTAGTCAATCGCTATGAAGACAAAGCCCCGGCCATTGCATTTATAAAAAATTTCGGCTTGAAAGAAGGGGCCATCGCCTCATCGGTGGGCCACGACTCGCACAACATACTGGCCGTGGGTACGAGCGATGAAGCCCTCAGCCGTGCCGTCAATCTTGTAATTGAGGCCCGGGGCGGCATTTCGGCCGTCTCCGGCAAAGAAGAAAAGCTCTTTCCGCTGCCGGTGGCCGGCATTATGAGCGACAAAGACGCCAGAGCTGCGGGCAGGGGCTATTCCGAACTGACCCGGATGGCCAAGGCCATGGGCTCCCAACTGCATGCCCCGTATATGACCCTCTCGTTTATGGCCCTGCTGGTCATTCCGGAGCTGAAACTCAGCGACAAGGGCCTTTTCAACGGAAAGCGCTTTGCGTTTACCCCCCTCGAGGCCGATGAGATAAAAGCATAGACGGATGGAAAAGATTGCAGTACTCAGCGGTGCGGGCATCAGTGCCGAAAGCGGCATATCCACCTTTCGCGACAAGGGAGGCCTCTGGGAGCAATATTCCATCGAAGAGGTCGCCACGCCCGGGGCTTGGGCGCGCCATCCCGAACAGGTACTGCGCTTTTACAACGAGCGCAGGCGGCAGGTGCTGCAGGCAAAACCCAACCCGGCCCACTATGCACTGGTGAAGTTGGAGAAAAAATTTGAGGTGCAGATCATTACGCAAAATGTGGATGACCTGCACGAACGGGCCGGATCGGGCAAGGTGCTGCACCTTCATGGCGAAATTCTGAAAGCGCGCAGCAGCAGCGACCCGCAGCTCATCTATCCGTGGCGGGGCGATATCCGCCCCGGTGACCTCTGTGAAAGAGGCTCGCAACTGCGCCCCCACATCGTTTGGTTTGGCGAGGAGGTGCCTGCCATGGAAGAAGCCGCTAAAATGGTGCAGGCTGCCGACCGCCTGCTGATTGTCGGCACTTCGCTGCAGGTATACCCTGCCGCATCCCTGCTCCGTTATATGCCGCCCGGCCGGCCTGTTTTTCTTGTAAATCCGGACAGGGAAAGCCTTCCGCCCATCCCGTACCTGCACTACCTGCCCGGGAAAGCCGGCAAGGCAATACCTGCCTTGGTAAAGCAATTGCTGGCAGAATGAACAGCGAAAAAGGGGGCACTTCCGCAGGAATAAGAAACGCATTAGGGATAATTTTACATTGCTTTGATTGAGCTTTTGCCGAAAGCAGCCCTGCGAATGCCGGAAAATGATATTTTTGACAGATGCGAAAGTTTCTCTCTTCTTTTATACTGGCCGCTTTTCTCTTTCTCCACGGCAACTCCTTTGCCGCCCATCTGGTAGGATCGGAAATATTCTACGAATGTGTCAACGACAGTACCTACCGGATTACCCTCAAGGTCTATCGTGATTGCAAGCAAACCACGGGGGCACAGTCGTTCGATGCACAAATAACCGTGGGCATCTACAATGGAGACGGCACACTTTACCGTTTTGTAACGGTAGCGCTGACTCAGGAGAATGATGTCCCCGTCAATGTCGACTATCCCTGTGTGCAGGAGCCGGAGGTCTGCATCAAAGAAGGCATTTACCGTTTCACGCAGGTGATTCCGCCTTCGGAACTGGGCTACGACCTCGTATGGCATCGTTGCTGCCGGGCCGATGATATCAGCAATATCGTGAACTCGGGAAACGAAGGCATGTCGGTATGGGCCCACATCCCGGCCATAGAGCCGGGGCAGCCCCTCTGCAACAACAGTCCCAAATTCAATGCCGACCCGCCTATTCTTATCTGTACGGACCAGGATTTGGAAGTGAATTCTTCGGCCAGCGATCCGGACGGTGACTCACTGGTTTACGAATTGTGTGCTCCGTTTAACGGTGCCAATACCGACCCCGGCTCCCCGGTTACCAACACTCCTACTCCCCCGCCACTGGATCCCGTCACTTTTTCGGCTCCCTATTCGGCCACCTTTCCGCTGCCCAGCAGCCCGCCCATGACCATTGATTCGCTGGGGATCATACGCCTGAAACCCACCCAGGCCGGTCGCTATGTCGTGGGGATATGTGTCAAAGAATACCGGAACGGCAAGCTGATTGCCACGCATCTCCGCGACTTTCACTTTCAGGTGCTTTTCTGTCCCCGCCTGGCTTTTGTGCAGCCCCTGCCCGATACGCTGGTGCTTTGCCGGCCCTTTACGGTCAATTACCAGGCCGATGCCACGAATGCCGTGAGTGTTTTCTGGGATTTTGGCGATCCGACTACGAACAACGACACTTCCTCCTCTTTCAACCCGAGCTATACCTATCCGGGACCCGGCACCTATACGGTCACGCTTACCGCACTCAATGCCCAGGGCTGCGGTGACACGGCCTATGCCAAAGCGGTGATCCGCAATGCCGTCAGGCCCGATTTCGACTATGTCAAAGTTTGCCCCGGTGAAGCGGTTCAATTCACAAGCACCTCGGTAAGCGAGGCCGGAAACATCACGCGCTACTCGTGGAAATTCGGGGATGGCGACACCTCCGACCTGGCCAACCCCGTACATCAGTACAACTCGGGCGGTACATTTACGGTCAGCCTCGAAATATTCACCGATCAGGGCTGTTCGGAGCGAATTCTGAAACTGGTGACTTTTCACCCCAAACCGCTCCCCGCTTTCAATTATCAGCAGGTCTGTCTCAATCAGCCCGTACAGTTCAACAATCAATCGAGCATCGCTTCGGGCAGCATCGCCTCCTTCGAGTGGGATTTCGGTGACGGCAGCCCCCGGGGCAGCGGAAGCAATCCCCAGCATATCTACAGCGACACGGGCACATATGTCATTCGAATGATCGCCATTTCCGATCAGGGATGTATGGACTCCGTCAGCAAAACACTGTATGTGAAGCCCAATCCCGTGGCCATGGTGATGCCGGATACAAGTACCTGCAAAGACAAAGGCATTCAACTTATGGCTTCGGGCGGAAGCAGCTACAGTTGGATGCCTCCCGGCAGCCTTTCGCAGGCAAACATTGCCAATCCCGTGGCCAGCCCGGCCGTGCCGACTGTCTATACGGTCATTGTCAGCGATGACTGCGCCTCCGATACGGCCACTGTCGCTATCGATATCTACCCCGATCCGGTTCCCGACTTCAGCTATGTGCCCGAATGCGCCAACGAGGCCATCGCATTTAGCGACCTTTCGGCATCGGGCATTCAATCGTGGAAATGGGAGTTTCCGGGCGGCAGCGTGGATACGACCATGAATCCCCTTCATATTTTCAACGACAACGGCCCCCACCAGGTCTTTCTGACGGTAAGCAACCAGTTTGGATGCGACTCCACCATCAGCAAAGAAGTTATTCCTTTTGAAGTGCCGGACGTAAAATTTCAAACCATCAAGCCGGCCTGCCTCCTCAAAGAAGCCATATTTATCGATGAATCGGTTTTTGCACGCGACAGTGCCGTGGCGTGGAGCTGGACTTTCGGTGACGGCACCGGAGCCGCTGGCGACACCGTGGCACACATCTATCAAAGTACGGGCACTTTTCCGGTCACCCTGCGCGTAAGAAGCGACAAGGGATGCATCGACAGCCTGACGAAGAACTACATTATTCCGAAAATCGTGATTGGAAGTGCCGGAGGAGATACCACCATTTGTGTGCACGACCGGGCCCGGCTGCAGGCCAGCGGAGGCATTTTCTATCAATGGTTTCCTCCGGAAAGTGTCAGCAACGACAGCATTGCCAACCCGTGGGCCATGCCCCTGGAAAACACCGTTTATACGGTTTTAATCTCGGATACCTGCTATCTCGATACGGCCTATGTAAGTGTCAATACTTTTCCGATTCCCGACCCCTTCTTCGATTTTGACCCGGCCTGCGAGAACGAGGCCATCGTCTTCACCGAAAATTCTCAACTTTCCGGTGACAGCGTAGTCACTTGGAGCTGGGATTTTGCCGGAATGGGAAATGCCAGCGGCAATCCCGCCTCCTTCATTTTCGACAGCACCGGCCCCTTTGAGGTGACCCTGCGCATTGTCAACAATTTCGGTTGTGATACCGTGGTCAGCCGAACGGTATCGCCCTATCCCCTGCCGCTGGCCGCTTTTGCCATCGACAGCGTCCTCTGTCCCTATGAAGAGCTGCCCTTCCGCAATCTCTCGGGCATCGTATCGGGAAGCATTGCCTCTTACCAATGGGATTTCGGTGACGGAAATACGAGCAACGACCCGCAGCCGGGCCATGTGTACGGAGTGCCGGATACCTACAGGGTTGTGCTTACGGCCATCAGCGACTTCGGATGTGAAGACACGGCCACGGCCTTCGTGCGCTTCAAACCCTATGTGCAGGCAAGCATAACCGGTGATGCCAGCCTTTGTATCGGTGATACGGGCGAGCTGAAGGCCAGCGGTGGCCTGGTTTACCAATGGACCCCTGTCGGTGCCGGTATCATTTCTCCCAAGGATTCCGTAACGAAGATTCTGCCTACTTTGAGCACTACCTATTCGGTCATGGTCTCGGACGAGTGCTACAGTGATTCGGCCAGCATCAGTGTAACGGTCAAGGCGCTGCCCGATTTCAGCATCACACCCGATACATCCATTTATCTGGGAGAACAGGCCAGGCTCTATATCAAAACCGCTCCGGATGTCGATAGTTTCATCTGGTTTCCCGCTTCCGCACTGGTTCCCGGCAGCAATCCGCACGATTCCGTGCTCTTCGCCCAACCCGACTCTTCGACCTATGTCTATGTCTTTGTACGCAACAGCGATGGATGCCGGGGCGTGGACTCCCTCTTCATCACCATCCTCGATGGTTTCGTGGCCATCCCCAATGCTTTCTCGCCCAATGGTGACGGGCTGAACGATTACTTCTTCCTGATCAGCCGCGGGTCGGTGACGGTAAACGTATTCCGGGTCTACAATCGTTGGGGGGAGCTGGTGTACAGCTATTCGGGGCCGATAGAACAAAGCAATGGATGGGACGGCAGTTTCAGGGGGAAAGACCAGGACCCGGGCAACTATACCTATGTGTATGAAGTGGTGACGGATGATGCTTCAAAGCAGGTCTATCGAGGTAAGGGAAGCGTACAACTTATTCGTTAATAACGTCTTTGCCGGAAACGCGGGCCGTATCTTTTGGCCGGTATTTTTCTGTGCTGTACCCATATTTTTCTGCACCGGCAAAGATATTCTTAATAAATTTCAGTCTCCCTTCGAGGAAGTCTAAGCGGCTACGCTGCTTCTTTATTTCATTCTCAAGTTTATGAACGATGGCTTCAAGACCGTCAGAGTCAATAATATCATGAAATTCTCCGAGGCTAAGATCCTCTTTAAAGATCGGCTCTTCAAACTTTGCTTCCTTACTTTCCCTTAGAGGCAAAGGAGCAGAATCTTTTTTCCAAGAGATAATTGTATGACTTGTCTGAGCCTCATCATGCGAAAACGCTGCCTCCAGGTCAATATCTTCTTCATGCCTGAGTTTTGCCGATTTATGCATGACTTGCCGCATATTTTTCAAATCATTTGCAGTAAGTTCATGAATATCCACAGCGAAAAGAGAAGCGATTTTTTTCAGAGTCTTGTAGGGCGGCATGGAGATGCCCTTTTCATAATTGGAGATGGTGGTACGTCTGACATCCAATCTTTTGGCAAGATCCTGCTGAGACCATCCGAGCTTCTTTCTCAGGAAAGCAATATTGGCTCCAAAACGATCCATACGATAAAGATACGGAATAATGCCAAATTATTTTTATAAGTCAAATATTTTGACTTATGTTTGTATTTTAATTTACTTTTAGTTGTTATTACATCATTTAACTGATTTTTTCACGTCAAATTTATTGACTTATGTTCATCCGGGAAACCCTTCTCTTTTCACCTTTCCGCATCGGAGATGCCCGTCCTTTCGGAAATTATCTTATTTACCCGCTCTTTTTCAATGAAGAAGAGCGCCCCCCGTATGTCACCCTTCTGTCTGCGGGGATCAAAGAAAAAGTGCAGATATCTGAAAAAGAAAATGCGCAAGTGGGCAGCATAGAGGTCAGAAACAATGGCGAACTGCCGCTTCTCATTCCCAACGGTCAGGCCCTCATCGGGGCCAAACAAAACAGGACCCCCAACCGCGACTTCCTGATCAAAGCAGGAAGCAGCAGCACGATTGATGTATCGTGCACCGAAAGCGGGAGGTGGAGATATAGCGGGATGAATGACTTCGCTCCGTCAGCAGAGATGGATCCTCTCTGGATAAGGAGAGAAAAAATGAGGCTTTCAGAAATGAGAGAAAGATCCTTTCGGCAAGGAAATAATACACTACGGCCGGCCTCTCTTCAGAAAATAATATGGGATTCCGTTCAGCACTATAAAAAGCTGGGAAGCGTAGATTCCGGCACTTCTGCACTTCATGATCTGGTAAAAAAGAAGCACGAGAACCTGAAAAAAGAACGAATACAATTTCCCGAAGCGATACACGGGCAAGAAGGCGTTCTCGTAGCCGCACACGGCAAACCCATCGCCATGGAGTTTTTTAGCGGTGCGGAAAATTATGCCCGCTATCACAAGGCCATTGTCATGAGTCTTACCTTCGAGCGCTTTCATATGAAAGGGAGTCCGGAAGAATGCCGGGATGCCCACAGCGAAGCGTGGCTGGAATCGCTCAATGAGATGACACCCCGCTCACGGGAAGCCATCAACAGCGGAGAGAACTACCTGCTGAGCGGCAAAGAAGAGCAGGGAGAAATGACCCTCCTCAACGGGAGCCCGATACATATTTCAGTCATTAAAATTACGGCTGCATAGACCCTGTCTATACTTTTATGCACCCGGCTACTGCGCTTTGCTTCCTTCATCAGAAAGAGCCGGGCAACGGCCGTTGGATGAATGATTCGTTGTTCTCAAATTCGATACAGGCGGGCCGCGGCCGTCATCAATACCGCCACGGATGCTTTCTTCCGACACCGACACAACAATGGCGACCCCCTGACCGTGGATGCGGGCAATACACCCCGGGCGATTGTGGCCAAATAAGCGGATATCGCAGCCGCAGGCCGGAATAAAAAGAACGATGGTGAACCCGGCATGCAAAGCAGCGAAGATTCCCCTTTTCGCATTGCTGCTTCACTTTTGCTTCGACAGGGATTGCCGCAACTTTGGAGGAAGAAGTTGGAAACTCATTCACCGCGTTCTGAGTGTTGCCCGAATGAAAAAAGGTCCCTTTGCAGCCGGATAAATATGCGGAAGGACGTTATGCGAGAAAAAAATCCATTTTTTTAAAAAAAATATTTTTTTTCTGTCAAATGACAAATGAAGGGCAAAGCATCAAATTATTATTTGCCGCCTAAAAAAGGGACAAGTTACCGGATCCCTTACGGGTTCGGGACTTGCACCTGAAGACCGAAAAATGATCTGCCCCAACGACAAGATTTGTGCCAAAATCGTATTTGTACTCAGCAATGCAAATAGACTGCATCCGTTTTTATTTGTCAACTATTTTGACATGAAAATAATGAACTTATGAGCTTATACTCAAGTTCTTAGCTTATACCATTTCTTCACCGTCAAAATTTTTGAACATGACCCATGAGCTTTACCTCGAAATGTTTTCCTATCAGATCGGCACCCCGTCTTACTATCGAAATTTCAAAGTTTACCCCCTCATTTCAAAGTCCCCCGAAAAACGATTCCCGTTTGAAACCCTGCGCAGCATTGCATCAGATGCCCCGGTAAGGGTAAGCGAAATAGATTCTTCCGGAACGGTAAGCAGAGTAAAGATTAAAAACCGCAGCCGCAAGGATATTCTCATACCCATAGGGCAGTCCATCATCGGAGCCAAACAAAACCGGATGGTCATAGAAAGCGCTTTGATCAAAAAACGCAGCACAGCCAAAATTCCGGTAAAATGTACCGAAGCCGGTCGGTGGGCGCTTCTTTCAGAACATTTCTCACCGGATCACACAGATGCCCCTTTCTTTTTGCTCCGGAGCGTCAACCGCCTAAAAAGGGCGGGCACTGAATCCGGTTATTTAAAATACCGTTTACAACAGGATATCTGGCGTCAAATCGAAATTGAGCGCGAGCATAAAAGGGCTTACTCTCCCACCGGTGCGCTCAAAGCCTTAGTGGACAAGGTGAAGAGAGAAGAGCAGGAAATGAACATCACCCTGCCCGAGAGGCTGCAAAACCAGGAGGGCGTGATCATCAGCAAAGACGGGTACATCCTTGCCATGCAGATATTTCGCAATTCCGACATCTATGCCCATCACCATGAAGCCAGCATCCGGAGCCTGTGTATTACGGGAAATGCGCCTCTGCCCGAAGAAAGGATAAAAATTGAGGACTGGTACTGGGTCCTTGCCAGCGGCTGGCGATATTGCAAAAAGGCCATTAACAAGGGAAATCTGCACATCTTCTCGGCCGATGGCTACAGCGGGGAAGTACTCGAATACGATAATCGCCTCATCCATGCCACTTTTACCTATGCCTGATGCAAGGCAGGGCGGGCTGAAGCGGGAGCCGGAACAAGCAGAGAAGCAGGCTTTGACTTATCTCTTCTCCTGTATTATTTTTTCCAGGTCGGCAATGCGCTGTTCAAGCGAACGGATTTTCCCGTTCAGTTCTTTGACGGACTCCAGCAAAACGGGAATCATTTGGTTATAGGAAATCATCTTATATCCGTTTTTCTCCTGTACCATCTCCGGAAAATAGAGCTCCACTTCCTGTGAGATAAGTCCGTAACTTATCTGCTCCGGCCGGCTGCCGATGAAGTTATATCTGTAGGCACTAAGGCGGCTCACCTTATCGAGGGTCCTGCCCAGCGGCCTGATATTCTCTTTCAGGCGTCTGTCCGAAGCCTGCACATAGCTTCCGTCAAAGTCGTTGATATAGGATTTCAATGTACCGTTGAACGAAAAATTGTAGTCATCGGCCCCGTCAATATATGTGTCCCAATGATTGCTGTTTGCGTCCAGCTCAATGCGGATGCCCCTGCTGCCGATGGTAGCTCCCTGCTTAATATGCAGGTCTGCTCCCGGAGCACTCAGCCCCAAACCGATGCGGTCGGTGCTGCCATCCACAAAAAAGGCATGGCTGCGGGTATCGCTTTCGATGCGAAAATCCAGGGCCGCACCGCTCTCATTGAAGATCGCAGTGCCGTCT
>Ga0256839_1005571_pt1 | contig 11559 bp, 12 predicted proteins | sample 354166metaG_FD_185968 | JGI IMG/M metagenome (GOLD analysis project Ga0256839, IMG submission 185968) | Hydrothermal vent microbial communities from Mid Atlantic Ridge, Atlantic Ocean - 354-166 | ecosystem: Environmental > Aquatic > Marine > Hydrothermal vents | place: Atlantic Ocean: Mid...
ACGCTTGGCTGCCCGATGCGGGGGGCGATCGCGCGGCGCAATGGATGGCGGGGCACGAGGAGCGCCCGGAAAGACACATGAGCCTGTTGCCGCAAACTGCGGATATTAATGTGATTTTTGCTTTTTCGTGATAACGGTGGCGCACGAATGGCCGGCGGCGTGCGCACACGCAAATGTGTATTAACATAATATCGATTATCGGCGCTTTGCTTGCGCCTTGTGCCGCACCCCGGCTCAGCCCTCACCCCAGGGAATAACCGGTGCCGCGCACCGTGCGCAGCGGATCGGCTCCGCCATGCTTGCGCAGTGCCTTGCGCAGCCGGCCGATATGGACATCGACGGTGCGCGTGTCCACGTAGATGTCGCGCCCCCAGACCCGGTCGAGCAGCTGCTCGCGGCTCCACACCCGGCCCGGCTTTTCCATGAAGGTGGTCAGCAGGCGGAACTCGGTCGGCCCCAGCTTCACCTCCCTGCCCCCGCGCCAGACCTTGTGGCTCTCCGGGTCGAGCTCGATATCCTCGTAGGTCAGACGCGTGCCGGTTGCGGCCGGGCGGACGCGGCGCAGCTGGCTGCGCACCCGCGCCAGCAGTTCGGCCACCGAATAGGGCTTGACCACATAGTCGTCGGCCCCGGTCTCCAACCCCCTCACCCGATCGCCCTCTTCCGAACGCGCCGAGAGCATGATCACGGGAATGGAACGGGTCTCGCGGCGCGCCTTGATCTGGCGGCAGATCTCGATGCCCGAAACGCCCGGCAGCATCCAGTCCAGCACCACCACGTCGGGCGGAGATTCGCGCAGCATCAGCAGCGCCTCGTCGCCGCTGGCGGCCTGTTCCACCACATAGCCCTCGGCGCCCAGGTTGTAGGCCAGGATCTCGCGCTGTGCCGCCTCGTCCTCGACCAGCAGGATTCTCGGCCTCCCGGGCATCTCCCCTACCCCTTCCTCTTTTCGCCGCCCGCATACGACGTGCGGTCGCCCTTCGGGCGGGGCTCGTCGGGAATCTCGCCGGTGACCATGTAGATCACCTGCTCGGCGATATTGGTGATGTGGTCACCGGTGCGCTCGATGTTCTTGGCGATGAAATGCAGATGCATGCAGGGGGTGATGTTGCGCGGATCCTCCATCATGTGGGTCAGGAATTCGCGAAACAGGGCATTGTACATCTGGTCCACTTCCTGGTCGCGCAGGCGGACCTCCTCGGCCAGTTCCGCATCGCGGCGCATGAAGGCATCGAGCACGTCCTTGAGCATCCGCTCCACCTCGCGGGCCAGACGCCGCACCGATCTGGTCGTGCCCCCCACCGGCGGGCCCTGGACCAGAACCGAAGTACGCTTGGCCAGGTTCTTGGCATAGTCGCCGCAGCGCTCGAGATTGGCGGCGATCTTCATCACCGACAGCACCGTGCGCAGATCGGAGGCCGCAGGGGCGCGGATGGCGATCACCCGGGCGGCCTCGTGATTGATCTGTTCTTCCAGCGCATCGATTTCCCGGTCGGCGGCGCGCACCTTCTCGGCCAGTTCCACGTCACGCTCATCCAGCGAGCGGGCCGCCTGATGGATGGCCACCTCCACCAGCCCGCCCATCTTCATGATCAGCGCCTGGATCTTCTCGAGGTCGCGGTCGAAGGCGGTGGCGATATGGTGCTTCTGTTCGTGCATGGGCTCTCTCCCTAGCCGATCCGTCCGGTGATGTAGCTTTCGGTGCGCGGATCCGACGGGTTGGTGAAAATCTGCCCCGTTTCGCCGTATTCCACAAGCTGACCGAGGTGAAAGAAGGCAGTGCGCTGGCTGACCCGGGCTGCCTGCTGCATGGAATGGGTGACCATGATCACGCAGAACTGGCGGCGCAGCTCGTCGATCAGTTCCTCGATCTGGGCGGTGGCGATCGGATCGAGCGCCGAGCAGGGCTCGTCCATCAGCAGCACCTCGGGCGAGGTGGCGATGGCGCGGGCGATGCACAGCCGCTGCTGCTGGCCGCCGGAAAGCGAGGTTCCCGGCGCGTCCAGCCGGTCCTTGACCTCGTCCCAGATCGCCCCGCGGCGCAGGGATTTCTCAACGATTTCATCCAGTTCCGAGCGGTTCTTCGCAAGCCCGTGAATTCGCGGGCCATAGGCCACATTGTCATAGATCGACTTGGGAAAGGGATTGGGCTTCTGGAAGACCATGCCGACGCGGGCGCGCAGGTGCACCGGATCCACCTCGGGGGCGTAGATGTCCTCCCCGTCAAGGCGGATGTCGCCCTCCACCCGGCAGCCGTCGATGGTATCGTTCATGCGGTTGAGGCAGCGCAGGAAAGTGGACTTGCCGCAGCCCGAGGGACCGATGAAGGCGGTGACCATCTTGTCGCTGATGTCCACCGAGACATCGACCAGCGCATGATTGTCCCCGTAATGGACCTGCACGTCGCGGGCCGAGATCTTGATCTCCCCGGCCCCGGTTTCCTGCTGGTTCACTTGGCTGTTCTCCGGTTGCATTACCATTTTCTTTCGAACTTTCGGCGCAGGATCACTGCGGCAAGATTCATGGTGATCAGAAAGCCCAGCAGCACCAGTATCGCGGCCGAGGTGCGGGCCGCGAAGCCGCGCTCGGGGCTGTCGGCCCAGATGAAGATCTGGGTCGGCAGCGCGGTGGCCGGTTCGAAGGCGCTTTCCGGGGCCGAGGTGATGAAGGCGTTCATGCCGATCAGCAGCAGCGGCGCGGTTTCGCCCAGCGCCTGGGCCAGGCCGATGATGGTGCCGGTGAGAATCCCCGGCATGGCCAGCGGCAGCACGTGGCCGAATACCACCTGCTGACGCGAGGCCCCCAGCCCCAGCGCCGCCTCGCGGATCGAGGGCGGCACCGCCTTGAGTGCGGCGCGGGTGGCGATGATGATGGTGGGCAGGGTCATCAGCGCCAGCGTCATGCCGCCCACGAAGGCGGCCGAGCGCGGCAGGTTGAACCACCCCAGGAATACCGCCAGCGCCAGAAGCCCGAATACTACCGAGGGCACCGCGGCAAGGTTGTTGATGTTGACCTCGATGATATCCGTGAAGCGGTTTTTCGGGGCGAATTCCTCAAGCCAGATGGCCGCCCCGATGCCCAGGGGGAAGGACAGCAGGAAGCAGACCAGCAGCGCATAGAAGGATCCCCACAGGGCGCCCTTCAGGCCGGCGAGTTCCGGGAATCTGGAATCCGCATTCAGAAACAATGCCTTGTTGAACGGCGTTGAAATCATTCCCGCTTCCTTGAGGCGGTCGAACCAGGCGATCTCGCGATCCGACAGGCGGCGGTTGCTCTCGGGGGTGGTGCGGTCTATCTCGCCCTTGTTGAGCTGGTCGTAGGGGTCCGAGACCGGCACCGTCAGCCGCAGGACCCCGCCGATCAGCGAGGGATCCGCCACCACCGCATCACGCACCATGTATTGCGCGCCGTTGGAAAGGATCTTGCGCAGCTGGCGCATCTCCTTGCGGCCCACCTCGGGGAAGACTGCCTGAAGGCTTTCTGCTATGACCTTGCGATATTTTCCCTTTTCAGGGTTTTCGGGATTCACGTTCCGGGCCGAGATGACGAAATCCATCGTCACGTGAGTCTGGACGAAGGCCTTGTAGCCCGAGGCCGCGAGCGAGGCCAGCAGGATGAACAGCATCGCAAACGCCGCCCCCAGCGAGAGCAGCCCCAGGATCTTCAGCCGCCTCTCGCGGGCATGGCGGGCGCGCAAGGTGGCGGCCAGCTGCGGGTCCTTCCAGTTGACCCGGGGTGCGGAAGCGGGCGAATCCTTCATGGCGGGCTCAGTCATAGAGTTCTCTGTATTTGCGCACCACGCGCAGGGCCACGATGTTGACCCCCAGGGTGACGAGGAACAGCATCATTCCCAGCGCAAAGGCGGCCAGCGTCTTGGGGTTGTCGAAGGCGGTATCGCCGATCAGCAGGGTGACGATCTGCACCGTGACGGTGGTCACCGAATCAAGCGGATTGATCGTCATCCGGGCGATCAGCCCGGCGGCCATGACCACGATCATGGTTTCGCCGATGGCGCGGCTGACGGCCAGCAGCACGCCGCCGACGATGCCGGGAATGGCTGCCGGAAACAGCACCTTGGCCACCGTCTCGCCGCGGGTCGCGCCCAGTGCCAGGGAACCGTCGCGCAGGCTGCGCGGCACCGCCGAGAGGGCATCATCGGTGAAGGAGGAGATGAACGGGATCAGCATGATTCCCATGGTGCCGCCGGCGGCCAGCGCGGTATTGGGGGAGACATCCACCCCCAGCGCCTGCCCGGCCTGGCGCAGCGCCGGGGCGACCACCAGCACCGCGAAGAACCCGTAGACCACCGTCGGCACGCCGGCCAGGATCTCCAGCACCGGCTTGGCCACGGCGCGCAGGCGCGGCGAGGCGAATTCGTTCAGGTATATGGCCGAGAACAGCCCGATCGGCAGGGCCACCACCAGTGCCACCACGGTGATCACCATTGTCCCCAGCAGCACCGGCAGCCAGCCAAAGGCCCCTGCCCCGGCCACCTGATCCTCGCGGATCGGGATCTGGGGTTCCCAGTTGGTGCCGAAGAGGAACTCGAAGAACGGAACCCGGGCGAAGAAGCGCATCGATTCGACGAACAGCGAGGCGACGATGCCGATGGTGGTGAAGATCGCCACCAGCGAGCAGAAGACCATGAGCCCGTTGATGATCCGCTCCACCCGCTGGCGGGCCCGGAAGCTGGCCGAAACCCGCGTGCGGGCGTAGATCAGCCCCGCCGCCGCGATCAGGCTGACCAGCGCCAGCCGGGCCCAGCCTTCGGTGGCCTCCAGAGCGGTGAGCCGGGCCGCGGCTGCCGCCTTCCAGGGCTCGGGCTCGCCGAAGGCCTGGCCGCGGGCGAGAGAGCGGATTTCCGACAGCAGCAGGTTCTCCTGCGCCGCGGTGGCGCCGGCGCGCACCTCGTCGGGCAGGCCCGAAAGCACCAGCGCCCCGATTACCGGGCCCGAAAGCGCAAGCCACAGCACCACAAAGACGAAGGCCGGCAGCGCGGCCAGGAACAGGGCGTAGAGCGCGTGGAAGGTGGTGATCGAGTGCAGCCGCGCCCCCTCGGCCCACAGCCGGCGTGCGGCCCGCAGGTTCAGCACATAGGCAAGAGCCGCCGCCGCGACGATGATCAGGAAGGTCAGCCACAACACCTTTTCAGCCCCTCGTCTTGATATGCGACGCCGCCCCCGGCCGGGGGCGGCGCCCGTTCGTCCGGCCGGTTACTTCGGCGCCTGCATGGGCACCGCGTTCAGCACGTCGTTTTGCACCTGTTCAAGGATTTCCGGCGCCAGCACCGTCAGCCCACGTTCCTGCTGATAGCCGCCGTCGCCCAGGGATTCCTCCGAGACGAATTCCGCGAGGAATTCCTCCAGCCCCGGGATCACCCCGCGATGGGCGTTCTTGATGTAGATGTAGAGCGGGCGCGCGATCCCGTAGGAAAAATCGGCGATGGTTTCGGGGGTGGGCGCGATGCCGTTGATGCGCACCGCCTTCAGCTTGTCGGCATTCTCGAACAGGAAGGAATAGCCGAAGATGCCCAGCGCGTCCGGGTCGGCCTCGAGGCGCTGCACGATCAGGTTGTCGTTCTCGCCCGCCTCCACGAAGGGGCCGTCCTGGCGCATGCGCGAGCAGTTCTGCTTGCGCCAGTTCTTGAATTCCTTCTTCTCCATCGAGGCCTTCTTCTGCTGCACGAAGTCCAGCGCCTCGCAACCGTCGAACATCGCCAGTTCCACGAAGGCGTCACGGGTGCCGGAGGTGGGCGGCGGGCCATAGGCGAGGATCTCGACGTCGGGCAGCGAGGGATCGATCTCGGACCACCTGCGATAGGGATTGTCCACCCATTCGCCATTCACCGGCACCTGCGCCGCAAGCGCCAGGTAGATCTGCCTTTCACTCAGGTCCCAGTCGTATTCGTTGTCGCGCGAGATGGCGATGGTCAGCCCGTCATAGCCGATCATTGCCTCGGTGATGTCACTCACCCCGTTTTCCTGGCACAGCTCGTATTCCGAGCGCTTCATCGCCCGCGAGGCCCCCGTGACATCGGGGAAACCCTCGCCGACACCGCCGCAGAAGATTTTCATGCCGCCGCCGGTGCCGGTCGATTCCACCACCGGGGCGGGAAAGCCGGTGAGGTTGGCAAATTCCTCGGCCGCCGCCTGAGTATAGGGAAAGACGGTGGACGAGCCGACAACGCGGATCTGTTCGCGCGCCGCCGCCGCGCCCGCCGACAGCGCCGCGATCAGGGCCGCCTGGGCAGAGAGCTTCAAGAGTGACATTCGTTTTCTCCTGGTTTCATGTCCCGGGAGCGGCTTTCCCGCCCCCGATGCGCCGCCTGATCTGACTCGTTTCGGCAATGCTTTTGTGAAAGTTCTGTAACAGTTTCATGACAGGTGAGGGGTTTTCCTCCCGCAGCACGAAAAATCCGCCCGCAGGCGGCACGCCGCCCCGCTCAGCCCGCCGGCAGCAGGACGGAAAAGCAGCTCCCCCGCCCCGGCGTGCTGGAAATGCGCAGCCGCCCGCGGTGACGGTTGACAATATGCTTGACGATCGCCAGCCCCAGCCCGGTGCCCCCCATCTCGCGAGAGCGGTGGCTGTCCACGCGATAAAAACGCTCCGTCAGGCGGGGAATGTGGATCGGATCGATGCCTTCGCCCTCGTCCCGCACGTCGATGCGCACCGCCGGGCCGCGCAGCGCGGGCTCGTGTGCGGGGGGGGCCAGCCGCACCGTCACCGTGCCCGGCCGGGCGCCGTACTTGATCGCATTCTCGATCAGGTTGGAAAAGACCTGCATCAGCTGATCGCCGTCGCCGGGCACCCGATGGGGGCGCTCGACCCCTTCGAGCAGCAGCTTCACCTGCAACGATTCGGCCACCGGCTCGAGGCTGCAGGCCGCGGCGCGCAGGATGGCGGAGAGATCGACCGGCGCGGTGGGGCGCACCCGCTCGTCGCTTTCTACCCGCGACAGCGACAGCAGATCGCCCACCAGCCGGTCCATCCGCCCGGCCTCGTCCTGCATCCGTTCCAGGAACCTCTCTTGGGCCCGGGCGTCGTCGCGCGCTGCCCCGCGCAGGGTTTCCACGTAGCCCATGAGCGCAGTGAGCGGGGTGCGCAGCTCATGGCTGACGTTGGCCACGAAATCGCGGCGGATCTGGTCGGCCTCGTGCAGATGGGTGACATCCTCGAAGCTGAGCACCACCGCGCGCCCCCCCTCGCCCGCCACCGGCGCGGCATGCACGCGGTAGGTTTCCTGCGGCGCGGTGCCGGAGGCGGGGTATTCGCCGCGCGCCGCCTCGCCACGGGTCAACGCCGCCTCGATACAGTCAAGCAGAACCGGATGGCGCAGCACGGTGATGTAATGGTGCCCCGCCAGCCCCTCGCCCAGCAGCGCCCGCGCCGCCGGGTTGGCATGGCGCACCCGCTCGTCCGCCCCGATCAGCACCACCGCGAAAGGCAGCGCATCGAGCAGCTTATCATCGCTTTCCCTCGCCATTCGCCCCCCGCGCATCGATTGCCAGAACATGGGGCAAACTTTGGCGGGAAAGTAAAGGGGATAGCCAAGTGACGGAAAATATTGAATTCAACCTGAGGGTGAGTGTTGCAATTTGAAAAGCATTTTGGCAACCTCCCGCGTGAACGCCGCCAAAAATGCGATAATTCAGGGGAAAGGACGGCATGACAGCAATCGAAGACAAGACGAGGTTCTGCGAAGCCCCCGGCCTCCGGGCCGGGACAGATGCCGCGCTGCGGCCGATCATCCTGGCCGTCGGCGAGGTGGAGAAGTGGAAACGCTCGGGCCGCGCCCTGCCGCAGGACAGCCAGATCGTCTTCGCCGAATTCCACGATATTTCGCCGGAACTTCTGCAGACGCTGAACCCTGACGTGGTGCTCTCGCCGCTCTTGTGCCCGGCCTTCGACTGCCTCGATCTGGCCCAGGCCCTCACACGCTCGGGTTTTCGTGGCCGTTACCGGATCATCGCCCCGGCCCTGCCCGATCCGGCGGTGATCATCTCGGAAATCGAGATGCTCTGCCCGCGGCTGGATTTCAGCTTCATCTTCACCACCGACGCTATGGGCCGGCGCCTCAACTGAGCACCTTCAGCCCGTCGCGGAAGCGGCGCATGTTCTCGCGATAGTGCTCGGCCGACCGGCGCAGCGCTTCCACCGCCTCGTCGTCAAGCTGGCGCACCACCTTGCCCGGCGCCCCCACCACCAGCGAGCCGTCGGGGATCTCCTTGCCCTCGGTGATCAGCGCCCCCGCCCCGATCAGGCAGTTGCGGCCGATCACCGCGCCGTTGAGCACCGTTGCCCCCATGCCGATCAGCGAGTTCTCCCCGATCGTGCAGCCGTGCAGCATCGCCTTGTGACCGATGGTGCACCCCGCGCCGATGCGCAGGGGATAGCCCATGTCGGTGTGCAGGACGCAGTTTTCCTGGATGTTGGTGGCCTCGCCCACCACGATGGGCTCGTTGTCGCCGCGCAGGGTGCAGCCAAACCAGATGCCCACCCCCTCGGCCAGTTCCACCCGGCCGATCACGTTGGCATCGGGCGCCACCCAGAAATCGCCGTTTTCGGGCAGGCGGGGGCTGTGTTCTCCCAGTGCGTAGATCGTCATTTGCGTTCCTCGAATTCCCGGTTCAGTCCGCGCACGAACTCGTTGAGCCACGGCTGGCGGTCGCGGCGCATCCGTTCGGCGGCGACGATGGTCTTCAGCTTCTCCGCCGTCTCGTCGAGATCGTCGTTGACCAGCACGTAGTCGTATTCGGCCCAGTGGCTGATCTCGGCCTGGCTCTTGGCCATGCGCCCGGCGATCACCTCTTCGCTGTCCTGGCCGCGGGCGCGCAGGCGGCGCTCCAGTTCGGCGATCGAGGGCGGCAGGATGAAGATCGAGACCACGTCCTTGCCCAGCGCCGAGTTGCGGATCTGCTGCCCGCCCTGCCAGTCGATGTCGAACAGCGTGTCGCGGCCCTCGGCCATGGCCTCTTCCACCGGCTTGCGGGGGCTGCCGTAGAAATGGCCGAACACTTCCGCATGTTCCAGCATCTCGCCGGCCGCGACCATGCGCTGGAATTCCTCGCGGTCGAGGAAGCGGTAGTCGCGCCCGTCCACCTCGCCGGGGCGCGGCGGGCGGGTAGTGGCGGAAACCGAAAAGCGTATCGTCGGGTCCCATTCCATCAGCCGCCGCGAGAGCGTGGACTTGCCCGCCCCCGAGGGCGAGGAGATGATCAGCAGCAGCCCGCGCCGCGCATTCATGGCCTACTCCACGTTCTGAACCTGCTCGCGCATCTGATCGATCACCGCCTTGAGGTCAAGGCCGATGCGGGTCAGCTCCACCGATTGCGCCTTGGCGCACAGGGTGTTGGCCTCGCGGTTGAACTCCTGGGTGAGGAAGTCGAGCTTGCGCCCTACCGGCACGTCGTCCTCCAGAAGGGCACGGGCGGCCTGCACATGGGCGCGCAGGCGGTCGATCTCTTCGGTCACGTCCGCCTTCACGGCGATCAGTGCCAGTTCCTGGGCCACCCGGTCGGGGTCGGCGCCCTCGGAATTGTCCAGCACCCGGGTAAGGTTTTCGCGCAGGGTTTGCGCCATCTTCTCCTTGCGCGCCTCGGCCGCGCGAGCGGCCCGTTCGGCCAGCGCGGCGATGGTATCGAGCTGGGCGCCGATCACCCGTGCCAGCGCCGCGCCCTCGGCCGCGCGCATGGTGTCGAAGGCGGCCAGCAGAGCGGGAAACTCGGCGCTCAGGGCCTTGAGCAGCGGAGCGCTGTCGGCCTCGGGCCGAGAGCTCTCGGCCAGCGCGCGCAGGTTGAGGATGTCGGCCGCCGAGGTCGGCGCGAGCTGCAGGTCATGCGCGACCGTGGCCCTGTGCTCAAGGCTCTTCAGCACGGCCAGAACCCGGTCAAGCACCTCCGGGTCGGGCTGCACCTGCGCCGCCGCCCCGGCCTCGCGCTGCAGCTTCAGAGAAACCGTTACCGCGCCGCGCGCCACCGCCCCCTGCACCATCGGCCGGAGCGCCGCCTCCAGCCCCTCGATCCAGTCGGGCAGGCGCAGGCGGATGTCGAGCCCGCGCGCATTGACGGCGCGGATTTCCCAGGCCCAGGTAAAGCCGTGTCCCTCTCCGCGGGCCGAGGCAAATCCGGTCATCGATTTCGTCATGCGGGTTAACCAGTTAGCAATTTTTTACAACACCCCGCCGCGAATCCATGGCATGTTAACGGACAGGTAAGAATTGTTGCAGTAACGGTTAACAGACGGTGAATTGCGGGACAACCGCCTGCGTTCACCAAGGATGGGGGAACATGTCAGGAGGAGCTTCAGGCCGCAATGGCAAGGTCGTTTCGCTGATGGCGCACGCCGGCAACAGGTTTCACGCCCCGGCCCTCGTGGAGGGCTACTGGCACGCGCTGCGCGGAGGCGGGGATGTGCCGCTGCGCGCCCGGGTGGATCCGCGCGGCATCGAGGACGCGCTGGAATACGCCTTCATCGCCGAGCGCATCGCCCCGGGGCTGGCGCGGCTGCGCATCGCCGGGATGCATCTGAGCGATCTGATGGGCATGGAGGTGCGCGGCATGCCGCTGTCAGCCATGTTTGCCGCGCCGGCCCGCCCGGCCCTTGCCGAAGCGCTGGAGCAGGTCTGCGCCGCGCCGGCCACCGTCTGGGCCACCCTGGAGGCGGGCGAGGCGCCGGGAGGTGACGCGCTGCGGGGGCGGATGTTCCTGGCCCCGCTGAAAAGCGATTTCGGCGAGGTGAACCGGATCCTCGGCTGCCTGCAGACCTTCGGGAGGATCGGGCGCACGCCGCGGCGGCTGGTGTTGCGGGATCTCCGCACCAGCCCCTTCGAGGCCCCCGGCGCGCAGCCCGCCCCGGCCGCTGCCGCCACCGCGCCGGTTACGGGGTTTTCCGAAGCGCCGGCCCCTTTTGCCCATGCCCCGAAGGCGCAAGGGCCGGACGACAGGCGCCCGGCCCTGCGGCTGGTCTGCGACAATGACTGATCAGCCCGCCGCGGCCGCCTGAGGCTGCGCCTTGCCGGGGGTCATGTCGATACCGGTGATCTCGGCCTCGGCCACCAGCCCCTCCACCAGCGCCCGGGCCGCCCGCGCCCAGGCGGCCTTTTCCAGCGCCGCGCGAATCTCTCCGCGCACCGCCTCGAAGGGCAGCGCCCGCCCCTCGGCCCTGTGGTCGAGACGGATGATGTGAAAGCCGAAGCGGCTTTCCACCGGCTCGGGCCAGATGGCGCCCTCTTCCAGCTGCGTCAGCACTGCCTCGAATTCGGGCACCGTGTCGCCGGGGCGCAGCTGGCCCAGTCGCCCGCCCTGGGCGGCGGAGGAGCAATTCGAGGCGTGGCGGGCCTCGCGCTCGAAGGCGTCGGGCGCATCGTGCAGCCTGCGCAGGATTTCCTGCGCGCTTTTGCGCGCGGCCTTGCGGGCCGCGGCATCGCCCGGCGGGGCGGCGATGAGGATGTGCGAGGCCTCGTAGAGATCGGGAGAGCGGAACTGCCCGGGCCGGGCCTCGAAGAGGCGGGCGCAATCCTCGTCACTGACCGGGGCGGGCTCGACCGCCTCGTCGAGGAAG
>Ga0256839_1005572_pt1 | contig 11557 bp, 8 predicted proteins | sample 354166metaG_FD_185968 | JGI IMG/M metagenome (GOLD analysis project Ga0256839, IMG submission 185968) | Hydrothermal vent microbial communities from Mid Atlantic Ridge, Atlantic Ocean - 354-166 | ecosystem: Environmental > Aquatic > Marine > Hydrothermal vents | place: Atlantic Ocean: Mid...
GACGGCACGACGAGGGGGAGGTGACGCTGGTTCGATGTCGTCTGTTTCAACGTCGTCGCGGCGGATCGGCACCGGTTGGCGATCGACCGCGGCAAGGAGCCGATGCGGCGCAACATCGCATGGCCGTGGCGGGACGTGCGAAGCGTGCGGCGCACGGCACCGCAGGTCTTCCAGCGGATCGAGCAGCCTGGTCGGGGCGGCCACGGCATCGACCGGTGGACGCTGCGTGACGAGGTCGCCTCGACTGGCCGGACGGTGAATCGCCATCTGCGCCGCCGCGCTGCGCGACGGTTGCGTGATGACTTGCAGTTCGATCGGCGCGGGGGAATGGTGACGGGCCGACCACGGATTCCATGTCATGGCCCCGCCCAGCAAGGCGGCATGCGCGACAAGGCTCACACCGACCGCCGGCCACAGCGGCGAACTACCCGCCGGCCCGCTTCCGCCGGTCAGCATGGGCCTGCGGGATCGCCCTGCGGTGCGCCGCAGCCATTTCCCGAGAATCGTGCTAAGCATCTATTCTGCCGATACTTATATCGGGCCGACCTGTCCACCGGTACCACATTCTGATCACGGGCCACATCGCAACGGGCAGTATATGAAGTGGGCCGGACGCGAGCCAGATCACGGCTTGACCAGGCGGTCAAAACTGCAAAAATGCTCTGCCGCCGGGCCCCCAACGTAGTGACCTCGCCGGACGAACCGTGTATACTGAGTGGACCAGCGGGTCGCAGTCGGTGGTGGGATCGGGGGATTCTTGTCGAAGAGTTGCGGTCGATGTGCCGCGCATCGTTTGGGAGAAATGGAAAATGTCGAGCCGTCGAAAACGTGGTTTCACCCTGGTTGAATTGCTGGTGGTCATCGCCATCATCGGGATCCTGGCCGCCCTCGCCCTCAATGCCGTCCAGCGGGCTCGGGCCGCAGCCCGCAAGGCCGACTGCGCCAACAACATGCGCCAGCTCTCACTGGCCACCCTCTCGTATCAGACATCGCATCAGCGCTTTCCCGGTTACCAGGAAGCGATCAAGATCAGCTACAACTCCCTGGGATTTGAAGCAACCAACTGGATCACGCTGATCCTTCCCGAGATCGAGCGAAGCGACATTTACGATGCATTCAAGTCGGGCACGTTGTTCACCTATAACGTCCCCACGCCCGATCTCTTTTTTATCGAGGGACTGATCTGTGCCGAGATCCCCGGTACGACCTCGGATCAGCCATGGAACTTCTACGTCGCCAATGGGGGGTTCTATCCTGTGGCGGGACGAGATCCTGCCCCCCTCGGCGATGCGGCCTATCTCATCGCGGCTCAACGTTCGGCCAATGGCGTATTCCATGACCGCATTCCGCAGCTCCTCGGAGCAGGTACCTACCGTGCCGATCAGGCGACAGTCCGACCGACCGACATCCGTGACGGAACGAGCAAGACGCTTCTGCTGAGCGAAAACGTGCAGGCCGGTCCATGGGTTACCTTCTTGCCCGGCGGTCCGCTGCAACGCGTCTCTGTCGATCCGTCGGTCAGCTCGACAACCATGTTCGCCCCGAGCAGCGCGACGCCCATTCCGAACGTCCCCGTCATTCCCCGCGGACGATTCTATACCACCTTCCATTGGTTTTATCTGAAGGATGCGACGCAACAGTTGATGGAACATCCGCATATCACCACCAACACGTCGCTCACCGCTACGGTGATCGGCGCGTCGCCCGACACCCTGTGGGCCAAGATCAATGCGATGGTCACCGAGCTGCCGATCGGGAAAGGCCCACAATCGCCTTACCAGGCTCGACCGTCGTCCTTCCATACGGGAGGTGTCAATGTGACCTTCGCCGACGGTTCCGGAGCCTTTATCAGCGAGAACATGGCCTACCATGTCTACCAGCAACTCATGACGCCCTACGGCGTCCAGTCGGACAGCCCCTACCGGCGGTTGATTCTCAAGGAAGGCGATTATCGGCAATAGTCGGCAGCTCCGTTCCGGTTCGATCACCACGAACCCGCTTGCTTCGGCAAGCGGGTTTTTTTGTCACGTCGGCGATCGACTCGTCGTCCCACCGAGATATCCGATCTCCGTAAGACCACCAGATAAGGATGCCTCGGCGAATGGGGAGGGAGAGTGCGTGGAGCGCGCCCTGCGCCCGCTCGTTGCCACAGCGTCCCGCTCATTCACTTGTCGCGAAACGCCACTGGCCCCAACGAACTGCCGTCTCCCTCCGCCTCCTTCCGCTGTCGGTCGGACGCCCGGGCGATGACGATAAGGAGTTGCATGAGGAGGTAGACGACCAGCGGAATGGCGGGCCACAGACGCCGCCAGCGAATGGCCGGCACGCCGGTGTGTTGCGCCGAGCCTCCTTCTCCCGCTACACCCGGCCGACTCGTTGCACCTGGCTGCTCCGAATGCCGTGGTCGTGCGCGCACGGCACTCTCCCAAATCGATCCGAAGACGAAGATGGCCAGCACGATCGACAGCATGAGACAGCTACCGGCCGCCATGACGCCCTTGAACGCCGTCTCTTCCGACGGTGTCTGCTGGACCAGGTCGACCATGCGCCGGCGCCGCAGCGAGTATTCGAAACGGTCGGCCACTTCGAGCGCCTGGCAAAGACCCGTCCACGATTCGTCCCCCCCGCTGCGCCGCTCCGGCGAACCGATCTCCTCGACCAGCCGTTCGGCCGCCACATCGAGCGCCGATGCGTGTGGTTCGATCTCGGCAGTCGCTTCTTCCGGGCCGTGACGCAGTTTCCACCTGCCTTCCTCCGCTCGGTAGACCAGTTCCACATGGTCCCGCTCCCCTTCGATCCGCAGACGAATCTCGTGCGACTCCCGCGGCGCATTGTGCCACGAGACGACCACCGACACATCGGTCGTGATGGTGACCTCCATCCGGTCAAGCGCCGGTGACTCGGCATCGAGCGGTGCGAAGGCGCCCATGGCCTGGAAGACGAGACCGCACCGGCGGCTCCAGTAAGCGTGACGTGCCAGGTTGCGAGCGATGCACGACGGATCGGGGGGCAGCCCGACGTGCCACTCCAAACGCTGAATCGGACCGATGGGAGAGTCCTCGGGAGAAGCGATCCAGCGAGCGATGCGCGCCTGCCAGGCCGGGTCGTCTTCCGGAAACCAGACGACGTGCGGCACCGGATGGCCGGGATTCTGCATGGCCAGCTCATGCGCCGACAGGGCGTCGCACACCGGCACGATGGCCAGCGTGGGGAACGACTCGGCCGCCCACCGCCGGAGGAGCGGCACCGTCTCGTCGGTCGGCGGTGTCGATACGACCACGGCGTCCGACCCGGCCGGCCCGTCCAACCACTCGGCCAGATCATCGACGACGACGACAGGCCGCCCCGTGATCGATTCGATGCGACCCACCGGTACCTCCGGCATCGCGACGTGCGTCACGGAAAAGCCCCGTTGCAACAAGCTCGGCAGAATCGATAGCGTCTCCTCCGAGCAGCCGAGCAGGGCGAGTTTCATCATTCATAGATCCGCCGCAATTGCGCGACGCGTCCTTCGTGGTCGGTCGTCAGAAGCCAAGGGCCTTCCCGTCGCCACCGCAAGTTCAGATGGCTGCCATCCCGCCACGTTATCTTAACCAGATCGCCGACCGCTTGAAACGTGCCCTCGAGCACGGGAGTGGGCCGATTCGATGTCGGTCGCAGCTTGCGATCGTAGGCCATCACCACCCGGCCCGACGGCTCGAACCGCCAGCGAGCCCGATAGGCCTTCCAACTCCCCAGAATGGCGCGCGCGTCGCGCCGTCGATCGTCCCCCGGCGGCCCCACCGGGCGAGGAGCCCGAAGCACCATTCGGCGGATCATCTGGTCCACCCACCGACCGATGAACGTCGCGTCGGGCGATTCGACGTGGAACTCGAAAACACCCCACGGAGTCGGTACGAGTCCATGGACGAACTCCCGCGTGGACTGGTCCGGTAAGCGGCGTGTAGCGTAAGCTGCTCGTCCAGCGAAACCGGCGATGCGGATCTTCTGCTGCGGCTCGTGCCATGTCACGTCCGGACCATGCGACCGCCCCCGCAATCGTTCCACCAGCTCCTTCGGCGGCAGCTCCACTTCCGCATGCACGGTGAACCACAGGTGCGTAGGAGGCAGCCGCAGACGCGTCTTGGGTTGTATTCGAGCGGGGGAAAGGGCCAGACGGATTTCGCGACCGAGTGGGTATTCCATGACGAACCAGTCCGCCGGAACGTCCCAACGTACCATTCCGCCCGCATGCTCGATCGTCATCTCCGCCGGCGCGTCTTCCGCCGCCACCGGCCGCAGCAGCAGCCCCGTGATACACGCCGCCCATAAGACGACTCGCCTCACCCGGCGCAGCACGACCTCGGCGGCCGAACATACGCCCAGCCCTCTCACGTCCGCCTCGATGCAAAGATGCCGCTGCATTGTCGTACGCTGTGTACCATGGACCGATGGCGTCCACGTCGGCCCCCATCGGACACTCCCCCATCGAAAGCTCTCCGACAACCAGATGGGGCGACCGGTTTCGTTAATTGTCGACCCTTTGCGATGGCCCGGATGAGTGCAGCGCGACGGTTCGGCATGATGTCGCACGAGCAGGGCGTGTCGCGCTGGGAACCTGTGCGGCCTGTCGCGGTCGTTCGGGCGGCAAGCTGTGCGGCCTGCCGCCCACGGTCCCCATTGTTCCCTGGCACCGGGACGACCCGCAGGCCGCCCCGGTGCGCAGTTATTAGCTCTACCGTGAAGCACTCGCTGCCGCAGCCGACCCAGATACTGCGACGTCACAAGTCATTGCTCCAACCCAGGAGGGAGGGTCGCGGTGGGGCCCCGCGTCCCCGGCCGCGAACGGTAGAGCTACCGCTGATTTGTCTTCCAGTTCGGGTGTCGGACGCTCCTGAAATGCGACGGCTCAGTTCGGACTGGCCATGGGAATGCGAATCGTGCGGCACACCGGACGTTGTTCCACCTCGCGCTGGCGTGCCGATTCAATCACCTCCCGCTCGGTGAAACTCGCCGGTGCACCGGCAAGCGGATCGGGGTGGCCCGCGATGAGCAGCACGTCGTGGGGTGCCACCTGTCCCATCATCCATTCGATGGCCGCCCGGCGATGCGGAAGGACTCGGCTTCGGGACAGCCGCTGGAATCCGTCGAGGATCGCGTGCGACTCGGGGAAAGGGGTCCGTGGAGCGGCCCGATCGAGTCCGTGCCGTGTGATGACGCAGTGATCGGCATATCGTTCGGCCACGCGACCAAGCGCCGCTTGCTCCGACGCGTCGAGTTCCGGATGAGGACCGAACAAGCAATGCAGCCGTCCGCGAGTGACGGGACGGAGTGCTTTGAGCGCCCCGGCGAGCGCGTCGGCCGAAGCCGCCACGTCGACGACCACCTGGCACGGTTCGTCGCCCGGCAGCCGTTCGATGCGTCCCGGAATCGTCTCGATCTGCTCGAGGCCCTTGACGATCGTCAGCGGATCGACGCCCAACGCAAGTGCCGTGGCGGCCGCCGCGACGCAGTTTTTCAGATGAACGTCACCCGTCAGCCGCGTACATACGGCATACGTGTCGATGCCGATGTTGAGCAGAAACGTCTGTTCGCCGGGAACTCGTTCCACCAACTCGGCCCACAGCTCCGTATCGCCCGTGGTGCCGAAATAAAGAACCGGATGCTCGGCCCGGCCCGCCAGCCGACGAGCGAACCGGTCGTCACTGTTGATCAAGAGATGGGCTTCCGGTTTGAGCTGCTGCAGCAGACGCGACTTGGCTCGCCGATAATTGACCGCATTCCCGTGCCACGCCAGATGAGCTCGGTGTATGTTCGTCACGACGCCGACGTCGAATGACACACCGGCGACATCGCATGTGGCGAGCGAACGACTCGACAATTCCATCACGACTTCCGTCGTGCCACGCTCGTGCAGTTCCGCCAGGGTCGTGGCCACGGCGATCTGCCGCGGACCGGAAAGTTCGGCGCCAGTCGTCTCGCACGGATCGGACAGAGCCGCCACGTTGCGCCCCGCCTGCCGCAGAATCGACTCGACCAGCGCCACGGTCGATGTCTTCCCGCAGGTTCCCGTGACGCCGATCATCGTCATCGACTCGTCGGGACGGCCGACCAGTTCCATGCTCAACCTGGCATACGCGGCTCGTGTGTCGCGCACCATGAGCTGTGGAACGGAAAGCGGCAAGAGACGCTCGACCAGCACGGCGGCAGCACCGCGGGCAACGGCGCGGGCCGCATCGTGATGCGTGTCCCGATGGCCATCGAAAAGGGCAACGAACAAGTCCCCCGGACGACAAGCACGCCAGTCGTGGCAGATCGTGCGAAACGCCACGTCGTCCGCTCCGACCAGACGCCCGGAAGGCAGCGCTCTTCGCAGAGAAACACCCCGCGGTCGCACAACACCAGTCTGCATCACGGCCTCCTTGCCGAATCTCGTGCCACCATCCCTGGCTTTGCTCAGCAGCCAAACGGCAGGCAAACCGCTTCGCGGCCGAGTCGATCTGCCTTATTGTCAGGAAGTCGCCCCACGCGTCAAGACCAAAACAGGTCGACTCGAATGGCGAATTGCTCGTCGATTCCGCAAGCTGGGAAACAAGGGTCAACCGGGCGGTCCGGGCAAAGGGAGTGCGGCCGTCGCGGAAACCGCTGGGAAAGCTCGGGGCGGCACGGCGGACAGCATGGTCGTCCCACGCCTCGTGCCCAAGAAGAACCCCTTCAACGATCACCGAGGATCGAGGACGCGGCGGACCGGAGCCACCTGGCGATCCGCCCCTCCGGTCCGGCGGCCCACACGGAGCGTCCCGACGGCGAACCGGCCACCACGTGATACGATGTCCGGTCGACATGACGCCAATTGCGCCCGTCGTCGCGCGACACGTCGGTCCCGCTCGGCCCCACCGCGATCCACATCCGCCCTGACGTGCCAACCGCCGGCACGCAACACACGGCACTACGGTACCCGGCCGGCCGACTCGTCGGCAGACGCCATGTCCGACCGCCGTCGCGCGTCACGACGATATTGCTCGCCGCCGCGTCGGGCCGGCGATAGTCTCCTCCGACAGCAATCCCGGTCTTCGCATCGGCGAAGGCGATCGAAAAGATACCGGCCGATTCGGTTGAAGCAAGCGGTGTTGAATGTTCCGTCCAGTGCGCGCCGCGGTCGGTCGAGTGGAACAGGAGCGCACGGCGAATGCGATTCGCTTCACGCGAACCGGCTTGCATGCCCCCCGTTCCGATCCATACGTCGCGTTCGCCGACCATGCAGATGCTCGTGCCGCTCGCCGCGAACCCGGCCGTTCCGGCGGGCACCTTCGGTCCCGGGATGGCTTTCCAAGTCCGACCACCATCGCGCGTCGCCAGGATGACCAGTCGGCCGTCGATCGGATCGCCGAAGACGATGCCCTGTCGGTGATCCCAAAAGGCCATCCCGTCGAAGAAGATCGCCGGGCGATCGTCTTCGTAGACGCGCCGCCATGAACGGCCGCCGTCCGCCGTGCGATAGATCCGCCCGGGCGACCCGGCACTCAACACGATCGCCGTTTCGGCATCGAAGCCCTGCACGTCGCGCAAGTCGAGTTCCCGCGCGTCGCCGATCGACACATCGGACCAGACCTTCCCGTCGGTCGTCCGCAGCACGGTTCCGCCCGTGCCGCTGGCCCATGCCGTGCGGTCGTCGACGACACTCAACCCACGCAGACTCGCCCTGCTCGGTGAAACCACCTGACGCCATACGGCGCCGCCCCGGCCACTCGCCGCGGAAATCGGGCAGAGGGCGGCCAACAGTATCGCCGAAGTGAAGCTGGAAGTGATCGGATGCATGGAATATATCGGGGTTGGCGGGGTTATCTGGGTTGGCGTGGTTGGCGGAGCCTCGAACGGGCGCCAGACCGTCGTGCGCCGCGAAACGAGGACTGTCGCTCTCTCGATCATATCGCATCGCCGACCGGAAGAATTCGCGTATCGGGTCGTTTTTCCGTGTAAGATCTTCTCTTGGGCGGGACTTATCTTGTGGGAGAGATGAATGAACTCGCAGTTTCCGCAGACTCGATTGAGCCTCATGGTGCGGTTGGCCGACGCCCGGGACCACCAGGCATGGTCGGAATTCGTCGCCATCTACGAGCCGCTCGTGCTGCGACTGCTCCGGCGGAGCGGCCTGCAAGACTCGGACGCCCACGACGTTTGTCAGCAGGTATTCGCCGCCCTCGCCAAGGATATCGAGTCGTGGCGGCCCGACGGGCGCGAGCGGTCCTTTCGGCGGTGGCTCTTTCGCATCGCCCGCAACCGCGTGATCAAGTTCCTCGCCAAGGAACGAAAACGCCACCGCGCGGCCGGCGGCACCGATGCCCAGTTGGCACTCGAACAGGCAAGAGACGATGCCACGCCCCTCCCGGAACTCTTCGAACAAGAATATCGCCGGCAACTCATGCGTTGGGCCGCCGAACAAGTCCGACCCGAATTCCGGCCCGCCACGTGGCAGGCGTTCTGGGAATCCTATATCGAAGATCGGCCGATCGCGCAGGTCGCCGAGCAACTCGGCATGTCGACGGGCAGCGTCTACGTCGCGCGCAGCCGGATCGTGGCACGCATCCGACAAGTGGTTCGCCGACGCCTGGAAGAGGAGGACTGAGCTGCCATGAACGAGCAACAAGCGGCATGCCGTCCCGAACGACTGCGGCTCCTCCTGGAAGGCGAACTCCCTCCCGAGGTCGAATCCCAGGTCACGGAACATCTGGTGGAGTGTCCTGCCTGCCGCGCGGAACTCGAATCACTGGCCGGGGGCCGCGATTGGTGGACCGAACTGCGAGACTCCCTCCATGAAGCGGGCACTCCGAACAAGATGCCGATAGGGAGCGCGCCGAACGGGACCGGCACCGGACCCGGCTTCGATGCGAGTATGGAAAGCGGAATCGATACCGGCTCGTTCGAAGCCGACTTCGCCGTCGAGTTCCTCGATCCGTGCGAGCGGCCGGACGCGATCGGCCGCATCAACGACATCGAAATCCTCGAAGTGATCGGCCGGGGAGGCATGGGCATCGTCCTCAAGGGATTCCAACGGGAGCTCGGTCGGTATGTGGCCGTCAAAGTCATGTCGCCTCATCTGGCGGTCAGCGGTTCGGCCCGGCAACGTTTCGCCCGGGAAGCCCGCGCGGCGGCCGCCATCGTCCACCCGCAAGTCATGCCGATCCACTCGGTCCACGCATCGAGCCGGCTTCCCTATCTCGTCATGCCGTATGTCGACTGCGAATCGCTGCAGCAGCGCATCGATCGCAGTGGGCCGCTGGAACTCAAGGAGATCCTGCGGATCGGTCTTCAAGTCGCCGCCGGACTGGCCGCCGCCCATGCGCAAGGACTCGTGCACCGCGACGTCAAACCGGCCAATATCCTCCTCGAACGAGGCGTCGACCGGGTGATGCTCACCGATTTCGGCCTGGCCCGCACCGTCGACGACGCCAGCCTCACGCGCACCGGCGTCATCGCCGGCACGCCGCAGTTCATGTCGCCCGAACAAGCCCGAGGCGATCCGGTCGACACGCGCAGCGACTTGTTCAGCCTGGGCAGCGTCCTCTATACCATGGCCACGGGACACCCGCCCTTCCGCGCCGAAACGGCGCTCGGCGTCTTGCGTCGCATCACCGATACCGAACCACGAACGATCCGCGAGATCAATCCCGATCTGCCCCCATGGCTCGATGCCGTCGTCCATCGGTTGCATGCGAAGGAACCAGACCAGCGGTACGAATCGGCGGCGGAAGTCGCCCGGCTGCTGGAGTCGTGTTTGTCGCACGTCCAACAACCGACCACCTTCCCGCTCCCCGAATCGCTGGCGCAAGAAGTCGAACCAATGACCGGCGTCCGCCGAGGCTTTTTTCAAGCTTCGAGGCACTGGACGGTCCGCCGCCGGGTTATCGCCCGGGCTGCTGTCGCTCTCCTGGTCTTACTGGCAATCGTGGCAGTCGTGGCATTCAGGTTCAGACCAGGCAGCCACCGGGCGACAGTCGATGCCGACCACCGACCGACGGGCGGTCAGCCATCGCCCAAGCATCCATCGCCCACCACCACTCTTCGCGACGAACGGCCCTCGACTCCCACAGATGCTCGCTCCCCATCCCTTGATTGGAACGACGGAGCCGATGAACTGCTCGAACGACTCGACGTTGATTCGAGGCGACTACAGCAGCGCGCCGAACGCTTTTGGGACGGTTCGCAATCGTTTTCAACCACTCCGGCCGGCCGTGATGCGGTCGACACACACTCGTCACTACAGGAGTCCACACCGTGAAACGCTTTGCCATGCTTTGTTCGGCCGCCGCAATGATACTTGCAGTCGCCGGTCTCTCCGTCGCACAAGACACTGATACCGGCAGAGCCGGCACTTCCGGTGCGGCGACTCCTTCCCAACCGGCACACCGGTCTGCAACCGGAACGTCGGGCGAGAATCAAGAACCGGAGGCTTCGATTCTGCTTACGATCCAGCCGAATCTGGCCCAAAGCAAAGAGATCCACGACCTGGTCGGCACTCTACGAAAAGAGGGGAACGTTGCGACGACGGTCCGCGTCGACGCCAAACAGACCGAAAGGATCATCGCAGTCATCTTGGGACAGCCCAACACTCCTTCAAAACAGATCGATCGACTCGTCACCATGCTGAAGGACGGCGGAGTGTCCAATGTGACGGTGACGCTTTCTCGGGTCGGTTCCGGCCCGCCGGCGCAGCGAAAGAAGAACTTCGCAACGCTCAACCTAGGTGTCCGTGTCCGGTTGATCACGCCGCCGACATGGACGGCCGACATGGCACGTCGAGTCCGCCGCGTGTTTGAGGCGTTGCGGTTCGAAGCCGAAGTGGTAACCGTCGTCGACCCGAATCTGAAAGAGCAACAGAAGATTATCGCCGACATCTGGCACGATCGTCACGCTTCGCCCAAAAAACTGACGCGCATCATGAAGTTGCTGGAGAACGCCGGGGTCTCCGACGTGCGGCTCAATGAACCGATGGTGCGGGTTCGGCTGCTCATGACACCGGCAGCGACAAACTCCAGAGATCGCTCCAGAGATCTTTACATGTTGCGTACGGCGTTACCGCCGCATGAGGCGAAAGTCTCGTTCGAAATCAACCCGAACCAGCGGGAAGAGATCGTGGCCAAGGTTTCCGCCGCCCACGAGGCTCCCGCCGAACTGATCAACCGCGTCATCGAGGAACTGAAAAACCACGGAGTCTCCCAAATCACGCTCACTCGGTTCGATGAGCAATCCGAAGAAACATCGTCGTCGCTCGTACATGGCGGCATCGCACCGGGGGAGTTCGCGGGCGCGGAAGAGCTCTTGCTGTACTTGTCGAAGGCAGGGGATATGCTCAGCGGCTTCAGCAAGACGAAGGGCCAATGGTCGCGGCAGCGGATCGCTCCACCGATTCGCGGCCGAGTCCTTCCGGTGCTTCTGCCGAAGCTTGGCGGCGTGAGACACGGCAACAAGGTCTATGCTTTCAGCGGACCGCAGGCCCGCTGGGGCGTTCTGGAGATTCCGGCCGGGCTCGATGATTCACAGATTACCTGGCAAAACAACGTGGTGATCGTGCAGCTAC
>Ga0256839_1005573_pt1 | contig 11556 bp, 9 predicted proteins | sample 354166metaG_FD_185968 | JGI IMG/M metagenome (GOLD analysis project Ga0256839, IMG submission 185968) | Hydrothermal vent microbial communities from Mid Atlantic Ridge, Atlantic Ocean - 354-166 | ecosystem: Environmental > Aquatic > Marine > Hydrothermal vents | place: Atlantic Ocean: Mid...
CTCCTCGAAGGAGATGGTGACGCTGGTTTTGATGTCGCCACCCCGCATGGGGCCTCGCTGTTGCGCCCACGCCCTCCGGCCGAAGCCGAAGAATTCCTCGAAGAGATCGCCCAAGTCGATGCCGACGCCGGAGCCAAACCCAAAGCCGGCCTGGGGACCGGCGTGGCCGAAGCGGTCGTACATGGCGCGCTTCTCGTCGTCACTGAGCACTTCGTAGGCTTCGTTGATCTCCTTGAACCGCTCTTCGGCCTCGGGGCTCTTGTTGATGTCGGGGTGATACTGTCGGGCCAAGCGCCGGTAGGCCCGCCGTATCTCCTCCTTGGTGGCGTTCCTGGAAACGCCCAGCACCTCGTAATAATCCCGCTTCGCGTTCATCGGCTTCCTCGTGTCGGTGGTTCACCTCGTGACACCCGGCTCAGACGCAGTTCACGGGGCCGGCGTGGGCGGCACGTCGGCCTCCTCGGCCTGGGTGGGCCCCAGAGTGCTGAGCACTTCGGCCAGCTCGTTGGTGAGGGCACGGATGCGGTCGGCCGTGCTCTGGGGATCGGCCAGGGCCTCGCGTAGGGCTGTTTCCCGGGCGTGGAGCTGCCGGAGAACAGCCTCCTCCTGTGGTCCCCGATGGCGCACGAGCTGGCGGACGCGGGCCACTTGGTAGAGCGTGGCCTCGGCCTTATTGCGAGCCAGGACCACGTCGAGCCGGCGCCGGTCTTCGGCCTCGGCCTCCTGGGCGTGGCGAATCATCTCGGCAATTTCGTCGTCGCGCAGGCCCGAGGCCCCGGCAATGGTGATGCCCTGGCTCTGGCCGGTGTCCAAATCCTTGGCCGAGACGTGGAGGATGCCGTCGGCGTCGATGTCGAAGGTGACCTCGATGCGGGGTTCGCCGCGGCGGGCAGGCCGGATACCGCTCAGCTCGAAATGTCCCAAGGACCTGTTGTCGGCAGCCAAGGGGCGCTCACCCTGCACCACGTGAATGCGCACGGTGCGCTGGTTGTCCTCGACTGTGCTCACAATCTGGCTCTTGCGGGTGGGAATCGTCGTCCCGCGGGGGATCAAGGGCGTGGCCACGCCTCCCACCGTTTCGATGCCCAAGGTGAGGGGGGTGACGTCGAGCAGGAGCACGTCCTTGACCTCCCCGGAGAGGACGCCGGCCTGGATGGCGGCGCCCAAGGCCACCACCTCGTCGGGGTTGATGCCACGGCGGGGCTCCTTGCCGAAGAACTCGGCCACGGCGCGCTCAACGGCCGGCATTCTCGTTTGGCCGCCGACCAGGATCACGGCGTCCACCTCGTCGGGGGTCAGGCCGGCGTCCTTCAGGGCTTGGCGCACGGGGTCGAGCGTCCGGGCGATGAGGTCCTCCACCATGGCCTCCAGGTGGGCGCGGGTGAGGGTGAGCTCCAGGTGTTTGGGGCCCGTGGCGTCGGCGGTGATGAAGGGCAGGTTGATTTCCGTCTGCACCACGGAGGAGAGCTCCACCTTGGCCCGTTCGGCCGCCTCGCGGAGACGTTGCATGGCCAACGGGTCCTCGCGCAGGTCGATCCCCTCCTGCTGGCGGAACTCCTCCACCGCCCACTCCACGATGCGCCGGTCGAAATCGTCGCCGCCCAAGTGGGTATCGCCGGCCGTAGCCAGCACCTCGAAGACGCCCTCGCCTATGTCGAGGATGGAAATGTCAAAGGTGCCCCCGCCAAGGTCGTAGACGGCGATCCGTTGCTCGCCCTGCCGGCCCAGGCCGTAGGCCAGGGCCGAGGCCGTGGGCTCGTTGATGATGCGCAGCACCTCCAGCCCGGCAATTCGGCCGGCATCCTTGGTGGCTTGGCGCTGGGCATCGTCGAAGTAGGCCGGCACTGTGATGACCGCCTGGGTGATCTCCTCGCCGAGATAGGCCTCGGCGTCGCGCCGCAGCTTCTGCAGGATCATGGCGCTGATCTCCGGCGGGGCGTACTCCCGCCCGCCGAGGACAACGCGCACGCCGCCGTTGAGGGACTCGCGCACCTCGTAGGCCACACGGCGAATCTCCTCCTGCGTCTCCGGGTCCCGGTAGCGCCGGCCCATGAAACGCTTGATGGAGATGATCGTCTGGCGAGGGTTCACCACGGCCTGCCGCTTGGCCGGCAAGCCCACCAAGCGCTCGCCGGTCTTGGGGCTGAGGGCCACCACCGAGGGCGTCAGTCGGTGGCCCTCGGCGTTGGGGATGATGGTCGGCTCTCCCCCCTCGAGCACGGCCATCACGGAATTGGTTGTGCCCAGATCAACGCCCAGAACGTGCGGCATCCGTCCCTCCGCCCCCACAGGATTGGCCGGCCTATCGGGCCACGCGCACGCGGGCAGGCCGCAGGACGCGGCCCCTGTACAGGTAACCGCGCTGATACTCTTCGATAATGTGCTCCGGCTCGTGTTCGTCGCTCTCCTCGCTCATGAGGGCCTCGTGGTGCAAGGGGTCGAAGGGCGTGCCGGGGCTGCTCTCGATGGGCTGCAGGCCCTCCTGCTCCAGCACGCTCCAGAACTTGCGCTCGATCAGGCGCACGCCCTCCACCCACTCGTGGTCTCGAAATTCCTCGGGCACGTGCTCCAGGGCACGCTGCAAGTCGTCCAGGATCGGCAAGAGGCGGGCGATGAGGCGCTCGTTGGCGCGCTGCTCGAATTCGGCCAGCTCCCGTTCCTTGCGCTTGCGGAAGTTGGCGAAGTCGGCGGCCGTGCGCCGCCACTGGTCCAGATACTCTTCAGCCTGGCGGCGGGCCTCGGCCAACTCGGCCTGGAGGGCGTCCACGTCCACGGGTTCGGCGCGGGCTTCGGTCTCCTGGGATTCAGGTTCAGAGTCAGAGATCACTTCCACGGGCGTGGCGTCCTCCAGGTCATCGGCCGGCGTCTCCGGCCGGTTCTGTTCCCTGTGTTCCTCTGGTGTGCTCATGGTCTGCTTCCTCCGGTGAAAGGTTTTCAGCGCCGTACAGGTCTGTCAGCAGATGGCTCATCAGGTTGGCGACGAAGCGCACTGCCGAGATAGCACGGTCGTAGGGCATTCTGTGGGGGCCCACCACCCCCATGACGCCGGCCGCGTAGCCGGCGATGCCGTAGGGGGCCACCACGAGACTCACCTCGCCGATTTCGGGCCACCGAGCTTCGCCGCCGATAATGACTTGGACGCCGCCCGACGCCAGCACCTCCTCGACAATGGAGTCGAGGAGGGCACGCCGCTCCATGATCTCCACAAGTCGGCAAATGGCCTCGGTGTGGGCGAACTCGGGCTGGCGCAGCACGTGGAGGAGGCCATCCCGATAGATCCGCGTAGCATGGCGGGAGTCCACGCGCCCCAGCACGTCCACGACGGTTTGACAGACCGAGCGCTCGAAGGGGGAAAGCACGGCCATGTGGGGTTCGATCTGATCCCGGCTCATGCCCTGGAGGAGGTCGTTGAGGCGTGCGGCCACGGCGTTGAGGGTCTCCTGGGCGAGGGCCGGCTGTGGCTGGGCCACCATCTGCTGGCGCACCAGCCCCTCGGCCGTGACCACGATCAGGAGAATGAAGGCGTCACTGAGGGCAATGAGTTCCAGGTGTTTCAGGTGGGCGCGCCGGGCCTTGGGCGGCGTGACCAAGGAGGCGGCGTGAGTGGAGTGGGCGAGCACGGCGGCGGCCAAGCGCATCCACTGGTCCAGGTCAAGCCGGGCCTGGTGAAATTGGTGGCGGATAAGGCGCTGCTCCTCCTCGGGCAGCTCCGCCCGCTCCATGAGCCGCTCCACGAAGTAGCGGTACCCCCGCTCCGTGGGCACGCGGCCGGCCGAGGTGTGGGGGTGGGTCAAGTAGCCCAAGCGCTCCAGCACGGCCATCTCGTTTCGAATGGTGGCCGGGCTCACCCCCACGTGATACTTGTCGGCCAGCGTGCGAGAGGCCACAGGCTGAGCGGTCTCGATGTACTCGCGGACGACCAGCCCGAGAATAGTTTGTTGGCGTTCAGTGAGTTCTTCCGCCACGGTGGTGCTCATGCACTCCCCTCTCGGCTCTCGGCCGGGGAGGATATCCTTTGCCGACACAACTGTTTAGCACTCCATGGCCTTGAGTGCCAAAAAAGATGATACCAAAAGTTGGAAGGGGTGTCAAAAGGCTGAGGGGAGCGAATGTGGATGGCCTGTGCCCCGCCGGTCGCGCCGGTTGGCCGGCGGGGCGTGCGGGACAGGTGTCCCCAGGCCGTACCACGGTTGGAGAGGGAGAACAGGTAGTTCACCGGGCGGCTCTCCGCCACCGCCTTCACTCTACCGGACGAGGATGAACGGCAGATGAACGCGCTCCGGGGGCATGGTTGAGATTCGTTCATCTTCTTGCTCATTCGGGACGGACATGGCCGGGCGAGGGCAGACGGGCCAAGTCCACGGTGAGCTGCTCCTTGGGCAGCGTGTAGGGCAGGCTGACGAAAAAGGTGCTGCCCTCGTTCACCCGGCTTTCCACCCAGATGCGGCCGCCGTGCTGCTCCACGATGTGCTTCACGATGGCCAAGCCCAAGCCGGTGCCCCGGTGCTCCCTGGTCAGCCCGCTGTCCACCTGGTAGAAGCGCTCGAAGATGCGCCTCTGCTCCTCCTCTGGAATGCCGATGCCCGTGTCCTGCACGCTGATCACCACCTCGTCGGCGTCGGCCGAGGCCCGAATGGTGATGCTTCCCCCGGCCGGGGTGAACTTGAGCGCGTTGTCCACCAAGTTCGTGAAGACCTGTCTCAGCCGTTTGCGATCACCCTCGAGCGTGGCCGTGGGCACGCTGACGGTGTTGACCAGGCGGACGTTGCGCTCGTCGGCGACGGGGAACATGGCTTCCACCACTTCCCTGATGAGAGTGCCGATTTCCACCGGGGCCGGAGAGAGGCGGAATTCCCCTGATTCGAGCCGGTTGAACTCCAACAAGTCCTCGATGAGCTGGTAGAGGTGGTGAGCCTGTTCCTTAACTGTCTCCAGGAAGTCACGCTGGAGCTCGTTGATGGGGCCGGTCTTGCCCATGAGGATCACGTCCACGAACCCGCCGATGGAGTGGAGGGGCGTGCGCAACTCGTGGGAGATGACGCTGAGGAAGTTGGACTTCAGGCGCTCGAGCTCCTTCTGGGTAGTGATGTCGCGCATCACAGTCACGACGCCCCAGGGCGTGCCGTTGTCACGCCCGACGGCAGTGGCCAGGGCCTGGTAGGTGCGCTCCCGCTCGCCGGCCTGGCGCACGCGCAGCTCGGCGATCTGGGGTTCGCCGGACGAGGTGAGGGCGCTGCGGCAGAGGTCGGCCAGTTCCCGTGAGGGAACGAGGTCGCTGAGGCGGGTGTCAGGGGGAGGGGAGGCCGGGAGCCCGAAGATGGCGCGGGCGGCCGGGTTCACCAGCAGAATGCGGAGGTGGGCATCGGCCACGATGACGCCGTCGCCGATGTCCCGCACAATGGCCGCCAGTTGGCGCGACTTTTGGTCCAGCTCCTCGTAGAGCCGCAGGTTGTCCACGGCCGCGGCGGCGAAGGAGGCGAGGCTGATGACAAGCTGGGCCTCCTCGGGGGTGAGCGCGAGCTCGGCGTGGGCGTGCCCCACCAGGAGCACGCCGATGGGCCTCTGTCGGCTGCGCAGGGGCACGATCACGTAGCCTCTGACGCCCCACTCGTGGGCCAGTTGGCCGGCCAAGGGCGAACTGGCCGAAGAGGCCAACACGTGGACCAAGTCGCCCCGGGAGAGAGCCCGCCGGAGCTCGGGCACGTCGTTGACGGCAAGGGGCGAAAGCACGTCATCGGGCCACTGGTAGACGGGAGCCCAGAGGCCACCTCCGCTGCCGTCGTCGAGGAAAATGGCCGCGTGGGTCATGGGCAGGACGCCGGCCAATTGGCGCACGAAGTCGGCCAGGAGCCTGTGAGCGTCCAAGCTGGCCACGAAGGTGCGCGCCACGGCGTTGAGGGCCTCGAGTTGGGCCAATCTGCTCTCGGCGTGGCGCTTGGCCTCCATCACGCGGGCGTAGAGGCGTGCCTGGCCAATGGCGATGCTGGCCTGGTCGGCAAAGGTCATGAGGCGCTCCACTTCGTCGGGGCGGAAATGGGAACGAGCCGTCGTGCCCACCAGGGCCAGGGCGCCTGCGGGCTGTTGTTCGGCCGTGAGGGGCACGATCATCACCGGGCCGCCCAGCGCAGCCGTGGCCGGCCGTTCGACTGGCCGGTTGGCCACCACGGCCTGTTCCATGAGGTAGAGGAGGGCGCGCTCAACGGAGGCCGACACGTCACGGCTACGAGCCAGTACTTCCACCTCGCCGTTGCGAGCCACGCCAATGAGCGCCACACACTCGCCGACGGTTTGGGCCGCGTTCTGGGCAATGAGGGCCAACAACTTCTCGAGGGCCTCCACCGTGCCGGCGTTCCGGGTGCTGCGCTGAATGGCCCGCAGGGCCAGCAGCTCCCTGGCGAGCTGGTCGGCCGTGCGGCGAAGGGCCACTTCCGCCTGGGCGCTTCGGCTGCGCACCAGGGCGAGCTCACGGCTGAGGGCCATCCGCTCGACGACGGCTTCCCGGTGGAGCCGGGCTACGGCGGCCAGAACCACCAGGGCCACGGCCGCAGCTCCTCCCTCCAAGGGCGACAGGGATGGAGCCCCCTGCCACAAGGGGAGGAGGGTCACCCCCAGCAGGACCACGAGCGCCAGGGGAAGCCAGGTAATGGGCGCCAGCATCAGGGCGCGCAATCCCACGACGGCCACGAGCAAGAGGCCGGCTGCGGGAGAGGCCGCCGGCCCCAAGCCGCCCACGGCAGCCAAGGCCAGATCGACCAGAATGGCCGGCCACACCATGTGGCGCAGCCATCGGCCTGTGGACCGGTGCCAGAGGGCCGGCACGCTCACGGCCACGCTCGAGCACACCAGGAGGGCAGCAAGCCAGAGGGGAGGACGGGCCTCCCAAGCGAGGAAGGAGAGGACAAGCAGGGCCAAGCGAACGGGGACGCCAAGATGGCGCTCGACCTGGAGGAGGTACCTGGTCCGCGATGGGATGACCTGTTCCTGGCTCGGCTCAGAGGACATGGATGCCCACACGCCCTTTGCATTCAGGCCACAGGGCCTATCTCTCAAGGCACCTCGAAACGGTATCCAATACCGCGCACGGTCTGCAAGTAGACGGGATTGTTGGGGTCGGGCTCCAGCTTGGCCCGCAGCCGGCGCATGTAGACCGCCACCTGGTTGCTGGAACCAATGTAATTCTCGCCCCAGCCCGCGTCCAACAACATGTCGTGGGTGAGGGTGCGGCCGGCGTTGCGCATGAGGGCGTGGAGCAAGCGCGTCTCAATGGGCGTCAGCTCCACCACCTTGCCGTCAGGGCGCACGAGGCGGTTGGAGACCGGGTCCAGCTCAATTTGGTCAACGCAAATGCGCTGGTTGGCCTCTACCTCCCGCTGGCGCACCGTGCGCCGCAGGACAGCCTGCACGCGGGCCAACAACTCGGCCGGCTCGAAGGGCTTGGTCAAGTAGTCGTCCGCGCCGAGCTGGAGGCCCTGCACGCGGTCGCTCGTCTCGCCCTTGGCCGAGAGAAAGATGATGGCGGCGTCGGAGAGCTGGCGGATGCGCCGGCAGACTTCATAGCCGTCCAAGTGGGGCATCATCACGTCCAAGATCACCAAGTCCACCGGCTCCTCCTCCACAATGCGCAGGGCCTCCCGGCCGTTGTCGGCAGTGAGCACCTCATACCCTTCTTCTCGCAGGAGGAAGGCGGTCATCTTGACACTTGGTTTGTCGTCGTCCACTACCAGTACGCGCATGGCTCCCTCTCCAACACGTGTCCGTTGGCCGGTGAGTCCATGTGGGCGGGAATGTGGGCAAACAAGGGTTCACAGGCGACTGTGGAAACACGCCCGAAGCTACTCACAGCATACCATCGAGGCCGACAGAGGTCAAGTGGATTTTGGGCGCCGCTCCGGGGACAACAGCAGGGGCACACAGGCCAGGAAAAAGAAAAAGCCCCACGCCATAGGCGCGGGGCTTGCGGAGTACTGTGCCCTTTAGGCCTGGTTGAGCCCAGAGGTCACGCGGCTGAAGACCGAGCCAACCTGCGGGCCCAGAATCAGCAAGATGGCGATGACGATGACGGCGACGAGGGCAAGAATCAGCGCGTACTCAACGAGACCCTGACCTTCCTCACGCGGTAGATAAAGCATAACGATAACCTCCTCTTGGTTGATAATGTCCAGGGGCGTTGGAGTATAATGAAGGCCACCCCTGTCTTTTGTACCCTACATCTCCCATTGTACTCGTTCCGGCGCCAAATGCAATCACTCTTTGGTACTCCCGCACATGTGGACCAAAGTCTCTGTTTTCAACGAAAGGGGCTCGCCCATCGCTGACGAACGTCCTGCAGGCCCTTTTTCCGGCCACTCACGAGCTTAGCTTGTCGCCCCGCCCCGGCGATGCTCCTTCACGCCCGCGCGTGTATCCGTTCGGCGAACAGGGCCATCGCCGCACAGCCGAAGCCCACGGCCGTCACCCAGAGCCCCGGTCCCCAGACGACGGCCGAGCCGTACAGCCACTCGAGGACCAATTCGAGGCGCCAAAAGCCCCACAGGGGCAACAGGGCGCCGGCCAGCGCGGCACAGAGGCCCACGCCCCGCCACACTCGCGCCGACAGCCGAGGGCCAACCAACAGGCTCACCAGGGTCACGGCCAGGCCCACGGCGGCCAACGCCCCCTGCGCACGGAACTCGGGCGTGGTCACGTGACGCCACCGTTCGGGCTCCGGCAAAACCACGAGGGCCAGCGCGCCGGAGACGAGGGCAACGGGCACGCGCGCCCGGGCGGGCCAGGTGGCTGCCAGGGCACTCACCAGGACGGCGGCGGCCACAGGGGGGACGAAGAAGACCTCCCGTTCCACCCCAATGACGCCGGCCCTCCAGAGGGAGGTGAACTTGAAGAAGTCCCCCAAGTCGAGCCCCAGTAACACCAGGGCAGCCGCCCCCTTGGGGTGCAACGCCCAAGGCAGCCACCAGCCGAGCCCCCCCAGCCAGGCCCCCAGCCAGGCAACGCCCCTGGTCGCCCACAGTGTGAGCCGTGCAGCGGCGCGGTTGCCCTCCGTGACCCGCGTGCCCACGGGTTCACCCCTCCGCCGGCCGGGTCTCGGGGGCTCGCCGTTTGCGCTGGGCCAGGCGGTGTTGCTGGCGCTGTTCCGCCTCGCGCCAGCGCCGCCTTTCCTCCTCCGTCTCCAGGATCAGCGGGGGCACCGGCCGGGGATGTCCCTCCTCGTCCAAGGCCACGTAGACGGCAAAAGCCGAGTTCGTGTGGGTGCGCACGCCGGTGATGGGGTTCTGCGCCTCGACCCGCACGCCGACTTCCATTGACGTGCGGCCCACCCAGTTCACCATCGCCTTGGCGATGACCAGGTCGCCCACGTAGATGGGTTCCAGGAAGGTCATGGAATCCAGGCGCACGGTCACCACCGGGCTGCCCGCGTGGCGCATGGCCGCCAGCCCGCCGGCCTCGTCCACCATTTTCATGATCTCGCCGCCGTGGACGATGCCGAGCGGGTTCGCGTCCGAGGGGATCATCTGGCGAGCGATGGTGATGGCCGAATCCGAAGGGCGTTTGCCACGGTCAGTGGCGCTCATGGTGTGCTCCTTTTCGGTTCGCTTGGAGTGGCCTTTGCGTGGGGGTATAATACTCGAAACCCGACCCAATGTGAAACTCCCGGCACCGCGGCCGGGACCTCGAAGAATTCAAGGAGGGCTTCGATGGCGAAGATCATGGGCGGTCATCTGGTGGCGGCAATGCTGGCCCGGGAGGGAATCTCGACGATCTTCACCCTGTGTGGGGGCCACATTGCCCCGATCTACGACGGATGCCTCGAGCATCAGGTGGACATTGTGGACACGCGCCACGAACAGGCCGCCGCCCACGCGGCCGACGCTTGGGCCCGACTCACCCGCGGCGTGGGCGTGGCCGTGGTGACTGCCGGCCCCGGCGTGACGGGCACGGTCACGGCGGTGGCCAACGCCTATCAGGCCGGCTCCCCCCTCCTGGTCATCGGCGGCGCGGCCCCACGCCCCTTCCAGGGCAAAGGGGCCCTCCAGGAGATGGAACAAGTGGACCTCTTCAAGCCCATCACCAAGTGGAGCGCGGCCGTGCCCGACGCCACCCGCATTCCCGAGTTCATGGCGCGAGCCTTCCGCGTGGCCTTGGACGGCCGGCCGGGGCCCGTCTTCCTGGAGATGGCCTTCGACATCTTGGGGGACTTCGTCAACGCGGACGATGCCCCCCTGCCGGCCCGGTACCGCTCGACAGCGCGGCGCTACCCGGACCCCAAGGCCGTCCGCCAGGCGGCCGAAGTGCTCCGGCGCGCCCGCCGGCCGGTGCTCATTGCCGGCTCGGGAGCCTACTGGGACGGCGCCAGCGAGGCGTTGGGCCGCTTGGCCGAGCGCACAGCCCTGCCCGTCTACCTCAACGGCATGGCCCGTGGCCTCCTGCCCCCCGATCACCCCTCCCTCTTCGCCCTCTCGCGGGGCAAGGCCCTCAAACAAGCCGACGCGGTCATCGTGGCCGGCACGCCCCTCGACTTCCGGCTGCGCTACGGGCAGTTCGGTGAGGAAGCGCGCCTGGTCCAAATCGAGCCTGACGGCACCACGCTGGGCCACAACCGGGACGTGGACGTGGGCATTATCGGCGACGTGGCCGCCACCTTGGCTGCCCTGGACCTGGCCCTGGAGGAGATGGGAGGCGTCACCTTTGCCGGATGGCGGGACGACGTGGCCGCCGTGGAGCGCGCAATGGCCGAGGCCCAAGCCGAGTATGAACGCCTGGACACCTCACCGGTCAACCACTTCCGGCTGGCCAGGGAGATTGAGGCGTGGGCCGACGAGACGACCACCATCATCGGCGACGGGGGCGACGTGGTGGCCATGGCCGCCAAGGTGATCCGTCCACGGGGGCCCGGCCTGTGGCTCGACCCCGGCCCCCTGGGATGCCTGGGCGTGGGCCAGCCCTTTGCCCTGGCGGCCAAGAAGCTGCGGCCCGACCACAAGGTGCTGGTCATCAGCGGCGACGGCTCCTTCGGCTTCAACGGCTTCGAGCTCGACACAGCCCTGCGCCACGGCCTGCCCTTCGTCACCGTGGTGGGCAACGACGCCCAATGGGGACAAATCCGCAACCCCCAGGTGCTCTTCTTCGGCGAGGCGCGGGCCGTGGCCACCCAGTTGGCCCCGACGCGATACGACCTGGTGGCCGAAGCCCTGGGCGGCCACGGCGAGCTGGTGGAGAGCCCGGCCGAGATTCAGCCGGCCCTGGAGCGGGCCTTCGCCAGCGGCAAGCCGGCCGTGGTCAACGTCAGCTTGGACCCCAAAGGTCTGGCCCACTTGGCCGGCCGGGCCTACGTGCTCTGAGTCACGGGAGCCGCGAACTCGGCCACGGCCCGGCGGATGGCCGCGAGAGTGTCGTCGTCAGGCGCTGCCAGCGGCGCGCGGGGTGGGCCACCGCGCCACCCCCGCGCCTCCACGGCCGCCTTGATCCCCCCCACGCCGTGGGGAGCCAGAACCTCTTGGAGCGCCAGAATGTGGCGGTGGGCGGCGCGGGCGGCCCGAAGATCTCCCCGCTCCACGGCCC